>SCPN01000127.1_pt1 | contig 323071 bp, 379 predicted proteins | sample 6106831 | NCBI WGS metagenome assembly SCPN01 (sample SAMN10720447, study PRJNA508395) | human gut metagenome | isolation source: Participant 1, 0 month
TATATCTCTGGGAAAATGATAAAAGTTCATTAACTGTGCATACATCCTCGAAAAAGCTATAGCATTCGTCGGTATTTTCAGTGTCAGAATCGCCTGGAACAGATGATCCACAGCTTCGGTTTTCAGTTTTTTATTCATAATGCAAGGCACCCCTTTTTAATATGTACTCCGAAAATATATTCATTTTTCCGTTTTTTCTTATATTAACATATTAAAGTTTTAAAGTCTAGTATCTTGCCTATTTTTATGAATATTTTATTTTTCATCTGTTCACGCAATATACATTTATGCGAATCTGTCAAATCTTCTACAGCATAAACTTCTCCACCACATGAGCCACACCGTCGTCGTTGTTGGAATAGGTAATAAAGTCTGCAGCTTTCCGCACCGGAAGCACCGCATTCTCCATCGCTACGCCTAATCCGGCATACTGAATCATCGTGAGGTCGTTGTAGCCGTCCCCACAGGCAATCATCTGCTCACGCGAAAGCCCGATGTGAGAGAAGCGCTCTAACGACTGTGCTTTATCGATGCCCTCAAGCACCTCCAGGAAAAACGGCTCCGAACGGTAAACGCTGAAATTCTTCCCCATCGCCGCCTTGACGCGCGGCTCGACCATCGCCAGGTAGTCTCCATCCTCCATCATCAGGTATTTCGGTACCGGATACGTGATCGCAGCTTCCATGTCATCCACCTGTACTAACTCCATGCCGTTGATCCGCGCTTCCAACTTTGCATAGGGACTGTCACTCTGGTTCGTCAGAAGCTTTGCCCCCGCCTCATCGTAACTCAAAAGCCCCACCTGTTCCTCCTCGGCCAGGCGTATAATCTTCTGATTCGCCTCCTGCGGCAGGGAACGGCTGAATATGATCTCGCCGGTTTTGCAGTTCGTGATCCTGCCTCCATTAAACGACAGAATATAACTGCCGTATTTTGCCAGCTCCAGCTCTCTCGCAAGCGGCAGCACCCCCGGCGTCGGACGCCCGGACGCCAGTACAATCTTCTTTCCGCGCTCCTGAAGCTCCATCAGACGCTGCTTCGTCTTTGGCGTAATCACCTTATCTCTGTTTGTTAAGGTTCCGTCCAGATCCAGGACGATAATCTCATAACTATGTTTTTCGGTCATATTTACTCCACATTCAAATCATACATACTATTTATTACACGTATATACGATACTTGGAAAAGGTGAATTTGTCAATTAGCAACATGCCACATTACTTAATGCAATCCCTTCTTAACTTCTCAAATGGTTAACTCATATACTTCCGTTACTTTTGCCATTGCTTCCTGTATCCCCTCTATGAAAGATTTTTTTGCAATGCATCAATTAATTCCTCTACAACAATTGGCTTGGATAGAAATCCATTCATACCGTATCCCAGCGCTTCCTTCCTGTCTTCATCAAAGCATTGGCAGTCATGGCAGAATAGTGATTCCCGCCTGTGCCGGATCATCCAGGGCACGAATCTGTTTCGTAGCCTCATATCCGTTCATTACCGGCATCTGCATCCATCAACACAAGATCATAGCTGCCCGGTTTCGATTTTCTACCTTCTCCACTGCCTCTGCTCCATTTTCTGCTGTATCAACCAGGAATCCATATTCATTCAGGATCTCCACCGCAATTTCACTGTTTAGCTCATTGTCTTCTACAAGCAATATACATCTGCCCTTGAAATCTGAACCTGCTGCCGGGAGAATATTATCCTCTTGCTCAGCCTGCTTCTGACCGATGGCAGTCATCAATGTCTCTCTGATATCTGACATAAACATAGGTTTCGCACAGAATGCAGTTACCCCTGCTGCCCTGGCTTCCACTTCGATATCTGACCAGTCATATGCAGTCAGGATAATGATCGGCGTATCATCACCAAGACTGCGGATCTGACGTGTAACTTCAATGCCGTTCATATCCGGCAGACGCCAGTCAATGATATAAGCATGGAATGCATCCTCCCAGTTCCATAGACTGACGAGCACGGAGAACAGCCTCCTTACCGGAAAGTGTCCATTCCGAACGCATTCCAACCTTTACAAGCATTTTAGTCACACTGTCACAGGTATTGAAATCATCGTCTACAACCAGTGCCTTAAGACCTTCCAGCTCTGCGATCTTCTCTACATGGTGATGCTCAGGCTGAATCCGGAATGGCAGGCGGACAATAAATTCAGTTCCCTTGCCATATTCTGTCTGAACCTCGATAGTTCCGCCCATCATATTCACAATGTTCTTGGTAATAGCCATGCCAAGTCCGGTACCCTGAGTCCTGGTGACCGTGGAAGTCCGCTCCCTCTCAAAAGGAGAAAAGAGCTTCTGTACAAATTCCTGGCTCATACCGATTCCGTTATCCTTTACCCGGATCTCGTACAGCGCACTGCCGCTTTGCGTCCCCGGACACTGTTTGAGCCGGACTGAAACGGTTCCACCAGCAGGTGTAAACTTAACCGCATTGGACAAAAGATTCAACAGTACCTGGTTCAGCCGTGTCTTATCACAATAGACATTCTCATTGGTCACATCCATGGCATCCATATAAAGCTCCAGCTGTTCGCATGGATCTGCCCACCAATGATCGTCTTCAGGTCATGAAGCACATCCGACAGGCTGACCTCTGTTTCTTCCAGATGGATTTTTCCACTCTCAATCCGGCTCATATCCAGTATATCATTGATCAGTGAGAGCAGATGATTGCTGGATGAAAGAATCTTACCCAGATAATCCCGGACTCTTTCCTTATCATCAATATTACTTACAGCCAGTGTGGTAAAACCAATGATCGCATTCATTGGTGTCCGGATATCGTGAGACATATTGGAAAGAAACGTGCTCTTTGCCCTGTTTGCAGTCTCCGCAGCGCGGACCGCCTCAGAAAGCGCCTGATTCATTTTTCTGTCAGAGGTACGATCTGACAGAACCAGGATATATTTCTTTTTCCCCGTTTACCTCGCTGCCCATTGCAACATTATGAAACCAGCGCTGCTCTCCTGATTTATAATGAACGTATTCAAACTCCCATTCTTTCTGTTCATGAACCCGGATTCTCTCCAGATAATTTTTATCCGGTTCTTTCGGATTTTCAGAATGCAATTTTCCCAAAACATGAATATCCTTACGGATCTCTTCTACCGTAATCCCCAACAATTTTTCCGCATTCGGGCTGACGTAATCTGCCTGATATGTTTAGCATCCAGCATCAGGAAAAACGTCATCCACATTCATTGACAGCTTTTGAAACAATTCGTCCCTGTACAGGATCTCCGTATCCTTTTTCCTGAGGTTTGTTCTGCCTTTTTGAACAATAAAACTGATAAGTAAAGCGGCAATACAGAGCACGACTCCTCCCACGAGAAGCATTGTATTAAACTGCAGGCTATTCATACTGGCATTCACGATATCCGCCGGGACAAGTCCCAGAAACATCCAATCCTTGATATCTGATTTTTCATAGACCAGATAATAGCTCCTTCCATCAAGCTTTACCAGCTTCGCATCGGTACGTCCTTCTTTAAACTTCTCCGAAAGCTCATTGATCTCTTTTTCAGACATATTGGAATGCTCTCTCAGAATCCCAAAGAAATTATACACCTCTCCCCCATGACTCAGAAGAATGATCCACAACAACACGACCATCCGGATGAACCACATAACTCTGGGCATTTCCATTGAAAGCAGAAATATTCAGCACATTTACGATATCAGAATTTTCATAGGCAATGGCAATCGCATCATATTCAAATCCCTGATAACTTCCATAGGCCTTGGGAGTTGCAAAAACAAGCAGCTGGGCTTTTCCAGGAACTGCTACATTTGTTATCACATCACTTCCCTGTCGGAGCTCCTCTTCCATATTTCCCTGTAATCCAAGATACCCTGTTTCACCTGTTACCATCTTATAGTTCCCGTCCGCTGACAGGAAAATAAAAATCTAAAAAGCCTGCATCTTCCTGTGCTTTCTCTATATACTCACGAATTTCACTTTCATCGGAAGTGTTCTGCAGATATTCCCCCCATATATGAAGATAGGTCAGATTCTTGTCTGTCAGTTCCCGCAGCATATTATCAGACTGATGAAAAATCTCTGTCAGATGAGACACACTTTCCTCATATACCGTTTTCGACACAAATTTAAAATATCGGGAAACCGTCAATACGATTCCAAGAAAAACAGCTATAACGACAGCTGCCTTGAATTGTTTTCTATTGACAAGTTTCTTTTTGTCTGTATTATGATTCTTAATATCCATTCTTTTCTCACCTCAGAGCCACATAGTCTTCAGGCTCTGCAAGAATGGCATTACCATCTGAAATATATCCTGTCCAGGTATCTTTCACAGAAGTATCTCCCCTATCAAACACAATATTATCCTCTACCGGATAATTCTCCATGTGTTTAGGTATCGTCAGGCAGGTTACCGTGAACATATCATTGTCTTGAACTTTCTTTCCATCCTTCATAACTTTGCTCAATGTATAACCATCATCCGTTTCCCTGATCTCCACAGAAATACCGCTGACTACAGGTAGAGAACCGCTGTTAAAGGGAATAAAGCCTCCCTCATAGCCTTCCACAAAATTTCTGACAGTCTCTTTCAGCTCTGCCCCACTCATCTTACTGCTGTAAGCCAAAAGACCATTTGGCATGATCATGCTGCCCGCCATTTTTTTCGTATACCCGGCTTTCAGCACGTTTCCGGTAAAGCTGTTTCCGGTGGCGATCAGCACATCCGTCCCGTAGACACCGCGCAGCGTATTTGCCATAACCGAATAGGCTGCATTACCTCCACTGGCATGGAAACGATTGGAATAGAATTTCTGTGAATCCAGCAGGATATCCTCGGAGATAGTCTGCTGATTCAGAAGCTGGGTGTTAAAGGACTGATAAGCCTGCTCTGCATCATATTCTCCTGCGATCATCTTAGAAACCACGTCCCTGGAAACGGAGAAAAAGTCATTTGACGCAATCCGGATATACATATGATTTTCTTCGATCACAGGTTTCACATCTTTCATATATTCCGTAAGATGGAGATCCACATCCTGGCTGTAGCTTAAGAGATCCTGACCATCATAAAGGATCTGGTTCTGAGCATCCTCTGAAAGCATTGTATCCAATACCTTCATGGCTTTCTTCCGTCGTGTCTCATCCTGTGTCAGATCACGGTTTAAAGCCACTTGAAAATAGGGTGTCGTCATAAGCCATTTTTCTCCATTCTCTTGAAAGAATGGAAGAAATGTTGTGTTGATGCCCTGATCCTGAAACATTTTTACACCGGCAGAACTTCCAAAGTACATGGCAAGCTTACCACTTTGGTACATCTCAACGATATCATCATAATTCATATCCAAATCATCCCGGTTCAATCCTGTATCCCGGATAAACCGCTCCATCCGTTCAAAAGCCGCCGGCCAGACGGTATTGTCCAGACCTTCTTTCACTGTATGATCCGGGTCACTGTAGGTGGTGCGCCATCTGCGTCCGTCGGCAGAAGAAAGTTCTGACGCCGACAGGCCCTGCAGTGTCTCCATACAGGTATAGTCATAATAATAGTCTGCGGTAAACCCTCGGATTCCCACTGCTTCAAATGCCTGGCAGGCAGAAACGAAGCTTTCATAGTCTGTTGGCAGAGGGATATCATACTGTTCAAAATAGATCTTTGTTCACTACAAAGCCATGGGCATCTGCACACACCGGAAGCCAGTTTATGCTGCCATCCTCGTTCCTAAAATTGTTGAGATATGTATCATAGACAGCACCTGCCGCATTGGTTGTGGAAAGATCCATCAGGCTGTCTTTCAGCGGACTTGCATCATGCAGTGAAAAACGACAGCAGGTTATAATATCCGGCAATCCATCATTTTCTTTAAGAAACTTATAAAAATCCAGGTCATTATTCCCTACTACAAATTCCACATTGATGTCCGGAAGCTGTTCCTGGATGTATGGTGCATATTTTTCATACAGGTTTGTGCTCCATAAATACACCGTGATGGTTTCTGCATCTTCTTTTTCCGCTCTTTTCCCGCCGCAGCCTGATAAAAGTAATATGGCCATTACCATCACCAGGAATACAGCAAGTAACTTATTTCTTTTTTCCTTTTTCATTACGAATCCCCCTAAAACTGTGTTCCGCTAGTTCATAAATTACCTTTACCAGTAATTTTGCATCAACAGGCTTAGCAATATGTTCATCCATTCCTGCTTCTTTTGCTCTTATTCTGTCCTCCGTGAACGCATTTGCTGTCATTGCAATGATCGGTATCGTCTTTGCATCCTCTCTGTCCAGAGACCGGATCATCTTTGTTGCTTCATAACCATTCATGACCGGCATCATGATATCCATGAGGATCGCATCAAATTCACCTAACTCACTTTTTTTGAATTGATCCACAGCTTCCTGTCCATTCCATGCTTTTGTCACGACAGCCCCTTCGTTCTGAAGCATAAATTCTGCAATTTCCATATTCAGCTCATTATCTTCTGCCAGAAGAATGTGGAGTCCCTTTATAGATTTCCCTGATACATCTTCCTGTTCTTCACGTTTATCCGCATCCAGATCTATTTTAAACGGAACCCGGATCACAAAGGTGGTTCCTGCGCCTTCTTCACTTTCAAAGGTAATGGTTCCACCCATTTTCTCGACCAGATTCTTTGCAATCGCCATTCCCAGACCTGTTCCTGCAAATTTTGTGCGGCTTCCTGTGTGTTCCTGTGCAAATGGTTCAAAAATATGTTTCTGAAACTCCTCTGTCATTCCGATTCCGGTATCCCGGCAGACAAATTCCATTGTGGTCATTTCTGGCTGTTCGGATGGAATTTCCATGCAGCTGATATAGATCTGTCCGTTTTTCTCTGTTGTATTTCACCTGCATTGGACAGGATATTCATCATCACACGTTTTACATACCCCGGACTTCCAATAAAATCCCGGTGTGTGATTTCTTTTTTCTCCCACACAATCTGGATATTCTGTTCTGCAGCCATCTGTTCGATCACAACAAGTACTTCCCGGGAAATACGGCTTAGATCAAATGGAATTTCTTCCAGAATCACTTCACCCGCCTCCAGCTTACTCATATCCAGGACATCGTTTACCAGTTCCAGCAACAGATTGGATGCCTCTTTCACCTTTGTTCTGTATTCTGTCTGTTTCTCCATATCATCTGCACAATGATCTGCCATATTGAGCATACCGCAGATTCCATTGATCGGAGTCCGGATATCATGGCTCATCCTTTGGAGAAATTCCGTCTTCGCCCTATTGGCGGCTTCCGCCTTTTTGGCAGCTATCAGAAGTTCTGATTTATATTTTTCATCCTTTTCCCGCTCTTGTTTCTCATGTTCCAGATTGGTTCTGAAGATACAGGACCAAAATATACCAACTATCAAAGAATATAGAAAAATGACACCAGCCACACTTAATGGAAGGTTATGAAACACTTCCGTATCCTGAAGATATGCATAAATATAGTAATCCCTCTGCTTCAGCATGATTCCGTAACATCCGGTTCCTTCATTCTTCAAATGAATAAATATGCTGGCTGTCTGTGTGCTTTTTCATTGCCTGAACAACTTCGTTGTCAGCCGTATTCTGCCCCAACAGGCTCTGATCATTGCTGGCAACAACGATTCCCTCGTCTGCAACAATAATCGTTCCATCTTTTTGGACACTATATCCATTTAAAAGCCCTTGTATCGTCAAAGTATAGTTTCTGGCAAATTCAGGAGATGTATAATAATAGATTGCAACAATACCCGGTGCATCTTTTCTGGCGCAGGCTGCAATGTCGATCCGGGACCCGTCTTCCCTGGCAAGCCGTTCCGAATAGCTTCTTTCTTCATATCCGGCAAAATCCATGATAATTTCTTTTTGCAGATACTCCGTGATCTCATTAGTCAAAGACTCATCCATGCTGTATTCGCAGTCCGTCTTTCCCTCTGCATCCAGTACAAGGATACCATCCACCCAGAGCGTCTGCAGATTGTCTTTCGGAAACTCCTGACTTATCTGACCGCCGTTTTCTATTTTCATGTCGATATTCGTACTCATCTGTCTGGCGCTTTCAATGGCACGGAGGAAGACTTTTGGATTCCGAAGATTCATTATAATGGGTGTAGGTGGAGCACTGCACTTTGACATAATTTACAATCTCTACCATCCTTTTCTCTGCTTCCGCTTTTTCCGCATGAAAGAAATAAGTCAGGGAAACTACCGCCACACAGATTCCAAACAAAATACCAACTATTTCTATCTGCTTTTTCTTTGTCCTTCCCTTAATATCCAAGTTCATCCACCTCCAGATACTTCTGGGGATCATCCAGATATTTTTCAATGATTTTCAGGGATGTACCATCCTGACGCATTTCTTCCAGAGTCTGACTCATCTGCTCACAGATTCCCCGGTCATCGTTTTTTGCGAAAGCAACCACCTATTCCGGTGATCATCAGAGGTTCTTCCAGGATACGAAAGCTTGTGTCATAATCCTTCATATACTGGACAATAGATTCCTCATGTGCGGCAACTGCATCTACATATCCTTTTCCCAGAAATGTATAGATCAGCTCCCTGTGTCCCAGGCTGATCAGATTGCCCAGCTTTGGAATTCTTTCATCCGTCCGGTTCAGAAAGATGCCTTCCGGTTTGGTTGTGGACTGGACGGCAAGATTCTTTCCCTCCAGGTCGCTCAGCTCATAAATATCACTGCTCTCATTTACAGCAACCACCTGGCGGCTTGCTATATACGGTCCGGCCCAGCGGTAATCATCAAGTCGTCCTTCCATGGAAAAGCAGCCCATGATACAATCAATCTCCCCGCTCTCCACCAGTTCTTTTTTCTCCTCCCAGTTGATCCGAACAACATCCACCTGATATCCCATTCTTTTGAAAGCTTCTGTAGCCAGTTCTACATCTATGCCTGTTGGAACACCATCCTCATTCAGATAATTGTATGGTGGATAGCTGTCACTGCCGAGCGTGATGACCGGCTTTTCTGTTTCTTTTTTATTCTCACCTGTGTTTTTGCACCCTGCCAGGGTAACTGCTAAGATTCCAACAAGCAGAATACCTGCGATCACTCTTTTTCCTTTCATTTTCATTCCATCCCTGTTATTCTTTTCTATTTCTTCACATCTGATTTCCGGCCATTTATTACGATTCAGTGGTCCGCGCTTAGGTGCCCCCGCATATAAGACTTAATTTCCTATATGATCAAAAAAAGCTCCATGTAAAAAATTTACAGGAACTTTATCCATAATACCCACTTAACTCTTACCTTATATTCTTACACTTTTTATTATAGCATTCAAAATATACCATGTCCACAAAAAGTTTCCATCATCCATTTTGTTACTGTCCACACATGCGTGAACGGTAACTCCATTTTTTCATAAACAGCCGCAGGTTATTTATACAAAAGAACCCCCTTACTTTCGTAAGGGAGTCCTTATCTACTCATTTATTTTATTCAAGGTTTTCCTTAAATGATTATTTCTCAGCGATTGCAGCCTGAGCAGCAGCCAGACGAGCGATCGGCACACGGAACGGTGAGCAGGATACATAGTCCAGACCAATCTTATGGCAGAACTCTACGGAAGACGGATCGCCGCCGTGCTCACCGCAGATACCTACATGAAGAGTCGGGCGCTCTGCTTTACCTAACTTAATCGCCATCTCCATCAGCTTGCCTACGCCGGTCTGATCCAGTTTTGCGAATGGATCGTTCTCGAAGATCTTCTTGTCGTAGTAAGCGTTCAGGAACTTGCCTGCATCATCACGGGAGAAGCCGTAGGTCATCTGAGTTAAGTCGTTTGTACCGAAGCAGAAGAACTCAGCCTCTTTTGCGATGTCGTCAGCGGTCAGAGCAGCACGCGGGATCTCAATCATGGTACCTACTTCGTACTTCAGATCGACACCAGCTGCAGCGATCTCTTCGTCAGCTGTCTTAACTACGATATCCTTAACATATTTTAACTCTTTTGCATCACAAGCAAGCGGAATCATGATCTCCGGTTTTACGGACCAGTCAGCGTGAGCTTTCTGTACGTTGATAGCTGCACGGATAACTGCTTTGGTCTGCATAACAGCGATCTCCGGATAGGTAACTGCCAGACGAAGTCCACGGTGACCCATCATCGGGTTGAACTCATGCAGGGAAGCAATCAGGTTCTTGATGAACTCTACAGATTTGCCCTGAGCGTCAGCCAGTTTCTTGATGTCTTCTTCCTCAGTCGGAACGAACTCATGCAGCGGCGGATCCAGGAAACGGATAGTTACCGGGTTGCCCTCCAGAGCCTCGAACAGACCTTCGAAGTCGCCCTGCTGATACGGAAGGATCTTATCAAGAGCTGCTTCTCTCTCTTCTACAGTGTCAGCACAGATCATCTCACGGAAAGCAGCGATTCTGTCTTCCTCGAAGAACATATGCTCGGTACGGCAAAGACCGATACCCTCAGCGCCAAGCTCTCTTGCCTTCTTAGCATCTGCCGGTGTATCTGCGTTTGTACGAACTTTCAGTCTTCTGAACTTGTCAGCCCATGCCATAACGCGGCCGAATGTACCAGCGATAGTAGCATCTACGGTCTTGATCTCACCTTCATAAATATTACCGGTTGTACCATCGATGGAGATGAAGTCTCCCTCGTTGAACTCTTTACCAGCTAATGTGAATTTCTTATTTTCTTCATCCATAGCGATGTCGCCGCATCCGGATACACAGCAGGTACCCATACCACGGGCAACTACGGCTGCGTGAGAGGTCATACCACCACGAACGGTTAAGATACCCTGAGCAACCTTCATACCGGTAATGTCTTCCGGAGGTCTCAAGACGAACTAAGACAACCTTCTCGCCCTTTTCAGCCCATTTCTCAGCATCCTCTGCAGTGAATACAACTTTACCGCAAGCAGCACCCGAGAAGCACCTAAGCCTTTTCCAAGCGGAGTAGCTGCCTTTAATGCAGCAGCGTCAAACTGCGGATGCAGCAGTGTATCGAGGTTACGCGGGTCGATCATAGCGACTGCTTCTTCCTCTGTCTTATGGCCTTCATCTACCAGGTCGCAAGCGATCTGCAGAGCTGCCTGAGCAGGTTCTCTTACCGTTACGGCACTGTAACATATAAAGTTTACGGTTCTCTACAGTAAACTCCATATCCCTGCATATCATGGTAGTGGTTCTCGCAATACATGCAAACCTTGATGAAATCTGCATATGCTTCCGAACTCCTGCTCCATCTGAGCGATCGGCATCGGAGTACGAACACCAGCAACTACGTCCCTCGCCCTGTGCGTTCTTTAAGAACTCGCCCATCAGCTTCTTCTCGCCGGTTGCCGGGTCACGGGTAAATGCAACACCTGTACCGGACTCATCGTTTAAGTTACCGAATACCATCGGCATTACGTTTACTGCAGTACCCCAGGAATACGGAATATCATTATCTCTTCTGTATACGTTCGCACGTGGGTTGTCCCAGGAACGGAATACAGCTTCGATTGCTAATTTTAACTGAACAACCGGGTCAGACGGGAAGTCCTCACCTAACTGTTTTTTGTACTCAGCCTTGAACTGCTCAGCCAGAGTCTTTAAGTCAGCAGCAGTCAGTTCGATATCGTACTGAACACCCTTTTCTTCTTTCATCTTGTCGATGAGCTGCTCGAAGTATTTCTTACCAACTTCCATAACGACATCCGAGAACATCTGGATGAAACGTCTGTAGGAGTCATATACAAATCGCTCAAATTTCGGGTCCGGGTTGCCTGCGATCATCGCTGCAACTACCTCGTCATTTAAACCAAGGTTTAAGATGGTATCCATCATACCTGGCATGGATGCTCTCGCACCGGAACGAACCGATACTAACAGTGGGTTCTTCAGATCGCCAAATTTCTTTCCATTGAGCTCTTCCATCTTCTTAACGCCTTCCATGGTCTGTGCCATGATCTCGTCGTTAATCTTGCGACCATCTTCGTAATACTGGGTACAAGCCTCAGTTGTGATTGTAAATCCCTGTGGAACCGGCAGACCGATGCTTGTCATCTCCGCCAGGTTCGCTCCCTTTCCTCCCAGCAGGTTACGCATGGTCATGTCGCCCTCGCTAAACATATAAACCCATTTTGCCATAAGTATTTTCCTCCTATACTCGTTTATGTTTTACATTCACATATTTGTATTTATGTGAAAGATAAAAGCCATCGTGAATATTATAACATAAACTGCGGTCTAGTAAAGAGTTTTTTTGAATTCTTTCCAACTTTTTTTCGATCAATATATATTTTTTTGTAATTTTCGCGAATATTAAATGAGATGACTATCCAGAACAGTGCCTAATCTTCCCCAAAATAAATTTCGTTCTTTGCAAAATGCCAAAAATGTCACAAGCCCTCTCTAACACAAAAAGCAGAAACCATCTCCTGTTTTCTGGAATATGGTTTCTGCTTTTTTGTTTATTTAAAGATTAGAAACGGAACTTATCCTCAAAGTAGTTCTTTAACTCAGCGATCGGCACACGAACCTGCTCCATGGTATCACGGTCGCGGACGGTAACAGCCTGGTCGGTCTCCGACTCGAAGTCGTAAGTGATGCAGAACGGAGTACCGATCTCATCCTGACGGCGGTAACGCTTACCAATGTTTCCTCTGTCGTCGAACTCGCAGTTGTAGTACTTGGAAAGCTCTGCGTATACCTTCTCTGCGCCCTCGTTTAACTTCTTGGACAGCGGAAGAATACCGATCTTAACCGGTGCGATGGCCGGATGGAAGTGAAGCACGGTACGCACATCACCCTCACCGATCTCTTCCTCATCGTATGCTGCACACAGGAATGCCAGGGTTACACGGTCAGCACCCAGTGACGGCTCGATGACATACGGAATGTATTTCTCCTTTGACTCGTCATCAAAGTAGGTCATATCCGCGCCGGAGGTGTTCTGATGCTGGGTTAAGTCGTAGTCGGTACGGTCTGCGATACCCCACAGCTCGCCCCATCCGAACGGGAACAGAAATTCCAGATCGGTCGTCGCCTTGCTGTAGAAGCACAGCTCTTCCGGAGAATGGTCGCGCGCGCGCATCTCATCCGGCTTGATGCCAAGTGTCTGCAGCCAGTCGATGCAGTGCTGTTTCCAGTATGCAAACCACTCAAGGTCGGTATCCCGGTTCACAGAAGAACTCCAGCTCCATCTGCTCGAACTCTCTGGTACGGAAGGTAAAGTTACCCGGTGTGATCTCGTTACGGAAAGGATTTACCGATCTGACCGATACCAAACGGGATCTTCTTGCGGGAGGTTCTCTGTACGTTCTTGAAGTTTACAAAGATACCCTGTGCAGTCTCCGGACGCAGATATACGGTGTTTTTTGCATCCTCGGTAACTCCCTGGAAAGTCTTGAACATCAGGTTAAACTGACGAATGTCGGTGAAATCATGCTTGCCGCAGCTCGGACAGCAGATGTTATTGTCATCAATGTACTGTTTCATCTGCTCCTGGGACCAGCCGTCTACAGAACCCTCGATCTCGATGTTGTGCTCTGCCATATAGTCCTCGATGAGCTTATCTGCACGGAAACGCTCTTTACAGCTCTTGCAGTCCATCAGCGGGTCAGAGAAGCCGCCCAGATGTCCGGATGCCACCCATGTCTGGGAGTTCATGAGAATCGCACAGTCTACACCTACGTTGTACGGGCTTTCCTGAATAAACTTCTGCCACCATGCACGTTTTACATTGTTTTTCAGTTCTACGCCCAGATTGCCGTAGTCCCATGTATTGGCAAGGCCGCCGTAAATCTCAGAACCCGGATATACAAATCCTCTTGATTTTGCGAGCGCCACGATTTTGTCCATCGTCTTTTCCATTTGTCTTGTCCTCCTGATTCATTTATCATTGTACCCGTCCCCGCCTCTTCTTTCGATATCTGGCAGATGGACGAATTTAACAATCATTCTGTTTTTTATCTTTTAAAAATCACATAAGCCGTGCCTGTTTCCGGCAGACTGACGGTTGAATCGTCTTTTAACTCGGTATTCGAACTGCGGTAAAGCACTTTTCCGCCGACCATCAGCGTCGCACCGCCCTCGCTCCGGACTGCCATGCCGCTCTTTTCATTCTGAACCGTATCCGTTCCGGCTTCGCTTCCATCCGCTTTTACCAGCTCACCCTCGGAAAACCATCCATCGGCAATCGCCTCCGAAAGCGGCTTTGCCTCCAGCGCCGTCAGGGAGTTGCTGGTGTCCTCATTGTCATTCGTCTCTCCGAATGCTTTCAGATCTTCAAAGGAAGCATAATCAAAGATCGCAGTCACCGTGTCTTTTCCCGCCTTCACACTTTTCAATGCTGCCGGCAGTCTCTCGGCATTTTTCTGGTTCTGTGCCAGCGCCCCGGCGCCTTTTTCTTCATTAAAATGAATCACTGCCGTCTCTAAATACTGCTTTAATTCATTCTCATCGACCGAAATACCGCCGGTCTGCTCCACCAGAGCACTCGACAGCGCCCCGTCTTTTGCCACATATACGCAGCTCTCCGAAGGGGAAAAGGCGGTTTCCCGTGAGCCACAGCCGGACAGCATCACACCCACGGTACACGCTGCCAGAAGAAATCCTCTTTTTTTCATTGCTCTTCCTCCCAAGCGCAAAATGCTCCTACAACCAAGTTTTTATAGTATACCTGCTTTTCTATGTATTTTCAAGACTTGGATGAAAAAAAACGCATACTCGCACTTCCGTTTCCAGAGATACCTGCCTTTCAACCGTAAATCCTGCTTTTGTCAGCGTCCCCATTCAGGGTCTTCCAGATATCCGGACGGTACCTCCGCAACACGCGCGCCGCCTGATAACAGAGTGTCACTGCAAAGCAGCGGCATATACATAAACATCGAAACCAGCTGGCTGCCCGGAAATAGCAGCGCCGCCGCCTTATTGAGGAAACGGACCACCACAAAGTGCGTCGCATAGATAAAAGGTGCAGGTCATAAACGGTCTGACTTCTCCCAGCCAGCGCTCGTTTACCATCATCCAGATACCGATGACTGCCAGAAGCTGGTAGAGAACGATTCCCGGCACAAAATAGTGGGTATAATAGCTCCTGCTGAGCACGATTCCCACTGCCAGCAGGCACACCCCAGTGCCGCCCGCTTCCACGACCATACCGCCTCCGCCCATTTTCTCCCGTGCAGCGCCGCAGGCGCAAAGGAATAAATCAGGGCGTCCAGATTCAGCTCCGGCAGCGCCATGAAAAGTGCCACAAGCAGCACCAGCAGAAATGCCGCGCCGGTCCAGATATTTTTCAGAAACAGATACAGCACCGGTGCCAGCAGCACCAGCAGAATGATCTGATACATGAACCAGAACACCGGATTGAAGGTATACTTGGTGATCGCCTGCCATGCCCCGGACGTCGTGATCACCAGATCCGTCCGGTTGGCGATCGTCTGCAGTCCGGAATCCGGCTCGCCGCCACATACGCCACGTAGTAGATAGTATTCCAGAGCAGGTACGGAACCAGAAGCGAATGCAGACGTTTATTTAATTTTTCTCCCAGCCGCTTCATCGTGAAGTTCCGGTAGAACAGGTAGGCAGACAACATGATAAAGCATGGGATGTCCACCCGCAGAATTTCCTGCATGACCGGGTACTGGAAATGCCACCACGGTGCGTCCTGCCCAGTTCCGGAAAAACAGATCCGCGTTGCCAGAATGCGTCCAGATGACCATGAGGGCAGCAGATGAAATTGAACCAGGCGATTTTCTGGTGGAATTTGGCTTCTGGCATATAAACAGCTCCTCCCTGGATAGTTGTATGTTATGTAATCGTCTGCAATATCTCCAATGAGTGAAAACTTTTATCTACATACGCCCTCTTATTCCGCTCCACATTCGCCGCAAATTGTGCAAATGCATCTTCTTTCAGAAGAAATGTATACAACTTCTCGATCGGCGCGTAGATGACGTACTGCCAGGCGTAGCGTGCGGAGTCTCCGGCGCGCAGGGGTGGATCTTCGGTATATTCGCCGTTGATGACCATAATTTTTAACTCGAAGATGCGCTGTACAAGTTTGTTGGGGAGTGCAGGTTTTAGGAGGGCGCGGAAGGACTGGTAGAGTAATCGCAACATTTCTCTTGCCTCCAGACCTTCTCTTCCGAAATATTCGGCGAATTCAGCAAAATAGGAGGCGTAGCAGGCGCACTCAACGTCCTGTTCAAGTCCTTCGAAATAGTTTTCGATCTCCGCGCCATAAAGATTGTAGGCATCCCGCGTCTCAGAAAGTGTGAAGGTTCCAAATGCGAAGGCCGGCTTGCCGCACGCAGCAAACTTCCAGTGCGCTTCGCCCGCGGGCAAATGCCGTGATTTTTCCGCGGTCTCCCGTCAGGAGAATCAGACGTTTATCAAATTCCGACCGGGGCTGCATAAAGCACCATTCCGGTTGTCTGTATCAAATCTCGCATGCAGCCCTTCCTTCCCTCACTTAAATTTCTTTCGGGTTATATCCGTAATTCTTCATATACATATCGCTGTCTCTCCACTCCCGGCGCACTTTAACCCAGAGTTTCAGGTTGACCTTCGTGTCCATCAGATTTTCAATTTCCATCCGGGCAGCGGTTCCGATACGTTTTAACATCGATCCGCCTTTTCCGATGATGATGCCCTTGTGGGAATCGCGCTCGCACACGATCGTTGCATCCACGTCGATGATGCCGTTTGGACGCTCTTTCATCTGGTCGATGACAACTGCAATGCCGTGCGGGATCTCGTCGTCCAGCATCCGAAGCGCTTTCTCGCGGATCAGCTCCGCCGCGATCTGGCGCATCGGCTGGTCGGTGACGGTATCCTCATCGTAAAACTGCGGACCTGCCGGGAGGTATTTAAAAATACTGCTCTTGACATCTTCGATATTCATCTCTTTGAGAGCCGAAACCGGGATAATCTCCGCAAAATTCAAAATATCCTTATATGCCGCGATAAAGGTCAGAATCTCTTCCTTCGATTTGACCGTATCAATTTTATTGATAACCAGAATGACCGGCGTCTTGATCTTCGAAAGCTGCTCTGCAATGTGGCGCTCGCCTGCCCGATGAAAGTGGTCGGCTCTACCAGCCAAAGAATCACGTCAACCTCTTTTAACGTATTCTCTGCGACATTGACCATGTACTCGCCCAGCTTGTTTTCGCCTTGTGGATACCCGGTGTGTCCAGAAAATGATCTGTCCGCGCTCGTCTGTGTAAACCGTCTGGATACGGTTCCGGTCGTCTGCGGCTTCTCAGATGTGATCGCGATCTTCTGTCCGATCAGGTGGTTCATCAGCGTGGATTTGCCGACATTCGGACGCCCGATCAGGGTCACAAAACCAGATTTAAACTCTTTTGTATCTGTATTTGCCATCTTGTTTCCTTTCACTTACATTTTATTTAGTTAAACAGATTCTTCACCGTCTTAAACAGATCCTGATTTGCCTTGACTTTTCTGCATTTCCAATCGCACAGATGCTCTGCTCACTGAGCACTGCCCTGATAATCGGCGCCAGCTCCCGGATATCCTCTGGGGTAACTGCCAGGATCTCGTCTCTCTCTTTCTGGATCATCGCATCCGTCACGCCGGTAAACCAGGCCGCGTCGGCGCGAATGCCTTTGTACGGCGGCAGAAGCGGCGCATCAAGGTCGCTGATGGTTCCAATCACGAATTTCGTCATATCACGCTCGTCTGCCTCAAACTGCTCCAGATACGGCACGATGCCCTCGTAAACCTCATTCGTCTCGCGCAGGTTCGGATCGCGGTAGGAAACGAAATAGCTGTCGCCAAACCGTCCGGCTCCATTCATGACGCCGTAAGCGCCGCCCTTGACACGGACATTGATCCACAGATAATCATATCCGAGAATGACTTTCAGCGTCCGCAGCGTGCCCTTGTATGCCAGCCCTTTCTCCACGAAATTGCCGCAGCGCGCCAGATAATTGACCTGGGAGGAGGTCATGAAGCCCTCGTTTAAATTCTCTTTTTTCCACTCAAACGGATAAACGGTTCCATCGCCCTGTGGAAGACGTTCTTTTAAGAGCGGAAGTGCTACTTCAAGCCCTGCCTGATCGTCGGCTGCTGACGTGTAGCTTATCAGCATATTTTCTTTCGTAAACAGGCGTGCCGCCGTCTCTTTTAATTTCGCGATCACCTCGCCCTTTTTCTCCTCAAAGTGCTTTGCCGTCTCTTCAAGGAACTGGTAGAAGCCGATTCCGCCCGTGCAGTCGTCAAATGCCGATTCTGCCGAAAAATAGGAGCTGGCTCTCATCACTGCCGCTGAATGTGCCGCCTGATTTAAACGCATCTGGCTCTTCGATTTCGTCTCCGCCACAATCTCGCCGAGACGTTTCTCATCATCAAGGATTGAATCAAGCAGAATCTCCGCGATCGCTGAAAATCCGAAGTCCAGCTTCTCGCACAGCACCCGGGCACTCGCGGTAAAAATACCGGTAAACGCGCCCTGTTTCCGGCTGTCCGCATAGGAGCTGACGCTGAGCGTGATACCGCCGGTATTTAAGTTGATCTCATCCGACAAATCGCTGTATGTGTGTTTCGTCGTATCGACAAATCCAAGCACTGCTTTCAAAAGTCCCACATACGGCAGATCCCTGGACGGTACATGGTCGGTACAAAACATCACGCGCAGATAACCGATGCCTGAGGTAAAGAGCTCATGTGCCAGCACCTTGGTTCCGCCAATCTCGCGCTCGGTCAGGATAAATTTCTCCGCCTCTTTGCGGATATCTGAGCGTTTCAACAGCGGAATCTTCTCTAAATCTTCCTTCGGGGACGGGGTGTCCTGATACTCTTTCAGCTCTTTTGTGCCATCCACGATCGCCTGAATCTCCTCCGCGCCCAGGCTCTTCTTATATACTTCCAGCTTTTCACGCAGCTTCTCATCCTCGATCGCCGTCAGTCCCCGCTTCGGGCTGACCGTGATCACCGCCTCAAACGGGTTATCTAAGAGATATTTGCGGATCAGTTCTTCAAAATATCCTTCCTTTGCTGCTTTTTTGAGGAATGCAAATGTCTCCTCATATTCCAGGTGCATCAGCGGATCGCCGCCGTACAGCCAGCTATCTAAGCACTGCAAGCCGTACATCAATCCTTTCGGCGCGTTGCCGAAATCTGCCTCACGGCTGCGGAATTCATAGTAGTTGATGCCCGCCATCAGGCTCTTCTGGTTGATGCCATCATCTGCCAGCTTCTTAAGCGTTGCCTTGACAGTCTTTAAAAACGCCTCTTTCTGGCTGCCATCCGCATTTTCGCAATGACAGAAAAATATGGCTGTAAAATACCATTTTCATAGCTTCCCAGGATATCCTGGCCAATCCAGCGCTGATGAGTTCTTTCTTTAAAACGGCGCCCGGCGCATCCAAAAGCACATACTCAGGATCTGAAATGCCATGTAGAGAATCGGGTCAAGATCGTCGCCCACCACCGTATTAACCGACAGATAGGTTGCGTGATCCTCCGGCTCATCCTCAGTGATCGGATAGAAGATCTCACGGTCCTTCGGAGCGTCAAACGGCTTCTGGTAGTGAATTTCAGAATCCACCGGCTGACGGTCATAGTGGCTTAAATACTCACGATCCAGCCAGTCCAGCTTCTCTGCCATATCCATATTTCCGTACAGATAGATAAAGCTGTTGGACGGATGGTAGAATTTGCGGTGGAAATTCAGGAAATCCTCATAGGTCAGCTCCGGATAACCTCCGGGGCGCCGCCGGACTCATGCGTATAGCAGGTATCCGGGTAAAGCGTGTTCTGCGTGTAGCGGTCAAGCACGCCCTCCGGGGAGGAAAATGCACCCTTCATCTCATTGTAAACGACACCGTTTACCGTGATCGGCTGTCCGCCGACTCCATCTCGTAATGCCAGCCCTCCTGGCGGAAGATTTTCTCTTCCTTATAGATATTCGGATGAAGCACAGCATCCATGTAGACATCCATCAGATTGTGGAAATCTTTGTCGTTGCAGCTTGCCACCGGGTATACCGTCTTATCCGGGTAGGTCATCGCGTTTAAGAAGGTATTTAAGGAGCCCTTCACCAGCTCTACAAACGGATCCTTGACTGGAAATTTCGCCGAACCGCACAGGACGCTGTGCTCCATGATATGCGGCACACCCGTGCTGTCAGATGGCGGGTGCGGAATCCGATGCAGAATACCTTGTTCTCATCGTCATTCGAGTAGGAACACTCTCGCTCCCGTCTTCTTATGTTCCAGAAGAATCCCCTCGGAATTCAGCTCTTTTACATGTTTTCGTTCAGGATCTGATAACTCTTCAAATCTTTTACTGTCATGCTGTCTTTCCTTTCTCTGAAACGATTCCACAGCGCATACAGACATCTGTTGAATCGTTACTGTTCACGTATACGTGAACAGTAACGTTGAATCGCACCTTTTTCTTCTTTTTACAGTCTTCCCATAAATTTGTCTTTTAGTACGGCAAATGCCTCCCGCAGCCACAGGTGCACCGCCAGCACCGGGTCGCACGCAGCTGCCACGCCGACCGGCTCGATCTCCTGTCTGCGCGCGATCGCCTCCGCCCGGAACACATGGTAATTGCTCGTCAGAATCCGATCCGGATGGTATCGCCGTCCGGGCGCTCACGGTAAAACTCCATCAGGTGTGCCCGCGCCTGCGCCTTGTTGTATTCCTGCCGGTCGATCACCGTCCGGCTGAACTCGATGTTCTGCACCGTGTCGGAGGACTGGTCTTCAATCAGCAGCTTATCCTCCGGAATCCCGTTGTACTGTAAATATTCGTACATCGCCCGCGCCTCGCTGATCTCCTCGCCCGACCTTTCCGCCGGAAAGCACCAGAACCGTGTTCGGATATTCCTCCGAATACTCGATCGCCCGATCCAGACGCTGCTTTAGGGAATTGCTGATCTTGGTGCCGCGCACGTGCTCCCAGCACGATCACATAGTCCGCCGGCTGTCCGTCGCCGTAATGGCGCTCCAGCCGATCAAAACCTCCGTGATCACCAGAATCAGAAATCCCGCCGCACATACTGTCCCGACGGAAACGCCGATCCACACGGGAATTCTGCCCTCATGCTGGCTGCCAAACCACCATCCAGCCGCCAGAAGTCCCAAAAAAATCGCCAAGCAGGGCCAGATCAAGGCAAACGAAGTCGAAACACCTGAATAAATAACAATTATGATATAATATAACAGGCACAGGACCGCCGTTCCTCCTAAAAACCAAACCATCTGTCATCCTCCTGATGTCCATCCAGCCGCACCTTTACAAATCCAGCGCTTCGTCCTCACGCCGCAGGATATCCTGCGGCTCCGCCATACCGCCTAAGTCTACCCAGAGCTGCTGCTTCGGGTGCGGTGCGCTCTCCTGCGCGGTTCCATCCTCAGTAAAGATGCCTTTCACTTCCACACGCAGGTTACGTCCGTCCGGCTTCATGATCTCGATCGTCTCTCCCACGCTGAATTTATTCTTCTGCTCCAGATGAACCAGGCCATCCCCGCGCACAGCGCCGACCGTTCCCAGATAGGTATACGGTTTTACATAAGTATTGCTTCCGTATACCTGCGACTCGGTACCCGGTTTATGGAAATAAAATCCGGTGATGTATTCCCGGTGGGTACATTTGCGGATCTCACTCTTATACCACTCCATCTTGGACTGGTATTTTTCCGGGCTTTCCAGATAATCGTCGATTGCGATTCGGTAGGTTCTCGCCACGGTAGCCACATAGAGCGCAGTCTTCATGCGGCCCTCGATCTTGAAGCTGTCGATTCCGGCTTCGATCATCTCCGGAATGTGCTCAATCATGCACAGGTCGCGGGAGTTGAAAATATAGCTGCCGCGCTCATTTTCATAGACCGGCATCCACTCGCCCGGTCTTGTCTCCTCCGCCACCGCATATTTCCAGCGGCACGGATGAGTACAGGCGCCCTGGTTCGCGTCGCGCCCCGTCAGAAAATTGCTGAGAAGACATCGTCCTGAATAGGAAATGCACATCGCTCCGTGGATGAAGCTCTCGATCTCCATATCCTCCGGAATATGTTCGCGGATCTCGCGAATCTCCTTCAAGGACAGCTCCCGCGCCGTTACCACGCGCTTCGCGCCCTGTTTATACCAGAAAAGGAACGTCCCGTAGTTTGTATTATTTGCCTGTGTGCTGATATGGATCTCCATCTCCGGGAGAATGCGTCTGGCAATCTCAAAAACACCCGGATCGGAAATAATCAGCGCTTCCGGCTTGATTTCTTTCAGTTCTGTGAAATATTCTTCCACACCGGCTAAATCATCATTATGTGCAAAAATATTTGCTGTAATATATACTTTGACGCCGCGCTCATGGGCGAACGCAATGCCCTCTTTGATCTCTTCGTTCGTAAAATTCTTCGCCTTTGCCCGCAGACCAAACGCCTCGCCGCCCAGATAGACCGCATCGGCTCCGTAAAGGACCGCCGTCTTGAGGACGTCCAGGCTGCCCGCCGGGATTAAAAGTTCCAGTTTTCTCATGTTTTTCCTTTCTTTTATCGCTTTACACTTAACGCCACGCCATCCCCGATCGGAATGACAGACGTCTCAAATTCTTTCATGTGTGTCAGTTCATATAAATAATCGCGCATCCGCGTGTGGATCGTCCGGTTGCGGCGCTCGACCGCATAGCGGGATTCCACGATATCGCCGTCCTGTAAGACATTGTCCGACAGAAGAACGCCGCCGGACGGCAGCAGACGCAAAATCTGAGGCAGCCAGTGCATATACTGCCCCTTAGCCGCATCCATAAATATAAAATCATAAGGGCCGGAAAGCGTCCCCAGTATCTCTTCCGCATCGCCTTCCAGTAAAGTAATGCACGGCTCTTTTCCTGCCCTTTCAAAATTGCGCTTGGCAATCGGTATTCTTTTTTCGTACTTCTCAATCGTCGTGATCCGGCAGTTTTCCGGCATCACACGGCTCATCAGTAAAGCCGAATAGCCCACAGCCGTTCCTACCTCCAGAATCGACTGCGGGCGCTTGAGAGCAATCAGTGTTTTCAGAAATGCGGAGGTCTCCCTGCGGATGATCGGCACGCAGTCAGCCAGCGCTTCTTCCTCTATCGAGTCGAGCAGCGGTCCGTTGCCCGCGTCCAACGACTGGATATAGGCGGTAATTCTGTCATTTACTATCACTTTTATCCTCCTCCGGGCTGGCGGCAGAAGCTGCCGCCTCATCCATCTCCTTCAGCATCTCCAGAGAAGTCTGGGCGGTGCTGAACTGATAGGTTCCCGGATATATCTTGTATTCATAAATCTTTGCCTGCAGCACAAAGACCACGCGGCTCCTAATCAAACCGACGCGTTCCAGCGCTTCGCCTGCCTCGGAGGTGCTTTCGCTTTCCTCGATGGTAACCGTTCTCATTCTTCCCGGCTCTGCCTCAACTGCGGTCGGTTTAAATATCTCATGCCCCAGCCAGTAGCCCTTCGTTGCGCCCTCATAGAGCAGAAACAGTGTCAGTACCAGAAAAACGATCCGGAACACACTGTCCAGAATTGATACTGCGATATGGGGTTCCCCAGATGTCCGGCTCATATGCCACCTCCGTGCTGCTTTTGCAGTCTTCTACACTTCCATGATGATCGGAAGAATCATCGGATTTCTCTTCATCTTCTTCCATAGGAAATCACTCAGGCTGTCGCGGATAATGTTCTTGATCTTGCCCCAGTCGCTCACGTGCTTCTCAAGACAGCCTTGTACGGCTTCATCCACGATTCTCTGTGCCTCTTCCATCAGATCCTCGGACTCACGCACATAGACGAAACCTCGGGACACGATATCCGGTCCCGCTAAGAGCTGGTTGCTGTATTTCTCCAGCGTCAGGACTACGATGATGATACCGTTCTGTGCCAGGTTCTGGCGGTCGCGCAGAACGATGTTTCCGACATCACCGATGCCCAGGCCATCGACCAGGATGCCGCCCGCCTGTACATGGTCGGCAACACGGTAGCCCTCGTCCCCGATCTCGATCACATCACCTGAGCGCATCAGGATGACATTTTCCTTCGGAATGCCCATTGAGATTGCCAGGTTGCGCTGCGCCATCAGGTGGCGGTACTCACCGTGTACCGGAATCGAGAATTTCGGACGAATTAAGGAGTACATCAGCTTGATCTCCTCCTGGCAGGCATGTCCGGATACGTGGGTATCCTGGTTGATAACCTCTGCGCCCTTCATCGACAGCTCATTGATAACTCTTGCAACGGCTTTCTCATTGCCCGGAATCGGGGTGGAACTTAAAATAACCACGTCGCCCGGCATAATCGAAACCTTCTTGTGCAGGTCTGCCGCCATACGGGACAGTGCCGCCAGAGACTCGCCCTGGCTGCCGGTCGTGATAAGGACGGTATCCTCTTTCTTATAATTTTTCAGATGTTCAATGTCGATCAGTGTATTTTCCGGAATATTAATGTATCCAAGTTCGCTCGCCGTGCCGATGACATTGACCATGCTTCGGCCCTCGACCACTACCTTACGTCCATAGTGGTATGCCGTATTGATGATCTGCTGGACACGGTCTACGTTGGAAGCAAACGTCGCAACGATGATCCGGTTGTTCTTGTGCTCTGCAAAAATCGAATCAAAGGTCTTGCCGACGGTGCGCTCCGACATCGTAAATCCCGGACGGATCGCGTTGGTACTGTCGCACATCAGCGCCAGCACGCCTTTCTTTCCAAGCTCGGCAAAACGCTGCAGATCCGCCGGTTCGCCGAATACCGGTGTGTAATCGATCTTGAAGTCGCCGGTGTGGACGATAATGCCAGCCGGGGAGAAGATCGCAAGCGCCGATGCATCTGCGATACTGTGGTTCGTCTTGATGAACTCAATCCGAAAACATCCGAGATTGATGGACTGTCCGTGCTTTACGACCTTGCGGCGGACGGTCTTCATCATATTATGCTCTTTTAATTTATTCTCAATCAGTCCGATCGTCAGTTTAGTGCCGTATACCGGTGCCGGAACATCGCGGAGTACATACGGCAGCGCGCCGATATGGTCCTCATGTCCGTGCGTGATCACAAAGCCCTTGACTTTGTCAATGTTGTTCTTTAAATAGGATACATCCGGGATAACCAGATCGATTCCCAGCATATCGTCGCTCGGGAATGCCATACCGCAGTCTACTACAATAATGCTGTCTTCATATTCGAAGGCAGTCATATTCATACCGATCTGTTCCAGACCACCGAGCGGTATGATCTTTACCTTATTATGATTTGTTTCCTTTTTCAATCAATGCACCTCCAAAAATTCGATTTTTAGATTTTTATTCGATATCAACGCCCAGATCGCTCATCAGCTCCGCAAACACCTTGGACATGTACTCCAGTTCTCCGTCATCGTCCACAAATTCGTAAGCTGCTTCTGCATCCTCCGGCTTTGATGTATCTCTCAACAGATAGCACTCTCCATCGCCGTCCTTCGTATCACTTGCCAGCAGATAGGACTCGCCATTTAACTTTGTCTCTTCCAGGACATACAGCTTCACTTCCTCGCCGTTCTCATCCCTCAGCGTGATGCTGTTTTCCATATTATTCAGTTCATCTAACATTGAATCCAGGTTTCCCATTCTATGATTCTCCTTCTATTCTTTATTTTCAATCATTGATTTTTATCACTGATAATTTATTCTTCCGCTTTTCCTTGTGCCTGTAAATCCAAATATCCCTGCAAAATCAATACTGCCGCAATCTTATCAATCACGCTCTTCCGGTTTTCCCGGCGCACTCCACTCTCGATCAGGATCTGCTCCGCCGCATTCGTCGTCAGGCGCTCGTCCCACATAACGACCGGAAGGTTCGTCCGCCGTTCCAGCATCTCTTTAAATGCCAGCGTCTTTTCAACGCGCTCTCCCAGCGTATTATTCATATTTTTAGGATACCCCAAAACAATCGTCCCAACCTCGTATTCCCGGATCAGCTCTTCAATCCGGGCGCAGGTCTGGCGAAGTTTGTTCTCATCCTTCCGTGTGATCGTCTCAATCCCCTGTGCTGTAATGCCTAACGGATCGCTGACTGCCACTCCCGTGGTCTTCGATCCAAAATCAAGCCCCATAATTCTCATATTCTATTTTCTCCATAACAAAACAAGCTGGCAGCCCGTCAGATATTGGACTGTTGTCGCCAGCTGTTTACTCTTCCGCTTTTTAATTGCCGTGCTGCATCCACTCTTTACTGAAGCTTCGTCTCAATATATACCTTCACAAGCTCTTCCAGAATTTCGTCACGCTCTACCTTCATAATCAGGCTTCTGGCACTCTTGTGGCTGGTAATATAAGTCGGATCTCCAGACATAATATATCCTACAATCTGATTGATCGGGTTGTAACCCTTCTCCGTCAGCGCTGTATATACCTGTTCCAGAACCTGGCTTGCCTCCAGCTTCTTCTCTTCCTGTACTGCTCTAAAAAACTGTGTATTGCTGATATCACCCATTTTGTCTTCACGTCCTTTTAAATACCCGCCGCGCTCTGTCACTCTGCAGATCCATGCGTGCAGGTAAACTACTCTTTTTTATTTTACTCTACTTTACCCCATTCGGCAAGTTATTTTTTATCATTATAATCATCCAGGAAATTGTACGTCCAATCGTCCTTGTGGTAACCGATCACAGTCTTTAAGTTGATATTGTGGACACTCTTAAAGATATTTTTCTCGATCACGTCGCTCTCCTTGCGGAAATGGGCGATCAATTCCTTCATCTCATCGCGCTTGGAACCACGTCCGCCTCCGCAGCTCACGCAATTTTCAGTAAAACGGCACGCGCACTGTATAAACTGCAGTCCGTTGTAATCACGCCACGCCTTGACCGCATCTTCCTTGATAAGGTACATCGGGCGGATCAGCTCCATGCCCTCGAAATTCTGGCTGTGCAGCTTCGGCATCATCGTCTCAATCTTGCCGCTGTACAGCATTCCCATGAGGATCGTCTCAATCACATCATCAAAATGATGCCCAAGCGCAATTTTATTGCAGCCCAGCGCTTTCGCCTGTGCATAGAGGTGACCGCGTCGCATTCTGGCACAAAGGTAGCACGGATTCTGTTCGATCGTCGCCACCGTGTCGAAAATATCGCTCTCAAATACCGTCAGCGGAATGCCGAGAAGTTTCGCATTGTCCTGGATGATCTTCCAGTTATCCGCATTGTAGCCCGGATTCATCACTAGAAAACGGTTTCAAACTGGAATTTTCCATGTTTTTTCAATTCCTGGAAAAGTTTCGCCATCAGCATGGAATCCTTGCCGCCGGAGATACAGACTGCGATCTTGTCGCCCTCCTGAATCAGGTCGTAGGTGTTGAGTGCCCGCGTAAACGCCCGCCAGATCGGCTTGCGGAATTTTTTTATAATACTCTGCTCAATTCTCGCCCGTTTTTCCTCTCGATCCGCCTCGGATTCTCCGCCTACGAAGCGGGACAGGGAAAGGCGCAGCCACGCACGGTAACCACCCTCCACATTGACCGCGTCAAATCCGTCTCCGGTCAGACGACGCACCCACTCCTGGCTCTTCTCGCCGGTATGGCACATCACGTACACTGGATGCATTTTGTCTAACCTGGCTGTTTCTTCCTCATATTGCTCTTCCAGCCGGGACGCCGGGAGGCTTACCGCCCCCGGAAAAGTTCCGCGCATATACTGATCCTGCGGGCGGATGTCCACGATCGTCTTCTCCGCATCCTTTAACGCTTCCAGCTCCTCAATCGTAATCGTTTTCATTGTATATTCTCCTGTATCCGTTATCTGCAAAATCCTCTTTAAGAAAAAAATGTAAAATGTGCCTACCCGTGTACAGTAACCACAATTCTCATGAAATGAAACAAAAGCACAGGATCCGCGCTGACAGTGCTCTGCCAAACAAACGGTCCTGTGTTTTCTGCTGTTTTGTTACCGTTCACGCGCACGTAACCAGTCACTCATTTTCTGTTAATTATAACACTCTCCCTGCATTCTGGGAAGTCCTATTTCTATAATTAGTCTCTTATAATTAGTCTCTTATAATTAGTCTCTTAGTCCTCTGTAAAGAGTGGTGTGGAATAATAGCGGTCACCGCTGTCCGGAAGAATCGCTACGATGGTTTTCCCCTTATTTTCCGGGCGTTTTGCCAGCTCAATCGCACCATGCAGGGCTGCGCCGGAGGAAATACCGACTAAGATGCCCTCTTTGTGTGCCAGCAGTTTTGCTGCCGCAAATGCATCCTCATTCTCCGCCTCGAAAATCTCATCATAAATCTTAGTGTTCAGTACATCCGGCACAAATCCGGCGCCGATACCCTGAATCTTGTGTGCGCCGCCCTTGCCTGTCTTTAATACCGGGGATGAAGCTGGCTCCAGCGCTACGACTTTCACATTCGGGTTCTGGGATTTTAAGTATTCGCCGGTACCTGTCAGAGTTCCGCCGGTACCAACACCTGCGATCAGGATATCAACCTTTCCGTCGGTATCATTCCAGATCTCCGGACCAGTGGTTGCTCTGTGAACCGCCGGATTGACCGGATTGACAAACTGACCGGCTAAGAAGCTGCCCGGTGTCTCTTTTGCCAGCTCTTCTGCCTTCTCGATCGCGCCCTTCATGCCCTTTGCGCCCTCAGTCAGGACAATCTCTGCACCGTACGCTTTCAGAATGTTGCGGCGCTCCACGCTCATCGTCTCCGGCATCGTCAGGATGATGCGATATCCCTTCGCTGCTGCGATAGACGCCAGACCGATACCGGTATTGCCGGAAGTCGGCTCGATGATGACAGAACCCTCTTTCAGGACACCTCTCTTCTCTGCATCCTCAATCATGCCTTTTGCAATACGATCCTTCACGCTTCCAGCCGGGTTTAAATACTCCAATTTTACCAGAACCGTTGCTTCCAGTCCCAGCGCTTTCTCAACATTCACAACCTCAACTAACGGTGTGTTTCCTACCAGCCCCAGTGTTCCCTTATAAATGTTTGCCATGATGATTTCCTCCTAATATCTGTGATGATTTTATATTTTTTAATTTTTATAGATTTCTATAGATTCTTCTTTTTCCAGAACTCATTTCCAATTTGAAAACTCGCTCCAAAGAAGTTTAAAATGCGAAAGAGCCCATCCTCTATACACATTTCCCACCCGTCCAATCCAGCTTTTCTGCCGCCTGTCCTGCTTGTTTTCTGTGTACGCGGATGCGCTCTTTCTATATCCTTAACCCTTATGAATAAAAGATTCACGAAACCCGTTTTCCCGGAAACCCCGCTTACCGAAGTCCAGCTTTCTGGTTTTCGCGTACACAAATGCGACAACAACATCGATCCATACAGGTACAAACATTGCTGCAACACATCGTATTCATCCAAAAACCATTGACTGCTTTCATGATCTTCACTCCTTTTCTTTTTCCTATCGACTTAGTAGGTATATTATCACTTTATGCAATATCTGTCAACCCTTTTTTGATTATTTGTTACTGTTCACGCATACGTGCCCAGTAACGATTATTTGCACACTTTGTGACGTTTCTTCATGTCTTTCTTGACAAACGCAGACCGCACCTTTACAATAAAATACCGAACTGATGGGTAAAAAACGTTCAGAAACAGAGCCTGCTATTATCTAGTATAGCACAGTTGTGACTGTGAAGCTACTGACAGAATATATTACAAGGGAGTATCATATGTTAAATTCATTTTCCAGAACTGAACTTCTCCTCGGCAGGGATGCCATGGAGCATTTATCAAAAGCACGCGTTGCCATCTTCGGCATCGGCGGAGTCGGCGGCTATGCGGTGGAGGCCCTCGCGCGCAGCGGTGTCGGCACGCTTGATCTCATCGACGATGACAAGGTCTGCTTAACCAACATCAACCGCCAGATCATCGCAACCACCTCCACCATCGGAAAGTACAAGGTTGATGTCGCTGAGGAACGCATCAAATCCATCAATCCACATGCAGTTGTCCACACCTACAAGACATTCTATATGCCGGATACCGCGAAGGAATTTGATTTTTCCCAGTATGACTACGTGATCGACGCAATCGACACCGTGACGGGAAAGCTGCTTCTGGTGGAACAGGCGGAAGAAACCCACACGCCGATCATCAGCTCGATGGGCGCCGGAAACAAACTGGATCCGACCGCTTTTGAGGTGACCGATATTAATAAAACCTCTGTTTGTCCTCTCGCGAAGGTCATGCGGCGGGAGCTGAAAAAACGCGGGATCAAGAAGCTGAAAGTGGTTTATTCGAAAAAAACCACTGACGCCGGTGGATGATATGGCTATCTCCTGCGGTTCCCACTGTGTCTGCCCGCCGGGAACCGCACGCAGCTGTACCGCCAGACGGCAGATTCCGGGGAGTATCTCTTTTGTACCGTCAGTAGTGGGACTGATTATTGCTGGGGAAGTTATTAAGGATCTCGTTGGGGTTCATTGATTGCTTACTGATTAATTTGTTAAGCCGATATATTCTATTTATGTCATTTTTTTTAATTTTATATGTATGTAAAAAACCAATGAATCCCATCTTGGGGGTATCATTGGTTTTTTCGTTTTCTGTCTTTTATTCTTTTTCCAGTAAAAGCACCTCTTCATTCAGTGCCTTCGTGAAGATTCCCTTCACCGTCTTATTTTTCAATCCTTCTTCGTATGGCACGGCACCTTTGACATACTGGCGGGTGTGTCCCATCATGTATTTGGTTCCGTCGATCTCGATCGGTTCTTCGAGAAGGATCTCTTCTTCAGTTCCAAGAAAGCGCCCGCGGTATTCTAAGGACTGCTGTTTTTCCAGTGCCAGCAGGATATCGCTGCGGACGGATTTGGTTCCTTCTGGTACCTGATCCGGCATATCGGCGGCGCGGGTGCCTGCGCGGCGGGAGTATTTGAATATATGCATTTCATAGAAATGGATCGCTTTTAAGAAGCGTTCTGTTTCGGCAAATTCTTCTTCGGTCTCGCCCGGGAATCCTACGATGACATCGGTCGTGATCGCCGGATTGTCAAATTCTTCCCGCAGAATTTCACAGCACGCCTGATATTCAGCAGCGTTGTAGCGGCGGTTCATGCGCTTTAAAGTCGCGTCACAGCCACTCTGGAGTGACAGATGGAAGTGCGGGCAGATGGTCCGCAGCCTCGCCAGCTCTTTGGCAAATTCGCGGGTTACGATACGTGGTTCAAGAGAACCGAGGCGCAGGCGCTCAATGCCCGGAATCTGGTCGAGACGTTTGATTAAAGTCAGCAGATTTTCTTGCTGCTCATCCTTGAAATCGACACCATAGGAGCTTAAATGGATACCGGTCAAGACAATTTCCTTGTATCCGGCTTCCGCAATCCCGCGCACCTCGTGCTCGATGTCCTCCGGGCGGCGGCTGCGGACGCGTCCTCTCGTATATGGTATAATACAATAGCTGCAAAACTGGTTGCAGCCGTCCTGTACCTTGATAAAGGCACGCGTATGGTCAGCAATCCGGCGGATATGGAGTTCTTCGTATTCCTGTGAATGTCCGATATCCAGAATCTCACCGCTGTTTTCGTGATCTGCAAAATAATCATCCAGGATCTGTACCAGATCTTTTTTCTGGTTATTGCCGACGATCAGATCGACCGCCTCATCTTTTTTCAGCTCCGCGCCTGCTGCCTGCACATAACAGCCGACCGCCACAACAGCCGCCGACGGGTTCATTTTCTTTGCTCGGTGCAGCATCTGGCGCGATTTCCGGTCGGCAACATTCGTCACGGAACACGTGTTGATAATATAAACATCCGCTCCTTCCCGGAACGGCACAATCTCATATCCTGCATCCTCTAAGAGCTGCTGCATGGCTTCCGTCTCATACGAGTTCACCTTGCAGCCCAGATTGTGGAATGCCGCTTTTCTCATTTTTATCTCCTTTAAATTGAATCCTCTCTTGACTTTTGTCAGATTACTTTGTAGTATAAAAGTATTATTGTAGATAGAGGAGGTTTTTTTCATGAAAACAGTTCGTATTTCTTTAAACTCGATCGATAAAGTTAAATCCTTCGTCAACGACTTAGCGAAGTTCGACGTAGATTTTGACCTTGTTTCCGGACGTTATGTGATTGACGCTAAATCCATCATGGGTATCTTCAGTCTGGATCTGTCTAAACCGATCGATTTAAACATCCATTCTGAGAACCAGATCGATGAGATCTTAACGACACTGGCTCCGTACATTGTATAGCAACCATTAGAACGATCGAGATGGTTCTGTTTGAAACGAAAAAAACCGCTGTTAAGCAACTCGCTTTGCAGCGGTTCTTTTTTTCATAGAGAACTGCGTCCTATGAAAAAAACACTCCGCGAGGATGCGCACTCGCGCGAAGCAAAAAACTGTCGCAAGCGACCGCGCGAGACGCCCGAATGTGCCAAGGCACATTCTTTTTTATATATGACTAGCACCGGATAACCTCAACCGTATCGATCGCCTCTTTTACCAGCGCATCTATCTTCTCTTCCAGATTGCGCTCGGATTTTTCAATCAGGTGCAGGACCGGCTTGGTAACCGGGTGTTTGGCTACGAAGATGGTGCAGCAATCTTCATACGGCTCGATCGATGTCTCGTAGGTACCGATTTTCAGGGAAATATCGACGATATCCTGTTTGTCGAAACCGATCAGCGGGCGGAAGACCGGAAGTGTGCAGACTGCATTGGTAACCGCCAGGGAATGAACCGTCTGGGATGCTACCTGACCGATGCTCTCGCCGGTGATGAGTCCGAGACAGTCGTCTTTCTTCGCCAGCTCTTCCGCGATCTTCATCATGTAGCGGCGCATGATAATCGTCAGCTCCTCATGCGGGCACTGCTCGTAGATGTAGAGCTGGATATCTGTGAAATTGACTACGTTTAATTTGATCGGACCTGCGTATTTTGCTACCTGCTTTGCCAGATCGACTACTTTCTGTTTTGCACGGTCGCTGGTGTATGGCGGCGCATGGAAATAGGTTGCCTCGATGGTAACGCCGCGTTTTGCGATCATGTAGCCTGCCACCGGGCTGTCGATACCGCCGGATAAAAGCAGCATCGCGCGTCCATTGGTTCCGACCGGCATACCGCCCGGTCCCGGAATCACCAGAGAGTATACGTTGATACGTTTTGCACGCAGTTCCACATTTAAAAGAACATCCGGATTGTGTACGTCTACCTTTGTCTCCGGGAATGCGTCCAGGATGACCTCACCGAGATCGCGGTTGACTTCCTCGGAGGTATGCGGATACTGTTTGTTGGCACGGCGGGTGTTTACCTTGAACGTAAAGTGTTTATCTGGGTATGCTTTGTCCACATACTCAACAATCTTCGCTTTCAGGTCGTCATAGCCGTTGTCCTCTAACTGGATCATCGGACAGATCGCCGCAATACCGAATACCTTTTTCAGTGCATCGATGACCTCATCGTAATCAAATTCTTCCGCTGCGGTCGCATAGATACGCCCTGCCTCCTTGGTTACGGTAAATTTTCCATCAAGACGTTTTAACGAGTGATGGATGTGGGACACCAGCGCGTCCTCGAATACATAGCGGTTTTTACCTTTCAGGCCAATCTCCGCATATTTAATCAAAAATGTATGAAACATGGAATTCCCTTTCTACAACAGGCTGTCATTCTTCTGCTTTCCCGCAAAAAAACTGAGCAGCCATTCTTTAAACAGCCATTTTATTTCATCTGGTAACGGCGCAGTACCGGAAGCAGTTCTCCCAGAACGCCGATCGCATAGTTTACTTCTTCCTCGGTATTCAGATCACCCAGACTGAACCGGATCGTCGAATCGAGAAGTTCTTTTTTCACGCCGATTCCCTTTAAAGTACCGCTGATGCCCGGATGATTGGACGAGCAGGCGGAACCGGACGATACATAAACCCCTTTGTCCTCCAGCGCATGGAGAAGTACCTCGCTGCGGACGCCCTCAAAGCTGGCGCTGACGATCTGCGGCGCGTTGGTGCGTCCTCACTGCCGTTGATGGTGACGCCGCCGAGCGGTTTTCAATCCCGCAATCAGGTGCTCCCGGAGTGTATACAGCTTTTCGATGCGTGCATCAAAATCTTTGTACGCCTCGCGTGCTGCCACGCCGAGTCCGACACACCCGGCACATTTTCCGTACCGGAACGCATGCCTTTCTGCTGGCCGCCGCCAAACAAAATCGGGCGGATCTTGACACCGTCGCGGATATAGAGGAATCCGACGCCCTTCGGCGCATGGATCTTGTGTCCGCTGACGGAAAGCAGGTCAATTCCTGTTTTTCGGACGGATCTTATATTTTCCATATGCCTGGATCGCATCGACATGGAACAATGTCTTCGGATTTTTCTTCTTGATGCACTGGCTGATCGCCTCGATCGGCTCTACTGCTCCGACCTCGTTATTGACGTACATCACAGACACCAGGATCGTGTCCTCGCGGATAGCTTTTTCCAGATCCTCCAGAGAAATATGTCCCAGATGATCGACCGGAAGATAGGTCACCTCAAAGCCCATCTCCTCCAGAAATGACATCGTATTGTAGATCGACGGATGTTCCACACCGGTCGTGATAAGGTGTTTTCCGGCTCTGCGGTTTGCCAGCGCCGTGCCGATCAGCGCCGTATTGTTCGACTCTGTTCCGCCGGAAGTAAAGAGAATCTCCTTCTCCTGCACTTTCAGTGTATCCGCGATCGCCTTCTTTGCCTCGCGAATCAAATTTTCTGCTTCCACACCTTTTCTGTGCTTCGCCGCCGCGTTTCCGTAGTTGACGCACATTGCATCAACGACCGCATCCTTTACGCAGTCCAGCACCTTGGTGGTCGCTGAATTATCAAAATAGGCTTCCATTTTTATCTCTATCTCCTTTGTAATTTTCCAATTACACTTCCAACTGCAGCATCAGTGCCGACAGCATACACAAGCCTGCCGTCTCCGTCCGCAAAATTCTCTTTCCAAGCGTTACGATCTCCGCCCCGTTTTCCCTGGCAAGCTCGACTTCTTCGTCCTCAAAACCGCCCTCCGGACCGATGAAAACGGCGATATCCGTACCCGGCTTGACCGACGCCAGCAGTTCCCTCGTTTTCCGAATGCCATCCGCCGACTCATATGGCAGAAGAACCATATCGTACCCGGCTGCCTCTTTGACCGCCTCTTTGTAGGTCATAAGCGGCGCCACCTCCGGGATAAGGCTGCGCTTGGACTGCTTCGCGGCGCTCTCAGAAACCGCATTCCAGCGTTTTCTCTTCGCGTCCGCTTTTTTCGCATCCAGCTTGACAACCGAACGCTTCATGCTGACCGGAACCACCCGGTATGCCCCCAGCTCCACCGCCTTCTGGATGATCAGTTCCATCTTATCGCCCTTCGGAAGCCCCTGGAACAGGTGAATCCGCGCCGGAAGCTCTTTGTTTTCCCATTCTTCCAGAATCTTTGCCGAAACATACTCTGGTTCCAGTTCTTCCACGCGGCAGAAATAGTCACCGCCCTCACGGCTGCTGATCAGAATCTCCTCGCCCGGCTTCATCCGCAGAACATTGCGGATATGGTTGACATCCGCGCCCTCAATCCGGATTTCTTCCGCCCCAATCTGGTGCGGTTCCACAAAAAAATGGTACATGATTATTTCTTCCTCGCTGTGACAGAAACCCACTCGCCCTGATGGGTAATCTCTACAATCTCAAAGGCATCGTTCGCCTCAAATGCCGCCTTGACTGCCTCTTCCTTCATATCAATGATACCCGATGTAATGAAGATACCATTTTTCTTAATATGAACCGGGATCTCTTTCTGCAGCATGATGATAACGTCTGCCAGGATGTTGGCAACCGCAATGTCGTAATACTCGTATTTTACCTCGTCCTGCACTGTTTTATCGTCGATGATGTTGCCCTGTACAACCTTGAACTGCTCCGGTGCAATTCCGTTTGCTTCCAGATTCTCGCCAACGGCTGTGATCGCATTTTCATCCAGATCCGTTCCAAATACGTGTTTTGCGCCCAGTTTTAACGCCGTGATACCTAGGATACCGCTTCCGGTTCCGACATCAAGCACCTCTGAATCCGGTGTCACGTATTTCTCGAGCTGGCGGATGCAAAGCTGCGTTGTCTCATGCATGCCCGTACCAAACGCCGTACCCGGATCGATCTGAATCAGCAGCTTGTCTTTGTGCTCCTCCGGCACTGTCTCCCAGGTCGGCTTGATAAGGATGTGATCTACCGTAAACGGTTTGAAGTACTGTTTCCAGTTGTTGATCCAGTCCTTATCCTCCGTCTCGGATTCTGCAAACGTGCAGGCGCCCAGATCGGTAAACGGCTTCAATTCTTCCAGCGCCTCTTTGACTTTCGCCATCATCGCCGGGATATCATCATCCTCATCGAGATAAAAACTTACCTTCGCCACGCCCTCATCCGGCGGAAGCTCCGGCAGAATGTCGATGAACATTCCCTTCGTCTCTTTCTCGGTCAGCGGGATATTGTCCTCAATCTCAATGCCCTCGATGCCGAGTTCATCCAATGTGTAGCTGATGAGATCCACCGCCTCTGTGGTGGTCGTCAGCGTAAATTTCTTCCATTTCATGTTCGTTACCTCTCTTTATTGAAACGACTTATCATCCAAACATTCACATTTCATCACGCAGCTATTTTTTCATCATTCTCACTGTAAATGTGTCAAATGTTACTGTTCACAGGTAGGCACTTTTGGAACCGAAAGTGCCGTAAGAAAATGGTGGCAGCAGGAATTTGCCGTATTTAAATGCGAAGCCACGGCAAATTCCGTTACTGGGCACGTATGCGTGAACAGTAACTGTCAAACGAATGAATCCGCCTAATCGTTCTAATTTTCTTTTCTAATTTACCAATAAAATCTTCACAAACAGGATCGCCAGCACTACCAGAATCAGCGGGCGCACGATCTTCTGTCCATTTCCCAATACCAGGCCGGAACCGATATAATTTCCTAAAATACTGCAGATCGCCGCAGCCAGTCCCAGCGTGTAAATGATCTTGCCGTGAATCACAAATGTGACAAACGCCGCCACATTGGATGAAAGATTGATCGCCTTTGTCGTACCCGCCGCCTCTTTCATCGTATAGCGCGCCGCTCCCGTGAGCACCAGCAGCAGGAAAGTTCCGGTTCCCGGTGTAAAACCGTCATAGATACCGATGATCAGCGCGGATGCCAGCGCAATCAGGAACGATTTCCGCTCCGGCAGGTGCCCGCCAGCGAATCATCGCCCATTTTCTTATTCCGCATAACATAAAATGCAACAATCGGAAGAATCACGATCATCATATACTGTAAAATCTTATCGCTGACTAACAGAGTCAGGTTCGAACCGATCGAAGAACCGATCAGCGCCGCCACGATAAACCAGACCACCTTCTTAAACTGTATGTAACCGTTTTGGCAAACCGCCCGGTCGCGATTGCCGTTCCCATCATGGAACTCATTTTGTTGGTTCCGAGCGCCATATGGGTCGGAACCCGGCGATCAGGTACGCCGGAAGTGAAATCAATCCGCCTCCCCCTGCGATCGCATCCACAAAGCCTGCCAGAAATACCATCGGGCAGACGATTATAAACTGCAGTATCGTGCAATCCATGCTACATCCTCCAAAATTTTCATGCACGCCCAAATTCCTCCTGCCGTCGCAAAACAGAAATCAAAAAGCACTCCGGGCATACATTTCTATTCTTATTGCAAAAACTCCGCCAGTGCATAGGTACTGACGTCTAAACCATATTCCGTCAGGCGGATATGGCTATCTGTCTGGATCGCTGCTTCCAACAATCCTTCTTTCAAAAGCCTCTCGATCACCTCCCGTACACCGCTTCCATCGCCACGCCAAACCGGCGTTCAAACTCTGCCGTCCGGACGCCGCCGGTCAGCCGCAGCCCCAGAAACATAAATTCTTCCATCCGCTCCTGACGGCTCAATTCGTGTATTTCCTCATACTGCGCGCCCGCTGCCAGCTCTTCTTTCGTAAACACCAGATAACGATTCAAATCCGCCGTCCCTGAAAGCGTTTCCCGCCCGCCAGCGAGGACGCCCCAGACCAAGCCCAGATACTCCACGCCGGTCCAGTAACCGATGTTGTGGCGGCAGGCATAGCCCGGTCTGGCATAATTGGAAATCTCATACCGCTCATAGCCCCGCTTCGCCAGCGTTGTTTTCGTATGATGGTACATATTCCGGTCTGTCTCCTCATCCGGCAGACATTTGCAGTCTTCATACTTCGTCTGTAAACGCTTTGGCATAGAGGCATAATCGCCGTATTTCTCCAGATCCGCGCACATCTCCCCGTACTCTTCATATAACGGCGTGCCTTCTTCCACAATCAGGCTGTACGCGGAAATGTGTTCCGGTTCCAGGTCGCAGACGAACCGCAGAGTCTCCTGCCAGCTCTCCTCCGACTGTCCCGGAAGCGCCGACATCAGATCGACATTGATATTGTCAAATCCAGCGTCCCGCGCAGCACGAAAGCTCTGCAAAAACTGCTCCCGCGTATGAATCCGCCCTAAAAGCCGCAATTCCTCCTCCGAAGCCGACTGCAGCCCCAGACTCAGGCGGCTGACCCCTGCATTCCGGTAACCGGCTGCCGAATCTGGTGTCAATGTCCCCGGATTCGCCTCCATCGTGATCTCCGCATCCGGCTCTACCCGAAAGACCTGCCGGACGGCTGCCAGAATCCGCTCAATCGCCGATGGTGGAAGCAGGGACGGCGTTCCGCCGCCGATAAAGATCGTCTCCACCGTCCGCCCTGTCAGGTTTAGCCGCGGCGCCGCATTTTCAGGGCACTGCCCTGCATCCTCTTCCGGAATGCTTTCAATCTCCCGGATCAGCTGATCCACATATTTTTCCCGCACGCACGCATCGGACGCAAACGAAAGAAAATCACAGTAACGGCATTTGCGGACGCAGAACGGGATGTGTATATATAATTCCATTATTCCTCGTCCAGCTTCAGGACGCTCATAAATGCCTTCTGCGGAATCTCTACGTTTCCGATCTGACGCATACGTTTCTTTCCTTCCTTCTGCTTCTCCAGAAGTTTTCTCTTTCGGGAAATATCGCCGCCGTAGCATTTTGCCAGAACGTCCTTCCGCATTGCCTTGACCGTCTCGCGGGCAATGATCTTTCCACCGACCGCCGCCTGGATTGGAATTTCAAATAAATGACGCGGAATCTCATCCTTGAGCTTCTCGCACATTTTTCTGCCGCGCTCATATGCCGAACCTTCGAATACGATGAAAGAGAGCGCGTCCACTTCCTCGCGGTTGACGAGAATATCCAGTTTTACCAGCTTGGATTCCTCGTAGCCCTTTAACTCATAATCAAACGACGCGTAACCGCGGGAGCGCGATTTCAATGCATCGAAGAAATCATAAATAATCTCATTTAACGGAAGTTCATATTTCAGCAGCGCACGGCTCGCCTCAATATATTCCATGCCAAGGTAAACGCCGCGGCGCTCCTGGCACAGCGTCATGATCGCACCGACAAACTCGGTCGTAACCATGATCTCCGCCGACACGATCGGCTCTTCCATATAGGCAATCTCGGACGGATCCGGCAGATTGGACGGGTTCGTCAGCTCAATCATCTCGCCGTTTTTCTTGTGAACGCGGTATACAACGCCCGGCGCCGTTGTCACAAGATCCAGATTGTACTCGCGTTCCAGGCGTTCCTGGATAATATCCAGATGGAGAAGCCCCAGGAAACCACACCGGAAACCAAAGCCCAGCGCTACCGATGTCTCTGGCTCAAAATAGAGCGCTGCATCGTTGAGCTGCAATTTTTCCAGTGCATCCCGCAAATCCGGATATTTCGCACCGTCCGCCGGATAAAGACCGCAGTATACCATCGGCGTTACCTTCTTGTAACCCGGAAGCGGCTCTGCGCATGGGTTGTCCAGATCGGTGATCGTATCGCCCACGCGGGTATCCTGCACATTTTTAATACTGGCAGTCACATAACCAACCATACCGGCTGAAAGCTCTTCGCACGGAATAAACTGACCTGCGCCAAAATATCCGACCTCCACAACCTCGGCAGCCGCTCCGGTCGCCATCATTTTCATGCGTGTGCCTTTTTTGATCGTACCGTTCTTCACACGGCAGAATACGATAACGCCCTTGTAAGAATCATACAGAGAGTCGAAAATAAGCGCCTGCAGCGATGCCTCCGGATCGCCCGCCGGTGCCGGGATCTTCTGCACGATCTCCTCCAGAACTGCCTCGACATTTAAGCCGGTCTTCGCAGAAATGCGCGGTGCATCTGACGCCTCCAGACCGATCACATCCTCGATCTCCGCTGCCACGCGCTCCGGATCCGCACTCGGCAGATCGATCTTATTTAACACCGGAATGACCTCCAGATCATGATCCAGCGCCAGATATACATTCGCCAGCGTCTGCGCCTCGATTCCCTGTGCCGCATCCACAACCAGAATCGCGCCGTCGCACGCCGCCAGGCTTCGGGAAACCTCGTAGTTAAAGTCCACATGTCCAGGCGTGTCGATTAGATTAAAAATGTACTCCTGACCGTCTTTCGCCTTATATACCGTGCGGACTGCCTGCGACTTGATGGTAATACCTCTCTCCCGCTCCAGATCCATGTTATCAAGCACCTGCGCCTGCATCTCACGGCTCGTTAAAAGTCCCGTCATCTCAATAATACGATCTGCCAGCGTTGATTTGCCGTGATCGATATGTGCAATGATGCAGAAATTTCTGATTTTGCTCTGATCTATAATTGCCATCCGTTCATTCCTCTCTCTGTATCACTTTGTTTGGCAGCAACATGTTTGCTGCGATATCTTATTTTTTATTTAAAATCATCTTTTATAATAAATAACACCTGATCTAAATGAATATACCATTTTTTCAGGTACGCCGCAAGTCCTGAAATAGAAAAAGCCTTGACTAAAAGCCTTGCCATTAGCCTGTCAGCACCTGATCCAGAAGCTGCGCCAGCGGATCCATCGCATTGACCGCCTCTTCATATGTATTCGTCTGTGCTCCGACTTCGATCAACGCCGAGCGCGGGCGTAGATGCAGATTGTAACGAAGCCCCTTTAAATAAATCGTCCGCGTAAACCCAGGATATATCTGATCGGCATTCCACTTCATCTGAAAACTGAACGCCAGATTTTCCTTCCGGCAGGGATTTGCCAGATACTCGATCGGTCCGTCCGGCGTCTCGCTGGTACCGTTGAAAAACATGATCTGTGCCGTTGGTTTCCCTTCTATCTGCGTGACTAGATGCGTCTGCTCGCTGACACCGTCCCGGTGCACATCTAAAATCACCTGAATCGACGGGTATTTCTGCAAAAGGTTCGTGACACCCTCGCAGGCATATGTATAGGCACGGCTCCGGTCTAGATGCCCCGACTTCATATCATAGGCAGTTGTATCGTGCCAGACCTGATATCCTTTCGCCCGCAGCCGTTTTGCCAGCTCTTCCCCCAGAGACACCACCGCTCCCTTTCCGTCGCTTCCCGCATAATCTCTATAATTTTCCTGCGAATGGGTATGATAAATCAAGATCTGTGGTCCGTCCGCCTCGTCCTTCCTGATTGTCAGATCCATCGATAAAAATGTCTCTGCGTTCATCAGGCTCCGGTCAATCGATGCCGTCGGGTGGATTGTAAAAAAATGCTGGATCAGATAATCATAATCTTCCAGCTTTTTCCGCAGACGCGGGCTGTCCACCAGTGCGGCAGGATTTGCCCTCTCTGTCTTTTCTCCATTCTTTCCAGCACTATACAGCCTCTCTTCGTCTGTCTCTCCGCCGCCCTGTCTCCCACTTCCATGAACAAGCCCGTTCCATTTTCCAAGTAAAGTTCCATCCACCAGCCTACTCCCGGAAAACTGTGCCAGGAAATCCATATACTCCTGCCGGACTTCCTGTTCTTCCAGATATTTATAATAGGACGGATCGGCTTCTCCCTGCGTCTGTTTCTTCCACCCGGCAAGTCTATGCCTTTTCCCCTCCTCCGAATCTGGTATATCCCGCAAATTAGTCCCCCAGACCGGATACCAGGACCTTACCACCGCATTCTGCACAGCTGTCCAGATGAATGCACGCATCTTCCAGCCGACTGTCAGCAAAAACAGAACCATCAGGAGCCCGGCTGCCCTCTGCCACCACCGCACCGCATTCATCTCCCTTCTTTCCTGTTCTATCCTATGCGATTAGCAAAGTGTAGTTTCCTGTTTGGTTCTGTTTTTCAATCTGGCATTTTTTTCAGTGTTATCTTTCTTCCTCCAGCCGTTCCACTGCCCGCCGGATCCCCTCGGCGATTGCTGCGCTCAGCTTGCAGATACGCTCGTCCATGTCCTGCGGGGTCACAAACATCGCTCCAAATTCAGGTTCCAGAAGTTCCCGGATCAGCTCATACTGGCTGTCCGAATCCAGTTCCCGGATGTATTCACCGGACCGGCTGCCCTCTTTTGAGGCGGTTAGTGTCCGCACTAACGCATTGACCGTCCCGTGAACGATCGCCGCCGCGCCCACAACCGTCGGAACGCCGATCGCGATTACCGGCACGCCGAGATTTTCCCGCGTCATTCCCCGGCGGTGGTTGCCGACGCCGGAACCCGGATGAATTCCTGTATCCGTCAGCTGAATGGTGCTTGCCAGACGGTGGACGTTTCGCGCCGCCAGCGCGTCGACCGCGATCACCAGATCCGGGCGGCTCTCCCGCACGACGCCGCGGACAATTTCTGCCGTCTCCATCCCTGTCTGTGCCATCACCCCTGGATGGATACCGCTGAGAACCGGATGCACCGTCCGCCCCGCTTTCTCAGCCGTATAGAGGTATGTGCCATTTCTTCTGCCTGGCTCCGTCCGCAGATGGCGGTTCATCGAAAGCCCATCCACCACGCGCGGTCCCAGCGAATCCGGCGTCACCTGCCGGTTTCCCAGTCCCGCTACCAGAATCGAAAGTCCGGCCATGGTTGAAGCACAGTTTTTCCGGATCAGGGACGCCAGCTGCCGTCCTAACTCCCCGGCAGCCGCCTCACAGTATGCGTCCTCTGTCTCCGACAGCCCCGGATCTTCCATCGTCAGGTAGGTTCCCATCGGCTTTCCCATTGATTCCGCACCTTTTTCGTTCAAAATCGAGACTTCCGTCATCCGGATCGAACTGCCATGACAGCGCCATTCCCGCAGCGCCACACCGCCGATTTCGCCCCCATTCCCCTCAAAACTTTCTCTCTCCTCCAACGCCAGATCCGTCCGATTTTCAAACATGGCTACTCCCTTCTATCTCACAACTCAATCACAACCCGCACCATTATAAAGCTTAAATTCCATCCTGCCATTTTTCATGTCAAAATATCCTTATTTTTTTCCTCAATTCGTAACTGTTCAGTACCTTCACAGTCACGCGCAAAAATTCATTAAAAATTGCCTACGGCAATGGAATTTTTGCCTGCTGACCCATGTTTTCGTACGGTCAGCGCAGTAAATGCGCAGACCTACTGAACAGTTACCTCAATTTTTATATTTTCCAGAAATATATATTTTATTCTCTCAAAAAAACCTAACGCTTTTTTTGTTTCATAGGACGCAATTTCCTGTGAAACAAAAAACTGCGCCACCCAGCCCAGATATTTGACATCGCCCGCAAGGATAGGCGCCGCCTGATATCCGGTCAGATACCGCAGTTTATACGTTTATTTTTCGAATTTTTCTAAAACTCTATTCTATTTCTCGCCGTCCGCACTCTCCACCGGCGTTACTGTTCACACATGTGTGCTCAGCAACGGGATTTTGCCGATGCTACGCATTCCAAATCGGCAAAATCTGCTGCCGGAACTGTATCATACGGAATTTTCAGTTCAGAAAATTCCTACCTGTGAACAATTACCCACCGGCATCTATTCCCCCGGATGTTCCACCTTCCAGATCTCCGTCTCCAGATAGTTCCAGATCTCTTCTCTGCCCTGTTTTGTCTCGGCGGAGAACGGAATCATCATCACTTCGGTGCCGACTCCCAGACCTGTTCTGAGAATCTTTAACTGTTTCTGGAGCTGGCTGCGCTTGATCTTGTCAGCCTTGGTCGCAATCAAGATCGGCTGGAAGCCCTGGGAAACGATCCAGTCGTACATGAGTTTGTCGTTTGAAGATGGCTCATGACGGATATCAATCAGCAGGAAGACGCAGCGAAGCATCTGCGATTTGTGCAGATAATTTTCAATCATCTTGCCCCACTTTGCCTTGACCTCGACGCTCGCGCGCGCGTAGCCGTACCCTGGCAGATCGACGTAGTAAAACGCGTCGTTGATATGGTAAAAATTGATCGTCTGGGTCTTGCCCGGCTGCGAGGATGTTCTCGCATAGGATCGGCGGTTCATCAGCGCATTGATCAGGGACGATTTGCCGACGTTTGATTTGCCTGCAAACGCGAATTCCGGCTGTGTATTTGCCGGCAGCTTACTGGTGATACCGCAGACGGTTTCCAGATTTACATCTTTTATAATCATATTTTTTCTCCTACTAAACCGCTATTTCTCCGGTACAAATGCCTCTCGGATGACTTCGTTCATCTCCTTGATGTATACGATCTCCATTCCTTTCGTGATTTCCTTCGAAAGTTCCTCGACATCCGGCTGATTTTTCGCCGGTACCAGTACCTTTTCCACCTGCGCCATGCGGGCTGCGAGCAGTTTTTCTTTCAGACCGCCGATCATCAGCACATGACCGCGCAGCGTTACCTCGCCGGTCATCGCCACACGCGGCAGTACCTTCCGTCCTGTCACCGCCGACAGCATCGCCGTTGCCATCGTGATTCCGGCCGACGGACCATCCTTCGGCACCGCGCCCTCCGGAATATGCAGGTGAATATCGTGTTTCTCGAAATAGTTCTCCTTCACGCCGTAATCAGATGCAACCGAACGCACATAGGTCAGTGCAATCTGCGCCGACTCCTTCATGACATCGCCCATCTGACCCGTCATCTGCAGCACGCCTTTGCCCGGCATGACATTGACCTCGATCTGCAGTGTATCGCCGCCGACGCTCGTCCACGCCAGACCGCGCACGATACCGACCTGTGCCTCATTTCCGGCTGCATCGAAGAAGACTTTCTCGCGTCCCAGATAATGATCCAGATTCCGCTCTGTCACGCGGATCGACGGTTTCTTCTTCTCCAGCACCTCTCTGGCTGCCTTGCGGCAGATATCGCCAACCCGGCGCTCCAGATTCCTGACTCCGGCTTCCCTGGTGTAGCTGTGAATCATTTTCTCCAGCGCCGAACCCGTGATATTTAACTGTTCCTTCGAAAGGCCATTCTTCTCCAGCTGTTTCGGAATCAGATAGTCTTTTGCAATGTGATATTTTTCATTTTCCGTGTAACTATTGACTTCAATCAGCTCCATACGGTCCAGCAGCGGTCCAGGGATCGTCTGCGTTGTATTCGCCGTCGCGATAAATAATACCTCCGACAGGTCAATCGGGATCTCCACATAATGGTCGCGGAATTTCACATTCTGCTCGCTGTCCAGCACCTCTAAGAGCGCCGAGGATGTATCTCCCTTATAATCGCTGCTGACTTTGTCGATCTCATCCAGCAGCATCAGCGGATTGGCAACCCCTGCCTGCTTGAGCCCTTCCACGATGCGTCCCGGCATCGCGCCGACGTAGGTCTTTCTGTGACCGCGGATCTCCGCCTCGTCGCGCACGCCGCCCAGGCTGATGCGGACATATTTGCGTCCCATCGCCTTCGCAATCGAGCGGGCGATCGAAGTTTTACCGGTTCCAGGCGGTCCCACCAGGCAAAGGATCGGGCTGGTGCCCTTCTTCGTCAGGATGCGGACTGCCAGGTATTCCAGCACGCGCTCTTTGACCTTTTCCAGACCATAATGGTCGGCTTCCAGAATCTCTTCCGCATGCTTCAGGCTCGCGTTATCCTTCGTCATTTTGTTCCACGGCAGTTCCAGCACCGTTTCCAGATATGTCCGGATCACATTCGCATCCTGGCTGCCAGCCGGCATATTCTGGAAACGGTTGATCTCCTTGCGGATCCGCTCCTTTACTTCCACGCTGGCTTTGATCTTCTTCAACTGTTCTTTCATCTCATCCGCATCAGAAACCGGATTTTCCTCTCCCAGCTCCTCCCGGATCACACGCAGCTGTTCCCGCAGAATATAATCACGCTGATTTTTATCCAGCGCCGCCTTTACCTTCGTCTGAAACTCGCGTTTCACGCGGTAAACCTCTAATTCCGTCAGCAGAAGCTGCAGCTCTGTCTCATACATCTCCGTCAGCGTCCGGCATTCCAGTACCGACTGGCGCGCTTCATAGTTCCACGGGAACTGGGCTGATATCTGGTTCATTAATTCGGTCAGATCTGGCTGTGCGATCAACGGACTTAATACTTCACGTCCCGCTGCCACATTTAATTTTCCGTATTCTTCCAGCTTTTCTTTCAGAATCCGGAGCATCGCCTCTTTCTGAATCGTGTCCAGATCGTCCTCGACCGGATCCAGAATCTCCACGATCGCAGTGCAGCATGCCTCGCCCTTCTCCATCTCCAGAAGCTCAGCTCTCTCCTGCCCTTCCACCGTGACGCGCACCATGCCGCCCGGCATCTTGACAAGCTGTTTCACGTAGCCAATCGTTCCTACCTGAAAAATCCCATCAATATCCGGGATCCCTCATCCGGCTGCTTCTGCGTCGCCAGAAATACTCGCTGATCGCCCACCATCGCCTGCTCCACCGCCGCGATGGATTTATCCCGGATGATATCGAAATTTACCGTCATCTGCGGCAGCACGGTCAGTCCGCGCAGCGCGATCATCGGCATTGTCAGTTTCTTATCTTCCATAACACCTTTATCTTTCTTAATCAAATGTATCGTTATTTCCTGTGAAAAAAAACAGGGTCTGCCTATGGCAGTTCGCCATCTCACAGACCCCATTAACAGCCGCCATTCTCAAGCTGCTGCATTTATTTTCCTTTACATTTACGCAATCTCGCCGGTTCTGTCTTTCTTAGAACGTCCTGTAAAAGACTTGCGGGGCACCGTATTGTCGCGATATACCAGCTCCGGCGCACTCTTTCCCTCGACTACGTCTTTGGTAATCGTGCAGATGCCGATCGTGGAATCGGACGGAATCTCATACATGGTATCCATCATCAGGGACTCCATGATAGAACAAGTCCTCTAGCTCCCGTCTTTCTCTCGACTGCCATGTGGGCGATCGCCATCAGCGCATCATCCGTGAACTCCAGCTTCACGCCGTCCAGATCGAGAAGCGCCTGATACTGCTTGATCAGTGCATTCTTCGGCTCTCTTAAAATGCGGACAGCGCCTCCTCATTGAGCGTCTGGAGCGATACCGTGATTGGCACGACCGATAAACTCCGGAATCAGACCAAACTTCGTCAGATCCTGCGGCATTACCTGTTTCAGAAGCTCATCGATATCCTGATGCTTGCGATCCACAATATCGGAGTTAAATCCGATGGAACCGGCACCTAAACGGCTGTCGATGATCTTCTCCAGACCGTCAAATGCACCGCCGCAGATGAACAAGATGTTGGTCGTATCGATCTGAATCAGTTCCTGCTGCGGATGCTTTCTGCCGCCCTGCGGCGGAACACTGGCAATGGTTCCTTCCAGAATCTTTAAAAGAGCCTGCTGTACACCCTCGCCTGACACATCTCTGGTGATTGAGACATTCTCTGATTTCTTTGTAATTTTATCTATCTCATCAATATAAATGATGCCGTACTCTGCCTTGCTGACGTCGTAATCAGCCGCCTGGATGATCTTCAAGAGAATGTTCTCTACATCCTCGCCGACATATCCAGCCTCGGTCAGAGTGGTCGCATCCGCGATGGCAAACGGTACATTTAAGATCTTCGCCAGCGTCTGCGCCAGGTATGTCTTACCGGAACCGGTCGGTCCGAGCATCAGGATGTTGCTCTTCTGAAGCTCTACATCCTGCGTGGACTTGGACATAACTCTCTTGTAATGGTTATAAACCGCTACGGAGAGTACCTTCTTGGCGTCGTCCTGTCCGATAACATACTCATCGAGAAATTCTTTGATTTCCTTCGGCTTCAGCAGGTTGATTCCGCTGAAATCCGGTCCTTTTTCCTGATCGGCAAATTCCTCTTCCAGAATCTCCGAGCAGAGTTCGATACAGTCATCGCAGATATATACATTATCTGTGCCAGCGATCAGTTTTCTAACCTGGTCCTGTGTCTTACCGCAAAATGAGCAGCGTATTTTGTCGTCTGTTCTGCCTGGCATACTTCCACCTTGTTCCTTTCTATTATTCCATCCAGAAATCTAATTAGTGGTTGGTAATGACACAATCAATCAGACCATACTCTTTCGCCTGCTCTGCTGTCATGTAATTATCACGCTCTGTATCACGCACGATCACGTCATACGGCTGGCCTGTATTGGCCGCAAGAATCTCGTTTAATTTCTTCTTGGTACGAAGAATATTCTCCGCTACGATCTGGATCTCGGTTGCCTGTCCTCTCGCGCCGCCGGATGGCTGGTGAATCATCACTTCTGCGTTCGGAAGTGCATATCTCTTTCCTTTGGTACCGCCGGAAAGCAGGAATGCGCCCATGCTGGCTGCCATACCCAGACAGATGGTAGATACATCACATTTGATATAATTCATCGTGTCATAGATCGCCATACCTGCGGTAACAGAACCGCCCGGGCTGTTGATATATAAGCTGATATCCTTATTCGGATCCTCTGCCTCCAGGAACAGAAGCTGTGCTACAACCAGGCTGGCTGTCACATCATTTACTTCCTCTCCCAGGAAAATGATACGATCTTTAAGCAGACGGGAGTAGATGTCATACGTCCGCTCGCCGCGGCTGGTGGATTCAAGGACATAAGGTACTAAACTCATGATTCTTCCTCCTATAATTGAGAATGAATGTTTATGGCAAAATTGTTACAGTTCACACGCGTGCAAACTGTAACAGGATTTTGCTGATGCTTCGCATTACAAATCAGCAAAATCTGCTGCCACTATGTTATCGCACGGCACTTTCGGTTCCAAAAGTGCCTGCCTGTGAACAGTAATACAAAATTCTATGATGCCTTAGGACACCATAGAATTCTGCCGTATTTCAGTATTCGCTTTTATCGGTTTGATTAAGCAAGCTTTGCCTGCTCTACCAGTAAATCGATCGCTGCCTGAACTTTCAGGTCCTCACGGATCTGCTCTTTCTCGCGCTCACCCATCATTTCTTTCAGCTTAGCGCCTTCCAGTTTGTAGGATGCTGCGATCTCGTTGATCTGCTCGTCAAGCTTCTCATCGGAAACTTCTACGTTCTCAACTTCAACTACTTTCTCAAGAACCAGTCTGGTCTTGATTCTCTTCTCTGCTTCCGGACGCATCTGCTCCATCAGCTTCTCCGGTGTCATGCCGGTATATTTCATGTAATCGTTGATGTTTAAGCCCTGGCTCTGCAGACGGCGAGCGTAGTTCTCTACCATCTCTCTTGCCTGAGTGTCAACCATCGGCTGCGGCAGTTCCATCTGAGCGTTCTCAACTACTTTTTCGATTACGTTGTTCTCGTTCTCTACTTTAGCATCCTGCTCTTTCTTCTCCTGCAGTTTCTTGCGGATGTCTGCTTTGTACTCATCCAGAGTATCGAAATCAGATACTTCGCTTGCGAACTCATCGTTCAGCTCCGGAAGCTCGTTTCTCTTAACTTCTTTGATGGTTACAACGAACTTAGCCGGTTTGCCAGCCAGCTCATCTGCATGGTACTCAGCCGGGAAAGTAACGTTTACGTCACAGGTCTCGCCTTTTTTCTTGCCGATTAACTGATCCTCAAAGCCCTCGATGAAGGAATGGGAACCGATTACCAGCGGATAATCTGTACCAGCGCCGCCGTCAAATGTCTTGTCATCAATGTAGCCGGTGAAGTCGATGATAGTGTTGTCGCCGTCCTCGATTGCGCCGTCTTCTACGTCGATCAGTCTGCCGTTTTTCTTACGTGCTGCAGTCAGCTCGTTCTCTACATCCTCGTCTGTCACAACAGCTTCTGCCTTCTTAACTTCTACGCCTTTGTACTCGCCCAGAGTTACTTCCGGTTTCAGAGCTACGGTTGCCTCGTAGATGAATGCCTTACCTTTTTCGATCTGAGTTACTTTGATCTCCGGAGTGGAAACAATCTCTTCCTTGCTCTCCTCTGCTGCCTTCGGATAAGATGCGTCGATCACTTCGTTTGCTGCATCCTCATAGAAAATGCCAGCGCCATACATCTTCTCCAGCATAGCTAACGGTGCTTTACCTTTACGGAATCCCGGGATGCTGAATTTGTTTTTGTTCTTGTTGTACGCATTTTTGATTGCTGCATCAAACTCTTCAGCCGGAACTTCGATGGTCAGCTTTGCCATGTTCTTCTCTAATTTTTCTACCTGTAAACTCATTTTAAGGGGTCCTCCTTGCTTCTATATGTGAACCGCCATTCTACCGGGCGTTACACTTCAAGATAGCATTATAGCATATCTGCGTGCTAAATACTAGCGGAAAATATAATTTTGCGTTCACTTTTTGCGGGTTTATGAGTGGTTTTATGTGGGTTTTATGCCATTTTTGATGTATTTTCTGTGTGTTTTTTAGTTGAAACTACACCTGGTCATACTGAATTGAATCTTTGACCTGTAATGCTACCGGGCGATCGACTAAGAGCGATGCCAGCTCAATTCCCAGATCCAGCGCATATCCAAGTCCACGCGCCGTTGTGATATTGCCGTCCGTCACAACGCCCGCACCCGTCAGCTTCGCACCGGTCAGGGCATCCTCAAAGCCCGGATAGCAGGTTGCCTTCTTATCCTTCAAAAGCCCCAGCTGCCCCAGAATGCTCGGAGCCGCACAGATCGCTGCCAAGCGCTTTCCAGCAGCATCTGCCTGCACCAGTGCATCGCAGAGCGGTTTGCACGCCATCAGATTTTTCGTTCCCGGCATACCGCCCGGAAGGAACAGAAGATCCGCTTTCATCGGGTCAACCTCATGCAGCAGAGCATCTGCATGGATACCAAATCCATGTGCGCCCTTCACCTCTTTTTTACCCGTAATCGAAACCAGTTTTACCTTCACACCCGCGCGGATCAGCACGTCTGCCGTCGCCAGACATTCCACTTCTTCCAGTCCATCTGCTAAAAATGCGTATACTACAGCCATGATTATTTCCTCCTGTTCTTTGTTTTTATAACACTTTTTATATTAAATTATTTATTTGTTTTCCACAAAGCAATCATTTTTCCTTTTGAAAATGCCTTTACTAGTACCCACACATTCACCGCCTCGTCAAGAATCAGGCTCAAAATCCAGCCACAGAGCACATCGACCAGCGAATGCTGTTTGATGAACATGGTTGAAAGACAAATCAGAATCGTGACAATCCACGAAAGTGTACGGATCGGTTTCTTGTTCCGCACACTTGCCGCGTGGCAGATCGTCAGATGCACCGCCACAGTGCTCGATACATGGATCGACGGGCAGACATTGTTCGGCGGATCCACCCTCCGCAGAAACCGCACAATCTGCGCGCAGAAATTCTGTGATGTGATCTCCTGCCGCAGATTTAAACCGTTTGGTGCCAGCAGGTAGACAAATAAGCAAAAGGTTGCTCCTGCAAACATCACAAAGCAAAGTCTCAGATATGCCTCCCGATCCTTGATCATAAAATAAATCATAAACACCGGCACCCACGCGTACCACAGAAAATACGGCAGTACAAACCATTCATTAAACGGTATCAGGTCATCGACCGCACAATGTATAATATGAACATCCGATGGTTCATGCAGCTCCAGCAGAAAAAATCCTGACAGAAACACCAGCATATAGAGTCCTGCCAGACAGTAGCGGTGCGTTTTGATCCAATTCATTACCTGTTTTATCATTAATAATATACCTTTGTATTGTTCTTTCGTTTTTATTCTTTCGTTTTTAATACCAGGTTTTCCGCCAGCGCCAGACGGCTGTTCTGGTACTCGCCCGTAAACGTCACCTCGCGCCCGAACCATTCCGGCGGCACAAAGGCAAGTGCGGCTTCCTCACTTGGAAATTCAACCTCCGCCAGCTTCAATCCCTCATATTCACCTAAAAAAATGTCCAGCTCAATCGTGTACTCCGTTCCTTCCATCGGAATCAGATAACGCTTTTTCGTCAGAATCCTGCCGTCAGCCTTCGAGCGGAGATGCTCATAGGATTCCTTCGTCAGCGGCAGATTGTATTCCTCCCGCGCCATCAGTCCTTTGGATTTGTAGGTCAGATAATAGGTGTCATCCTCCTGACGGACACGCACAACCGGGGCAGTGCTTAGATATGCCTGCTCGATCTGGTGGAAGAGGTATCCGGCTATATCAAATGGAATGTGACTAATTAAATATTTGCGTTCGATTTCCATAAAATTAGTTGTCCTTTTTATATTTCTTAAAAAGTCTTAACAAAAGTACCGTATTTCTCCAAAATGAGAAAGCCATTTTTCTATAATTTCTTCACTGTTGGCCTCTATCACCCGAATCATACTGTTCAAAATTTGGGCTGATATTTTGGAAGAATTGTGGCTGAGCAATGCCTTGCCCGTACTGGTTATCCACACTTTTGTCGCATTTGAAGTTGCTCTTCCCTCTGCAATATGGACATGCACCGGTTCCAGCGGCTCATTTTCATTCGACCAAAAATATACAATATATGGTCCAATCCTAAAAATTTGCGGCACTCAGAATTCCTCCCTCTTGTGAAAACTCCATAATCAAGTGTGCATTTTCCCGAATCAGTTTCTTGAAATAACTCATTTCCATATCTGAATAACCATTTATATTCTCCCACTTGTAATCTGGCAAATAGCATATCGCATTGTGAAATCCATCTTTTTCATCGGGTGTTTCTATATAAACTTTAACCCTGCCATCTGCCCGCATTTCAGAATGGGTAATTTCCGTATCATCATTTAAGGTCATAAATGGGTACATCATCTTTCTTCCTCCTCTCATTTATCCTCAAAACAGTTTTAACCACGGCTGCTTTCTACTTATTCAGCATCCCCATCACCACAACCACCACAAACAGTACCACCATCACGCCGATAAAAATATCCATCGTCCGCACAGAGACATGCACATGGTCATAGATGCGCTCTTTGATGGTCTTTTCTTTCATGAGTTCCAGCTCCCGGCGGAGCTTTTCATTCTCCGCTTCCAGTTCCTCCAGAGTTTTATCTGCCGTCTCCTCTGCCGCTTCTTTCGCCGTCTCCAGTTTTTCGCTCACTGTTTCTTTTATCGTCTCATTCTTTTCCAGCATTTCGTTTTCGCTCATCCTTGTTCCTTTCAGAATATGGCTTGTTTTCTCTGCTGCTCACTCTGAAACAGCCTCTTCTCTTATTATATCCATAAAAATAAGTTCAGGCAATCCAAAAATATTTTTCCGTCACTGTCAAAGCAAGCGCTGGCACGCCATCTCGTCCACCATCCCCCTGCCGATTACAACTTTTCAGATTTATACAAGAAAAAATCCTGCCCGGCAGGGCTGTTTATATAATAGGAGATTCCAACGGATTCTCCCATTATATAAAAAACTCCCCCGCCATGCATCCATGGAGAGGGAGTTTTGGATTTGTTTTCAATATTTATGTACGGTTCCCGACGACTTTTCATATGGTACATACATTCTCGTCAGAACACAGTTAATCTTATTACTTCTTCGCAATGTACTTACGGATATCCAGTGCAATCGCAACAACGATAACGATACCCTGTGCGATATACTGGTAGTTCGGGTCGATGCCAAGGAACTGCAGACAGGTCTTTAAGAACTCGAATACAAGTACACCGATGATAACACCGGAGATACGTCCGATACCACCGTTTACAGATACACCACCGATGGTACAAGCTGCAATAGCCTCCAGCTCGTAACCGTTACCGGTATTTACACCGGCACCACCAGATTTAGCTCCCAGAAGGAAACCTGCGATAGCATACAGTGCAGTAGCTGTTACATAGATGATGATCTTGGTTTTCTTAACATTTACACCAGCAACCTCTGCTGCTGCCTCGTTGCCGCCGATTGCATACATATATTTACCATGGCGGGTGTAGTTAAATACGAACCACATGATCGCGCCGATGACAAATGCAATGATGAACAGGTACGGAATACCGAAGAAGTTACCATTTGCAATGATGGTATACTCCTGACGATAACCGCCTAACGGAACGGATTTTGTGTAAACCAGGTTGATACCGTATACGATCATCTGCATACCCAGGGTACCGATGAAAGCCGGTACATTCAGGTAAGCAACTACGATACCATTGATAAGACCAAATACACAGCAGATAGCAATACAGATAAGGAGAATCAGCCATACGTTCTGCTCGCCAAATCCTTTGGTAAGTTCAAAATGTCCGCTGTAATCACTCTTCTGGAGCAGAGTACCTGCCAGGCAGGCAGAAAGTCCAACCAGACGTCCTGCAGAAAGGTCGGTACCTTTCGTAATCAGACAGCCGGATACGCCGACTGCGATGATGAAACGGCATGCTACGTTGATGGAAATGTTGCTAAAGTTGCTACGGCTGAAGAAGTTCTGTTTTGTCACACCAACAAAGAGAACCATCAACAGGATCAGAATAACGATACCGTTATTGATCAATATATCTTTTACATTCAGTTGTTTCTTATCCATTCTCTCTTCCTCCTTTAGAACTTAGTCGCGTAGCTCATGATACGCTCCTGAGTTGCTTCCTCACCCTGTACCTCACCGGTAATGTGACCATTACACATGACAAGGATACGGTTCGACATACCAATCAGCTCCGGCATCTCAGATGAAATCATGATGATACCTTTGCCCTGCTTTGCCAGGTCAATCATGATCTGGTAGATCTCATACTTGGCACCAACGTCGATACCACGGGTCGGCTCATCCATGATGAGGATATCCGGGTTGTTGGCCAGCCAGCGGGAAATCAGAACCTTCTGCTGGTTACCGCCTGAAAGTGACTGAATCAGTGTCTTACTGCTCGGCGTCTTGATTGAAAGCTTTGCCACGTTATCCTTGACAAGCTGCTCAATCTTCTTCTTATTCAGTTTGATACCATAGTGTAAATACTGATCCAGGGAGGAAATTGATACATTATCTGCAATGGACAGACATCCCAGAATACCAGTTCCGCGTCGGTCCTCGGTAATCATACCGATACCGCCCCGGATTGCATCCTGCGGACGCTTAATGTTCATTTTCTTACCCTTAATATAAACTTCTCCGGATTTAATATGACGCATACCGAAGATACCTTCCATCAGTTCCGTTCTCTGAGCACCTACCAGGCCGCCGAATCCAAGAATCTCGCCTCTTCTAAGGGTGAAGGAGCAATCCTGGAAGGAACGATCATGGATACTGGAATATCCTCTGACATCCAGCAGTACCTCTCCGGCTTTTGTATCATTCTTCGGAGGATAGATATTGGTCAGCTCACGACCAACCATCTGTTTGACGATCTCATCATCCGAAATCTCGTCCATATGCCAGGAACCAACATAGGTGCCGTCTCGCATGATGGTAATATCATCACAAATCTCACGAATCTCCGCCATCTTATGGGAAATATAGATAAGGGATACGCCTCGTGATTTCAGGTCACGGACAATGCGGAAAAGCGCCTCTACCTCATTATCCGTCAAGGAGGAAGTCGGCTCGTCCAGAATTACAACTCTGGCATTTAAGGATACAGCCTTGGCAATCTCGACAGACTGCATCTGGGCGATGGACATGGTTCCCAGTTTTGCCTTCGGGTTATACGGCATCTTAACATCGTCCAGCCATTTTGCTGTCTCTTCAAACATCTTTTTATGGTCGATGACCTGAATCGGACCAAATTTCTTGGTTGGATAACGACCGGTGTACATATTCTCTGCTACCGTTCTCTCAGGTATCGGCTGCAGCTCCTGATGTACCATGGCCAGTCCTCTGTGAAGGGCTTCATCCGGATTGTGGATCTCCACTTTTTCTCCATCCAGATATACCTCACCTTCATCCATATGATAAATACCAAAGAGACATTTCATCAAGGTGGATTTACCAGCGCCGTTTTCTCCCATCAGTGCATGGACGGTGCCGGGACGTACTTTGAGGTTTATCTTGTCCAGAGCTTTTACGCCAGGAAGCTTTCGATACCCGCGCATCTCCAATCTGTACTCTGCCATCCCATTCTCTCCTTTCATAAAATCGGTGTGCCATCTGCACACCCGACACTTTATTCACTCCGCAGGAGTGATATGTTCATAACCGTCCTTCTCTGAACAGCTACAATTATTTAATCATTTCCAGAATATCGCCAGCGTTCTCAGTTGTAACCTTTACATAGTCTACCATGTATACGTTGTCAACATCTTTGCCGTTTACGAAATCAAGAGCTTTGTCAGCTGCTGTATGAGCCTGTCCGAGTAATCGTTGAATACGGTACCGGTCATCTTGTCGTTCATAACGTTCTCAACAACCTCAACCAGAGCATCAACACCTACCAGGTAGATATCTTTGTTTACAGTTCTTCCAGCTGCCTCGATAGCCTGCAGAGCACCAAGAGCCATAGCATCGTTGTTGCAGAATACAACATCGATCTTGTCGCCGTACTGGGACAGAGCGTTAGCAGTGATCTCCTGACCCTTTGTCTGATCCCAATCACCACGCTGCTTGGTCAGCTCTTCAACCTCTACGCCAGCTGCCTTTAAAGCCTCAACGGATTTCTCAGTTCTGTACTGAGCATCTACGTTCTCCGGATCACCCTGAACCATGATGTAACGAACAACGCCGTCGCCGTCTGCATCCCTTGTTCTCAAGCTCAGCGATCTCTTCCTGATATGTACCGGACTGTCTAGCATCAGCACCTACATAAGTAGCTTTGATGCCGTCGTCAACCAAGCCTGCTCTCTCTCAGCATCCGGCTCACGGTTGATGTAAACAACCGGGATACCTGCTTCGTTGCAGATGTTGGTTACATCCGGCTCAGAAGAAGCCTGAACCAGGTTGATGATCATAACATCAAATCCCTGAGTAACGAAGTTACGGATCTGGTTCATCTGCTCGGACTGGTCATTCTTACCATCCATGATGGAGATGTTCTCTGCCTTTAAGCCAAGCTCATCTACTAAATATTTCTGAAGTTCGTTTCTATACAGTGTCATGAAGTTATCAGCGAACTGGTAAATAGAAATACCAACTTTAACTTCTGCCGGATCTTTTCCTTCGATTGCTTCTTTAACAGTCTCTGCTGCGTCAGCTGCTGCTGTTGTCTCTTCTGCCGCTGCAGTTGTCTCTGCCGGTTTGCTGGAGCAAGCAGTTACGGAAAATGCCATTGCAGTTGCCAAACCAAGTGCTGCTACTTTTTTCAGTTTCATAATGTTTGTCCTCCCTTAAACTTGCGTATCCGTTTGCGCTGTCCGGATCCACCGAACAGTTAAATTTTCCGCATACACACATTATACAGTTTCGCCGATTCGTCATTTTTTCTTATCGACACCATTATTATACGGATCGTTTGTACACTTTTCCATATAATTTTCTTGGTTCTTATATAAAATTTTTTTAGATCCTTTGTGATTTTATTCACATATTCTTGTTTTTCCGGTGTGAAACTGTGGGATTTTATGGTAAATCAGCAACCGTCAACGCTTTCTGACTGCATTGATAATAGGTTCCTTCCTCTAATTCGACCTTTTCCTGTACATTTTGACCAAGTGCCTCAGCGGCAGCTATCTCAAAAATCACTTCTGCATACTCGTCGCTGTCACACTGGACTGTTCCATACAGTTTTCCGCTCTTAAGCCCCTCGATTCCCTGCGGGGTTCCGTCGATGCCGACCACCTTGACGCCCCTTGTGTTACCGGCGCGTTCAAGCGCCTCGGCAGCTCCGAGCGCCATCTCATCGTTGTTGCAGATCACCACCTCGATCGCATCCCCGAACTGGCGGATCCACTGTTCCATCAGCGCCGCTGCCTGGCTCCGATCCCAGTTTGCCGAACCACCGGTCAGTTTTTCCAGCGGAATACCTCCGTCGCGCATCGTCTGTACCGACCACTCTGTGCGGATCAGCGAATCCTGATGGCTGCGCTCGCCCTCCAACATCACATATCCCACGGTTCCATCCTCGTTTAAATCAAGACTGCCTGGATTTTCCTGATATGCATCCACCAGAAGTTCTCCCTGCAGAACCGCCGATTCCCGCGCGTCCTCCCCTACATAATAGAGGTGCTCCCATCGTTTCATATCCTCCTCGACCGGTTCGCGGTTGAAAAATACGACCGGCGTCCCGGCATCCATCGCCTTGTTGATGACATACGATGCTGCTGAGCGATCCACCATATTGACGCAGATCGCATCGTATTCCAGGGAAAGGAAACGATCTACCTGGCTGTTCTGCGTATTTTGGTTTCCCTTCGGATCCATGATTTCCAGATTGACCTTAATGCCCGTCTGCTGCTCATATTCCTTCGCCTTTTCCTCCAGGCTGGAACGGATATTGTTGATAAAGGCATCCTCGCCCCGGTACAGCGTTACACCGATACGGATGCTCTTTTTTTCTGCCGGTTTTGCCGCGCTGCATCCATTTAAAAGAAGTGTGCCCACTGCCAGAAGTGCCAGCGCCATCTGAATGCTTTTTCCGTTTTTTTTCATCTTTCTATACTCCCTCCCGGATTTTTAATCAATCGGGTACAGCATCTTCTCATATTTCTTCGAGCGCAGCTCATCCTTCTCTATATAGTAGGATTCCAATGAAAGCTGGCTTCTCTCCTGCTCTTTTTCAATCGCCTGCACTGCTTTTTTGACCGCAAAATAGCCCGCGTCAAACTGGTTTGTCACCACCAGCCCCCGGATTGTCCCCTTGTCAAGCTGATCCAGCAGGGACGGCATCATCCCGACGCCGTATAGCCCGGAAATGTATTTTCCGTACACGCTGCTTCCGCCGACAATCTCCGCCGCCTCCGCTGTGCTGGCGAAATCCAGTGCCGCCACCACCGCCGTGCCGCTGCCCGGATAAACTGTTTTTTCAATGACGGAACGGTAAGTATCATCGGTGCCGCGCGGCACAATGGTATAGGAAAAGCCCTGTTTTTCCAGCACCTCCGTCAGCCCCTGCTTCATCTCCCCCGCCTTGCCGATATATGGGTTATCTGCAAAGATCCAGACAGGAAGATCGGGGCTCTGTTCCGCCGTAATCGCCTCGCCCAGCTTTCTCCCGGCTGCCGTCCAGTCCATATGAACCGCCCCCTTGACCTCCTCATCCGGTGATAATTCACCCAGCAGGATAATCGGCGTTCCATATGTATTTTCTTCCAGATATTGGCGGCATTCCAGCTCATCAACCGGCTCCAGTATCACTGCCCCGGCACCGTCTGCCGCTTCCCGGCGCACCAGCTCCATCTGCTGTGCCAGATTATCCTTTTCATACAGGGTAATAAAGCTGACATCTACATTATACTCAACCGCCGCCTGATCCACGCCCTTGCGGAAGTTGACGTAATCATCATCCGAAGTATCGCTGATAATCAGGGACACCGGGTAGACCTCCACCTCTTTTTCCTTGATGATCCAATCCGTGGAGGAAAGGAGATACAGCAAAATAAGTCCCACACACAGGATTCCCCAGAGCACCAGCTCCTTTTTCTCACTCCATATCGCATTGATCTGTCGCCCCCACTTTTACACTTTCTTCTCTTCCAGCACTTTCTCGTAAGGCACTGCCGGAAGATGAATCTTCACCGCGGTTCCCTCATCCGGCTCCGACTCGATCGAAAGACCATATTCCGCGCCGAAATACAGCTTGATCCGCTCGTTGACATTGCGTACCCCGATGCCGGATCCGCGCTTGGATGCCACGTGCGCCGTATCGGTAAAGAGGCTCTCGACCTGTTCCTCCGTCATGCCAAGCCCATTGTCCCGCACCTCCAGATACAGCTCTTTTCCTCCTGCCAGGCGCGCACGAAGATCCACCGTCGCCGTCCATATATTCCATGCCATGGTAGATCGCATTCTCCACCAGCGGCTGCAGCATCAGTTTTAAACTTGCAAGTTCCAAAACCTCATCATCTGACTCGATCGTATAGGTAAACTTATTTTTTAAACCGCATCTGTTGGATCATCAGGTAATTCCGGACGTGTTCCAGCTCATCCTTCACAGTAATTAAGCCTTGCCGCGGCTTAAACTGATACGGAAGAACCGCGCCAGCGCCGTCACCACCTTGACCGCCTCCGTTTTCTGCTCATTTTCAATCATCCAGACAATGATATCGAGCGTATTATAGAGGAAATGCGGATTGATCTGCGACTGCAGCGTATCAAACTCCTGCTTGCGTTTCGCCTCATGCTCACGCACAATATCCTGCATCAGGAGGCGGATCTGACCCGCCATATCACTGATCGATTTTCCCAGATGGCGGATCTCATACGAACCGCCGATGTACACCGGTGCGCTTAAATTGCCCGCCTCCAGGACGCCGACCGATTTTTCCAGCTCGCGGATCGGATTCGTGATCCTCGATGAAATATAAGAGTTAATCAGAGCCAGAATGCACAAAATGAGGGCAATGACAAATACGATAAAAGCCGGGTTTTGATCGTGTTGAGCGACACGGCATTTTCCGGCGTCACCCCGACCACCTTCCAGCCTGTGTAGCCGATCGTCTTGACCGTCGCCATCCGCTTTTTTCCGGCAAATATCTCCTCATGATTTCCGTCCGAATAGCCGGCTGCCTGTCCATTGTTCTCCTGCACCCAGCCGGAATCCAGAAGCTGCATCTGCGGGTGGTAAAGAATCTCGCCATTTCCGCTGATCATATAGAAATAACCGCCGCGCCCCGTCGTGATGCCGCCAAAGAGCTGTTCCAGGCTCGAATAGCGAATATCGACCAGAAGGACGCCCTGCGAGGTCGAGGTTCCGTGTGTCAGTTCGACCGCCCGCGATAGCGAAATGACCCATCGGTATTGATTTTCCGCATTGTCAAACACATACTGTACGTGCGGCAGGGAAAAATGCTGGTTTTCCGTCCGGTTTAAGGCGCTCCGGAACCATTCTTCCTGCGTCACATCCACCTCATTTTTCAGACGCACCGCCGGGACTGCCTCCAGAAGCGCCCCATCCTCCGAAAACAGGGCAATATTCTCCACATTATCCTTATTATTATCGTAGAGAAGCGTAAATTCACTTCCAAGCGACTGGCTCGACAGATCGGCATTCTTGATCGTGCCATAGTAAAGCGAGTCGGACAGCTTCATGATCGTGCGGAGATACGACTCCACAGAGCGCCCACCTGCGCGATCAGGTTCTGGCTCTCCTCCTGTACTACTTCCGTGACCTGCCGTGACATTCTCTGGTACAGCGACAGGGAGATCAGCACACTCGCCGCCAGCGCCGTGATCGTAAAATAGATAAAGATCATCGACCGGATGCTGGCATCGTCAAAGAGCTTTTTCTTCCAGATCGTCCTTTTTACCCATTATGCCTCCCCGCTCCGGTGTGCCGTGCGATACCGCGTCGGGGAAACACCGAATTTTTCTTAAATACGTAACTGAAATAGTTCTGCTCCGGGTAGCCGACCTTTCCGCGATGATATACGTCTTGTCGTCAGTTGCCATCAGAAGCTCGACCGCGCGCCCAGCCGGACATCGGTCAGATAGGCGATGTACGCCTGTCCGTCTCCTTCTTAAACATCGTTGAAAATACGCCGGGCTCATATGCAGATGGCGGCAGATCTTCTCCACCGACAGATCCGGATCTTGAAAATTGTCCTGAATGTACTGCTTCGCCTCGCGGATCACGTTTTTGTCGTATTGCTCCGCTCTTCTTCCATTCCGGCATTCATCTTGAGCGCCACCTCGGTCAGGTACGGGCGGACATTCTCCATCTTCTGGACGCGCCCCAGAATCTCGAAATAATCATTTTCCACGCCAAACATCTCGCTGATCCGCAGATCATACTGCTGGGAGAGCTGTGTCAGCACATTGATGATCGCAAGCACATACGCCTGATACTGGCGGTAATGCACCCGCGCATCCTCCATCCGGCTCACAATCCCGTCTATCACGGAACGGATCTTTTCCTTCGGTCAAACTTGACTGCCGCTATAAGCTCCGACTCCATCCGGCTGTCGAACCGGAGTTTTCATGCCCGGACGGCTCCATATCGCCGATGCAGATCACACCGCCGGAACCTGTGATCGCACGGTAACCGAGCGCATTGAGTGCCGTGTGGCACGGGCGGCTTAAATCCGTCAGCGAACTGCAGCTCTCACCCACGCCGATCGTAACCGATACCTCCAGAATTTTCTTCGTCTCCTTGCAGATATCGCCCAGCAGGGCAATCAGTCCGGTCTGCGTATTGTCTTTGTCGATCGCCACCAGAAGGATCGTCTCAAAGGAAGAGTGGAACACAATAAAACGGTACTGCCCTTCCAGTTTTTCCTCAATCAGATTGCGGACGGAAATCGGAATCAGCTCCCGCTGCTGATGCAGCGAAACTGCCTTGTCCACCTTCTCATCCGGTTCCAGATGGATCGCCGCAATCACCCATTTGACCGCACCCGCAACGTCGATCGCATATTCGTTCAGTTTTTCCTCAATCTGCGCTTCCTCCATGCCGCCGTGAATCAGGTCATTCAAAAAATGTTCCCGGATCGCCGGAAGACTCTTGATATAACTTTCCCTAAGCAGGGTAACATTCCGCTTCTGCTCGATCTCCTCATCGAGATTTTTCTTGATTTTCTTTAAAATCGCCGTCAGCTCTTCGACATTGACCGGCTTTAAAATATATTCGATCACATTGAGCTTGATCGCCTTTTTGGCGTACTCAAATTCATCAAAACCAGAAAAATCACGATCTTGATGGACGGATATCTCTGCCGTATATTCTCCGCCATCTCCAGCCCGTCCATATATGGCATCCGGATGTCTGTCAGCACAACATCCGGCTCATTCTGCTCGATCTTTTCCAGCGCTTCCTTCCCGTTCTCCGCATCCCCGATCCCTCGAATCCGGCATCCTGCCAGTCGATTTTGCGTATGATGCTTGTCCGTACTTCCTCCTCGTCATCTACCAGCATGATTTTATATGGGTTCATATGGATTCGTCCTTTCAGTTCCTGATGCAATGTTGTTGTGAGCCAGTTTGTCTTAGGACTCTGGAGCTCTGCTACGGTATCCCCATTCCAGCTTTCCTGACACCTCATGAGGAAGTGGCTGGGCAGGCTGGAATGAGGGGAATTTCTTTACATTATACCACATCTTTCTTTATTTGTGAGTTTGTGATTTTTCACTGGCAGGTTCAATTTCTGTAAAGGCGTGCTTCGTCCCCGGGTGCGGGAACCCGGTTCCACACAGCGTCTGCATCCAGTCCACCGTCCGCGGCAGGCGAGACAGTCTTCATCTATTTCATAAACGGCATTTCCATCAATGATCAGCCGGGTGTTCATAGCTCTGAATCCTTTTCTTTCTTATTTTTATAATATACTATATGTGGTTTTCCTGTCCCGGAGCTTTTTTCTTTAAACATTCCCGTTCTTTTTCGATTCCAAAGTGCCTACCCGTGAACCAAAACGTCTTTTTCCTCTCATCTGCATATATTGAGACAAAGATTTGGGAGGTTTTTCGTGAACCAAGATGTTTCTCTCAAAATGACCGAGTTAGACCGCTTGACCTCCTCCCCATATGCAGCTTGTCAAGGCGGCGCTTCCCTATATTCACATCCCGGAACAGCGTTTTTCTCCCTGTTTGTGAAATTCCGCGAACTAGAAAAGACGATGCAGCTATTGCTGATCCGGCCGACGGTGAGATCGGAATCTGCTCGGTGGGCGAACGCGACAAGGATTCGCCGGTTGATATGCTGAAAGCGATCAAGCCGTATGGCACAGAGGAAGAGCAAAGTTCGATCGATCTGGTCTTAAATTTTATCGAAGGTTCCCGCCTCTATGAATCCTACTGGCAAAATATGCCGCAGACAGCATCCTTTCCGACTTCGCAAGATATCCAGAATGATTCACCCAATTCTGATGCAGTTCCGGCATCTGTCCTTTACCCGCAAGCCGAATATTCCCGCAGACAGAAAAAAACCACAGACCGTGCATCTGGCACATCCACTTCAAACAGACAGGAGGCACACACTATGGAATTTCAAAACTGGAAACAGGATCCGAGACTCCGCTCCATGGATCCAGACAAAATAAAACAGATGGAACAGTTAGCCGATCAGGCAAGAAACACGCCGCAAGACAAGCTTCTGCCGCTTCTCATGAGTCTCCGGGGCAGCAACGGTTCCCCGCAATTCTCAACCTCAGAAATGGACACTCTTTTTTCGATCCTGACAGACCAAATGCCCCCAGCGCAGAAACGGCAGGCGGAAATGCTGCGGATGCTGAGCCGGCAGATGGGCGGGGCAAATAAATCATAAAACCAGAGTTGCCACTGCTATTTTTCCAAATCATGCTACAATTCATTTCGATAATGGGAAGCTTGTGATGCAGGCTGAGAGGAAACCAAAAGTTCCGACCCAAAACCTGATTTGGATAATGCCAACGTAGGGACAGATATTTTGAGACACCTGAGCGCCGGATATTGTCCGGCGTTTTTGGGTTTCATTAGGAAATTATGTCCTATGAAACAAAAAAACTCATCTGGGGTTCCTATCTGCTTCCAGATAAAAATCCCCAAATGGATCTGACTCTCACAGCCTATCTAATTAGTAATTTGCTAAATCGCTCTCATCCTGCACCACCACAATCTTCGTCCCGGTATCCACCTGGCACACAACCTTTTCATATCTTCCTCCGGAATACTGATGCATCCGGAAGTTCCCGTATTATTCCAGCTCTTCGGGCAATGCAGGAAGATCGCCGATCCCTTTCCGGTGTGCACTCGAATTATAATCCAGCACCAGACCGTAATTATACTGCGGTGCCTGCGCCATCAGATCCTCCGCCGAATTCCAGTCCTTCTGCACCTGTTTCGTATTTGCCAACTGGTTATAATACCGGCTGTTTCCATCATCCACATAATAATCGCCGTCCACAATCTGGTGATACGGCAGAATCGTTCGGATTTGCCTTCAGGCCAAATGCCATCGTAAAGCGGTACACACCCGCCGGAGTTTTTTTATCGCCCTCCTGCTTCTGCGTTGTAATGCCGTTCATGCCGCTGACCGCCTCTTTTGACATTACCTGCACCAGTCTTCCATCTGTATCGCGTTTATACCAGTCCAGACGGCTCCTTGCCGGATCCTGGCGGTTGCCAATCACCACTATCAGCTGCGTTGCATCCTTCGCCGCCTCCAGTGTATTTACATCCCCGTTGTAGCTTGCCGTAAGCGCCGGTCCTGTCGCTTTCTCCGCCGCCATCGCAGCCGCCGGAGCTGCCGCACTCATCAACATGCCTGCTGCCAATACTACCATTGCTTTCCGCTTCATTCTCAATTTCATCTTATTTATCTCCTATTATTTTATGTATCTGAATTTCATTCAAAAATCGGCTGCTTTTATCTTTCGCACACCTCTCCTATACGCAGTAAAAACACATTTCCTCTTTTCTATATGAAACATTCTTTTCCACACACTCTGTCAGTTCCTGCCACTTTCCAGTCCAGCCGCCTGCAGCATCGCCTTTCCAAAAATATGATGAGACAGCGCAATCACGCGCCCCACCAGCACGACAGCACAGACCGTTCCAATGCCGATTCCCACCGGTTTTCCCGCAAACAAAAGCCCCATGAGCAGTGACAAAACGATACAGGTTGCATCGACACAGTTCTTCATCAGACCTGTGTCGATTCCAAAGGTGTCCGCCAGCACCTGCACCAGACCATCACCCGGATTTGGCACCAGCCGCATTGACAGGGACATCGCTGCTCCGACGCCTGTAAAAGTCAGGGCAAGCACCAGCACGCCCATGCGTCCTAAAAGTCCAGAAGCCGCCGGTCCACATTCTTCCAGCGGCGGTATGCACGCTGAAAATACATTCAGAAATCTTGTAAATGCAATACTCAATGGAAACTGCAGAGCATCTTTCATAAGCAAGCTGCGTCCTGCTTCTCCTTTCTCCCGCAGATGAATCGCCGCCTGAATCAAGACAAAGATACCATACAGGACAAAGGTCATATCACCAAAATTCCGGTTCCAGATCACGGACGCTGCATACGAAAGTGAAATAATCGGCGACACTCCGAGTCCTGCTTTGGTATTGAGTGTAAGCCCCATCGCCAGAATCAGAAGCCCCATCAGATAGAAGCTCCACCGTGCTACCCCGCTTCCCGTCGGTTTCTCTGTCATTTCCATGTTGTGATTCAAGATTTCCTCATCCCTTTTTCTTAATATTCGTTAAATCGTAACTGTTCAGTCCCCTCACAGTCACGCGCAAAAATCCATTAAAAATTGCCTATGGCAATAGGATTTTTGCCTGCTGGCCCATGTTTTCGTACGGTCAGCGCAGTAAATGCGCAGACCTGCTGAACAGTTACATTAAATCTATTCTATTATAGATCCTTCTCTTTCCACTTGACAAGCGCTTTCCGTTCTCTTTACTTTTTCCATCCTCTATGCTACACTAAACTCATGATTTTAGCTGTATCAAAGGAGTTTTATACATATGAAAAAAGATATGACCGAAGGGCGGGAATGGTCCTCCATCCTGCTCTTTTCCCTGCCTATCATGGGGGCAAACCTGCTGCAGGTTTTGTACAACCTCGCTGACAGCGTGATCGTCGGAAACCTCATCAGCGCAACCGCCCTTGGAGCCGTCGGACTAACCAGCTCCATGATCTGGCTTCTGACCGCCATCTGCACCTCCATCGGTGCCGGTGTCAACATCGCAGTTGCCCAGTATTTCGGTGCCAAAAAAGAGACGGATATACAGGAATCCATCTCCGTCTCCTATCTGATCGCCGTGATCACAAGTATATTTTTAACCGCCGCCTGCTTTCTGGCAGCCCGTCCAGTTATTTTCGGCTTTTTGCAGGCACCGGAAGAAATGCGTTTCGACAGTATGGCCTACTTTCTGATCTACAGCGGCGGAATTATTTTCCAGCTGCTCTACAATGTCACCTACGGCATCCTGCGGGCACATGGGGATTCGCGCGGCGCACTCATTTTCCTGATGATCTCCGCCGCCCTGAACATCGTGCTGGACTGTGTGTTTATCTCCGTCTTTCATATGGGTGTCTCCGGCGCGGCTGCCGCGACCGTGATCGCACAGGCAGGTTCCGCCATCGCCAGTTTCCTGTATCTGCGGCACATTTTCCCGGATCTGCTGCCGAAACGGCGTTATCTCTACGCCTGGAAGAGACAGGGGGCGCTGCTGATGCGCCTGAGTATTCCGATCATGCTGCAGACGGGCGTCAATTCGATTGGTTTCCTCATCCTGCAGCGTCTCATCAACTCATTCGGCGCTCCCAGCATCGAGGGCTACGCTGCCATGCTGAAGGTCGAACAGCTCGCACACATCCCGTCCCAGAGCTTTAACGTCGCCATCTCCAGCTTCGCCGGACAGAATATCGGCGCCGAAAAACTGGACCGTGCCCGCCGCGGTTACCGCACGACCATCCTGATGGGTGTCCTGATCAGTATCTCCATCAGTATCGTGGTTCTGCTTTTTGACCGGCCGCTTCTCCAGATCTTCAACATCACCGGAGAGTCCCTGCGGCGCGCAAAGGAACATCTCGACATCCTGATGTTCTTCATCTGGACCAGCACGATCACCAACATCACCTGCGGTTTCCTGCAGGGAGCCGGCGATGTCAAGATCCCGGCAGCTTCCGGTTTCATCAACCTGGGCATCCGCCTCACGCTCTCCTTTCTTCTGGCGCTCACCCCGGTTGGCTTCCGCTGCTACTACGTGAGCATGCCGCCCGCATGGCTGATCGCCTGCTTTGTAGTTGTGATGCGCTACCGGAGCGGAAAATGGAGGGAGTTTCGAATTGTAAAAGAGTAAAGAAAAGGGATGGAAGAATTTACTTTGGGTGATTTCCATCCTTATTTCGTTTAAAGCTCTTTTCGCGTTTTACCCGCTCCTAAAATTTTAGCACACTACTATCTATAAAACACAAACTCCATTTTACCATGCACATTCCACTCCACGCGCACACCGCTGCTGCCAGTGCCCGGTATGTAAACACGATATGGATATAAGAATATTGATCTTCATTCTGGTAATCTGGTCGGTAGGCTGCAGCAACGCAGTTCAGGGCACTGACATCTTCTTTTGATAACAGGCATTTCCAATCATAAGCGCATCCGTCCAGTTATCCAGCGGATCCGCATATGTATAACCAACCGCCGCACCTATTCCTTAAACTTTTCCAAAATATGCCTAACTTCATCCACATCTATCTTCATCTGTTCTGCAATCTGGTTTTCTGTATATTTATCTCGATATAATCTATAAATTTCAAACACCCGTTCTTCACCCCTGTTTCTGCCCTTCCTTCAATCCATCCTTCTTACCTTCCGCATACTCTGCCTTCCGAATCAATTCCTTTTCCCGTTTCTCATCATATTCGAAAATACACACCTCTATCGCCTCCGTTCGATTCTTTCTCAGGAAATCAGCCAGTATATTTTCCTCAATACATTCCGTCACAGCCTGCTCTGCCGCCCGGTTTATGTCCTTATACTCTGCCGCATATTTACGAATCTTGTCAACCAGAAGCATATACTCTTTCAACAGGCAGCAAGTTTCCAAAATCCTCTGTTTTTTATCCAGATTAATATTCAATACCTTCACTATCAATTCCAGCTCTGGTTCATCCGCCTTCTGGCAGAATGAATGTGACAGTTTCAGAACACTTTCCGCTTCCCGCTCCTCTTCTCCATTGTAAAATACAACAAAGTGTGGGGTCGGCAATTCTACCAGCGTTGACGCATACAGCGTTTGATTCCGAATGAGCATCTGGTATTCTTTCGTCACATAAATCAGAAAACGCAGCGGCATATTCGGATTCCAGGTTGACTGATGTTCATACAAATTCAACTGCATATCCAGCAAAAATGCCTGGTCATTTTTCATATTCATATAAACTGCATTTTCCAGCGTCACGATCTCCAACTCTTTTGCATCCGTATAATGTGAATGATTTACCGCATTATACAGACTCAACAGGTTCTCCCTTGTACTGAAAATCATCCGAAACAACGTATCCTTGTGATCCCGCCTTACTTTTACAGAATTCATATTTCTCATTCATTCTCCCTTCTGGCAGGAGAATTTCCACTTTTCTTTTAACCCTTTGAAAATCTCCTGCTCTTCAATTGTTGTTGACTTGGATAAGCATAAGATTTCTCAGATTAAAATTAGAATATTAGATACCGCTTAAATTGCTGATAAAGAAAAATATATGCTTGATAAGATAAATGTAGCATATCCGCATATAGGATGCAAGAAGAATTTATTTCTTTTACATTCTTATTTTATGCCCCAGTTACTGTTCACGCATGCGTGCCCAGTAACGGAATTTGCTGTGGCTTCGCATTCAAATACGGCAAATTCCTGCTGCCACCACGTTTTCTTACGGCACTTTCTGTTCCAAAAGTGCCTACCCGTGAACAGTAACTGCCCCAGAACATTCCCAAATACCGTTTCCGCATTTCCATATCCAACGGTGCATCTGTCATAACTTTCGTATTCAAATAAGGAGTGCCCTCCCTCCGAAAGACACTCCCGTCTAAGCTAAAAATCATTTAAATCGTTCCAAAATTTTCCGTACTTCTTCTACATTCATCCCCAGCTTCTCTTTAATCTGGTTTTCCGTGTAGTTCGCGCGAAATAATTGGTAAATATTAAATATCCGTTCGGCTTCTTCTTTCTTTCCAGCTTCCCGTCCAATCCTTTCTCCCTCTTTCATACCTTCCGCATACTCCGCCTTCCGGATCAGCTCCTTCTCCCGCTTATCATCATATTCAAAAATACACATTTCAATCGCCTCCGCCCGATTCTTTCTTAAAAAATCAGCCAGTATATTTTCCTCGATACACTCCGTCACTGCCTGTTCGACTGCCTGATTAATATCTTTATACTCATCCGTATATCTACGAATCTTATTCACCAGAAGCATATATTCTTTCAAAAGCTGGCACGCCTCCAACACTTCCTGTTTCTTATCAAGGTTAATATTCAACACCCTTACCATCAATTCCAGCTCTGGTTTATCCGTCTTCTGCTGAAACGAATGCGACAGCCTCAGAATCGTCTCCGCCTCCTGCTCCGTCTCCCCATTATAAAACACAACAAAATGCGGTGTCGGCACCTTTACCAGCGCCGATGCATAAAGCGTCTGATTCCGCACCAGCATCTGGTACTCCTTTGCCACATACATCAAAAAGCGCAGCGGCATATTCGGATTCCAGGTGGACTGATGTTCATAAAGGTTCAGCTGCATATCAAGCAGAAACGCCTGATCATTCTTCATGTTCATATAAACCGCATTTTTCAGCGTCACAATCTCAAGCTCCGATGCATCTGTGTAATGCGAATGATTCACCGCATTATAAAGACTCAGCAGATTCTCCCTCGTGCTGAAAATCATCCGAAACAGCGTATCCTTGTGATTCCGCTTCACTTTTACAGAATTCCTACTTCTCATTCATTCTCCCTTCTGGCAGGAGAATTTCCACTTTTCTTTTAACCCTTTGAAAATCTCCTGCTCTTCAATTGTTGTTGACTTGGATAAGCATAAGATTTTCTTAGATTATTTTTAGAATATAGATAAATATATGAAATGTGGTAAAGAAAAATATATGCTTGTTATGTTAAATGTAGCATATCCTTACAGGAGATGCAAGCAGAATAACATCCTTTTTTAACAAACTTTTGATGTTTCAAATTCATGTCCTTCTTCCCTTCTTCCCAGACATCCCCGCCATCACAATAACAAACCAGAAAAACGGCTGCCTGCAGTTCATCAGCGTAAAACTCTCTGCCAGAAGTGCCAGCACCGCCGCCCTCTGCGCTTTCTCACACCGAATCACATTTTTCACAATCCAATACACCAGAAATGTGGTAGGAATCAGTCCATACGAAAACCAGACATCAAAAAAGCTGGAATGAATCTCATTAACATGAAAAACATCAAACACGCCCGGACTCAGAAGCTTCTCAAATCCATCATACGGAATAAAACGTTCAAAAAAACCCTCTCCCGCTCCATAAAACAAATACTGAGGCGTCAATACCAGCCGCTCCGCACTTCTGTCATACAGCAGATCATAGAGATTTCCATTTGCCAGCTTCCATATTTTCTGCTGGATTCTGGAAAGAAGCGTATAATCCGTCTGCGAAACATCAAAATTTGCCCCTGGCCAGATCCGATAGACGCCCAGCGCCAGCATCACTACAACAGCTGCCCCGCCGAACCACCAGAGTTTTTTATACTTTGAGTGCGTGCATCTTTCCCAGAAAAACTGCCATGCCAGTATTACAAAAAAGGCAAGCAGTCCCACAAACATACCGGTTGATTTTGCTTTTCCAATCAGAAGAACTCCCCAAAAAAACATTCCCCAGCACGCAATCCGTGTCTTGACTGTATACTCTGCCTTCCGCCGGTATTCCATAAAAAGCACCAGAATCATCGTAAAGATGAAAAAAGCAAACTGGTTCGGATCATTAAACGTTCCCATAAACCGAGAACCGCCCCAGCTCTCATGAAAATAGCGTCCTCGTCCGGAAATCAAAACAATTGTCTGAAACACCAGATTGATCCGACATATCCAGCAAAGTCCCCGCATAAACGAATCCGAATAAAGTGTCCGGAACGCCCAGATCAGGAATGCAGAATAAATCCAATAAAGCGTATGTAACGGAAAACTTCCTTTTCCTGTCCGAACAAAATAAATGCCATTAATGACAGCTGCAAATATCAGGAAGACCACCCAGGGAAAATCTTCCTGATACCAGATTTTCTTACCACTTCTCCACGCCATGATAAGCGCCAGGGCACCGGACAAGGCGAAAAACAGATCCGCGATGCCGATGCTGCCGCTGGGGAGAAGGTAGAATTGTTTGGTGAGGACGGCTGTGTAAAATAAAACTTCAACCATCCTGTTTCTCTCTAATTTCATTTGTTCTTACTTTATCCTAATCCCACAAATTTTCCGGATATAATCCACTCTCTATCATCTGTCGGAATCCCTCCTGCGCCGGTTCTATATCTTCTTTATAAGTAATTCCAATCCATCTGTCCGGCGTATTCAAAACTTTTACGGAAGCTAACTTCTTTTCAAGCAATTCCGCCACAATATTTGGGAGAAGATACTCCTTCTTCTCCGGATTTTCCCCTAATGCATCAAGGAATCTGGCAAATCCTTCATCTATGTACCGCAAAAAATCCGGATATCCGGCCCACATATTCATGGATACCATCGTATCCGGTGTGATCCATTTGCTTACCTTCGCATTATCACACTGGATTTTTCCATCTACACACTGAATTCCCGTCGTTTCAACGACCTCTTTCAAGAATCCCGCCTCATCTGCCACGCAGACACCTCTGGTAACCGCTCCGTTTTCACTCAGCGTATTCTTTAAAGAAAAGCCTGCCATTGCCAGATTTATCTTATCCGCATCTGTATTTCCAGAAAGCAGGAACTCATGAAGCTTCGAAAAAGCTTCTTTCCCATAATAATCATCTGCATTGATGATCACAAATGGTTCTTTCACAACATCTTTACAAGCCAGAATTGCCTGCCCGGTTCCCCATGGTTTTACTCGTCCTTCTGGAACATGATAGCCTTCAGGCAAGTCTTCTAACTCTTGATAGACATATTCCACAGGCATAACCTTAGATAAGCGATTTCCAATCACTTCTAAATTCTTTCTCAATGGCTTTCCTGAATTACAAATACAACTTTTGTAAAACCAGCTTCCTTCTGCATCGTAAATCGAAAAATCCATAATAATCTCCATCGGAGCCATCTTTAGCCAGCTGCTTGATACCGGTTCCAAAACGGGAACCTATACCGGCAGCCATGATGATGAGGGTTGTGTTCATGTTTTCCTCCATAACTATAAAGATGCAAATTTACAGAGTTGTTTCTTTCTGAACTATTCTCTTCTGTTCTCCCCATTTTTACAGACTAACAGCATCAATTCTGAAATCATTACCGACCAAACGATTGACATTCTAATTTTAACCAATATCCATTTAAAGGAAATAATCTTTGAATCAATCTTGAATAGGATAATGGATGCAATAAATTGAAGTGCCAATTCAACCCAAATGAATGCATATCGAATAAATATGCTTATTTTTTATATAATTTTCATCATTCATTAATGTAAAAAACATCACTATAATTAAATAGGCAATTATCTCCGCTGAAATATCAATTCCACCATTTCTAAAAAAAACAGTAATAAAAATAAAGCCTATAAATCCAATCACACTCGCTATACGAAATAACATTTTAGGGAAATCATCTTTTTCTTTATAATATCTTGTCATATAAAACAATGCGCTTCCAACAGTCAATCCAGCGATTCCTCTAAAGCACTGAAATATTCCGCCTTCCCAAATTGCAATTTTTTTCATATAATCCATGCACAATGCATATAACATAATAGGAATAAACCAGCATAAAAAATACTTATAAATTTTTTCATTTTTGACCATTAAAATTATAATCAACGGCAAAAACAAAATCAAATGCGTAATATACCACAAAGGTGGATCATAGGTATAAGAAGAATTTGCTATATCACTTCCTTTTAACAATAATAAATTATATATTAATGAAAAGGAAGCTACGCCTCTGTCATTTTCAGAGCATTTTGTAATAACATTCAAAAAGCTGAACAGCACCCCCCCTACTGCATAAGGATACAATTTTTTTATTTTACTTTTTACATAAAAAAACATTTCATCGTACTCAACTTTATGTTTTTCCATTTTTTTGACAAAATGACTCGTTGTATAATATCCCGTTAATATAAAATAGAACTCTACAAATGCCCATCCTCCCAAAAAAATCGTACGATCCATCAATGTATATGAATGATGACATAATATTATAATTGCGCCAACAAACCTACACAATTCAATATATTCACACTTATTTTTCATTCATTCTCCTATACGTTTTACTTTTGCACACACAAATCATGTACACAATTCTGTCTATAAATAAAATATTAAAACTTTTTCTTCATACTTTTTATTAATAGCTTTCACTATTTTATCTTGTCTCTGTGTATTCTTCTGGTGTATAATGAATAATTTTTGTACCACCCTCTTCAAACTTGAATGGGACATGTACCAAATCTTTCATTGCTTCTTTCACTCTACTTTGTCGTTCTTCCGGAACATAAAAAACAAGAAATCCGCCTCCTCCAGCACCTAAAAGCTTCCCTCCAAAAGCACCTTCTTTTATTCCAAGTTCATATAATCGATCAATAGAAGAAGTAGATATCTTCGAGCCCGTTTGCTTTTTTAACTTCCATGTAGTATCTAACAATTTTCCAAAATCATCAATATTTCTATTTTTATTTACCAATACCTGTTCCGCTTCATCTACCAAATCATACATTTCTGAAAGATATTCTGATTTACTTTTTGCAGCCACATTATTAACTGCTTGTATTTCAGAAGAAAATCGCGTGAAACCAGTAAAAATAACAACAAATTATTTTCTAATTGTTTCTTCCTTTCCGGTGAAATCACAATTGGCCTTTTACATCATATTCATTTCCAGAAATCTGATCCGATTCAAACCTCCAAATGACGCAGCTATTTGATCTTGCCATCCGCCTGCCTCTTTACAAAGTTCTCGCTCCAAATAAATAGCTTCCATCTGCTAATTTCTTTTATCCGCATATTTACCTTTAATGCATAAAAGCATTTAACACAAAAGAACTGCTTGTTCCAAGTCCCGATCTAGCTGGCAAATCTGCCTCCTATATACTAAACGTATCTCATGCATATTAAGCATATTCATTGCATTTCGAATTGCCGGATGCTTTATCTCATTATTTTCATTTTACATATTCCATTTTCGAATACGTCAAATGTGTTTTATATTCAAAGAAACGCGGTAAATGACGGACATTTACATAACAATATTTATCAAACGTCGTAGATAAAACTGCCCCTCTATTTTCATAAAAATGTTCTGGGATATCTGTTCCACCGCCAAAAAAAGACATCCGAAATGGTGTTTTTGTAATTATCATATAATTTTCTCCTATATAAATTCAAACTTCATATTTTATGAAGACAATTAGCTTTTTAGAATATCATCCATTAGTTTATCCAATGGATATCTTTCAATAAATAAATTGTATTGATGAATACTCTCTTTTCTAATATCATCAATAGTCTTTTTCCGAACATCATCTTCATAATTTGTAAGTTCCATAAGATATTTAGCACACTCTTTTTCACTTTCTAATTGATGATATTTTTCTTTTAATCCAAGTCCAGTTGCTGCAATTTTTGTACAAATAATAGCCACTCCATATGACATTGCTTCTAATGTCTTACACTTCAATCCAGAATAAAAAGTATCAGGATTGATGTATATATCATATGAGGAATAGAACTTTTTCAAGTCATCAATATATCCTAAAATTCTTATATTATCTGGAACCTTTAATGATGAAAGCATATTACAAACCCCACCCGCAATATTTAATTGTATTTTTTTGTTATTTGCAAGATCCGATATTAATTTCTTAATAGCAAAATAATTAGGCGGATTTGAAGAAGCCAAATATCCTACTTTTATTAAATCTTCTTCATATTTATTATCATTCCTTTTTTCATCAATATAATGGCATGCAGGAACGAATGGATATGTAATTACCTTCGTTTGATAATTTGTTATTTTTCTAAAAAACGTTGCATCTTCTTCCTGTGATGCCAAAACAATATCTGCCCGTTTAAGTGCACGTGCTTCTTCTCTTTCCGTATTTACCCCAAACCAAAAACTCCACTCTGGAAAACCCGCTTTTTTTAATGATTCATTATGTTTTGTAAATTTGTCATGTGTATATAATACTTTCTTTGCATTTGGCAAAACCTCAAATGCTTTTGAATAAAATAAATAATTTGCCATGCAAAGATCGTAATGATAATGTTCATTCATTCGGACTATCGATTGTAAAAATTCATCATCAACCCAATCATCTATATAATCCCCATCCGCACAATTAGGTGAAACATTAGTATGCGAAAAATATGGATTTGATGCATGTTGATAAAAAACTCTATCCCAAACTTTTCTATTTATATTATCAGGTCTAAACTCATTATAATACAAAAACAAATGCATTTGATATTTTCTCTTTTTTAACATTTCGGCAATATTTTCAATGTTATGAATTGCTGCATTTTCAGAATACCATGGCACAATTACAAGTGCTTTTTTCCCTTCTCCCACAGGTTCTAATTCAAATATTCCTGTATCAAAATCCATGCAATATAATCGATTTGAATTACCATCTATTTGAACTTCTCCCTCATGTAATTTATTCCATATAAAAGGTCTATGCATGAATTGATTAAATTTTGTCCATATAAAATCACCCATTCTTGTATGATACATGACCCTTAGAATATTTTTCGTTAAATCATGTTTTCTACGACCATCTTCATTTACAACTATCCCTGTTTCAAATTGTTTTAAAAATGGATATACAGTTTTATAATAATAATCTCGCATTTCCCATCTTTGGAATCGTGCATTATCTAATCCAACTCCAGCTTCTTTTCCCTCTTTATAAAATTCTTTTGCCTTCTCTAAAAATTTTTTTTGCGTTTTATCATCCAAACGATTATAATGGAACAAAAAATCAAAATACCCATGCAAATAAAAAGCATTTTTAAAAATCTCAAATTTTTTATGCTCCATCAGCCATTTTTTTATCTGTGCATAATTCTTAAATTCTGCATCCCAGTTCTTCGATGATTTACTTGAAGAATTTGTTGTCATAACTCGATAGTCATATACCGCATCAGGTATACACACAACTGTTTTGGTGGATGAATATATCATAAATTTAAAAATTCCATCTTGATACGCTGCTCCAGCCGATTCAATCATTCTAATTTGATTATTCTCTAAAAAATCTCTGCGATAAAGTGCCGCCCATATAGATGATTCCATTAACATCAAATCGTTAGAATAACATGGCTCTACTATCACCTCAGGCTCATAAAAAGGAAATGGGGGTTTTACTTCACAACTTCCACCATCTTGATATAGTTTTTTAAACCCCGCCTTAACAACATTGGCCTGATGTTTTTCAGCTGCTTTGTATAAAACTTCCAACATATTGGGCTCAATAAAATCGTCTGTTTCAACAATTGCAACATATTTTCCTGAAGCCTTATCAAATCCACTATTAACAGCTTTTCCGTAACCTCCATTTTTCTGATGAATAGGTTTTACACGATGATCTTTTTCAGCATAATAATCCATTATTTCTCCGCACTTATCAGGCGAACCATCATCAACTGGAATAATTTCGATATCTTTTAGCGTTTGATTTAATACACTCTCAATGCATTGTTGAAAATATTCTTCGACTTTATAAGTCGGCATTATTACTGATATTAAAGCCATTTTTTCTCCTTTATAACTTACCTCATTATCAAAATCTTTGCACTTTCATATAAAGCACTGATCACATCAGCACAATATCATTTATTTATCACATTACCTATTTCATCTTCCGTAATCCAATCGCTCACAACTCCATCACCTAAATATTTACTTTTATATTCCTCAAAGTCATTTTCCACCGCCCAAAAAATCTTAATTCCAGCTCTCCTAATATCTTTTATTTTCTCATCATCAGCATATTGTAAGTTTATATTAACTGCTTTAACTTTGTATTTATTACAATTCGAAAGCAATTCATCAAACTTGTCAGGATAGACTGCATGCTGTCTTAACATAATATTCTTAAATGGATATATTTTTAATACATCCTCTAAGTCCTGGACATCATAGCAAGAAACAACCAAATGATTCAGCATTTCATCATTTTCTTTAAAATGTTCAATAATCCACGTATATGTTTCTTTTGCATCCTCTTTTACATCCAAAACCATATACGCGTCCGAATGGGATTTCATCCAATCTACAACATCTCTGAATGATAACGGTGTATATTTTGACAAGATGCGAGCTTGTTTAAATTGTTCTAAAGTCGGCAGGTATTCTCTTGGTATCTGCTCTTGAAGATATTCACTCGGCTGGCGTTCAATCTGCTGTAAATATTCAAATTCAGGCTGCCCTAAGTCTACTTGTGTCCAGTCATGCCTCAGTACAATTTCATCATCCGAAGTAAACCTCAAATCAATATCAAATAGCCTTGTCTCATTTTGATAGGACTGATTGAGTGCTTCTAACGAATCTGTATATATGTTTCCATCTATTCCCCCTCCAGCATGAGCAATCACATTATAGTCATAAAATTTAGCTTCCTGAGTTGGTTTGCTGCAGGAACATAATACACAGCATCCGCATAACATTAATATGTATTTCCAACATTTCATCTTTCGCTGCCTTTATATTCTTCCCTTATTTTTTCTTTAATACTTTTTGTAGAAACTGATTTTGTATATGGAAAATAAACACACGAAACTCCCTTTTGTTTCAATTTTTCTTCTATTTCATTGTACATCTTCGTATTTTTCCAATCGTCTCCATGAAATAAAACGTTGTAATTAATTTCCGTTAATACCTCCAGCTTGTTCATTGTTTTCTGCGGAATTACTTGATCTACACATTTCAATGACTTTACAATACGAAGTCTGTCTTCAAAAGGAATAATGGGAAATTCTCCTTTATACTCTTTTACCAGTTCATCTGTGCTTACACCTACAACAAGGTATTCACAATTTTCCTTTGCTTTTTCCAGTATATTTAAATGCCCTACATGGAACAAATCAAAGGTGCCTGTTGTATACCCGATTTTGAATTTCTTTTTCTGCATAAAACAATCCCTTTATACTAATTTTCATTACATTTCAATTTACTTAGATATTCCTTGTAATCCATCTCTGTATCAAAAATTACCCCTCCATGCGTATTCGATACATTCTGAGGCGTCATATAATCTCCATACCTGTTTGTCAGATATGCATCATACCCAGCCGGTACCGGCATTTTCAAATATTCAAAGTCCATCCAAATTGTCTCATCATACATATGGCGGTCTCTGATTCTCTTTTCTGTATCAAAAATAAAGTTTAAAGGTGCCACCTTATCTGCATCTTTCTCTTTGACTGACCGGAACATATCATCTATATATTTCCAGCAATTGTCTGTACTCAGATTTTCTTTCAACTCCTCTGGAATTTCAAAATCCTCCGGCCATTCAAATTCTCTTCCATCTGTCGTTTCAACAATAAATTGCTTTAATACATCACAGTTCATTCTCTGCTTCTCTACAACCTGTACATCATTTGAAACATTCTCTAAAACAAACAGATCGATAAAAATACCCTGATTAAATTCTTTATTCTGTCTTTCTTCTACGCTTAGGATTCCAGTTGTATAGCTATTTCGAATCTGAGCATGTCCATGTACATACTTTTTATCCGTGTACACATTCTGAAAAAAATACGGTTCTGTGAAATATCTGGGAGCAATCTCACATAACTTATCATAGTCTTCCCGGAACATTGCAAAATCCATATCATCATCCCAAGGAATGAATCCTTTGTGGCGCACTGCTCCCAACATAGTTCCTGCATCTGCGAAGATTTTTAAATTATTTTCCCTGCACACCGTCAGCAGGCGATCTGCCATCTCCAATTCAATCGCCCATACTTTTTTCTGCTGTTCTGTTATTTCAAAACCGAATTTTGTTTCCGGATCAAAAAATGACTTTATTGGATATGTGTTCCATCCATGCGGCATTACCAAAAATCCATGCTCTTTTCGCTCAGCTGTCTTGATATCCAACACAATAAAATCTGTCAGACTGTCATGAAGAACTAAATTTTCTCCCCATATACGTGCTTCCAAATAATATTGACCATCCAAAAGATAATTTTTATCAATATGACATTCCATGACTCCGCAATGCTCGGATAAAATCATTTTTTTATATTCCAATGCGGTTGATGTCCGATAAACTGGTGTATGATCTTTTGTAACAATTCCAAATGCAAAACTTAACGGCATATTTTTAGTTCTGCTTGCATATTGAAAACGAATTGTTATCTTATCTCCGGTATCAAAACAAGCACTGGATTTTCCTTCTTTGTCCAGCAGTTCAATCGAAGTAAAATGAACCAGTCCTGTTCCTTCTCTTTTCGCCTCCGGAGCGCTGAAAATACTCAGTGAGCTGCAGGTCTCATCAGTAAAAGGATTTTCCTTCTCCTTTTCCTTCATCTCTCCTTTATTTCCACTTAAGCTGTTTAAATACGCTCTTGATACTTCACGGACAGTTCCACAGCCTCTGACAACTCCTTTTTCTAACCACAAAGCATTGTCACAGATTTTTCGAACCGATTCCATCGAATGAGATACGTACAGAAGTGTCGTTCCTTCTTCTCGCATCTTTTTCATTCTTTTCTCACATTTTCGCTGAAACGCATAATCGCCAACCGCAAGAACCTCATCACAAATCAAAATATCCGGCTTAACCACCGTCGCGATCGCAAATCCAAGTCTTGCTGCCATACCGGAAGAATAATTCTTAATCGGCATATCTAAAAAATTTTCCAGCTCCGCAAATTCTACTATTTCATCAAAATGCTCTTTCATAAACTGTTCGTCATGCCCTAAAACAGCTCCATTTAAGTAAATATTTTCCCTGGCTGTCAAATCACCATCAAAACCGGCGCCCAATTCAATTAAAGGAGCAATCGTTCCGTTTACCGTTACTGTTCCTTTATATGGTTTTAAAATTCCGCAGATCACCTTTAACAACGTCGATTTTCCAGAGCCATTGATTCCTATGATTCCCCAGGACTCACCTTTTTTTACACTGAATGATACGTTTTTTAATGCAAGGAACTCCTCAAACATTAATTCTCGCTTTACAAGCTTAATAAAATATTCTTTCAGATTATCTATCTTTTCAGAAGCCATATTAAATCTGGCTGTTACATTCTTTACTTCAACTGCTATTTCATTTTTTTCATTCTGTTTCATTTTTTCCTCGTCTAAATATATAAAATAAATTTATCCTGTGTTTTAGAAAAAACAATGCTTCCGACAACCAGCGATATAAGTGCTACCGTAAATCCGTAAAGAATCCACTTAATATCAGGGAATACTCCTTTTAAAACAATGGTCCGGAATTGTACTACATATGAATACATTGGATTAAATATTTTAATTAAATGCTGTACTTGTTCTGGAAGCTGCTCAATTGGATAAAAAATTGGTGTAAGATAATTCCACGCTGTTAAGACTGCTGCATAGATATGCTGAATATCTCGGAAGAAGACACATCCCTGCGCCAATAGCAATCCAAGTCCAATACTAAATATATAAATTTGTATCAGCACAACCGGAATCCAAAACATATAAAAATTAAATTTCACACCGCACACAATAAATACAATCAACATAGCTCCAAGAGAAAATAAAGTATTTACGAAACTGCTTGTTATTTTGGATATTGCAAATATATATTTAGGTACATATGTCTTTTTTAGCAATGCACTATTTCCTATAATTGACCACATGGCCTGACTGGTTGCATCTGACATAAAACTAAACAATGTAGAACCAATAATCAAATATACCGGATAGTTTTCAATATTAAAGCGAAACATTTGTCGAAACACAATTACCATAATAATCATGATCATTAATGGATTCAGAATGCTCCATATATATCCCAGAAAACTTCTCCGGTATTTCAATTTAATATCTTTTATTACCAACTGCTTCATGAGTGGTTTATATTTTTTAAATAATTCTATTTGCTTCTTTCCCATTCTCAATTCTCCTAATGGATACTAACCTCTATTTGTTAATATTTTTTCAATCCAGAGCTTTCCATTTTTTAATATTTCGTATTTTGTCTTATATTCTTTTGAGTTTTTCCATATTGAACCATCAGAATCCGCCAAGTATTTATGCAATACATAGCTGCTTTGAAAAGCTGTCTTTCTTCCCGGACTGCCACTCTCTTCTTTTTGCCCCAGTATCCGCAATTCAATCCGCTTCTTTCGGAAAATCGAAAACGGTGCATCATACGGACGTAAGATACCTACTTCTTTATCTGCTGGCAGGAACCAGCCGTTGAAAGTTATCTTTTTCCAAAACTGTTTTTTATTCCGATCCGGGTTATAGCACCTCTGTAATTCTTTTAGGGTTGGCTGCTCTTCCAATTCCATCGGCTCTGTATCCGGAAGATGCTTTCTCAACTGATTGTTCAACCGCTCTGCGTCTGTCCCCATCAGCCATTCTGGACCTTTCATGAAATCTATCATTCCCCGCCAGGAGAAATAGGCTTCTTCATAACGCATCTTTAAAACAGCTGTTATGATAAATTTAGAGATCCATTTCCACATCTGAATTCGTGACATATCCGGTTCATGCAGTGCTGCAAATATCAGGTTATTCCGCACATCGTAATATGCGTTGGTTCCCAGAAAATTCACTTCAAACCCTTTATGCCAGACATTGAATCCATTTAAGAAAACAATGCCTGTCTCTCTGTTTCGAATCTCATATTCGATATCATCCCGGTGAATAAACAGCGGAAGCGGCAAATTATCTTTTCGAACTGTATTCAGGGAATAGCAGCAACACCACCAACCGGAATACATCCGATACTCATCCTGCGGTGTCTCAATCAATGGCTTCCGGCAGTTCTGAAAGCTACGCATATCTGTCATAACAAGACGGTTAGTCACATTGAATCCTTCAAACCACTCTCCCATTGCCTGACAAATATATGGATAATCTTCCCGAAGCAGCGTACCTCCCAAGCGGATATCCTCCCACTCATCCTTCCGCATCCCCAGGAACCCATACGCCCGCACAAAAAGCTCCGGATCCATGATGGCATCATCATCCATCAGCTGTACATGCGTTAATCCGAGACGTTCTTTTTCCTCGATCGCCTCAATCATGCCTCTGGTAAAACCACCCGCGCCACCGACGTTACGGTTTGGTATGATTCGAACGGTTTCTGGATATCTGGCTGCCAGGCGGCTGATTTCTTCATGTTCCGAAAGCGTTCTTCCGTTGTCTACCAGCCAATAGCAGAGTTTTAAAGAAGCATTTTCCGGTCGTTCCAGAAATTGCAGGATACTTTTCAGATTTCGGAGGACATATGGCTCTCTCTTAAACGTGCAAACTACCGCTGCGATCCGCACCTGTTTTTCATTCCGACAAGTTCCCTCATACCAGCCTTTTATATGATTTGATATATCAAAACCGATATTTTTCTTTGTATCCTTTATCGTTTTGGCAGCTGCATTTTCTGCTGATTCTGTCTCCGCGTCTTTCACGTTCTCCGATTCTGTCTCTTTCCCGGCACCTATCTTTTTCACCGAAAACCAGAAAACTCCTTTTTCCGTCTCCGGATATGGGAACTCCAGATCCAGAGTTTCTTTCCCCCCCGTCAGCATCTTTTCCTGAATGACATTCTCATCCAACATCAGACGAATTGCCTGACAGCCATTCAATTCCAGGTGCAGCGTCAAACTTTCCTGGTTTGTGTACTTCTTTCTTTTTTCGATATAGAAAAGGTTGAAATATCCATTGAAATCGACCCATTCTCCATTTCGATGGAAATACAGTTCTTCTTCCCTGCAGATATCTGCTTCCGGAAATCGTATATTTTGTAGACGCATCCGCTGTGTCTCCTTTTCAGTCCTTTTAGGAACTGCCGTTCCTCATTCCATGTTTTGGGATTATATAGTTTCTAATCTGTCTTTATATCTCTGACGGATCTATCTTCATATTTAGAACTTCCTTCTGCTCCGCCCAAGCGCCCACACCGCCGCCCGATACAGCCCATACCGGCTTACCCGCAGCAGCCACCGCCTTATTTCGGTTCGCATGGTAAATCTCCGGATAGTCCCGAAGTAATTCATCTTCAAACTGCATCAATGCATGCTTTACTTCCTTGTCTGCCGGAAGGCTCAGAAGTATCTTCACTCTCCCAGCTGCCACCCTGGCGATTCCATTTTCAAGATACTGTAGCTTTTCCTGACTGCATGGAAGCTTCTTTCCGTCTTTTCCGGTAAGTGTTCCACCCTGATACAGACGATAAAATGACAGCAGGGATTCCATCACCCGGTCATAATTTTCCTTATTCCTGATCATCTTCTCCGGGCTGACACTCTGTCCTTCCCGGCCGATCCGGTACTGATAGACAAAGTCCGGGATAAAGGATACGGTCTTGACCCACGGAATCGGATACAGGATGTATTCGGCATCAACGTAATAGCAGTGTTCATCGATGGAAAGCGGCATCTGCCGCAGAATCTCCGTCCTCCAGGTAATTCCATGCATTTTCATATAAATCTGATCCGCGATTCCATCGAATTCATAGGAAATCCCATATTTCACCCCTGAAAATGGTTCTGGAATTTCTGCTTTTTCGGAAAGGAGCTTTCCTCTCCGCTTCCGTTGTCAAATCGCCAGTAGAAACCGCTGACCAGCACATCATCCCGACAGTTTTTCAGCGCAGCAATCAGATGATCCAATGCCTCCGGATCCACCCAGTCATCGGCATCGACTACTTTCATATATCGCCCCAATGCATTCTGGATGCCGCAGTTGATCCCAGATCCATGACCGCCATTTTCTTTATGAATGACACGGACAACGGTCGGATAGCGCTCCGCATATTGATCGGCAATCGCACCGGTTTGATCCCTTGATCCATCGTCTATAATCAATATTTCCATGTATTCGGACCAATCCATACCTGGTTGAAAATCAGGCATTCTTGCTGATACGGTTTGAATGTTTGATTCCGTTTCATTTCCTGTCCAGCTCTGATTTTTCTTTTTCAAATCCCGGTCTCTGCACCCTGCGCACAGTGAATCCAGGGTATATGTGATATATTTTTCTGCGTTATACGCCGGGATGACGACTGTCAGAAGCTTTTCCATTGTCTGCGACTCCTTCCGTACTCTCTTTGAGCATCATGATCTTCGGTGTCATCAGGATGAGCTTCAGGTCAAGAAGCAGAGAGTAATTTCGTATGTAAGTCAAATCCAGTTTCAGTTTGTCATAGGACGTTGTATTGTATTTTCCATAGACCTGCGCATATCCGGTCAGTCCGGCTTTCATCTTTAAGCGGTAGCAGAATTCCGGGATTTCTTTCTCGATCTCCGCCGCCAGCTCCGGGCGTTCCGGACGCCCTACGATCGACATCTCACCTTCCAGATATTGAAAAGCTGCGGCAGCTCGTCCAGGCGGGTTCTCCGAAGGAAATGTCCCACCGGCAGGATCCGGTCATCGTGTTCCGCTGCCAGTCTCGCCCCGGTTTTACCTCCGCGTTCTGTATCATCGTCCGAAATTTGCAGATCTGAAATTCTTTTCCGCCCTCTGTGAGACGGGTCTGCTTGTAAAGACCGGACGCGGTCGGTCAGGTAGATCGACAGCGCCACCAGAAGGAAAAATGGGGATAATACCACGATTCCGATGCTCGAACAGATGAAATCCATCGCCCGCTTAATAAATCGCTGAAGATCCGATATGCCATCATTTCTCGATAATAGCAGAGGACTGTCAAAGATATCTAATTCCTGGGAAGTCCGGATCAGAATATCCGATAATTTCGGCACCGTGTAGTCCGGATATCCTGCTCAAAACATTTCTTTAAAAGCGCATTTCGATCCTTCGCCGGAATATCTCCGATGATCAGAGCGTCGTATTTTTTTGCTTCTTCCAGAATCGCTTTCATGCCAACCCGGATATGAATGGCTGTTTCCAGATAGTATTTATCTTCTCTGGAATGAATCTTTTCCATCAGATGAAAGGCCGGACGGTCTCCGCATACCAAAAGCATTCTTCTTGGCGGAAACAGAATCCTGTATATCTGCTGAAACAGGAACGTCCAGATCAGTGCAATCAAAAGCTGGACAACCGTCATCCCAAGCAGTATCCGGGGATCATGAAATTTTTTATCTAACAGAGAAATCTGAATATACGTAATCAGATTTAAAAGTCCGATCGAAAGGATCTGAGAACAGAGCAGATTTCCTTTTTTCAGGTATCCGATCCGGAATCCCCCGTAAGTCAGCAGGAAAAATAGTAATAGTCCCGCATACAGGGCGATCATCAGCCAGTTTCCTCTTCTCCAGAACGGAAATTCGATCATTTTGTTGAAATATCCGTTCCAGACATATCCATAAGCGCCAACTTCTGCCCCCATCAGGAGCAGCGCACCTATCAGACGGAACAGTCGTTTGAATGGTTCATATTGTCTCAAAATAGTTCCTCTTCTTTTTGTTTTTATTCAGGCCGAACTCCACAGAACCCAACGTGTAATTCTATTCCAGGTAATCTGCCTGTTTCTTTTTATAGGAACACTAAGCATCCTCAGAAAGCGTTCCTCTCAATTTTTTCTGATAGAGTATTCCACGCACGGATGCCGGAATCAGACTTGCAGTAACGCGGATCACGCAGTTTCGCAGATACTCTCTTCTATTTAAAAATCCACTTTTAAAAAACGTTTTCTGCAGATTCAGAGCGGCCCTGGCATAGGACAGACCGCCGCGGCGTTTGATCATCCCATTGTCCGTTCTCGCATACACCAGAATATCCGAAAGATTTTCTGCTTTATATCCTGCCTGCAAAGACGAATACAATTCATAGTCCTCCGCCCCCGGAACCGGATGATAGTTTCCCACCGCCAGCACAGCTGAACGCCGCATCATGACGGCCATATGGTTCATCGGATTGCGCTTTCTGGCAAACGTTAAAATTTCTTTATATTGGCAGGGAAGTGACCGAATTCCAGTGATTCTGCCCGGCGGAAACAATTTTCCATTCATCCCACTTCCAATTTCACCTCTATCTGGCGCATTTAGGTTATCTACATTTTCCTGTTCTGGCACTTCTGCTGCGACAAATTCTGCAATTTTTCCGCTCAGAAGTCCGAGTTTCCCCTGTTCTGCTTTCTTTCCCAGCAATTTGCCCGCTGCTTCTTCTGCATATCGTTTCAGCTGCTTTTCACAGCGATCCGGACAGGCAATATCATCACTGTCCATGCGGGCGATCCATTCATTTCGGCACGCTTCTACACCTGCTGCCAGCGCCCGTGCGATTCCGCCGCATACAGGAAGGCGAAGCACCTGCAGAACTCCCGGCCATTCCCGGTCAATCGTCTGGATCGTTTCATCCAACACTGGTGTCAACGGTCCATCGCATACCAGGACAAATTCATCTGGAGGAATCGTCTGATTCATCATGCTGGCTGCCGCCTGATAGAAATACGCTGGATTTTCTTTGTGATATACCGGCATCAGAACCGAATATTTCATACACTCATACTCATTATTCTGCTGCCAGCTTTGTTCCATCGTTCTCCGCTCCATGTAATCTTGTTATCTTTTTTGATGGGTTCTTTCCAGAGACCGATACCCGGCTAAAATCGTTTTCCTGGAAATCTCCTGAAAGATTTTTAGGGTTCAGGGGTCCTTTCTTTGGGAAAACTGCCTCCGGATCATCTTCCATCCGGATTGCCAGCTCTACCTGTCGTGCTTCGTTCAGCAGTTCTGCCTGAATCGTCACGATTCGTTTCCGCAGCCGCTTCCGGATGATCTTTGGCAGCATCTCACCAAGCACCCCTTCCGCCCATTCGATCTCCCCCGCGTCATTTGCCCGCACCAGAAACCGCCGGACGGTGTGGGAAGAATCCTCCCGAAGAAGTTCTTTCAGAAATTTCTCTTCCTCTTTTTTCAGGGGGACTGCCGTTCCATATGGATGTGCTTCCGAACCAGCATTCAGAAATCGCACCAGCCCCGCCAGACATTTCACTCCGTCTTCCAAAACAGGCTCATCCGCCGTGTCCACAAACACATAGCCCGGAAACATGACTTCCGTATCTACATAGTAGACACCGCCCATCCGCCAGGTCCGTTCTTTGGACAGCACAAAACAAGGCTTTTCAGCCTTATCCCGATAAAAATGATTCAGTTTTTCCGCCGCTTCTGCCTCGCGTCCCACAGGCGTCTGCACCACGTACCACATACAGGCGTTCTCCCTTTCATGTTTGCGATTTTCGCAGAATATCTAGTTCTGCGAAAATAAACGGTCTTATATGCAGAACCTAGATACTGTATTGACAAAAACTTCAAAAGCAAAGGGAAATATTATATGAGAATTTCAGAAATTTTTGTTCAGAAATGACGACTTAATAATTTCATAAGAGATTCTTGGGAGAAACTTCTATTGAATTAACCTTGAAAGTATCGTATAATGATTGAAGATTTTCGCAGAACTAGATATTCTGCGAAATTTTTTATTCTGATTTTTCTAGCTACAAGCTATTATGTTGCATTTATGATATAAAATTTATCTTTTGAATTGGTAGACTTTTTAGACAATTTTATTGAACGATAGCACTCCACACCTTCGCTTCCTCCCAGAAGCTTCATGTGGAATGTTTCGTATAGACAGCAAAAAAGCATTCCAAATGAGTTTTTCCTCATCAAGAATGCTTTTTGCATTCAGGGCTGATTGAAATGCCGAATTGTCCGGGTTGACAAACATTCCCATATTCACCTATCCCTTCTGAAATCACATAATTTTATTTTATCATTTAGGAAATCAAATAGCAGGCACGCGAAAAAGGAGCGGGCAAAAAACAGCGACCACACAGTTTTTCTCCCCTGTATGGCCGCTGACCTTATCTGCACAGAAAAGTCACAGATTCTTCTGCTTCTTCCCATGCCGTTTTTATTTATTTCATAACAATATTCACAATCCGTCCCGGAACGTAAATTTCTTTTACGATATTTCCTGTCAGCTTGTCCTTGATAGCCTCTTTACCAGCGGCGATAGCATCTTCTTTGGAGATGTCTGCCGGTACGGTGATGGTCGCACGGACTCTGCCGTTGATCTGAACGGCTACCTCTTTCTCGTCATCCTTCATCTTCTCTGCGTCGCACTCCGGCCAGGAAGCATGGAAGACACTGTCGGTGCCGCCGAGCTCCTGCCACAGCTCTTCGCCCAGATGCGGTGCGAACGGTGCCAGCAGGATAGTGAAGGTCTTGAGGGTTTCTTTGTCGATGCCGCCCTCTTTCTTCGCCAGATCGATGAGCTTGTTGTTGTACTCCATGAAGCCGGAAACAACGGTATTTAAGCTGAACTGGTTGAAACGCTGCTCAATATCAAATACCAGTTTGTGACGCAGGCGAACCATCTCTTTGGTCTCTGCGATGTCTTTGTCCTTGCTGGTCATAACCAGGTTGTAGAAACGGTTCAGGAAACGGGATACGCCCTCGATACCGCGGTCATCCCACTCTGCATCCAGTTCCGGCGGTCCTACGAAAAGCTCATAGAGACGCAGGGAATCGCAGCCGTAGTCACGTACCAGATCATCCGGGGAAACAACGTTTCCTTTTGACTTACTCATCTTGATACCGTTCTTACCATTGATCATACCCTGGTTGAACAGCTTCTTGAACGGCTCATCGAAATCAATGACTCCGATGTCGTGCAGGAACTTGGTGTAGAAACGGGAGTACAGAAGATGCAGGACTGCATGCTCTACGCCGCCGATGTACATATCAACCGGCAGATATTTGTCTGCTTTCTCACGGGATACCAGTTCTTTATCGTTCTTGTTATCAACATAACGCAGGAAGTACCAGGAAGAACCGGCCCACTGAGGCATGGTGTTTGTCTCACGTTTTGCCGGAGCGCCGCAGCACGGGCAGGTGGTGTTGACCCACTCGTCGATGGCTGCCAGCGGGGACTCGCCGGTACCGGTCGGCTGATAGCTCTCAACCTCCGGAAGTCTTAACGGAAGTTCATCCTCCGGAACCGCTACATTGCCGCACTTCGGGCAGTGAACGATCGGGATCGGCTCGCCCCAGTAACGCTGACGGGAGAATACCCAGTCACGCAGCTTGTAGTTGACTCTCTTATGACCGATACCTCTCTTCTCGATCATTTCCGGCGCTTCTTTTTTCAGTACGGAAGACTCCATGCCATTCCACTCGCCGGAGTTGATCATGGTACCGGAAGCCTCGGTATAAGCCTCGGTCATGTTCTCGATCTCTTTGCCATCCTTTTGCGATAACCTGAATGATCGGGATATTGAATTTCTTTGCGAACTCGAAGTCACGGTCGTCGTGGGCCGGTACGCACATGATCGCGCCGGTACCGTAATCTGCCAGTACATAGTCAGACAGCCAGATCGGAACCTTTGCGCCATTTAACGGGTTGATGGCATAGCTGCCGGTGAAGACGCCGGTCTTCTCCTTATCCTGCATACGGTCTACGTTGGAACGCATGGAGGAATCGAAGATGTATTTCTCAACAGCCTCTCTGGTCTCATCGGTAGCCAGGCTCTTTGCCATAGCATGCTCCGGAGCCAGTACCATGAAGGTTGCGCCGTGCAGGGTATCTGGGCGGGTGGTGTAAACTGTGATCTTCTCATCGCGTCCCTCTACGCCGAAATCAACCTCAGCACCGTAAGATTTGCCGATCCACTCGCTCTGCATCTTCTTAACCTTCTCCGGCCAGTCCAGCTTGTCCAAGTCGTTTAAGAGACGGTCAGCGTAAGCGGTGATCTTTAACATCCACTGACGCAGGTTTCTTCTTGGTAACCGGGAGAACCACAGCGCTCGCAGCAGCCGTTTACAACTTCCTCGTTTGCCAGACCGGTCTTACAGGACGGACACCAGTTGATCGGGAATTCCTTCTCGTATGCCAGGCCTTTTTCTTGAACATCTGTACGAAGATCCACTGGGTCCATTTGTAGAACTCCGGATCGGTGGTGTTTACTTCCATATCCCAGTCATAGATGGCTGCGATCTCGTTGATCTGACGTTTAATATTTTTAATATTGGACTCGGTCGAGATAGCCGGGTGTACGCCCATCTTGATCGCGTAGTTCTCTGCCGGCAGACCAAATGCGTCCCAGCCCATCGGATGGATCACGTATTTGCCGCGCAGCAGCTGATAACGGCTCCATACGTCAGAAATAACGTAGCCTCTCCAGTGACCAACGTGCAGACCACTTCCGGACGGATACGGGAACATATCCAGGCAGTAATATTTTTCTTTCTTTCCATCGTTTACATTGATGGGATGTTTTTCCCAGTTCTCGCGCCATTTTTTCTCAATGGCGGTATGATTGTACTGTGACATCTTTGTTCCTCCTGTTTTCTGCTTAACCCACGCTGATTTTTTGCTATTTCCTGTCAAAATCCGGCTCCAGTCTCTAAAATGATGATTCATTATTGCAATCGACTGGTTCGTTGGCAGTTGCATAACATCCAACCCTTGCGGACATTCTTTCAATCCGGTAACGTCAAAAACGCCCTGCGTCTCTACATTACCTGTATAGAGACGCAGGGCGAAAATTCCAACTGCGCGGTACCACTCTATTTCACACGGAATCCGTGTGCTCCTCATCGTCCTGTAACGGCGGATGACCGGCTCTGTCTACTCGGGTATTCAAAAACACTTCTTTCAACAGGCTGCTCCCGGACCAGTTCGGCGGCTTCCTTCCGCTGCCTCACACCATCCGGCAGCTCTCTGTAGAAATTTCGCGGCTTACTACTTCCGTTCATTGCATTTGTGCTATCTGGTAGAATAGCATAAATGGGAAGAAATGTCAAGTAACGTGACCTTCTCAAACTTGCACGTGACAGATTCGACGTTCTTTCAATACATGACATTTTCGACAATCTTTCAATCACCGTCAAACCTACACCTGAATCCGCTCTGCCACTTCATCGCCCAGTGCCAGCCGAACCTTTCCATTTCCGATGATCAGACCATCCAGCACACGTCCAAGGACCCGGATACGGCTTCCTTCTTTGATTCCATAGCGCTCCAAAAAGTTCATCACATCCGCATTTCCAAACATCCACTTGATTTCACAGGACTCTCCCGCCTGCACCTTTGCCAACGACTGCATACAACGACCTCCTGACTGATATTCCGCTTTCTGTAACTGTTCAGTACCTTCACAGTCACGCGCAAAAATCCATTAAAAATTGCCTACGGCAATGGGATTTTTGTCTGCTGGTCCATGTTTTCGTACGGTCAGCGCAGTAAATGCGCAGACCTACTGAACAGTTACTGCTTTCTTTACTATTATTATATGCAGTCAGACTATTGTTAGTCAATAGTAATAATTGTTAGTTAATTCTAACAGTATTTAGCCGTTACCGTGAACCATCTCCACACTTCTCCGTCCATCTCCCGGCGGATTCTGCCGCGCAGGCGAAGGTAGTCCAGATGCGCCATGCACTCGCCCACCGCAAACCACTTCTGGGACGGTGGAAATTCTTCCCAGCTGGCGGCACGGATCTTCCAGCGCATCTTTCCAGCCGTCTCATATGCCGTCATACCCGGATGTTCGGCAAGCAGCGCCTCCGTCTCCGCCAGACGCCGCTCATGGTGTGCCAGCAGCGCCTCGATGCGCGCTGCATAATCGCCCGTCTTCCGGTGTCCCGGCAAGGCAAGGCGGACCGGATATTTTCTGGCGAGGCGCAGGCTATCGAGATAATCACCTAATGAATCCTCCGATTCCAGCCAGGAAGTAATATTCGGCGATATATCAAACAGGATATGATCGCCCGTGAACATGATGCCCTGTTTCTTTGCCCAGAACATCGCATTGCCCGGCGTATGCCCCGGCACGGAGATCATTTCCAGGGTGTAATCTCCTACCGTGTATTTCCAGCCTGCCTCAATCGGAACAAAACGGTCATCAACCTGATCCAGCTTATAGCGGACTGCCGGATTGAGCGCCTGCGTTTTCTTCATTTCATCCTCCGGAAATCCCCCGGCACGGAATTGCTCCGCCAGCCGAAGCGGACGCTCTGGTGTAAAACCGTCCTTTAAGATTGCCAGATCGGTTCCGCTGATATAGATGTGGCTGTCCGTCCCTGCCGCCTCCCTGGCAAGTCCTGTGTGATCCGAGTGCAGGTGTGTCAGAAGAATATCCAGCCGCTCCGGACTGCTGCCAAGTGCCCGAAGCCCGGCAAACAGCGCCTCCCGGCATTCCTCGCGCCGAAATCCGGTGTCAATCAGAAGGTCGCGCCCGTTTTCTTTCCCCTTGATCAGGTAACTGTTGAGTTCCCGCAAAGGATTCTGCGGCAATTCCACACCGATCCGCCAGATTCCATCTGCCACCTGTTCTACAAGGGCTTCCCCCTTCTCTATGTTCTTTGTGATTTCTTCTCTTTTATTTTCTTTAAGCATATTTTTCCTTATTGAATCTATTGAATCTTCTCAGCCTTCTGCTTTCTCTTCTCTATGATCCATCGTTCGGAACAGATGTGCACAAATCAAAATCGCCACCACAATCGACAGATAATCAGCCGCCGGCTGTGCATAGATAACTCCATCCAGGCCAAACATCGCATTCAGCACGAAAATCAGCGGAATAAAAATCAGTCCCTGGCGGCAGATCGTAAGAATCAGCGACGGAAGCGCTTTTCCCATTCCCTGGATCGTATTGATGCAGAGGAATAAGATACCAAGGAGTGGCGCAGAAAGCTGCAGGGCAACCACCATCTGAATACCATACTGGACAACTTCCGCATCATTAATAAACATCTGAATCATTGTCTTTCTTGCGACAATCATAATCAATGTCAGAATCGTTCCCATAATAACCGATACAAGTCCTGTAAATTTGAATACCGACATCAGGCGTTTCTTGTTGCGCGCTCCATAATTATAACCGATCAGCGGCTGGATTCCCACACAAAGTCCAATCTGCAGCAGAACCACCAGCATATTGGATTTCATCGCAACCCCATCGCCGCTACCGGTGTGTCACCGTAACCGACCAGCGCCTGGTTCAGGATAATATTGGCAAAGCTCATCAGGATGTTATTTAAGGATGCCGGAATACCGATCCCGCCACGCCGGAAGCGATTCCATCTCCCATCTTAAAATCACGGAAATGAATCGACAGTGTCGATTTTCCCCGTAGATAATAAGCAATATAGTAAAGACAGGCCGCAATATTGCCGATGATCGTCGCAAGCGCTGCACCGGTCACTCCCAGCCAAGCACCAGGATCATGATCGGATCAAAATAATATTTACTACGGTACCTATCAGGTTTCCGATCATCGATTCTCTCGATGCGCCTTCTCCCGCAGAATATTCGCAAATGCAGTTGAAAACATAATAAACGGCGCGCCGATTGCAATAATCGCCAGGTACTGTCTCGCAAAACCGATCGTATTTACACTGGCACCGATGAGATGCAGAATGGTTTCCATTCCAAGTACAGACAGGATAGCCACTATCACGCCCAGCCCCAGGGATCCATAGCAGCAGAATGAACTGATATGACATGCCCGATCTTTATGGCGTTCTCCCAGTGCTCTCGATATCGCTGAGCTGCCGCCGATACCGAACAGATGGCCTAATGCCATAAAATCATAAAGACCGGCGTTGCCAGCGAACTGCCGCCACCTGCAGCGGATCCTTCGTCTGACCGATGAAAAATGTATCCGCCATGTTATAGATAACAACCACCAGCATGGAAATCATGGTCGGAACCGCCATGGTTGCGACCGCCTTCGGTACGGGTGTTTTTCAAATAAATCCGTATTTGTTTTCATTTGTCGTAACTCCTCTCTTTCTATATTTGTTGTATTCTTTACAGTCACATTCTCGCGCCGAGCGCGGTCGCTTGCGACATGTTTCTGCTTCGCGCAAGTGCACATCATTGGCACGTTAGTGCCTTTTGTGTAATAGGGATTCCAAGGAATTTCCTATTACATAAAAATCAGGCACTTCTGCCTGCTGTGTAAAAGACCAACTCTTATTTATAAACACTTAATTTTATCATAAACACCTATTTTGTCAACTATTTCCGTATTAAACCTATCTTAAACTCATCTTAAAACCCAGCTTAAAATTGTCTTTTGGAATTGTCTTTGGAAGTTGCAAAAAAGCGCTTTCTGGGATATGATGGAAACTAGAAAATTATGAATTTCATACCGATGGAGGATTTTTACTATGTCTAACAATTACGCAGGCAAATTTGTAAGTGCTGAGACCGCCGTCAAGGCCGTTCAACCGGGCGACTGGGTGGATTATGGCTTTGGCGCTGGATTTCCGGAGCTTCTCGACCGTGCGCTGGCAGCACGCAGGGATGAGCTGACCGATGTCAAGATCCGCGGTGGTTTAGTCATCCGCCCGCGCATCGAGGTTGTCGAAAGCGACCCGGAGCAGAAAGCATTCAGCTACTACAGCTGGCACATCGGCGATTATGAGCGCAAGCTGCAGACCCGTGGGCTCTGCAAGTTTATGCCGATGATGCTGCGTTCCCTGCCGGAAATGTACCGCCACCACATTCGCGTGGATGTTGCCTTTGTACCGGTTTCCAGACCAGATGCGGACGGCTGCTGCGGACTGGGTATTTCCAACTATGCATGGCGCACCATCTTTGAGAATGCGCGCACCGTCATCTTCGAGATCAATGAGCGCCTCCCGCGCTTACAGGGCGTCGATGGTTCCCACCGTGTCCACCTCTCAGAGGCAGATTTCATCGTCGAGGGCGAGCATGAGCCGCTTCCGATCCGCACCTACCGCGATCCGAGCGCCATTGATATTGAGATTGCCAAACGTGTCGTTGAGGAGATCCCGGACGGCGCTGTCCTTTCCCTGGGCGTCGGCGGCGTTCCGTTTACCGTTGCCAATATGCTGGCACAGTCCGACAAAACCGACCTCGGCTGCCACACCGGCACCATCAGCGATGCTTTTTTAGCCCTCTATAAGGCTGGCAAGCTGACCAACAAAAAGAAGGAAATTGACAACGGTTATTCTACCTGGAACCTTGCCATGGGCTCTCAGGAATTATATGACTGGCTGGATAATGAGCCGCAGCTCTTCCATCCGGCTGACGTCGATTACGTCCACTCCCCGTACCGCATCGGTGGATGAAAATGTCATCAGTATCAACGGTGGTGTCGAGCTGGATCTGATGGGACAGGAAAATGCCGAGTCTGCCGGCACCCGACAGCTCTCCGGTATCGGCGGACAGATGGATTTCCTGGAGGGCGCATTCCGCTCCGAGGGAGGCAAGGGCTTTATCTGCCTTGCTTCCACCCACAAGAAAAAAGATGGCTCCTTAAAATCCAACATCGTACCGTTCATTCCGGGCGGCAGCACCGTATCTGCACCGCGTACCATGATTCAGTACGTGGCGACCGAATACGGTATCGCAAAACTGACCGGGCTTACCTTAAAAGAACGAGCGGATGCCATGATCGCCATCGCACACCCGGATTTCCGTGATGAGCTGCGCCGGTATGCGGAGGAGAATTTTAAATAAAAATTGGAAAGATACATCGGAACCGAAACATCAACATTCCATGTTATCTTTGATTCTTTGAAAACCAGAATTTTCAACATAGAAAAGCCGTAACCTTATACTTTCGCTCATGAGTTTAATCCCATGGGCGAGTATATCTGGTTACGGCTTTTTATTTTTTATGCCTCTTTCTTCGCCCCTATAACAACCACAACCACCATAAACCGGCAGACCAGAATAATCATAGACGCAAAGAGCTGCCACAGCGCGATATGCAAAATCAGGCTGACTGCGTACCCACACAGTGCTGCTCCCATTACCATAGCATATCCACAGCACAGTTCGGAGTGATACGAATGTCTGGGCGAACCTGCGGTGTAGCTTTCCATCAGTCCATAGAGCACCACATATTCCAGCATACACGGAATCAGCGACCAGATGGTTCCGTCCGGCCGCCTCCAGAACATGGACAGGAAGCTAGAAAAAGCAGTCACCAGCACAAGCGCCGCCCCTGCTGCCCGGTACACTCTCATCTCTTTTACATCCATCTGGAAAAATCCAGCCTGCCGCTCTTTCTGGAGAATCCCGATATATAAAATCAGGAACCCGATGCAGGGCGGCAGCAGCATCACATGGAACAGATTAATATGAATCGAAGCAAGAATCAGACCGGCTAAAATCTTATGATCTCCCGTTTTCACTTAAATGCCTCCTCTTTCAGCAGATATTTCCACACATCAATAAAGCGAAGCTCCCTTCTCTTCCTGTATTCATTTTCAAATGAAAGAACCTGCTCCTCGCCATCTTTGCCGATATATGAAAGCACTGCAACTCCTGAATGAAATACCTGCGGCGACTGGTCTTCCTCTTTGCCAATCCAATGGCTCTGGAACGTCAGGACATCACCCGTTTTTACTGTCAGCCGTTTCGGCTCTTCCCCTTCTTTTTGGGCTGGGATAGGCTCTCCATTTAAGGTCATCGAAAAATTTTCCATCTCCCCGGCTGACGCAATGCAGCCTTTTACTTCGATGGTTCCATCTTTCTGAACGGTGTAAACCTGTGTGGCCGTTCCATCTGAATTGGCGCTGGAACTTGGATTTTCCAGGGCGCTCCCGCCCTCCGGATTTGCAATCAGTACCAGATTACCAATTTTTACGTCCGCTGTGTTTCCATCTGAATAGAGCACCTGCGCCCGCGTCAGGATTCTCCACTGACTGATCCCGTTATGCTGCGGATCTTCAATCGAAAGCGTAGCATCCAGGCGATGAAGCGCATACTGTCCCGCTGACTGGACTGTCTCCCGCATTTCCTGCATTTGAAGTTCAGGCAACTCTGAAAAACGAATTTCTCTCACACAGATCTCATCCGTCACATCCGTCAGATAGGCAAAATTTACCTGTGTATACCATACATCCGAAGTTTCATCTGTCTCATCCACACTTTCTTCCCCCAGTGCATACAAAGACACTGTATTCTCCAATCCCATATCCGCATTCAGGTCTTTCACACCTTCGTCTAAAACTCCAACTTTCACATCGGAATCGGTACTTTCTTCTTCAAGCGCCTCACTTGACACAGATGAAACGATTCCATCCTCCGAAGTTTCTACTCCGTCCAGCCCACAGCCCAGATAAGCCGACTGGCTGTAGTGCAGAAACAGCGGTTCTTTCAGCCGGAACGTATACTGGGCGATCAGACCCGCCAGCAGACAAATAAGCGCCAGCACCAGCCAGATACGCACGATCATCCGCTCCGGGTGTTTCCGAACTGTTTTTGCCTGTTCTTTTACTTCCATGAGTTCCCCGCTTTTCTCATTTTTCTCTATCATAAAAAGGCCACCCACCTGTCTGTATAAGTTGTTCTCTTTGCAACATTATACCTTTTTACAGGTGGGTAGTCTTTTCTATTTTCTTACAATTTATAGCCTTCTTTTTGAAAATTGCAAAAGAACGCAATTCGTAGCAATTTGGCATCCGCATTCACTGCCTTAACCTCTCGCCTGTCCCATCGATAACATTCGCAGCGCTTTGTTCAATTCAAGCACAGCCTATAACCATATCGATCCGAAAGGTCTTCCAGAAAGAGAAAGCCGCCGCTGACAGCCTTGATGAATCGGTATCGATCCACTCAGCCGCCTGCGGCGGTTTTCTGCTTATTTATATAAGAATATCATATTTTTGACCGAAACGGTAAGCACTTCATCTGCCATTATTCAGCTTCTGCCGCTCTCGCCTCCACTTCTCTCTTCTGTACATCGCCAGGAGCCTGCTCGTAGCGGCTGAACTCATAGGAGAATTCACCGATACCGCCGGTCATGGAACGAAGGTCGGTGTTATAACCAAACAGCTCGGACATCGGGATATCTGCCTCGATGATCTGTTTGCCGTGATGGTTGGAGTTCATGCCCAGAACACGTCCTCTTCTGCGGTTCAAGTCACCCATAACGTCGCCGGTGAATTTATCCGGGACAGTTACCTTCAGAGATGCGATCGGCTCAAGGAGAACCGGATTCGCATCCATGAAGCCTTTCTTGAATGCCAGCGTCGCTGCCATCTTGAATGCCATCTCGGAGGAATCCACCGGATGATAGGAACCATCTACCAGGGTTGCCTTCACGCCAACGACCGGATATGCAGCCAACGCCCTTCTGTACGCATTCCTGAACACCTTTCTCAACTGCCGGGAAGTAGTTCTTTGGAACGGCACCGCCAAATACCTTCTCTTCAAATACATATGGTGTCTCCAGATCGCCGGACGGCTCGAAGGACATCTTAACATCGCCGTACTGTCCATGTCCACCGGACTGTTTCTTATATTTGCCCTGTGCTTCTACTTTCTTGCGAAGTGTCTCGCGGAATGCAAATTTCGGTTTGCTGAGCACAATGTCTACTTTATATCTTGCCTGCAGCTTGCTGACAACAACTTCGAGCTGCTGCTCGCCGATGCCGTAAAGTAAGGTCTGACGGTTCTCGGTATCGCTGACGCTTCTGAGTGTCAGATCTTCGTCCATCATCTTCGCCAGTGCACTGGAGATCTTGTCCTCATCGCCTTTGGTCTTAGCTGCGTATGCCATGTAGGTATACGGGGTAGAAATCTTCGGTTTGTGGTATACAATCGGAGCCGTGCGGACTGCGATGGTATCGCCGGTCTGAGTAACGTTTAATTTGGCAACCGCGCCGATATCGCCCGCCTTTAATTCCGGAACCTCGATGACATCCTTGCCGCGGAGAACATATACTTTCTGAACTTTCTCTTCAGCATCTTTGTTTACATTGTAGATAACGGTATCTGGTTTTAAGGTACCGGTACAAATCTTCATCAGGGAGTATTTGCCGATGAACGGGTCAACCACAGTCTTGAAAACACGTGCCGACAGGGATACATCGTCATTATATTTAGCGGTAAAGCGCTCTGCGGTCGATACATCGACACCGACACACTCGAACTTGTCCGGTGACGGGAAGTATTTATCGATCGCCTGCAGCAAATATGCGAAGCCCTGTGCATTGACACCGGAACCCATCATAACCGGAACGATGTTGCCCTCACTTACGTGCTCGCGCAGCGCCTGTGCGATCTCTTCCTGTGTAAATTCTTCACCGGAGAAATAGCGCTCCATATATTCTTCACTCGTCTCTGCCACTGCCTCGATCAGCGCATCACGGATGATGCCGAGGTTCTTCTTGGTGTACTCCGGAATCTCGCATTTCTCATATTCGCTTAAATGAGTGAAACGGCGGCCTTCCATCTTTACCGCATTGACAAAGCCGACAAATTTTTCATTTTCACGGATCGGCACCTGGAACGGCGCGATCTTACGGCCAAACTGTTTCTCCAGTTTTAAGATCAGCTCACGGAAGCTTGCCTGATCGTCATCCATGTTGGTAACGAAGAACAGGCGCGGCAGGTTGTACTCTTCACAGAGTTCCCATGCTTTCTCGGTTCCGACTTCGATGCCAGCCTTGCAGTTTACAACGATGATTGCTGCATCTGCTACACTGATAGCTTCCTCTACTTCTCCCACAAAATCAAAATAGCCAGGGGTATCTAACAGGTTAATCTTGATCGGTCCATCTTCTCCCTGATACTCCAACGGAATCAGCGTGGTGGAGATAGAGAACTGTCTCTTGATTTCTTCTTTATCATAATCGCTGATGGCGGTTCCTTCTGGAACTTTTCCCATTCTCTTGGTAGTACCTGTTACCAGTGCCAGCGCCTCTGCTACCGTTGTCTTGCCGGCACCGCCGTGCCCCAGTAACACTACATTGCGGATTTGTTTTGTCCCATACACGTTCATATTTAAGTCCTCCCGTCTATTTATTTTGATGTTTTCTTCTTGTATTTTAACCTCTGTTCATATTGTACAAGAAAATAGAGAAAATTTCAAGTAAAACAACACCTTTATACAAAATTTATTCGTTTTATTTTGAAAAGCATTGAAAATGCAACAATTTCCCTGTTCAAAGGCGGTGAAATCAATCGCATTTTCGCAAATTTAGTAATAAACAGATGTAAAAAAATTTCTTTTTCACTTCAACGCGTAAAATCGTTGACAAGTGACTTGTTCTATTCTACAATAATTTCTAGTTTCATTTTTTTACTATACTACTTATGAAAGAGAGCGTAATTGCTATGAATACACCGATTAATCATCTTACCGCCGGTTTCATCGGACTCGGTCTGATCGGCGGCTCTATCGCCAGAGGTTTGAAACGCAGCGCCCCGGATATTCAGATCATGGCTTATATGCGGACCCGCGAAAAATTGGAACAGGCACATGCAGACGGCATTGTTGACCTGATTCTGGACGGCGTGGACGAGCATTTAAGCGAGTGCGACATCATTTTCCTGTGCACACCGGTTGAATTTAATGAATCCTATCTGCGCCAGATCCGACCGTTCTTAAAGGAAGGCGCGATTGTGACTGACGTCGGAAGCACCAAGACCAGCATTCATGAGACCGTTGCCGCGCTTGGCATGGAAAGCTGCTTCGTCGGCGGACACCCGATGGCTGGCTCGGAAAAGACCGGCTACGAGAGTTCAACCGACCATTTGCTGGAAAATGCATACTATATCATTACCCCGACACCGCACACCCCAGCTTCCACTGACCGTATGGTGGATGTGGCAAAGGCGATCGGTGCGCTGCCCCTGGTGCTGGATTACCATCGTCATGATTTCATTGTCGCGGCGATCAGCCATCTGCCGCACCTCATCGCCTCCAGCCTGGTCAACCTGGTACACGACTGCGACAGCGAGGATCAGATGATGAAACGGCTGGCTGCCGGAGGTTTCAAGGATATCACCCGTATTGCCTCCTCTTCTCCGGTCATGTGGGAACAGATCTGCATGACGAACACAGGCAATATCACTGAGGTGCTGGATCGCTACATTGATTCCCTGACGCGCGGAAGAACTGTCCGACCACCAGTCTAGAGCCATCTACCAGCTGTTTGAATCCTCCCGCGACTACCGGAATTCGTTTGCAGAAACTCCAAAGGATCGATACAGCCGGAATACACCTTCTCCGCCGACGTGGTGGACGAGCCAGGTGCTATCTCCATCATTTCCTCGATCCTCCGGTAAAGGAATCAGTATCAAAAATATCGGCATCAGCCACAACCGTGAGCATGGCGAGGGCGCGCTGCGGATCAGCTTCTACGACAAGACTTCGATGGAAGCGGCGTGGGCGCGTTTGAAGAAATACAATTACACGCTGTTCGCGTAGACTGCAATGTATGTTTCAAACTTAACTTTCAACATTAATGTTTAGGCAGGTACAACTATGAACTCAATGAAATTTACCCATACATCTTCTCGGGCGAACTGACCGTTCCGGGAGACAAGTCCATCTCCCACCGCAGCGTCATGTTCGGCGCTCTTGCGGACGGACTGACCGAAATCCACGGCTTCCTGCAGGGCGCAGACTGTCTCTCCACGATCTCCTGTTTTTCCAAAATGGGAATCTCGATCGAAAATCAGGGCGAGACCGTTCTCGTCCACGGACGTGGACTGCACGGGCTGACTGCCCCAGACTCCGTTTTAGACTGCGGCAACAGCGGCACCACAACGCGCCTGATCTCCGGCATTCTCTCGGCCCAGAAATTTGACACAACACTGACCGGCGACGCTTCCATCCAGAAACGTCCGATGAAGCGCATCATCGATCCTCTCTCTCAGATGGGCGCAAAGATCTAGAGTGTCAATGGAAATGGCTGCGCGCCGCTCCATATCACCGGCTCACGCTGCACGGCATCCATTATAATTCTCCGGTTGCCTCCGCCCAGGTCAAATCCTCGATTCTGCTGGCAGGTCTGTATGCCGACGGAGAAACCCGCGTGACCGAACCGTACATCTCCCGCGATCACAGTGAACGGATGCTGTCCGCATTCGGCGCAGACATCCACACAGAAAGAACCACCGCGATTTTACAGCCGGCAAAACAGCTCTATGGACAGAAAATTCAGGTTCCGGGCGATATCTCCTCCGCTGCCTTTTTTATCGCAGCCGGACTCATCGTACCGGATTCAGAAATCTTAATTAAAAATGTCGGTATCAACCCGACCCGCGACGGCATCCTGCGCGTCTGCAAGGCGATGAACGCGGACGTCGAACTTCTCAATGTAAACACCGCCTCCGGCGAACCGACCGCCGACCTGCTCGTCCGCTCCGGTAAGCTGACTGGAACCGCAATCGAGGGTGCGATCATCCCGACTCTCATCGACGAGCTTCCGGTGATCGCTGCGATGGCGTGCTATGCCGAGGGAACCACCGTCATACGCGATGCCGCGGAACTGAAGGTAAAAGAGTCAAACCGCATTGCTGTCATGGTAGAGAATTTAACCGCTATGGGCGCGGATGTGACCGAGACCGAGGATGGCATGATCATCCACGGCGGCAAGCCGCTGCACGGTGCTGTGATCGACAGCAAGAAGGATCACCGCATCGCCATGACCTTCGCCGTTGCCGCACTCGGCGCTTCCGGCGAGACCGAAATTCTGGATGCAGACTGCGTGAACATCTCCTATCCGGGATTCTATGGGGATCTGGAACGGCTGTGTAAATAAAATGTGACTATGCATATTTGAGACAAAAAGGGCAGGAAAAGCTTCAAATCGCTTTCCTGCCCTTTTCTTTTGTCCTACTGCCCATATTTCGCAAAATACCGATCCAACACCTGTCTTGCGATCGGCGCAGCGACCGCACCGCCGGAACCGGACTCTTCTGCCAGCACGCAGATCGCCACCTTCGGCTTGTCTGCCGGAGCGAAACCGACAAACCAGGAATGTGTCTCCTTACCTGTCTCAAACTCGGCGGAACCGGTTTTTCCGGCCACCGTATAGGATCCCCCCCGCATCGCGGAACCCGTACCAATCTCGACCACCTGGCTCATGAGATGGGTCAGAAACTGTGCGTCATTCGCAGACATCAGGGTTCCATAGGCGGACGGAAGGAACTTCTTGACCGTCTGACCACCCACATTTTCAACATGATCGATCATATATGGCTTCATCAGCGTGCCGCCGTTGGCGATCGCCGATACGATCATCAGGTTATGCAGCGGCGTAATCTGGGTTTTTCCCTGTCCGATCGCAGTCTGAAGCTTTTCCCAGTCATCCGAACTGCCGTCGAGCGAAAACGTGCTCTGGTTGTACGGAAGTGTGTACGGAAGCTCCGAATTAAAGAGCATCTGATTTGCCAGCGCCCGGAATTTTTCTGAATTAATCTGCATTCCAATCTCCGCAAACGCACCGTTGCAGGAATTGGCAAATGCCTGAATCAGGTTCTGCGCCCCGTGTGCCGTCCCGTGGTAACATTTAATCGTATAATCGCCATTCTGGTAAGAGCCATTACAATTATACATAGTCCTGCCAGGTATTCGGGTTCTTTTTCATATATTCCAGCACCGTCAGCATCTTGAACGTCGATCCCGGCGGATATAAGCCCTGCGTCGCGCGGTTGACTAACTGCGCCTTCGTATTGTCCGGCGATATCAACTCTGCCCAGCGCTCATCGACGAGATTCGCATTGAAATTCGGCTGGGAAACCATCGTTAAAATCTTTCCCGTATCCGGTTCCATGACGATCACGCGCCCGGTGTTTTCCGATCGCGTCGGATGCCGTCTGCTGCAGATCCACATCGAGCGTCGTAATCACATTGTCTCCCAGATTTTTCTGCCCCTGAAATTCATTGATCGTTTTCTCAATCAGATTCACATGGGAGGAAGCAGGTAGAAATTCGCCAGCGACTCCAGACCTGTTTTTCCATTTTGCCGGAATATCCGACCGAATGGACAAACAGATAATCATACGGATAATAGCGTTTCTCGCTTCCGTCACTTGCAACGTTCGTCTGCGCCAGCACCGTTTTATCATTGCTCATAATCGAGCCGCGGGTTACCCGGTCTGAGAGGAGATCGAGCCTCGCATTATAGAGCTGCCGATCACATTTTCACTCTTAAACTGGATAAACCAGCCAAAATAAACGGCCATCGCGATAAAGAGCGCCGCAATCCCATAGGTCAGCCACAGAATATGACGGTTTGAACGCGCTCTCGCATTTTCAGTTCTTTCCATTTCATCCTTCTGCCTCATCAAACTGCTGCTCCTCCTCTTCTTCCTCATTCCGTTTCAGGACATATAGTCCCTGTATCACGCCAAACAGGATAAATGTGCTGAGAATTGAACTGCCTCCGTAGCTGACAAGCGGCAGCGTCACACCGGTGGACGGGATAAACTTGGTCACGCCGCCGATCGTCAGGAACACCTGCACCACATACTCAATTCCCAGACCAAACGCGATCAGCTTGTAAAATAATGCCTGCATCCGGGTCGCAATCAGCATGAACTGCATGAAGCAGCCCAGACAGATCAGGAGAATACAGAGCGCATAGATGCCGCCCAGCTCCTCCGAGATCGCCGCAAAAATGAAGTCCTTCTCGACAACCGGTATCTTCTTCGGCATCCCTTGGTAAAGTCCCATGCCAAACCAGCCGCCTGTGCCGATCGCAAAGAGCGCCTGCGTAACCTGATATCCTTTTCCTGCGATGTCACTCCACGGATCCTGCCATGCTTCCACGCGGATACGCACATGCGAAAACAGCTTATACGCCAGCATCGCAGCCGCACAGCCGCTTCAAGGCCGCCTGCCAGATACAGCCAGTTGGAGGTTGCAATAAACAGCATCAGGACATAGGCGAGGAAAAAAATAAGTGCACTTCCCAGATCCTTGGATAACACCAGAATCAACACGTGCGCCGCCGCCACGCCGGTCGTGATCGCCACATTTTTAAACTCCGTTGAGCGGTAAAACATCGTCGCCACGAAAAATACAAAGCTGATCTTAACAAACTCGGACGGCTGGAACGAAAATCCGCCGATACTGATCGAAAGCTGCGCGCCGAAGCTGGTATTGCCGATCACACAGACAACCAGCAGCAGCGCCAGACCTATCAGGCCGTACACCCACGGTATCTTAGCGAGCTGCCAGGTTCTATCTATCACATATGGTATAATCATTGTGATAACCGCCGCAACTGCCATGATGATAAACTGGCGGACCGCCTTGTCCATCGAGATGCGCGTCAGCATGATAAAACTGGTGCACAGAAGCATACACGTGTTGTTCAGCAACAGTCTCGACGCATTCCGGTAAAACAGCCGGTATAAGAGCTGGTACAGGACAAAAAAGACAAGCTGCGCGCCGAAAAACAGCACAACTGCCTCATCCTCGGTTTGTAGATAAATGATCGTACCCGACAGAAGAAATATCAAAAACAGCGGTACATTCTGCAGACGACAGAGCCGGAGTTTCGACTCGTCATCCGGCAGTGAAAAAAAGCGGAAATTATAATATGTATAAATCAGTATCAGCAATATCATCAGATACCTGGACATCGTTGTCACAAGATTTATCATGGTGATCCTCCTTTTCATGTGTACCCGGAAGATTCCCGGTACACACGCTACTCTACGCCCCTCTTAAAATGACCTCTTGTAAATTCGCCCTCCAGCTCCACCGGTTCCTGATGGAGGAAGGTCTTCACGTAGGCATCCAGCACTTCCCCGGTCTGTGCCGCACTCTCCGACGTAAATGCCAGACGCAGCACCTCCGGCTGCAGGCGGTCTATCTGCTTTTTATCCTTCAAAAGCGACAGGGGGCTGGAATTGTAGATCGTATTGCAGCAGAAACGGCACTGGTTCCTTACCGGAAATACCTTCTTTTTGCGATCCCGCAGATACAGATATTCCGGACATTTACTGCATCCTTCCACTGTTTTCCGGATGCACTGGGCGGTTACCATGACCGGGATCGAACCATATACGATAAGTTCCCGTTCCCGGCTGTCGCGCGCCTCCAACTCCCGGCTGTTGAGCTCGACCGGAAGGGTAAAACGCATTGAAAGCTCCGGCGCCATCTCCCGCACAAAATCCTCCGCCCGGTGATTCATCGTATAAATACCATAATCCATCACAAGCGGGATGGAAATCTTCCACTCGCGCACCAGTTCCAGCTCTTCCCATGCCCGGATGACAAGACCGTCAAATCCCGCCGATTCCAGCCTGGAACGATGTGTTTCAAAATATTCCTTTGCCCGATCGCGGAAAATATGCGGCATTACCAAAAGGCACTGCTTGTCTGCCTCATGGCAGCGCGATACCCATTCGTTCCACTGTTCGGCGCCAAATTCAGCACTATCCAGATAGATGGCACCGACTTCCGGTACGGATAACGCCACTTTTAACTGTGCCGGGTGTTCGACCGAAACATGGATGTGGTACAGAGCTGTTTTATTCCCTTTTTTATTCTCAAACAGCGTTTTCTGGCTCTGTACAGGTAAATCTGCTGTGAGTTCAACGTCCTGAGCCGGGCTGGTTTTTTCTGCTTCCGAACCTGTCTGGTTATTTTCTTCCAGATTCTTTTCTTCCGGATTTTGCCATCCTTTTCCTGTCCCGCACGCCCTATTTTCCGGTATCTCCCGGCGGTATGGACGCAGTATCTCCTCGGTCAGCTGCTCAAACGCAGAGCGGCGGAGTTCATTTAACTCCTGCACCGGCACAAAGGGGCTGCCGCCTGTCTCCACTTCCAGATTTTCAAAATAATACGGCGTATTTCCCGTTTTTCCGAGCTGTTTCTCAATCCGTTCCTTGCTCATCGGCTGTTTCACTGCCGTCTGGACAACTGCTCCGATTCCGCCTGCCATCCGGCTTTCTCCCGTCAGCGGATCTTCGTATTGAAGCGTCAGCTGCAGCGGTTCGCCTTCACAGACACGCGCAAACCCCTGAACCGGTTCTTTCACCTCTGCTTCCACATACGTTTTGTCCAGATACTGGTAAAGTTCCCGGTTTTCCTGGCGGAATGCCGGTTTCTCATGGCAGACCACCATATCGCGTCCATTGTGCTCGGTATAATAGCCTAACGTCTGACCGCCGCGGTCAAACAGATCCAGCAGCTCCTTCCGGTCTTTCGGGTCAACCCGGTAACCTTTTCTGCCATTCTTTAAATATAAATCTACATATTTCCGGTACAGGCGCACCACGCCTGCCGTATAGCGCGGACTCTTCATGCGTCCCTCGATTTTTAAGGAATAAACGCCTGCTTCCAGAATATCCGGCAAAATATCCAGCGTACAAAGATCCTTGAGACTGAGCACATACTTGGAATCGCCCGGATTTAACACGCCATTTTCTTTCTTTTGTTTTTTGTTTTCATTCGGGTTGTTCTCATCCAGCCGCCGAAGGACATCAAACGGAAGCCGGCAGGTCTGAGCGCATCGTCCCCGGTTGCCGCTTCTGCCGCCGATCAGGCTGCTGAACAGGCATTGTCCCGAATAACAGTAACAGAGAGCCCCGTGAACAAAGCTCTCTATCTCCACGCCCGTCTCCTGATAAATGCGGCGTATCTCTTCCAATGAAAGTTCACGCGCTGTGACGATGCGGACCGCGCCCATTCTAGTCATAAGCGCCGCGCCCTCCGGTCCGGTAATCGTCATCTGTGTGCTCGCATGAACCGGCAAATCCGGAAAATGCTCCCGGATATAAGAAAATACGCCCATGTCCTGCACGATCACGGCATCCAGTCCCGCCTGGTAATACGGAAGCAGATAGTCGTATAAGTCATCCATCTCGTCTTCCTTTACCAGCGTATTGACCGTCATATAAAGCTGGCGCCCATGCAGATGCACGTAGTTGATCGCTTCCAGCATCCCCGTTTCATCCGGATTTTCCGCATATGCCCTGGTCCGAAACGGCTGCCGCCCATATAGACTGCGTCCGCCCCGCAGCAACCGCCGCTTTCATGCTATCGAAGGAACCCGCCGGTGCCAGAATTTCCACCTTTTTTTTCATATCATTTCACCCATTATAACCGCAGAATTGCATCTTTCAGTTCCACCGTTCCCTGTCTCTTGGGAAATGGCTTCCGCTTCATATATGCCTCCACCTGTGCCTGACGGACAGCTGCCAGTTCCTCACGTGCTGCCCCTGCCTCCTGGAGGCTCTCTTCCAGATCTTTCTTTATCGTCTGTTTTCCTGCTCCAGCTGGCTCAGCTGCTCTTTTACACTTTGTTTTTCCTGTTCCGTCTGCATCAGACGTGCTTCCAGCTGCGATTTTCCGTCTGCACAGCTGTCGCCGCCTGTCTTGCTTCTTCAAGCTGTTGTTTGAAAATCTCCAGCTTGTCCTGCAAAGAAGCGATTTCACTCTGGGATGACTCGACCGCCAGACGCTGATCTTCTGCCTCCTGTTTCCAAACCTCTGCTTCTCCACGGAAATCGTTTGCTTCCTTCTTTGCATCCGCAATCTGTTCCAATGCCTCTTTCTTTGCAGCTTCTGCCTGCTCCCGGGCTGTCTGCTCCGCCCTGGCAGCGCGATCCTGGGCTGCTTTTTCCGCGGATTCCACGCGATCCTGTACCTCTCTTCGCACGTTCAATCTGCTCCTGCGCTTCTTTTCTTGCAGACTCAACCTGTTCCTGTGCTGTTTTCTTCACAGCCTCGATCTGTCCCTGCGCTTCTTTTCTTGCAGACTCAACCTGTTCCTGTGCTGTTTTCTTCACAGCCTCGATCTGCCCCTGCGCTTCTTTTCTTGCAGACTCAACCTGTTCCTGTGCTGTTTTCTTCACAGCCTCGATCTGCTCCTGCGCTTCTTTTTTCACACGCTCAATCTGCGCCTGTACCTCATTTTTAGCAGCTTCCACCTGCTCAGCTGCCTCTTTTGCCGCCTTCTTTGCCGTCTCCAGTTCTTCCTCGCTGACGGTGCGCTCATTGCGGAGACTCTCGAGTTTCATCTGGGTGCTGACCATCTCATGTTTCAGACGATATGTCTCTTTTTCCATGCTCTCTTTGTCGGATGCAAGTGCCTTCGCACTCTCTTTTTCTTTAAAATAATCATCCGCCAGATTCAGATAAGTCATAATACTCTGGTAGTCTTCCGGCATTTTCAAAAATCCCGGCTGCGCCTTGAGCTGGAAAATCTTCCCATTCAGATACGTGGCAATCTGCTGTACATATCCTTCCGTCTCACTGCCGCCCAGGCTATACACTTTTCCATCAATTAATACATCTATATACTGTTTTGCCATCGCATTCTCTTCTTTCTATCTATTAATAAATATGGTTCGACGTTGTCACGTCACCCACACAGAAATACCACCTTCAAATCAATCAAATATCAAATCTCAGAAATACCGTTTTTTGCTTGATTCCAGGCATACCCGAGATGCCGATACGCTGCGGTCGCCATCCGCGCGGAGTCCGGTTGAGCAGACCGTTCATCAGAAGATACGGTTCATACACATCTTCCAGTGTCCCAGCATCCTCGCCCAGCGCTGCCGCCAGCGTCTCCAGCCCGACCGGACCGCCGGAAAACTTGTCGATAATCATATGTAAGATCGCACGGTCGTTGTTGTCAAGTCCCAGATTGTCCACATCAAGGATATCCAGTGCAAAATCCGCGACTTCTTTCGTAATCACGCCGTTGTACTTGACCTGTGCAAAGTCCCTCACACGTTTTAACAGGCGGTTTGCCAGACGCGGCGTTCCTCTCGAACGTCTCGCAATCTCATAGGCGCCCGTCTTATCAATCTCCACATTCAGAACTCCCGCCGTCCGCAGGACAATCGTCTGCAGCTCTTCAGGCGTATAAAAATCCATCTTCTGCACGATGCCGAAGCGATCGCGCAGCGGCGCCGTCAGAAGCCCCGCGCGTGTCGTCGCGCCTACCAGCGTAAATTTCGGCAGATCCAGACGAATCGAGCGCGCCGTCGAATCTTTTCCCAACATGATATCGATCGCATAGTCCTCCATCGCCGGATAAAGCACCTCTTCCACCTGGCGGTTTAAGCGTGAATCTCATCCACAAAGAGGACGTCCTCCTGGAGCCGTTGAGAATCGCCGCAATCTCCCTGGTTTCTCGATTGCCGGACCGGAAGTAACCTTCATACGGGTTCCCATCTCATTGGCGATAATGCCGCTGAGTGTCGTCTTTCCCAATCCCGGCGGTCCATAGAAAAGAACATGGTCAAGCGCCTCGACGCGGGATTTCGCCGCATTGATAAATACCTTTAACGTCGATTTGATCCGCTCCTGACCGATATATTCGTCTAAGGTCTGCGGGCGGAGACTTTCAATCCGCTTATCCTCCTCCGTCACCTCGGTTGTAATCACCGTCCTTCTGTCATACTTGTTTCCGTCTTCCTCGAATGCTTTTCGCATGTTCCGACTTCCTTTTGGCATCTGCCAGTACATTCCAAATTTTCATCTGACGCACAAGCACCACTATTTTTATGATCCCGCAATTTCGAATGTCCGATACATAGTTGTTTTACAAAAACGCCAGATATTTCAGCGATGCCTCAATACCGCCGGAATCCATCTCTTCCGTCACATTGGCGCTCTGACCGCCTTCACGCCTTCGGCATTCTGTATATCCCAGCGCCACCAGCGCCCCACGGCTTCCTTTCGCCGCATTGCCTGAAAGTTCGTTTCGCAGCCAGAAACCGCCGCACTCGCTATCTAACAGCGGTGCGCCAGCAGATCCTCCGTCAAAATTTTATCCTTCAAATCGAGAATGATCCGCTACAGCTGTTCTTTGCCCCCAACGCCTGGTGCACGGAGATCGCCTTCGCATCCCCAGTCATAACTGCAAGACGCAGATCCTCCACGCTGACAGATGCTGGGGCCCCTTCTTAATTAATGCCGTTGACCCCCAGAAGCTTATGGAACATCTCCAGATCCGAACGGTTTTAAAAGCCGTACAGGCTCATATATCTTCCCCCACCTGCAGGTGCGTATATTGTTATCTTCTTCCCCGAGCGGCGGTAAAACTTCCAGCACCGACATCGGGACAAAATCCTGATCCCATCAGCATGCCGGACTCCACCACGATAGCGCCTTTCGCTTCCGCCAGGATGCCTTTTACATACCGAAATCACGGTAAATTCTTTTTCTTTTCTCACTGGTTCAAGATCTCGTTCAAACTAAAAGAACGCTTCAAAAATGCTCCAAATCTTCGTATACCATACAGCAGCGCTCATTGCAAGGAAAGTGAATTTCGAACATATATTCTGCCCAGTTGATTGAATTTCATTTTGCACATTATCGGGAATCTATAGAATGAAAAAGCTTTTCAATTGTAATATCAATGATTACAGTCAAAAGCCTTTCAAAGGATGAGAATATTATACTATTTGAATTGTGCAGATACAGACTCTGCGCTTTCATCTCGGTAATTGAATCTGAGGATTCCCGCTTATTGTCCTAAAATGGCTTATAAATACATTTGATTACTTGGCGCAAATCTGAAAACCTTGGTAGAATCGACTCCACTGCCATCAGTGCATCTCCATAAGCTGCCCCTATGTCTCTTTGTCATTTTGCAATAATAAGCACTTTCTTTGACAAGAAAAGCATTTTCACAGTTCTTTTGCGAATCTTTCCGCTTTCAGTCTTTGAAACCTCTTGAAAGACAAATTGCGTGGAATCTCATAACTCGCCAGTCTTTCTGCCAAAAATTCCTGAATTGCCATATTGGTACAACCACTTTTTCGCTGTCACTTCCGGCAATTCTTTCCTTTCAGCTCTTTCTCCCACTAACAATCCACTTTCAGATAATCGCGCCCATGCTCATGGACTGCCTTCACTGCCGTTCCCCTAACTCCCGGAAATGTCCGCACCGCTTTTCGACCCGAGGGATGACACTTTTCTCCCATTTATGTTGCATATCATCATCATCCCGCCCAAATAGAAGAGTCCTCTGCATCTGTGTGACCAATCCCTAATCACCGCGTCATTTCCAATTCCAAGGATTCCATACCGCGTTTTACATGAAAATGGTCGTTTTCAATCCAGACATCCACCTCTGGAAATGCACGGGCCAACCAGCGTCGTATCTTCTTTCATCTCACTTCCACGGATATAGGTAATATAGTTCAGCTCGCTGGCGCCATAATAATGTAATCTCCGCTTCGGGAAATGCCTTTTAAACTGTACTGCCTCCACCGCCCATACTTTGGGAGCCGCTGACAAAAAGAATAATCCGATAATTGACCGCCTGTTCCGCTCATAGATACGCCGCAGCGCCCGCAGCTTTGACAGGATCAGATAGACGCAGGTCGCCTGTTCTGTTCTCGATCATCCGCTTTCCAGAGGCGCGGATCAGGAATCCGCCGCAATACGCTTTTCCGCCGTTGACGCAAGCTGCGCCATATATCAAGTTGCCCGTAAACGCTAGGCTTCCCTGCATAAACGTAATGTTTCCTCTCCCATTTTGAAAATTTTATTCTGAAGCTTAAAAAATCGTGCCAGCTTCTTCAAAGGAGCGGAAATACTTTCTGACGACCGGAGGTCCTCGACGTCATACACCCATATATGCCCTTCTGGAGGTGTCACGTCACGCAATTCATCGGAAATTTTACATGGACGGGTGCAATCACTGGAACCGTATTTCCGTTCCATATGCCAGAAACTGAATAAGCTGATGCGCGATCGTCGGTTCCTGGATCCAGTGGATGTGACGTTTTCCTGTTTTTCTTCTTTCTTTCTGATGTTTCCTACACGTTCTGCGCCGCCTGATGAGCTCCTGAACGTATAGCGCTCTTTTTCCGTGATCAGGGCTTCCCACTTCGGGTATGCCCGGAGCGCATCCAGATAATTTATACGTTGTGTCTGTATTTCTTTCATGATTAATTCCTGTCTTTACTTATTTTATATAGAACTTTTACCAAATTTGAGCTTTTAAATTTACTACATTTACTTTATATCATTCAAGCACTATCTTCATCTACTTCATTTTCTCCACCAGAATACTGCTCCGATCCTCCGGCGGCTGCCAGCAGCATTCCCAAATGCCCATTTTATGTTCCAGTGCTTTCACAGATGCAGCAGAATCATTGCGCCGGAGACTCATATGGATGCCCTATAAGTGCCCCGCCCCAGATATTATAACGGTCTTCAATCCCCGGAAATGCACGTTCAAATAGAACATCAATAACGGCAAACGCTTCATTGACCTCAAAAGCATCGATCTCCTAAGAATGCCCTGTTTTTGCAAGTATCGTTCTTAGCAGCGCTGACGGCTGATTTGGCCGGGCTCATCGGATCATCCCCGATCGCTGTACCAAACCGGAAACGGCATTCTGCTTTCCGTCCCTGTTCCGCAAAACCGTTCCGGAACAGTACCACAAATGCCGCGCCATCGTGCATCAGGCACGCATTTGCCGTGATTTTCGTGCCATTTAGCAGATACGGCAGGCGGTCTATCAGACGCTGGCTCATTGTCGGACGGATTCCTCATCCTGCTGCTGCCGATGGAAACCGTTATATCCCCAATATTCCTTTGCGCCTGCGCCGCCTGCCCTCTTATGGCTCCGGAGCACCCAGGTGTCCATCTCTTCCTTAGAGACATTTTCCCGGATCGCAGTCTCCTCCGCGCCCTCTAACATAACCTGCTCGCCGCGCTTTGGCACAAACTGCACAACCGTATACACCTTTCCACCGTCATTCCGGATGGTTCGGACATCATGCGGTACGGCTGTACGAAGAACTCTCCATTCCCCGGCAATGACCAGATCCGCCATCCTGCTTCCTTGCTGCTGCCGCGCTGATCGCCTCCAGCGCCGACCCGCACTGCAGATCCAGTAACGCCGGAATTCGCTCTGAAACCCTGCCGAAAGTGCCAGAGCGCGTGATATTGCTGCCTCCCTGACCGCATTTCCTTATATAGTCGATCGCATCGGTTGGAAGCTCCAAACCAACCTCCCGCATCACCTCCGCCCCAGCTTTTCCGCCGGGATATGACGGTACATTTCTTCCCATGTAACTCGCAAAACCGCCCAGAATATATAGGTGATTCATACTTTTTCTCCTGTTTTTCTTCTATTTCTAATTAAAATTAGGGATGCGGCAACGGACTCCTCATGCCTCCTGGTTGCATTTCTGCACTAAAAGGCTGATTCTGTTCACTACCACATCCCATCTTTATTTTCTATCTAATTTCCAAATAAGCCCGTCCGCTTCAGCGCCTTTCCAAGTGCTACCGCTGCCACACACTTAACGATGTCCAGCGGAATAAACGGAATTATCGACTGCACGATAACTGCACCCCACGGCTGTCCGGTCACGTGTTTCATCCAGCCTGCACCGAATGCGTAAATCACCGGAATACCAACTACAATCAGGAACGCTGTCTGGAATGCAACATTTTTCCATTTCCGGCAGAACAGGGAAATCAGGAACGCTACAACCAGAAATCCGATATAGTAACCGCTGCTCCAAGTTTTCCATTCCGCGCTTCCGCCGCTGAATACCGGCACGCCGCATAAGCCTAACAGCAGCCAGCTCGCCATAACTAAAATGGTATCCTGTGGTGCAATCAGCAGACCGATCAGGTTGACAATCATCGTCTGCGCTGTGATCTTTGCATCCGAAAACGGAAGCGGAATCGCGATATACGAAGACACACTGATAAGAGCCAGCATCATCGCCAAAAGTGTAAGCCGCTTCGCGCTCCATGCGCCGTGTACGTTCACTGCACTTGTCTCTGAACTCATTATATATACCTCCTCAGTGATAAAATTCTAAGCCGTGTAATGCATTTTCCTATGAATCACACACAGAGAATCTTTGCTAGAAAAGAGTATATCGGAATTTCAGAGGATTGTCAACCTTGTTTTTATAAATGGTTTACATATGCATCCATAGCTCCTCTGCACCCACTTTATCATCGGCATCCCTATTTTTCTGTAATCGAAAGAATTTCCTTTCCCTCTTGCTTCGTTCTCAGATACACCGCATTTCTTCCCTCCTGCCCCGAATCCGACAGATATACCTCCTCATCAGGACGAAGTGGGGCAAGAAAACGTACTTCCAGAGCGGTCTGTCCCTTCATCCAGCCCTTCTTCCACAGACGAAGCAGGCAGGCATTCATAACAAGAAACCCCGGCAGAACTGCCGCTTCTCCCTGATGGATCGGATTGGTATCTGCCGCCTCCCGGAGATATTCTTCCATCTGGCTGCGGCTAAATGCCAGCGTATCATCATCCTCACTTCCCAGTTCCGTAATTGCTTTCATGAGCGGCATTTTCTCTTTTTCCGGGACAAGGACGCTCTGGCGCGGTTTTACCAGCAGCACTTCCATCTCCTCATTTTCCCGTTCCTTTTCCTCCTCCGCTACCGCTATGCGGACCCGGATTGCCGAGCGACCTTTTTTGATGATTTCTGGAGTTAATTTGGTATGGCAAAACTCATTCTCCCCCTGTTTGGGCTGCCAGTCCAGATGAAGTGTAGTTGTGCCTATCATCCAGCCCTCGTAGCCCTCAAGGGTGGAAAGGGTACGTTCGAAGCGAAGCAGATGCTTCTGAAAATCCTGTTCCTGCATTGTTACATTCCTGTCATTTACACTATTTTGATTCATTTTCATTGTCCTTATATGCTTGCTTTCTTTGCTTTCATTTGAAAAAACAGCAAATCTGTCGATTTACCGCCATTGTAAATGGAATTTATCACTTCGTCAATGAAAACACACGAATCTCCCGCGTCTCCCCCTGATCCACCGGAATAAATCGGTCTTTTAAGCCCGGCGTCAGCCAGATCGTGCCGCTCTCGTCAACCAGGACTGCCTCATAATCCTGATGCGCCGCCCAGTGTGCCGCTGCCTTTTCCCGTCCCATGACAAACAGTGCGGTCGAAAGCCCATCGCAGCGCAGTCCGCACGGTCCGATGATTGTCACAGAAATCAGCCCGCTATGCGCCGGCGCCCCAGTGGACGGATCCATGATATGCCAGTAAATTGTTCCGTCATCATCCGTGAAATAGCGCTCATAGCCGCCGGAGGTAATGACCGCCTCATCCTGCACCCTGACTCCGCCCAGATAGCCGTCGCTCTCCGGATCCTTGATGCCGACATACCATTTCTCGCCATCCGGTTTTGTTCCGATCGTCTGGATATTGCCTCCAAGACTGAACAGTGCGCTCGTCACGCCGTCCCCCTTCATGGTTTTTACCACCTCATCCCCGGTAAATCCCTTTCCGACACCGCCTAGATCCACCATCATTCCTGGCTCGATCGATGCCGTATCTGCTTCTAAACCGACCAGACGATAATCGACCGATTTAAGCAGGCTTTCCCGCTCGCTCTCACTGGGGACCCGGTAATTTTCCGTTGTAAATCCCCAGCTTTGCACAACCGGGTAAATCGAAATATCGAGCGCACCATCTGTTTCTGCTCCCAGCACCAGCGCCTCCTGCATCAGATAACGCGTATCCGATGAAAGTTCCGCTGTTTTCTCCTGGTTCAGATGAAAAATATCGCTGTTTTCCTGCGTTGTCGAAACTCCCTTCCAGCTCTTCCACCCGCCGTTTCACTTTTCCTGCAAAGCCGCACTTCCACCGTAGGCATCAAACTGCATCACAGTATCCATCGCAAACACCGTCCAGTTCTGCCCCTCTCCCGGATTCTGGTTCGAATTTGAGGGATTTTTCTCTAAATTTTCGTTTTTTTCTACTGCTGCCACATTTTCTGCCGTCTCTTCCGTAGACGCAGATAAACGAGGACGGTCATTCTGAACCGCCCCCGTTTGATCCGGCTGCGATGAAGCACCGCAGCCACACAGCAGCAGGGTTAATAAAATCCACCACTTCTGTTTCAATTTTTACTCCTTTAAATACAACTACTCTTCTTCAGAAACAGACTCTTCTTTCTCAGAAGCATCGCCTTTACCGCCGTCGGATTCTTCCTTATCAGAAGTATCATCTTTTACGTCACCGGTCTCATCCTTCTTGGAATCGTTACCAGTTTCGCCGGATTCATCTTTCGAATCATCCTTGTCAGCATCGCCTTTATCTGAAGTTTCGTCTTTCTTCTCATCCGAAGTATCCTTGGACTCGTTCGAATCCTCTTTCTTGTCCTCGTCTACTTCCGGTGCCTTGTTCGCATCGTCTGTCTCGTTCTTCTTATCGCCATCCGGTACATCTGCCTTGTTTTCGTCATTCGTCTTCGGCTCTTCCGGGGTTGTATCCTCTGCCGGTGTTTGCTCCGGTGTGGTTACTCCCTCGGTTGGGGTGGTGACGATCTCGCTTGGGAGGACTTCGTCGGCGATGAGCGTTTTGGATTCCTTGATTAATTTCCAGTTTTTATCAAGTTTGCACTCAATCGTTCCGTTATTCTTAGTGTAGATAAGAATTTCATTATCCTCTTCTTCACTTAATCCGGACGCTGAAACCTTTAAACAATCATAATTATCATTGCTATAAGATGTATCCGTTGCATGCGGTGCAAACTCACCACTTCCAAGTAACGAGGGAACGGATGCCTTGCTATACTCTTTTTCATTCACCGCAACCGAATCAATCTCCTTTAAGAAAGTTTTTAACTTTTCTCCCTCAACTCCATTGAAGCGAATCAGTAAATAACTTCTTCCCATCCAATCACTCTCTTTTACAACACTGGAAACCTCAATTTCTGTATCTGCTTTCTGGCTCTCAACTGTAACCGTGATCGACTGATTCTTGTAACCTTTTGCTTCGATCACAACCTCATTCAGACCACTATCCAGTGCGCTTGTCTGAATTGTCAATGTTGTACCATTTACTGCAAAATTAAGCGCAACATCTTCCTCCTCATCATTGCCAGTTACTTTTACAGACTTAATTGCTTTCAGATACTCTTCATCACCAGTCAGAACCAACGGTTCTCCCTCATCAACCGTAGTGTTGCCTGTCAGTTCCGGTGCTGGAAGCAGTTTCTCTTCGTCACCCGCTAACTTCATATCCTTTGTAACTGTAAAGGTAAGCTCTTCGTATCCTTCTGCCTGGATCGTTACGTCGGTGCTTTCTTCGGTGCTGAAACCGTCTAAAGTGAAATCGATGCAATCAAACTCCTGTACATTGTTATCTGGATCATCTGCATCTGTCATCTTCCATGTAGGGTTATACGAACTAAGGCTGTAAGTTGCTTTCGTATACTCTTTATTTCCAACTTTCACGGATGTAATCTTAGCCAAGTAATCTTTTACACTCGTTCCCTTTGAAGCCTTAAAAGAAGCACGGCCAAAATCTGGTTCAAATGACCAGCTGGCTTTATGTTTGCTAAACTCCACTACTTCTGGAGCTGCCATCTCTTCCTTAATTTCTTCCTCTTCCTTCTCAACCACAAATTCACATCTCAGCGCCTCTGTGTAGTAATTCGAACGAAGAGTCAGCTTATAGCTTCCCGGCTGAACCTGGTGAAGAATCAGCTTCTTGCCATCCCCGGATACTTCATAGTAAACATCGTTGCTGCTGGACACGCCCTTCGTGTAGATATTTCTCTCAACCGCATCTTCCTCGTCAGAAAGCAGGGTAACAGATTTCAGGTTCTTCAGGAAATCTCCCTTGCTGCCCTTAACGGTAAATTCAGCATTTGCAAAATAGTAAGTCTTATTATAATCTTCTTTTTTCTCAGCTGCAAACGCCTCTTTATCATCCGCATAATCAACGGTCAGCGATAAATCGTTTTCCAGCACCTTATCGTATGTAAATGCGATACTCTGGCTCTTATATCCCGTTGCATCGACAGTCAGCTTATACTCCTCACCATCCTTGAATACATCCGCCTCTATGGTAATGGTGCCAGCTTCTTTATCGATGGAATATTTGTCCTTGCTGAGTGCCTGCCAGTTTCCGTTGACAACGATGCTCTGAACCGCCTCGATATACTCTGTATCCTCTGTCTGCAGGACTACCGGCTCGCCCTCTTTGTTCTGTACAACTGTAATCACCGGTGCATCCTGACGGGAGAAGTTTCCATTGTACTGGATATCGCCGAGCAGACCATCTTCAAGAACCTCTTTTGCCGTTGCCGGATGGTTCGGATACAGTGCTCCGTTTTCACGGTAATCTGCAAATGGGAGCATTCTGTTCTCTTCGTATTTCTGATTCTCGCTCTTATTTACGTAGTCTTTCCATCTGAAGAAATCATCATCTCCAGTATCAAAGACTGCATCCGGAATCGCATTGTACCACCACTCCATCACTGCCTTGGACGCATCATTTTCCATCTTGGTCTGTTCAAGGAGATGTGCATTTACAAGCAGATCTGAATCAAAAATCAGGTTTGCAGAGATTGCAGTGCTTCCTGAGCTGCTGCCGCTGGAGCTTCCACTTCCGCTGGAACCGGTCGATGCGGTGCTGATACCGTCGAATCCGTATGCCGCCATTTTCTGACCATTGGTCTGTTCCTTCTCTTTTACCGGCTCTGCGCCCGTTGTCACCTTGAAGCTCTTGGAGAATGACCGGAAACCATTTGCATATACCGTGATCTTGTAATTGCCCTTGTATGGCAGATGGTCTGTATTATCATTGTACAGAACAAATAAATCCTGGCTGTAGAGATACCAGTCATCGATCATCTTAAGGTCGCTTACTGTTCCGTTCGGATCTTCCAGTGTCACACGCTCGATCGGTGTCTCAATTGCGTATACCAGATCGCTGACTGCAAAATGGAGATTCTTACCGGACTGCGGTGTTTCCTTAAGCTCCAGCGTCGGTACTGTCTCATTAACGACATGAATCGGGACGAGCGCGGAACCGCCTGCCGACGATACAACCCGCACATAATAACGTCCATTATTAAAGAAATTGCTCTGACCTGTCTGGATGGTCAGCTGTCCAACGCGTCCCTGTCCGTGCGCCACATTCTTTTCACTGTCAAATACGAGACTCGAATTGATTGTGTTCTTCTGCTCATTGTATTCAACCAGTTCCAGTTTGCGGATGCCGTCAAACCACTCTTTTTCCTCATCTGTATTATAGTTAAACAGAATGGTAACGGCTGCTTTTCCATTTTTGGGAAGAACCGCATCCGGCGAATAGCTCGGATGAGTCTGCTTCTCCTCATTCAAGTTATAAGTAGTCTTTTTCGGAGAAATGCGGGCATTTCCGTTTTCATCGTAATTGGTCAGATAATAGTCCCAGTAAGCAACTGACTCATGCGTCAGAATCTTCTCAGGCAGATAGCCGTCGTTTTCCTCATATACAGCATCTTCCTGGCTCTCATTGCTCAGAACCACCGTCTCTTCCTTTGCCGCATCTTCTTTGCTGCTGACGGTTACTTTGCCCGGCGTACCGAGAAGCGCCAGTTTTGCCATACGTCCGTCATCTGTGATCGGCGTTAAAAGATTGGTTACATCTTTTCCATCGACCTTAACGACCGTATTGCCTGCATTGTATCCCTCATCAAATGCGATCGGAAGCCACCAGCCCAGGGAATTTACTTCGGTAAGCTTTGTCTTCGTCTCATCTACCAGCGAAACCATCTGCGGCTTGTCTGGATTTTCAGTGTTTCCGTTATCTCCGGCATTTCCGCCATTCTGATTTCCGTCATTCCCGGAATTACCGTTATTTCCAGAATTACTGTTATTTCCAGAATTACTGTTATTTCCAGAATTACTGTTATTTCCAGAATTACTGTTGCTTCCAGAACCCCCCGAATGGCTGCCGCCGGAACTGCCGGAATTCCCCGAACCGCCTCCTGATACGCTGCTTCCGTTACCGTCTGCTGCCGGTCTGCTCGCGTAACCTCTATCCGCACGGGTCTGGACCTCTCCATTTTCATTGACCCACTGTCCATCCGCATTGACGCTGTAGCCGTCCGGCGTCCGACCTTCGGTGTGCATCTGACCATAGTTTTCTGCGCTCAAGTTATCAAAATAATAGCATTTTCCATCAATCCACTGCCATCCGGTCACGGTCATACCTTCCGTTCCATCGGATGCAGTGCTGAAGAAATACCATTTTCCTGCATTGTCCTTCCACCAGCCGCGGCGCATCTGTCCTTCCACGCCATCGGCTGTTGTGTTCATATAGTACCGGCGTCCATCGACGGTGATCCATCCAGTCATCATCCGTCCGGTCTGCGGATCCAGATAATACCAGCCGCTCTCGGTCTTGACCCATCCAGTCTTAAGCGTTCCGTCCGTTCCCTGATATTTCCAGTCCTGTCCTTCCTGAATCCAGGCGCCGGTCTGTACTCCGGACTCCGATGCCGGTCCAGTTGAAGCATAAGCAGTACCTGCCTGCGCCGCCGCTAACACGGTCACCGCTGCCAGAATTGCCTGCCGGGATCTTCCCTTACCTTTCATACATATTCCTCCATATAATCTTTTGTAGTATCTTACTCTCCGCACCGGATTAGGCATTCCTAACTCAGGTGGCCGAGGAGGTTAGTATAAACTAATCTAATAAAATCTGTCAATTATTTAAATCTATTTAAAAATGAGAATTTTTATCTATTTTTAATTGAATTTTATTCTCAATAAAGCATCGGTTTTTTAATTGCTAAAACTAACATGCAAATTTCTTTTTCCATTCAGCACATGTTAAGTCTCATTTTGCAGCGATTTTTTCCGCCTTTTTCCCTGATATTGCCTCGCTTGTCATGAATTTTAAAAAAACATATTTTGAGAATTTTTTTCTGTTTGCTTCATTTCGTATATTTTTATCCTTTTCGCACATACTCCATCTGTAAACATTTTGTCCCATTCCAGTCCCTTCGCGGTCACTGATATTGGCTTCTCTGATAGGAGATTTACACGATGCAGATTTCTTCATCCATTGAAAATAACCGGACTTTTTTTTTCAAAAAAAGCTCCGACCGGACATCAGTTTTGATGTCGTAGATCGGAACCTGATGATCGGCGGGCGCGATGCCTGCCTCTACTGTATTGATGGTTTTACCAAGGACGATACGCTTTTAAAAGTACTGCAGGCGATGAGCAGCATTGAAACCACTCAGATGCCTGACAATGCAAACGATTTTGCCGCCCTCTACCTCGCCTACGGAGAAATCGGGCTGGAAACGGATTCGGACGCGCTGATTATCCAGCTTCTCTCCGGTGTTCCTTTTCTTCTGATCGACGGGTATGCACAGGCACTCACAATAGACTGCCGCACCTATCCCGCCCGCGGAGTCAGCGAACCTGAAAAGGATAAGGTATTGCGCGGCTCGCGCGATGGTTTTGTCGAAACCCTTGTGTTCAATACGGCTCTGATCCGGCGGCGCATCCGCGATCCGAAGCTGCGGATGGAGATCATGAATATCGGGGAAAGTTCGCACACCGATATCGCCATCTGCTACATGGAAAACCGGGTGGACACCGAACTTTTAAACCGCATCCGCACCCGGATTCAAAAAGTGCATGTCGATGCCCTCTCGATGAACCAGGAAAGCCTTGCCGAATGTATTTATCCACACAAATGGTTCAATCCGTTCCCAAAATTTCGTTTTTCAGAGCGTCCGGATACCTCCGCTGCCTCGATTCTGGAAGGAAATATCATCATTCTGGTGGACAATTCGCCATCCGCAATGATTCTGCCATCCTCTGTTTTCGATATCATCGAGGAAGCCGACGACTACTATTTTCCACCGCTGACCGGCACCTATCTGCGCCTGTCGCGGACGGTCATCTTTTTCCTGACCTTATTTCTGACACCGCTGTGGCTGCTTTTTATGCAGAATCCCGGCTGGATCCCGGAATGGCTCGCTTTTATCCGTGTCACCGACGAGATCCATGTGGCGCTGATCTATCAGCTTCTGATCCTGGAATTTGCCATCGATGGTCTGCGGCTCGCGGCAGTCAACACCCCCAGCATGCTGACGACACCGCTCAGTGTCATCGCCGGTATCGTGCTTGGAGAATACTCGGTCAAATCCGGCTGGTTCAACAGCGAGACGATGCTCTATATGGCGTTCGTCACGATCGCCAACTACTCGATGACGAGCTTCGAACTCGGCTACGCACTCAAATTCATGCGCGTCCTACTCCTGATTCTGACCTTTTTCCTCAATCTCTGGGGCTTCATCGCAGGAACACTCATTGCCGTCGGCTGCCTTGTCTTTAACCGGACAATCGCCGGAAAAAGTTATATTTACCCGCTAATTCCATTTCACTGGAGTGAATTAAAAAAGCGGCTGCTCCGGAACCGGCTGCCGCATGAGGAAAAAAACGGGTAAGAATGTCGCATAAAATGTCCGCATACCCACAACTGCCCGGATGGTTCCGGGTACTGGCTATGGTTTATGCGGACATTTTAACTTCTATATCTATCTTCTATTTTTCTTTCTTATACACTACCTCTTTCAGCACCTCCAGCGCCTCCTCATACCGCTCTGCCCCATGGAAGCACAGGACAACAGGAGCTTCGGATATCCCTCTTGAAAATGATGCTCCTGTTTTTCCAAAAGACTCCCGACCGACTCCACCGGGCGGACGGCGACGCCTGCCTGTGCCGCACGCCCGGCAATTTCCACCGATGTAAGCGGGCTGTCAAGCTCCATGAGAACCAGAAAACCGGCATCGCCCAGATGCGTTCGCGCTTTTCTCCAAAATGCGCCGCACCGCATCACACAGACACTTTGCCTTTGCCGCGTACAATTTCTTGGACTTTCGGATCTGGCTTTCCAGATGTCCGTCCCGGATAAACTGGCATAGGGCAATCTGCTCTGCCTTGGACGCCGTCTGGTTATAAAAACGCCCCCGCTCCTGATATCGTTTCAGCAGATCCGGCGGCAGGACCATGTAGCTCATGCGGATCGATGGCAGAAGCAGCCTTGAAAATGTCCCCAGATACGACGCCCCGCCCGCCGGAAAGCCCTGCAGGACGGTGTCGGCGGTTATAATAGCGGAACTCACTGTTGTAATCGTCCTCAATAATCAGCATATCCTCGCGCGCCGCATCCTTTAAAAGCTTCATCCGGTCGCCCACCGGCATGACCTCGCCCCAGACTGTCATCTGCGATGGGGTCAGATAGCAGACACTTCTCCCTGTATGTCTCATTGCCTCTGACATCTGTTCGGATAACCCTGTTTTCATCTCTCTTGCACATACATCTGGCTTTTCTATTCCGCACAAATCCTTTTTTGAGGACTCAATCCTCCTATCATTATTTTCCCAATATTCTCTTATATCTCCGGTCCGAAACCCATAATCCTCAAAAATCTGGCGTCCCTGCCGGAACGACGGATTAAAAAACCATGCGCTGTCCCGCTCCCGCAGCATCGGGCACAAAATATGCAAGAGACTCTGCACACCCGCCCCTACTACGATACTGTCCGGCGTACAGATCACATTGCGGTGGCGCCCCAGATACGCACAGAGCGCCTCCCGGAATTCCCGCTCTCCCTGCGGTTCTCCATAAGAAAGCAGCCGTTCATCCTGGCGCAGAGCGCTCTTGACATAGCGCCGCCATAAATCAAACTGGAAGCTCTCCCGATCCACATTCGAAGACGCAAAATCATACCGGATTTCCGGGCGTTCCTCCTGATGCGGCACACCGTGCTCTATTTCCTCCCGGTTTGCAGCCGCCAGCACCGCATCCGTTACATAAAACCCGCTCTGCGGACGCGAAATGATATAGCCATCCGCCGCCAGCAGCATATACGCCGTCTCCACCGTCGTCCGCGAAAGCTGCAGCTGCAAGGAACATTTGCGGATCGACGGCAGCTTCGCTCCCGGCTTCATCTGCCCGGACACGATCAATTCTTTGTAATATTCATATACTCTCAGATACCGGCTCTGTCCCGGTTCGCTTAAATTCAGTTCCATCGTATTTCCTCTATCTATTTATGTAAACGGCGATGCACCGCATCGATCATCCGCATCATCCCATATCCCAGACAACCGCTCCTCTTTCCGTCTTCACAATATTTTTCATCTCCACCACTTGTACCCCTTATACCCAACTGCCTTCCTCAATTATACCGTTTTCTCCTGCTTATAGGCAATCCCCAAAATTGAGTACTGTTACTGTTCACGCATATGTGCCCAGTAACGGAAATTCCGAGGAAGAAATCAAAGAGCCGCTTCTTCCTAAGAAAGAAGAAATCCCCCGCATGATTCCGGCTGAAGTTGGTCTGGCATACTGCAACAAGCTTTTCTTTTTGGAAAAGCTGTTCCGTGACCTTACTCCGGAAGAGCGAAAAGACAGACGTCTGGAAACAGAAGTGCCGGTATGGGAAAGCTTTTATGCATGGTTAGAACAACTCAATCCTGTAAAAAGAAGCAAGCTGGAAAAAGCTGTGATATACGCAAAAAAACATAAAGAACCACTGCCTGTTTAAGGCGAAGGATACCAAGGGGGCAGTGGACAATACGATGGATTATTCATCGCTTACGATTTACTAATTTCCCTAAACCATCCCACATTCAATCAAATTAAAAAGAGGCACGGCATAAATTATTCTGATAGATTTTACATCAGATTGCTCTATGCCGTGCCTTTTATGTTATTATAATGATTGCTACATACATATAGCAGGCTTCACCCTCCGTTATACACCGGATTCGCATTGATTTTCGGTACGAAGGCAACAGCCGTTCCGCAATTTTCACCATCCTCCCCATACTTCTTCATAGATCTGTCCGGCAGAAAATACCCAGAATGGATGTTTTGCCAAGTATACCAATGTTGCAAATTCCCGACGAGTCATAGAAATCAACTCACCGTTTCGGTATGCTGTTCTCTCCTTCAGCCGAAGCTCCAAGCCCGGAAAAACAAGAGTGTTACAAGGGTGGGATGTCACAATATGGTCAAATCCTGGCTCAACCGCAATAATCTCCATAATTCTACTGAGTATATATTCTTCATGGTCGGTAAGCGACAGTATCAGAAACTTGCCCATATTGTTCACATCCCTCTTTATTGATATTATTTTTGCATTACATTACGGGTTCATTTTTCATCTGTCGGATGCGGTATTCACCGCCATCGTCCCGTCTGTGTAGAAGTAGTACCACTTACCATCGATCTGCTTCCAGCCTCCGGCAAACATCATTCCGGTGACCTTGTCCAGCCAGTACCACTTCTGATCCTCGGAGAGCCAGCCTTTCACTGACTCCCCGTTTCTGTAATAGCTCCACTGGCCGCTGTCATTCTGCTGCCAGCCGTTTGCGGTCTGCGGGTCAATGACGATCTCCACAAACCGCCGCAGGACGGTGGCGACTTCGGCGCGGGTGGCGGTTCCCTTGGGGTCAAAGCGCTTATTTTCCTTCCCGGCCAGGATGCCCGCCTGCTGCATGGCCTTGACCGCATCCTTCGCCCAGCTGCTGATCTGTGCGTTGTCCGCAAAAGTCACAGCCTTCAAGGTCTGGGGCAGGTCATAGCCCAGCTTTGCAGCGTAATTTTTCATAATCACCGCCATCTGTTCCCGGTTGATGTTGGTATCCGGCGCAAAGGTGATGGCAGTAACGCCCTCCACAATGCCGGTCTGCGCCGCCCAGTTGACATAAGGGCGCATAGTAAGCGTCGGCTTTCACATCGGTGAATTTCCCGGTCTTGTAGCTGTCCGGGTTGATGCCCGCCAACCGCCCCAGAGCGGTGACGAACATTCCTCTGGTCATGCCGGTGCCAGGGCTAAAGGTAGTGTCACTTGTGCCAGAGAGCAGTCCCCGGCTGGCTGCAAAGAGGATGTTATCCGCAGCCCAATGACCGGTAATGTCGGTAAAGGCCGGGACAAAAGTTTTGTAGCCCACGCCGTAAACGCTGAAATGGCTGGTTTCAAAAACCACCGCTTTCTGGCTGGCATCGTAGCTGGATTTGGTGATCCATTCCACCTTGCCCGCGTCGTCCACGTAGACTGCATAGAGATTACCTGTCTGCTCACCCTTTGCCGGTGTGTAGGGCAAACGCACCGATATCGTGTGACCATTTAAGTTGGCAATCGGTGTTTCTTTGCCGCCGGAGAGGTACACCAGCGACAGATCGTAGGCCGGTCTTGTGCCGATAGCGGCTTTGGCCTCGGTGGAGCGCAGGGCATCCACCTTATCTGCCCGGAGAATGATGTCCCCACCAGCGGAGGCGGCATCCAGCTGTTTCAGAGTATCCATGCCGATATTGACTGAAACCAGATGGTCTGTTGCAACGGTAAACTGCCGGACATTTTCTTTGACCAGCAGATCCAGTGTCTGCGCCTTGATGGTCACGTTAAAAGAGGTCTGGCCTGCCGCCGGGGTGATGGGAACGGTAACGGCAATCCCGTTCTCTGTGGTGCCGTTCTTTTTCGCATCCTGTTTGGCCTTGTCGATGGCGGACTGGACAGAGCTGTTATCCACTGCCGCATTGCCGTTTTTATCCGGCTGTATGGGTTTGGTTTCACCGGTGACAGGGGCTTCCGGCTGGTTGGTGTTATCATTGTTGCCGGAACCGTTAGAACCGCCGGAGGAGGAACCTCCACCGCTGCCCGAACCACCCGAGGAGGAACCGCCGTCGCTGGAAGATTGCTTGGAAACAGTCAACGTTCCAGAAACATAGGTGATCGCATAATTATCATTTGACAGCGTACCAGTAATGTTGATCGCAGTTTTGCCGGTTTTGCTCATATCCGGTGTCTGTGCGTAGTCCAGCGTTACCGTGCCGCTCAGGGTATCTGCACCAACCAGACCTTCCACCTTGTAATCCTTATCTGCTTCCGGGCTGCTCAGGTCGGGCGCGGTGCTGCCGGTGTAGGCGCTCTGATCAAGCGCCGTAACGGTGACCGCTTTTCTCCACTACGGTCACAGGCAAGCTTTGTTCTGCCACATCTGCGTACTCTGCATTTCCCTGAACCTTGTACCAAACGGTGTATTCCCCGGCATTTTTCGCTGTGGGGAGCTGCTCACTCCACTCAGAATCGCCAAGCCGGTAGAGCATTATGCCGCCAGTGGTCTTGCCTGCTGTAACCAGAGCCTGTTCTGCACCATTGTAGGTCGGTGTATTGACCGTAGGTGCCGTAACAGTGGGGACAAGCTTGTTGGTCGCATTGACATTGACGGTCAGCGTGATGTCCTCATAGTTTGTGCTCTTGATTACCACGGTCACTGTGCCCACAGAGCCGGTGGTTTTCACGTCATTTTTCTGAATCGGCAGGATCAGCTTGCCATCTTCCACCTTCGCGCCGCTGGTGTAGTAGCCGTCATTTAGTTTGATTTCGACGATCTCATAGGTGAGTGCACCGTACTCTTTGGGCGTTTCCAGCGTAGGCAGGGCGGGGAGCGTCACAGTGTAGGTCTTTTCGTGGCCGTTTACAATGGTAAGCGCAGTTTCCTTGGCGAAGTCAGGCGCAGCGGCCTTGGTGATGCTGCCAGTCGTGGTGAAGCTGCTCTGCTCCAGGGCGTAATTCTTCGCGGCCTGCTCCATCAAGGTCACTGTGGCAGTAATGTTCTTGCCGTTGCCCACACTGGCATCGTCAAAGTTGGCGGTGTCACGGTGTAGTCTGTGCCTCGGTTCAAGGTCACGTTGTCGAAGGTCACGCTGGAGATGTCCGCGTTTGTCGTGCCATCATAGGGCTTGGACGCAGCCGTTACCCCGGTAATCGTCAGCGGTTTCTTTCCAATGCGGACCACTACGCTGGCGGGTGCGGTATCGTTGTGGTTTGCATCTCCAATCACCCGATACCACACGGTATACGTTCCGGCATCGGTGCCGGCAGGGATGACCTGGCTGTATGTACCGTTCTCGGTCAGGCTGTACTGCATGGTGCCATAGTTCGTCACGCTGCCCGCGGTAATGAGCGCCTGCGCCTGGCCGGTATAGGTCAGGTTTTCCTGCGCTGTGGGGGGCGTGATGCGGTTTGACCCGATGTCGGCCTTTTGTACCGTTATAACAATATCCTGGCTCATCTTCTTGTAGCCGTTGCAGGTGGCGGAAAAGCGGAAGATGTGCTTGCCTGCGGACAGCTTTTGTGCGGCGAGATTAAATTGATTGCTTGTTGTCGCGCTGCCAACCGCTGTCTCTTTGCCGTCCTCCACCTTGTACCACTGGAAGCTTACAGCGCCTGCGCCGCTTTCCTTCTTTACATTGACAAGAAGCGTCCCCTACCAATAAAGATAATCATTTAAAATACCAATAAATTCTGAGATGTTTACCCCAGACCAATCTGCATTATAGAACATCTCATTTTTAATTCTTCCAAATACGTCCTCACAGGCAGAATTATCAGGTGAACAGCCTTTCTTTGACATTGATCGTATGAAACCATTTTTCTCCATCCTGTCAATCCAGCCTGGCCAGCGGTAGTGTACGCCTCTGTCTGAATGTATGATTGGTTTTTCTCCTAGAGATAATAATTTAGCTGCATCGTCAAGCATAGAATTGACAAGTAATGCATCTGGAGAAGTGCTTATATTCCAATTGACAAGTAAGCCATCAAAACAATCTACTATAGGCGATAAATAAACCTTTCCTGCCGGAATTGCAAACTCGGTTATATCTGTTAACCACTTTTCGTTAGGTTTAGATGCAGAAAAATTTCTGTTAATTAGATTATCTACTGCTGGAGATATTTCACCTTGATAGGAATTATATTTACGAGTTCGTTTGATTTTTACTACAAGTTGTTCTTCTTTCATAATCCTACGAATAACTTTTTCTGAGACAATTATATTTTCACGCTTAAGTAGGGCGTGAATTCGTCTGTAACCATATCGACCTTTATTCTCTGCAAATAATTCAATGACTCTAACACGTAAAAGTGTATATTTATCTTCTTTTTGTAGGGATTGTTCCTGATAATAATAACTGCTTTTTGATAATTGTAATTTCTGTAATAATAATAGCAGTGAGTATCTATTTTTCAAGACATCGATTATCACCGCCTTCTCTCTGTTGCTGAGAGCACTCTGATCGATGTCTGGGTCTTTTTTTAATACATTTATCGTTTCTTTAAGAATGTCTATTTCTAATTGCATATCTTGCATTTGAGCCTTCAACTGATTTATTTCATCAGAAGAAATATCTGTACTTGAAACAGAACCTTCTACTAATGTTCCCGGAGTAATGTTTTTGTGATTCATAAGACCTAATGTACCTTCTTTTAAATAACGTTTTCGCCATTGATAAATACTAGCTCTACTATACCCAATGTCTTCTGAAACATATTTTATATTTTCTCCGAGCTCATAGCAACGGTGAATTGCATTTAATTTTACTTCTAACGGAGGATTGCGAGGATGATCAGGAGGATTATCAATTACAGGGTATTCTTTCCTTGTTTTGGGTGGGGTATTTTCCTCAGCAATCCATGTGTACAGATTTCTACGTGTTGGATACCCTAGAATCCTAATAGTTTCAGTTACAGACTCTGTTTGATGATATATCCGTAGTGCAATATCCTTTTGTTCTTTTGAATACATAAAAAGGCTCCTTTCGAAGCCCTATAGTAGTCCAGAATTTTGTCCGCACCCTCCCCTCGCGCACTTATTAAAATAGGCAGAACCTCTGATTAAGTTCTGCCCATTTCTTATGAAAGATCAATCACCATTAGTTTCACAAAAACCGCATTCTCCATCTTCACAGGCACTACATCCATACGGCATGTAATGTTCTCTGTATGAATCTAACCTACCTTCGATTTTTACCATTTGCTGTGGATTCTGTTCCTTTAATACTTTCATCTTCTCACCTCCTTTCATTTTACACATCCCATTCCTCATCAATTGCCTGCTTTAATACATCTGTAAAAACGTTCTTATATATAAAACATTTATACATTTGATCTTGCTTCAATGCACCGACCCTACAACCAGAACCGCAAATCGGTAAAAATACACATTCTTCACATTTAGGATCTGTAGTTAACTGTAAAAAACGTAATCTTTCTGGATTATAGTTAGAAAAATCGCTCACAGAACCTATTGTTAATCCTGTATTAATAGTATGACTGCAATTATATAGATTCCCATTTGGTGCAATTGTATATCCGCGTCTCGTCGCATGTACACAACCAGCTGAATGGTAATAAAAATGATATACTTTTTTCCCTATTAATCTCATATCATACAATTTTTATTGAGCTTTATAATATTTAGCATTAGTTCACGTGGTGCCGCTTCCATTTCATTGAACATTGGGAATAAGTAAAAATAAATATGCTCATGTGATATAAAACGTTTAGCAAGGAATTCTATCAGCTTCTGTATTTCTGCTATATTACTTAAAGAAACATTCATTCTTACGCTTACATCAATGGAATTCTTCGCCAACCTATCAATATTGTCACATACCTGAGCAAAACACCCTTCTACCCCTTTGACGGCATCATGAATTTCATTAACACCGTCTAACGTAATTTGTACATTAGTTAGTTGCCATTCCGTTTTAGCTACCTCAATCAATTCATCTGTGAACAAAATTCCATTCGTTGTGAGCGCAGCACTTTTTATAATGTACCCGTCATTTTTCAATTTTCTTGTAATCACAGAAATTACACTAGGATTAACCAACGGTTCCCCTCCAAACCATTCCAATGTGATTCCAGCATTCGTGGTAGATTGTTGTTCAATAAATTTTGCAACTTTATCCGCCATATCTAATGTCATTGTCTCCGTTTTTATACCTTTTTCATAGCAGTATGGACATTTGGCATTGCATGCGGTCGTAGTTAAAATTCGAAATGCATTTCCATCATTAGAATTTGTTTTAAAAATATCATATTTGATTATATCAAGCTCATTGACATTATCCTCTATCAACAGTCCCAACTTTTATAAGTATCAACATTTTTAAATTATGGATGCAGTCTATATCTATATCGTCTAATAAAACCAAAGCTTGAGTAAATGTATTATAGACAGCTTTCATATTGTCATTTGTTTTGAACCAAAAATTATATCTCGACTCCTTCATTTTTCCACCTCTAAATATAACTTTTTAATTATCATCTGATTGCGCCTGTGCCTTTAAAAGCTCATCAATCGACATATAATAAATAAATGCTTCTTTTCTAGAATACTCTTCTGCATCCAGTTCGATTGCTTGAGACTGATATTCTATCTGTCCCTCTATTGTTCCATCACTGCTTTTGTAATTTTTCAGATTATCCACCCATTCACCAACATCATAAATGCATATAAATTACGCTGCGATGGAGATATTTCATAATAGCACTCCGATAGAAGAATCTGATAAACATGACGGCATTCATGGAGCACAGTTCTCAATAACTCATCTGCCGTACCACCTGGCAAGTTCCCATCTTGAATAGGTTTTCTATTAATGTAAATTGTCTTTGTTTTATGATTATAGAATCCAAGCAGGCTTTCATTATCTGTATCAACAAATTCCACATTGATTTTACACAGTCCTAAATACCTGGCTTCACAGTAGATAATTGCTCTTAAGACATTCTGCTTTTTTTCATAATCTAAAGATTGAAATATTTCATTGTCACGAATGAATTTTATCATATCAAAATTTTCGGAAAGTTGATAACTATCATCATACGATATTCTGATACTTAAATCAATCTCATCCTGAGCAGCTTCTAAATTCTCTTCATTATCTTCGACCAATTTTGTATTAAAAAAAATCCTTGTAGCTATCGGTGCTAAAACAATCGCAATTGCTGCTGTAATTGCTACATTTCTTTTCAGTAATCGAACACATGAAAAAATGCGACTAAGCACCACAGACCTGACATCATTTTTCCTGTTTATTTTTTTAGAAAGAATACATGCACTACCATATACTGATAAAACAAGCATCCCTCCAGCATACACCTGATAAACAACTTACAAAAAAAGGGAAGATAATCTCTTAATATCAGTATGACATACGATCCCATTCCAATTAAAACATCTTGTGAAATAGCCTCTTTCCGTCTATGATATCTATAATTTACAACAATAGCCACATTGGCAGCTATCGTACAGCTAATCAGACTTGGAACTGAATCTCTATGGTAAGCACCCGGAACAATCAGTCGTAACAACCAGTCTATCAAAAACATGAATGCTGTACAACATAAAGTATGGTTTACCAAAAATTCTTTTTCAGACATCGTTGAACAATCTCTAATTCCAAATCTTTTCCTCTGCATAATAATGTTGTCTCCTCTGTATAACAGAAAATAATGATCTGATGTCTTCAAGATGTCATCAGCCTAACTTCCTACTGGCTTATCTTTCTCCTCTTTACTAAGTTTGTGCTCTTCTTTGTCAAATTCCTCGTTCAAAATGCTCACGGCTAAATTCATATCCTTACTATCTATAAAACTTGAACTACCTCCACATGACTGTGTAATATAAGGATTTGAACTACTTCCCACCATTCCAATGTTCTTTTCCTGGATATAATTCTGAATATCAAAACATCCTGCTGTTCTATTTTCCCTTTTCATAGCCCTGTTTTCTTTTTTTTCTCCGTTTATAGCCGAGTGCAAATACATTTCTGTGAAATCTGGAATCCATGTAACGAATTTAATTCTTCCTGAAATAAAAACCAACGCTTGTCCGTTTCCATAGCAGCAAGCTGGCTTTGAGTAATTAGTGGTTCTCTGGAGATATGTCCATCACAAACAACTTCTCTCTCCACAAAACTTTGAGAGTTCTGTTAACGTTTCCCAATGATTTACCCTAAAGGCAATTTTCACATCGCAATTACTCACAATAGTTGTAGAACGACTTTCTCCATAAATGTCAACTAACTGTGACATTGACTGCAGAACAAATTCCACACGTATATTCCAAGGATCGTCCAGCTGTCATCAAATGTGGCAGATTGCTTATTGCCCTGCCAATATTTCCCAATTCTTCCAAGATCATATTCATTTTAACAGGAAGGCTTCCGCCGTACTCCTGTTCCGCGACTCTTATAAAATGAGCCATAAGCTGGCTTACCAACACATCCAGCAAGTTCATCATAAATTGGATTTCGTCCGGAATAATGATATATACCAATGTGGGCCTGTCTCCGGCAAGATGATTGATCTGAAGATCATCATGATTTAAAAATCCTAACGCTTTCACTTTTCGTTGCCATTGATAGTCCGTCTAAAATGTCGACCTGATTCCACCTCTTGTATCATTAGCCGTAGTCACATAACTTAAAAGCTGCATGGCTACATTTGGGTAATCTTCCAGCAGATCTGCTAAACGCTTAAGATATGTCGACACCCAAACGTTCTTCGCCTTTAGCAACCATATAATAAATGCTTGCCAGATTTATTTCTTCAGGTTCCCCCAGAATAAACAATGCATAAACTAATCCCACAAATAGATTTCTGGCTTCCTTTATCCAAAATGGATCCTGCTGTTCTGACTCTGGATACATTGTATGTGCCAATTCTTCAATCATCTGTTCAGCAATATGCCTATCTTTCTTTGAATCAGAGGCCCATAGTTCATATGGTGCTGCCAAAGGATTCCATCCCTCGTTATCTTCATAGAGATTTCTAAAATCAATTACATGGAGATCATAAACTTGCGAGATATCATCCTGTGTGTTCTTAAAAATTTCACCTTTAGCATCAACAATGACTGCACTTTGGTAGTTTTTAATAATATTTTTCACAGTGGGAATTATTCCTCGTCGACTTTTACCAGAGCCAGTTACACCCAAAACCATTACATGTCCTTCACCATCATGTGTCCAGCATTTTCCATTTTCATATTTTAAAACAGGACCTGCGGAATTAACTTTCAGAACTTTTTCTATCTCGCATTTAGACGACCATCTTTCACTCCTCATCTCTTACTCCCCCATAAAGTTTTATCTTTGTATGCACAGAAATAATTTGCTGCTCTTCTGATGTTAATTTTCGGAATGTTTTCTTTATAATCAACATAGAATAGTAATTCCTCCGCAATTTCAGCCGCCTCTTTCGCATTTGAAATGTTTCTATTATTAATCAACCAACAAATTAAATTTCTCAGTTCTTTCTCGACCTCCTCAATATCAATTTTTCTCTCTCTTAAGCATTCAACAACTATTTCAGAAAATTCTTGTATTGAATATGGTGTGACATGAATATTGACATATTTTCCTATTACATTGCATATTTTGCCTGTAATAGCCTCCATACACTTACCACGCTTATCGTTATAATAAATAATCACAGTAGCATTTTCTCCAATCTTAGCGATGTGATTAACAAAGAAATCCACCTGGTTTTCGTTTACAAAACCCGAAAGGGCTGTCACATCAACCGCCACCACACCTTCAAACTCATTCGTATAAACGGCATTTTTTGAAATATCTTCGATTACGTGCTTAGCATTCTTCAAAGTGCCATCTAACTTATACTCTAGGAGCGCATCTAAGCCGCAGAATTTTCTAAGCTTATACATCTGCAATACGGAAGTAATATATTCAGCCACATATGTCTGTCCATTTTTAGGCGTAAGGTTTGCAATAATATGAGGAACCTTTACGCCCTCTATCCTATATGAGTCTATCTGTTCAACAATTTTTTTCATTTCTTTCTTAATACTTTCCATGCCAATAATTGTTTTCATAAATACTCCTATATCAATTCTGGAAATCCAATATGATCTATCAAACCATAATTTTTTGCCTGAATAGCAGACATCCAGCAATCTCTCTCCATGTCAGCAATTACAGAATCTGATGATTTTTTACACTTATCCGCTAAGATAGTTCCCAACCTTCTTTTGAGTCGTTGAATGTGTTCAGCAACCAAGGAAATATCAGTTGCCTGCCCTTGAACGCCTCCAAGCGGCTGATGAATCATAATCTCAACGCTTGGGGTCGCAAATCTTTTTCCAGGAGTTCCAGCCGCAACTAAAAACGCCCCCATGCTGGCAGCCACACCGGTCGCAATAGTCACGACGTCACAAGAGATTTGATTTATCATGTCATATATTGCTAAACCATCTGAAACTGAACCACCAGGGCTATTGATGTACATAAAAATGTCCCTATCAGATTTTGCGGCAAGATACCGTAATTGGGTAATAACAGAAAGTGCACTCTCAGAATTCACTTCACCATTCAGGTATATTATCCGGTTCTTAATCATGTCATAGCTAACAAGCTCCGTATTATATTCGTATCCATCTGTTACGGTAATAATATGTGGTAAAAATATCATTTTCCTCTCCTATTTTAACCATAAGTCATTGACATACGTTATAGGAACTCGCATGCAATGCAACACATCACCCTTGTTATTTGAGTTAATTCTATAATAACGCCTTTTTTAGTTAAAACTAGATGTTGGAATGTATAAATAGTGTCTATTTAGTGTCTATTTTTCATAGGAGTTGTCATTTCCTATTTTAACTATTTGGGAATATACTTAAGAAAAACACTAATTTTTTCAAGGACTGTCCACTATGCGTTTACGGAGTTCTAAATCGAAAAATAATTTCAGACGAAAAACTCCGGTTACCTTGGAATACCGGAGTAAGTAATATTCTAGAGTTTTATCTATTTTTGCATCTCATATAAACCAATTGGTTCTCAAGTCTATTTACCCTCTGCATTTCTTCCATTGTCAAACTATAATCTCCTTTCGGATTGTTTTGAATATTTTTAATTAACTGATAATACATCTCAGCCATCTCTCTATTAAGAAGCTCTATTGCCATCTCTGCCTTTTCAAAATAAATCGGCAACATAAATGAATGATTTTCACCTCTAATAGCCTTTCTAAGTTCTTCCGCTTGATTTAAATCATCAACAATATTTTGAATTTCCGATGGCGCCACTATCCGTAATAAAACCGCTCTTAGATAATAACTTGTCGCAAGTGCCGTTTGGTAGTCTCTAGCTTTAAAAAAAACAATACAGTCATCCAAATACGCAAACGCAGTTTCCGGATCTAATAGCTGCGATTTTCCCTCTTTAAGCTTATTTATATACATCTTCGAAATTTGCATTTTTAAAGCCATCATTTCGTAAGTGTCTTCCATGGAATGTTTCTCTAAAAATTTCAAATCACGCGTTTCTATCGTATATACACCGCCTCCATTATTAGATCCTGCAGAATTTCTAATCTTTGCAGACTCCAGTAATGCATTTGAACTGATAAAGCTCACTCGTTCCTTTTCAACCACCCGCTCTAGGTATTTTTGAGCACTTTCATCATCTCCAACGCTAGCATATATATGCCCAAATGTTCTATATATCTGGCATAAGTCAGTATTCAATAAATGTATTCGCCTATTACCAATTTCTCGCTCAATAGCGTTCAAAAATTTCAAACTTTCCATTGGTAAATCAGCATAAACCCATAAAAAGCGAATGTATGTTAAATAAAAAGATGTGTATTTTCCAGCCTTATATGGGAGATTCTCCAAAACACCTCGCACCAGTGAAATAAGTTCATCACTAAATCTTGGCGGCAATGCTGTATTTTCTCCCATTGTAAGCATTTCTATTTTCTCAGCTACACTTATATGAAACATATGTAGAAATTCTGATGCACTCAAATGATGGCAGCGCCATAATAGCTTGCTTTATATGAGGATAAATTTTATATACTATTTCAATCTTGCCATCCACATTTCTCTTATCAATATACAGTAATGACTTTTCCTGCCCAGACCGTATTGCGTGTTTTGTACTTTCTTTTTCCTGAATGTTCATCTCCAAAAGATTGAAAAAGAAATCTTCTTTCATTGTTCCATTGGGTATTAGAGATAGAACCACCAAAAATTAGATAACGTTTCCGAAACGTCTAAAACCAATATTGCGAATATACGGTAATATATCCTCTTCTGCATAAATGCTATTTCCATTATGATTGACTCATAAAATTCCGCAAAACCTTCACATTCAGATTTTGGAAATAGTCTTTGCTAACAGTATGCTTGAATAGAAATGATACCCAACTTTTCCAGAAGCTCTTCTGCTTTTCTAGTTTCTTCTATGGAAAAACTGCTAGATCCTATATTTAGTCCCGTAATTTCATTAAAAATCTTCTCACTATACTGCTTTCTGTCACTGAAGAAATCGTGGTTCAAATCAATAATTTGACCTACTGTTTCAATATCATTCAACAATAGCTCATTGCTAGTCAAAAGAATTTTCTTCGCTTGTATTCCCTTAACTATTTTTTTATATAGAGAATCCCTTCTGCCGTTCCAGTTTGAAATAATCAGCACTGGTATTTTTTCAGATAGGTCAATAGAATCAATAATTCTTTCTCGTACCTCTTCAAAATTTGCTATTGCAATAGAATTTTCATATAATATTTCTCCATCATAATCAAATTTATAATAATAAAAATTATGCGTCTCAGCAAGGGTATACGCTAATGTTCTTACGATACTCTCCTTACCACAACCATCTCCTCCCAATACATATGCCATCCCGGATTTTTCCAAAACCTGCTCTATACAGGATACCGCCTGATGGCCCATAAATAATTTCACTTTTCTATTTTCTTTATAGCTATCAATTGTTTCTGTATTCTGAAACAGCTTTGGAAGTTTATATGCATTAATATAATTTGGATCTGGAAAAATACTGCATAATATTGCATATATCAAAAGTTGAAATAGTGTGCTCTTTGAATTGTGCCCATTATAGTTATTGAGCAATATTTGCAATTGCTCGCGATATGTATTTTCTTCCCCCGGCCAGTAAGTATCAGATATTTGTAGTATATAGCATAATATTTCTAATGGTGTGTATTCTCTCGGTTCTAATTCATCTGTTATACTTTCATATACTTCACGCGGATAATAACGTGTCCATGCATCGAAATCAATATATGCTTCTAACCCTTTTTTCATCTGTTTTATAACACCGTTCTTAAAGATATTGCCTCGCTGATCTACGATTTCTTTACGAAATGCAGCGTATTTCCACTGCGGAATTTTCTGATTTTTATTCTTGCGAAAAATACTCGATATTTTACCTTTTAATTCAACACTATTTTCTGCTGATGCACTACCAGACTTCCAATCACCTTTGGACATCGGTAATACCTTTCTCGTAAGAATTGGCAAAATATCATCCAAAAACTCAAATTGATATACCCTCACTCCTTTCGATATCTGAATCAATTCTATTATTTCCTTTAATGTTCCAGTGCTTTTCATGTATTTTCCTCCGTCGTAATCCTATTAATTTTTCTCCTGTACAAAATAATGCTTCCCATTACCATGGTGGCAATAATTACAACCATGGTTTCGACTGGATGCAATCCAGTTCTCATCAGATGGGGACAATGTCAATCATCATGCCTATCATCTGGAGCTTTTCCGTAATCACCACGGACATTATAATAATAATGAGGATAATGTCCATTTCCATCCCCAGACCCCCAAATATCAAGTCTCGAATCACTTTCTCGAATTAATTCTCCATTGGGTCCTTCATAGGCAAATTCACCTTTTCCCGCAGCCAAAATATCATCTTCTAAAGTTTTCTTTGCATACCTTGAAGTATCGTATGTGCCATTAAACTCTTTATCCCATTTGCTCATTGTTTTTACCTCCTGACTCTAATTGAATTCACTTATATTTTAACATTATCATTCTTGCCAGCCAATCCCAATTTTGTGTCAGACGTGTCAATTTAGTGTCAAATTAGTATTAATTTAGTATCAACATATATTTAATATTCAATAGATTTCATCTAATTATTACTACTGTTCTGATACTATCATATCATTAATTTGTATTATTCTCCATAATTGCATATAGCTGGTTTTAGCGGACAGCAGAGCCACATTTCCCGGACATGCAGGGCCATATTAAACGGAAAGTATTGATTGATCAGCGAAGCAGGGTTACCTGCTTCTCCAGTCTCTTGACTATGCCTTTTCAATCAGAACTGTAAATCCTGTTGTAAGGCGTCTCCGAATGCCATCCTGCTTTCCGTAGCACTCATTCTCATCACTGTGCTGATTTCCCCATTCATCTGGCGAGTATTGACAACTAAAAAGGGTGGGAGTCCCAAGGTCATCCCGAAGCTTCAGCAGATGATAGAGGATCTTGATCCCTTCCTCCGAATACCGGCTGATTGCAAAATCATTGATGAAGAGAAGCTGGATCCGCGCATAGTACTTAATGCGTTTACGATACCGGTTCAGGTCTTTCTGCCGATTCAGAACGATCAGTTCGTCCAGCAGGTCGCTGTAATCAACGAACTTACAGCGGTAGTTCCTGCGGCACGCTTCTACGCAGCCGGCGGAAAGGAAATAAGATTTGCCTGCTCCTGTGACTCCATAAATACCGACATTCTGACGATTCTCCGCAAAGTGAAATTCAAGTACCTGTTGTATTGTAGTATCATTATAGACCCGTCTATTTCCGGTCTTTAGATTTTCCACCAGCGCACTTCTGTTAATCAAACTGCTGAGCCTCAAGTTGGTTTCAAAACGCCTGTTTAATGTCTCTGTATACTGGGGTTCAAGGACTTCTCGAATAAACTGGAGCGCAGTGTAGTTCCCGAGTTCTGGACTTTGTTCAAGTTCAGAAAAACGTTATGCCGCCACAGGAAGGGAAAGCGTATCCAGCATCGCATAAATATCTGAGTTCGTGTTATTCATGATGGAAGCTCCTTTTCCTGGCATTCCAGAAGGCTCTTCAAGGAATACTTGCTGTCATCATCTCTTTGTACCAGAGATCGTTCCAGATGTGTTCTCGCTCGTCTTGTAGAACTTTTCTACCTGATGCGAAGGTTCTATGTGATACGTGGAGACCGTGTTACTGACATAAGAATAGTTGCACTTGCCTGCCAGAACGGCGTCCTTACAACAGCATTCCAGCGCTTCCGGTGAATACTTCTCCGCACAGCGCAGGATTCCGAAGCAGCTTCTGAAAGACTGTACCGGATACTGGCTCTTTTGGATGACCGCATCGATCAAAGTACGTGTATTCAGTCCGATCGCGGAAGCTTTATGCTGGAAGTATGGAACGTTCCAGTAACCATAATCCTTGTATTCAGCGGGCATATCACTCGGAATAACGACCCAGTCTTTCGGAGTATAACTGCGTTTGTGGGTGCGGACGAGAGCACCCTGTGTGTTATAAACATAACTCTCTTTTTCGCCAGTCCTGATCTCGACTTCCTGTCGGAGATATTTTCGCGGCATGCTGTAATGCGACCTTGTCAAAGGTAAAAGAAAAGTCCTGGGCAACTTTCACAGTTTTTCGTTCAAGGTATTCAAAGGCGCTGGATGGAAGTGGCAGAAGAATCTCTTTTTCTTCTTTGTTAAAGAGATCGTAACGGGAGTACGAAAGACCTTCAAATAGTCGTTTGTTTTCCGCATTTACCTTTTCTATCAGGACATGGTTTAATTCATCCAGGGAATAGAAGATCATATCTTCCATATCCATCAGGATGTGTTTTGTAATGATCTTAACATGTCCTTCTACCGTTGGTTTCCAGCGAGGGGATTTTACCTTCGCCGGTGTGAGCACGGTACCGTTATGTTCTGCCCAAGCCTGGAAGTCTTTGTTCACAACGGGGCTTACCCAGTCTTTATTGCGAGACACGGCAACCTTACAGTTATCCGGAGTGACTGTTGGCGTTACACCGCCGAAGAATGCAAGGGCATTGTTGTTTACGCGGATCCAGTTTTTTATGTCGCACTCCGTCATGCCCTCCGCATAGAAGTAATCACTATAGGTAAGTGCAGCAACAAAGATGGTAACTTTTGTTGTCTCTTCCGGATTGTGACGGTCATGAATGCAAAGCGTTTTCCCTGCAAAGTCCAGTTCGAGATTAACCCTGGATACCGCTGGATATGGAAGGTAAACTGTTTGGAATCTGCCCATTCACTGTACCGTCTGCAATACTGGCGGTAGCTCATAGGACTCCTTCCGTCCACAATGCCCACAGCATTGTATTTCTGCCAGAGATGTTTAAGTGTCTCACCTTTACAGGCAAGTGCCTTATACGGCTTCTGCATCGAAATCCCGATACAGAAGCTGGTCAGCTGTCACACCAGGCTTTTTATACAGCAGGTTTTCAAGGTACTCGTTTGTGACATCCTTTGGCAAAGGATACGATAATTTCTGGCATTCCCGAAAACGTTTCAGGAATTCACCAACGGATGTTTTTCCGCAGTCACCGCAGCTTTCGGCAATTTCACGGATGCTGAGACGATTCACAAAGTGAAGTCTCAAAACTTTTTTGTAGTCCATAGTGGAACCTCCAAATATAATATTTCTCTCTTGTAAGAGATAAATCAGACTGTAGGCAAAGCCCCGCTTTTGCGGGGTTTTGCTATTGTTAGAACCGCTTTTCTGATATAATGATGTCAGAAGGGCGGTGTTTTTTATGATGACAAAAAATGCAGATAAGAAAAGGGAACAGATGCTGATGTTCTGTATGGATGACATGGTGCCACAGAATCACATGCTCCGTTTGATTGATAAAGCCATTGATTGGAACTTTATTTATGACTTAGTAGAAGAAAAATACTGCCCTGACAACGGTCGGCCAAGCATGGATCCCGTTATGCTCATAAAAATTCCGTTTATTCAGTATCTCTACGGAATAAAAAGCATGCAGCAAAAAATGAAAGAGATTGAAGTAAATGTTGCCTACCGTTGGTTTCTGGGACTGGATATGATGGATCCTGTTCCACATTTTTCTACATTTGGGAAAAACTATACACGCCGTTTTAAAGATACCAATCTTTTTGAACAGATTTTTTCCAAGATTCTCGAAGAATGCATGAAATACAAACTTGTAGATACCGACCAGATATTTGTTGATTCAACTCATGTAAAAGCTTGCGCTAACAGTAAAAAAATGCGGAAACGAGTCGCTCATGAACAAGCTCTTTGGTATGAAGATGAATTAAAAAAAGAAATCGAGCAGGACCGTCTGGCTCATGGTAAAAAACCATTGAAAGATAAAAATGATCACCAGCCACCATCATCTGGAGGAAACGGTTCAGAAAATTTAGAAGCTTCAGAAGAAATTCCGTCCGGTGTCAAAACACAAAAAAGCAGTATAACTGATCCGGAAAGCGGTTGGTTTCGAAAAGGGGAACATAAGCATGTTTTCGCATATGCAGTCGAAACCGCATGTGATCAGCATGGATGGATTTTAGGATATAGCGTTCATCCTGGAAATGAGCATGACAGTAGAACTTTTAAGGCACTGTATGAAAAAGTAAAAGCATTTGATCCTTCAATGATTATTGCAGATGCAGGATACCGGACACCGGCGATTGCCAGAAGGCTGCTATTAGATGGAATTGAACCATTGTTTCCGTATAAGCGTCCGATGACAAAAGAAGGCTATTTCAGAAAGCATGACTACGTTTATGATGAGTATTACGACTGCTATATTTGCCCTGAAAATCAGGTGCTTTCTTATAGCACAACAAATCGAGATGGCTATCGTGAATACAAAAGCCGTGGATATATTTGCTGTAATTGTCCCCAGAAATCTAAATGCACAGAAAGCAAAGATCATGTGAAGCTGGTAACACAGCATGTATGGGAAAGATATATAGAGAAAGCAGAGGATATCCGTCATACACTGGGAAACAAAGAGATTTATCAGAAACGAAAAGAAACGATAGAACGAATCTTTGGAACAGCGAAAGAACATCATGGTTTTCGATGTACTCAGTACATAGGAAAAGCGCGGATGAAAATGAAAGCCGGGCTTACTTTTGCATGCATAAACCTGAAAAAATTAGCTAAGATACTGGTAATGAGAAATCGGAAATCGTTGTCATTTATATATAGAATTGAATTTTTACTGAATAAAATAAACGCAAGAGAAAAGTGGTACCTGGCCTAACGGTCAAACACCACTTTGTCTACAGTCTGAAATGGGCAATCCCTTTCAGGACTGCCCATTTAGCATACTATTATGCGTTTTTTCTTACTTGCACCGATTTTTGCATCAAATGATGTAAATCGCTGTTTTTTAGTTTTTTATCAAATGAAATACATCCCGTCTATTTGATAAAACGGTACATCTTTACATCCCGTCGACTGCCGTCTCCGTGTGTTTTTCGCCTTATGTCGGTGTTCGCAAGTGCCCACCGCCGCAAGGCTCAGTTTCTCATCTTAATAGAGCTTAGCTCCTGCCGGGATTCTGTCATTTACCATCAGAAGGTTCAGTCCTTCATGACCATCTTCCTCATGTACTGCTGAAATCAGCATACCCTCGGAATCAATTCCCATCATCTTTCTTGGTGGCATGTTCACGATAGCGATTGCTGTCTTTCCAACAAGCTCTTCCGGCTCGTAATACTCGTGAATACCGCTTAAAATCACACGGTCTTTACGCTCTCCGTCATCTAATGTGAACTTCAAAAGCTTCTTAGATTTTGGTACAGCCTCGCAAGCTAAAATCTTCACTGCACGGAAATCTGACTTGCTGAATGTCTCAAAGTCAACCATTTCCTCAAAGATTGGCTCAATCTTTACGTTGGAGAAATCTACCTTCTCAGCGACCTTTTCTGCAGCTGCGGTCGCTGCTTCGGAAGTCTTATTTGCCTTCTTGTCAGCATCCAGGGACTTCATCGTCGGGAACAGCAGTACGTCACGGATAGCCGGGCTGTCGGTCAGAAGCATAACCAGACGGTCGATACCGTATCCGATACCACCTGTTGGCGGCATACCGATCTCCAGTGCGTTCAGGAAGTCTTCATCAGTATGCTCTGCCTCATCATCGCCTGCTGCCGCATTAGCATCCTGCTGTGCAAAACGCTCTCTCTGATCAATCGGATCGTTTAACTCGGAGTATGCGTTACACATCTCCCAGGTATTGATAAAGAGCTCAAAACGCTCAACCTTATTCGGATCGGACGGTTTCTTCTTGGTCAGCGGGGAGATAGCAAGCGGATGATCCATGATAAATGTTGGCTGGATAAGCTCTTTCTCACAGTACTCCTCGAAGAAAAGGTTGATGATATCGCCCTTAGTATGACGATTCTCAAACTCGATGTGATGCTCTTTTGCAAGCTGTTTCGCTTCTTCATCGGTTTCCACCGCATCGAAATCAATGCCGGCATATTTCTTGATGGCATCGTTCATGGTCAGACGCTCGAATGGTTTACCGAAATCAATCTCAATACCGTTGTAGGAAATCTTTGTGCTTCCGCACACTTTCTCAGCCAGATAACGGAACATGCTCTCGGTCAGCTCCATCATACCTTCATAATCGGTATATGCCTGGTATAACTCCATCAGGGTAAACTCCGGATTGTGACGGGTATCAACACCCTCGTTGCGGTATACACGGCCAATCTCGAAAACTCTCTCAAGTCCGCCTACGATGAGTCTCTTCAGATACAGCTCCAGGGAAATACGGAGCTTAACATCCTCATTCAGTGCATTGTAATGGGTCTCAAATGGACGTGCAGCAGCACCGCCGGCATTGGATACCAGTGTTGGTGTCTCTACCTCCATAAAATCTCTTCCAGAAAGGAAGTTACGGATCTCTTTGAGGATCAGGGAACGTTTGATAAATGTCTTCTTAACATCTTCGTTCATGATCAGATCCACATATCTCTGGCGATAACGCATATCCGTATCGGTAATACCATGATATTTCTCCGGAAGAATCTGCAGGCTCTTAGAAAGCAGGGTCATCTTCTCTGCGTGGATGGAGATCTCACCGGTCTTGGTACGGAATGCAAATCCTTCTACACCGTAGATATCACCAATATCGGATTTCTTGAAGTCTGCATAGGACTCCTCGCCGATTGCATCTTTTGCCACATAGACCTGGATGGTTCCCTGTAAATCACGGATATTGCAGAAGGACGCTTTACCCATGACACGCTTAAACATCATACGTCCTGCGATGGATACGTGAATCGGCTGTGCATCCATGATCGCTCTTCTCTCATTATAATCTGCATTCAGTGCTTCTCTTGCCTGAGCCTCATCCATGCCCTCTGTATTCAGCGGGGCTCTGCCTGCCAGAATCTCTGCCTCATGCTCTTCATAAAGCTTCTTCACTTCAAGAGAATGATGGGTCTGGTTATATTTTGTAATCTGGAACGGATCCTTGCCTGCATTCTGAAGTTCTGCCAGCTTCTCACGGCGAACCTTTAACAGCTGATGGATATCCGGTTCCTGCTGATTCTTCTTGTTCTGATCTGCCATCTTTTCTTACTCCTTCGTATTCCTGTTACTGTTCGCACTTATGATACTCGCTGGATGTCCAGGATCTTGTACTGGATAACGCCCGCCTGTGTCTCTACGTCTACGGTCTCGCCAGCTTTCTTGCCAAGCAGGGCACGACCAACCGGAGACTCGTTGGAGATCTTACCATCTAAGCTGTTTGCCTCGGTGGAACCTACGATCTTAAATTCCATCTCTTCATCCTCTTCGACGTCCAGTACCTTTACCTGGCATCCGATGCTGATCTTATCCAGATCGATCTCATCCTCAACAACAACCTCTGCGTTTTTCAACAGTTTCTCAAGGTCTACGATTCTTGCCTCGATGTCTCTCTGTTCATCTTTTGCTGCATCATACTCAGCGTTCTCAGACAGGTCGCCCTGCTCTCTCGCCTCTTTGATCTTCTGTGCGATCTCCTGGCGTTTATTTACTTTCAGATCATGAAGTTCATCTTCATACTTTTTCAATCCTGTGTAAGTTAAAATGTTCTTCTTTTCTGCCATGACAGCTATCCTTCCTTCTATCGATTCATCATTGAATCCCCTAATAATTGCATCGCACTATTATACATGATTCTTGGTGTAATGTCAAGAATCACAAAGTGCCATAATGGCTTTAAAAACAAGGGAAAATCCTACATTTTCGTGCTTTTTCTGTGCCTTCCGATTTCGTCCACCCATGTAACACAACCATCGTTTTGATTCCACACATTCATCCTTCTCTTAAATTCTCTCATCCACCAGCCGTTCCAGCTCCTCCAGCGTCTCCACCTGGTTTATATCATTGCGAAGCGCCGACGAATGTGGAAATCCTGCCGTATACCATGCCACATGCTTACGCATCTCCCGCATTGCGATCTCCTCGCCGCGAAATTCCGTCTGAAGCGTCCCATGGCGGACAATCATCCTCTTTACTTCCTCCGCAGTCGGCGGCGGCAGAAGTTCTCCGGTTTCCAGATAGTGGAGAATCCGTTTAAACAGCCATGGATTTCCTTTCGCGCCGCGCGCCACCATGATGCCGTCGCAGCCGGTTTCTTCCTTCATTCTCTTGGCATCTTCCGGTGTAAATACATCACCGTTTCCCCAGACCGGGATTGAAACCGCCTCTTTGACCTGACGGATAATGTCCCAGTCCGCCTTTCCGGAATAATACTGCTCTCTCGTCCGTCCATGCACGGCTACCGCCGCCACGCCGCAGCTCTCTGCCATCTTCGCAAACTCAACCGCATTGATATTCGAATCATTAAATCCCTTGCGGAATTTGACCGTAACCGGTTTATGAAGTTTCTTTACCATCGCCGTCAAAATCTGCTCTGCCAGCTTCGGATCCTTCATCAGTGCCGAACCTTCGCCGTTATTGACAATCTTTGGCACCGGACAACCCATGTTGACGTCGATGATGGCATACGGTCCTTCCTCCAGCTGCAGCGCCATCTCGCTCATGATCTCCGGATCTGAGCCAAACAGCTGCACCGCAACCGGCTCTTCTTCCGGCCGCGTCTCTAATAACGGCTTTGTATTGCGGTTCTTATAAAGAAGCGCCTTCGCGCTGACCATCTCCGTGTACATCAAACCACATCCCTGCTCCTTACAGAGCAGACGGAACGGCAGATCCGTCACACCTGCCATCGGCGCAAGGGCGATTGCATTTTTTAATTCTACGTTTCCAATCTTCATTTTATTTCTAATCTTCCTGATACCGTTCCATCTGCTCGTCGTCTAACAGTTCGTCCGCCGGGATTCCCAGCACCTTCACCTTATAATACAGCTCCAGCGATTCCAGCAGCTCACGCTTCTCCGCCTGATACTGCTTGATTTTAAGCGCGCTTCCGATCTCGTCAAAGAGGTAATCATTCTCCTCCGCCTCAACCTTAAACTGCAGTCTGCCATCCGGCATAAACTCCAGCAAAATAATACCGCCGATGTCCTCTGTGTACATGACACACATGATCTGCAATTCCTGCTTAATTGACTCCGGCAGCCCCGAAAACTGCTCATTCAGATAATATTTTTCCACATACGAATTCGCACCGCAGAGTACGGTGGAGTCCCCATCTGTATTGGAATTCTGCATTTCTGCCATTTTCTTGCACCTCCATCTGTTTCATTTTCCATTGCCCACAAACAGGGCTGACGCACGAACGGAGAGCAGGCTCTCCCTTTATCCCTGAGAAGCCTGTTCTCCGTTCATATGCCAGCCCATCTCACAAGCAGCCATCAAATTCCTTAACGAATCAGCAGCTTACTAATCTCATACTGATCTTCCGGAATATCCTTCTTCATATTCAGCGCCTCCTGAATATCAAAATCCAGAAACTCGCCGTGCTTATACGCTACCACGCGGTTGGTCTTTCCTTTTTCCAGCAGCTCCACCGCCTTGGCGCCCATGATGGACGCATAGACGCGGTCTTTACAGGTCGGCGCGCCGCCTCGCTGCATATAACCAAGGATCGTCGCACGTGTCTCGATGCCGGTTGCCGCCTCGATTCGCTTCGCCATCGACGCGGAATGTCCGATGCCCTCGGCATTAATGATAATATGATGTCTCTTGCCGCGTTTCCGGTTATCGATGATGCGGTTGATCAGCATCTGCTCATTGCCATCGTACCGCTCCGGAAGCAGAATATCCTCGGCGCCGTTAGCGATACCGCACCACAGGGCGATATATCCCGCGTGGCGTCCCATAACCTCAATGATACTGCAGCGCTCATGGGAGGTGGAAGTATCTCTTACCTTATCGATCGCCTCCATCGCCGTGTTGATCGCGGTATCAAACCCGATCGTATAATCGGTGCAGGCAATATCCAGATCGATCGTGCCCGGAAGACCTACCGTATTGATTCCCAGCGCGGATAACTTTCCGGCGCCGCGGTAGGAACCATCACCGCCGATGACGACCAGACCGTCAATGTTGTGCTTGCGGCAGATTTCTGCGCCGCGCTTCTGACCTTCCTCGGTCATAAATTCCGGACAGCGGGCTGTGTATAAGATCGTACCGCCACGGCCAATCGTATCTGCCACGCTGGTTCCGTCCATGTCCACAATCTCTTCCTGCAAAAGTCCAGCGTAACCACGCATGATACCTTTTACCTTCATGCCCTTGTTGATCGCAGTCCGGACCACTGCACGGATCGCTGCATTCATACCCGGCGCATCGCCGCCGCTTGTCAGTACACCAATCGTTTTAACCTCTTTTGCCATCGCTTATTCCTCCGTCCTAAGGCTTTCCGCTTCACATCCCCAACCGTGAACCAGCCGTTTTATTTTCGAATCTTTTGACCTTCTGATACCAATTGTTCTGCACTGCGTGCTACCACAATTTTCAAACAATTTTATTGTAATTCATTTTATAGGTCATTTCAAGATTTTTTATGATATTTTTTTAACATGTCGCCAAAGCGTGTTACTGTTCACACATACGTGCCCAGTTACCAAAGCTTTCAATGTCCAATGCAAATTTTAACACTTATGAAGAAATCTTCCCCAGCGGCTTCTCCACCACCTTGACGTTCTTCTCGCCCAGCATCTCGCTGAGCGTCGTCACCAGCGCCTCGCCTGCCCGCACATTCCAGTTGCGCGGCAGAACCTTTTTCGCGCGCTCACGTCCCAGGTAAATGATCACGGTGTCATTTCCATCACTTGTTTTCAGGAGGTCGAGAAGTTCTTTCTCTCCCGCCAGATACGCATCCTTGTCCGCATACTGAATCCACAGCTCGCGCGGCACCTGCGAAAATGGGATAATCTGCTCGCAGATCAGTTTTCCGGCCGGCTCATCGCCGACCGATGCGCGCCCGCGGATAAAGACTTTTTCATCCTTGATCAGCATATCGCGCCGTTTTTCATAATCCTTCGGGAATACCAGCACTTCCACACTTCCCGCCAGATCTTCCACCGTCAGGAACGCCATCATTTTGTTATTCCGGGTCGTCTTAACCGTTTTCTCGGTAATCATTCCGCCGATCGTCACATACGCGCCGTCGTGAACCACCGCCGAACCGGTCTCCTCATCCACAACGAAATCAGAGCTCTTCGCCGTCACATTTTTCTCCCAGGTGCCGATATATTCCTCCAGCGGATGCCCGCTGACGTAGACGCCCAGCATTTCTTTCTCGTATGCCAGATATTCTTCCCTCGAATACTCTCCGACATTCGGAAATGTGATCTGAAAACTCTTCTTGTCCTCTTCCGCCGCAAAATCAAAGAGCGACATCTGCCCTTCCATCGTATTTTTCTTCTCTTTATTCTTCTGATCGACCATCGAGCCGCAGACCATACATTTCTGCTTGCGGGTTCCCGGCAGCCCGTCCATCGCACCGGATTTGATAAAGCTTTCCAATGTGCGCTTATTGACCTCCCTGCCCGACATCCGGTCAATGAAATCTTCCAGCGAGCGGAATTTTCCATGTTCGGTCCGCTCCCGCACGATCTCATCCACCACCGACTGACCGATACTCTTGATCGCCGATAAACCATAGCGGATCGCGCCGTCCGAAACGGAGAAGCCGCCCTCGCCCTCATTGATATCCGGCGGCATGATCTTCATACCCATCTGACGGCAGCTCATGATATATTCCGATACCTTCGTAACATTATCCTTGACCGAGGTCATCAGCGCCGCCATGAATTCGACCGGATGGTAATATTTCAGATATGCCGTCTGGTAGGAGACAACCGCATACGCCGCCGCGTGCGACTTGTTGAAGGCGTATTTCGCAAAATCGATCATCTCATCATAAATATGATTCGCCGTCTTCTCATCGATGCCATTCTCAATACAGCCCTTTACGCCCTCTTGTGCATTGCCGTAGACGAAATTCTGGCGTTCTTTCTCCATGACTGCCGCTTTTTTCTTTGCCATCGCACGGCGCACCAGGTCGCTTCGTCCCCAGGTATAACCAGCCAGATCGCGCACGATCTGCATAACCTGCTCCTGATAGACGATACAGCCATAGGTCGGCGCCAGAATCGGTTCTAACTGCGGGCACTCATAGGCAATCGAAGCCTTGTCATTTTTGCCTTTCAGATAACGTGGAATGAAATCCATCGGACCCGGACGATACAGGGAAATACCGGCGATCAGATCCTCCAGGTTTTCCGGCTTTAACTCTTTCATGAATCCTTTCATGCCGGAACTCTCCAGCTGGAACACACCGTCATTTTTGCCGGTTCCAATCGAATCCAGCACCTTTTTATCGTTGTAATCGATCTTATCTATATCGAGCGGTTTTCCGGTCGTTTTCTCCACCAGGCGAACCGCATTCTGGATAACCGTCAGGGTTCTAAGACCCAGGAAATCCATTTTCAGAAGTCCCAGCTCTTCCAGCGTCGTCATCGTAAACTGGGTCGTGATCGAACCGTCAGATGCCCTGGACAACGGCACATACTCATCGACCGCCGCACGGCTGATGACAACGCCCGCCGCATGCATGGAGGTATGTCTCGGCAGCCCCTCCAGACGTTTACTCATGTCGATCAGATATTTGACCGAATCATCCGACTCATACGCCTCGCGCAGATCCGGACTGGCTTTGAGCGCCTTGTCTAGCGTCATGCCGAGATCACCCGGAATCATTTTTGCGATCGCATCACACTGTGCATACGGCATATCGAGCGCGCGCCCCACGTCGCGGACGACACCCTTTGCCGCCAGCGTACCGAAGGTAACAATCTGCACGACGCGGTCTTTTCCGTATTTCCGCACGACATAGTCGATAACCTCCTGACGCCGTTCGAAACAGAAATCGACGTCGATATCAGGCATGGAAACTCGTTCCGGGTTCAGGAAACGCTCGAAAATCAGCTGATAGCGGATCGGGTCGATGTCCGTGATCTCCAGACTGTACGCGACGATACTGCCCGCCGCCGAACCTCGTCCCGGACCGACCATGATACCGTTTGATTTTGCAAAATGGATAAAATCCCACACAATCAGGAAATAATCGACATATCCCATCGAATGGATAACGTCCAGCTCATACCTCAGGCGCTCCCGCAGCGTCCCATCGTCGTTCGGGTAGCGCTTGTGAAAGCCCTCCTCGCAGAGCTTCTGCAGATATTCCCAGGACGTATATCCGTCCGGGACATCATACTGCGGCAGCTTCGTCACGCCAAACTCGATCTCGACATTGCACCTCTCGGCGATCTTGTGCGTGTTGTCAAGTGCTTCCTGGGCATACGGAAACAGCGCACGCATCTCCTCCTCGGATTTGACATAGAACTGCCCGCCCTCATAGCGCATCCGGTTCTCGTCCGTGACTTTTTTGCCCGTCTGGATACAGAGCAAAATATCGTGCGATTCCACATCTTCTTTATAAATATAGTGGCAGTCGTTCGTCGCCACCAGCGGAATCTGCAGTTCCTGGCTCATCCGCATCAAGCCCTGGTTAACCGTCCGCTGCGCCGGGATGCCGTGATCCTGCAATTCCAGAAAGAAATTGTCCGGTCCAAAGATATCGCGGTATTTCTGCGCCGACTTGCACGCTTCCTCATACATGCCTCTCGACAAATACCTCGGGATCTCGCCCGCCAGACACGCGCTGAGTGCAATAATGCCTTCATGGTAGGTTCTCAGCACCTCGTCATCCACACGCGGTTTATAATAAAAGCCCTCGACAAAGCCCTTGGAGACGATCTTCATCAGATTCTGATAGCCGGTATTATTTTCCGCCAGCAGAATCATATGATAATAGCGATCCTCGCCGCTTCCCGCCTCCCGGTCAAAACGCGATCCGGGCGCCACATAGATCTCACAGCCGATGATCGGCTTGATCCCATTTTCCCTGGCTGCCCGGTAAAAATCGATCACGCCGTACATGACGCCGTGGTCAGTAATCGCCAGACTGTCCATCCCCAGCTCCTTCGCCCGGGCGGTCAGTTCTTTTATTTTACTCGATGCGTCAAGCAGACTGTACTCTGTATGCACGTGCAAATGTGTAAATGCCACCTTTTTCCTCCCATTCAGATCTTTTAAGGGACTGCCGTTTCCCGCGAAACGACACCCCCTCATCTATCAAAGCTCTTGTTTTGTGTAACTGTTACGTTCCCTGTCTCTTTCCGAAAACCGGTCAGAAATCTGGATTTCTACTGATTGCTCAGATATTTCTCAATTCCCTCGATCGCACTCTCCTCGTCGCTGCCATCAGCCGTTACCTTTACGTGCGCGCCCTCTGCCAGTCCCAGCGTCATCATGCCCATGATGCTCTTTGCATTGACGCGTTTTTCTTCACTTTCCACATAGATGCTGCTCTCATACTGGCTTGCCACCTGCACCAGCATCGCCGCCGGACGTGCCTCCAGACCTGAACTCAAACCAATTCTGATTTCCTTACTTGTCATAATATCCTCCTCATCGAGCCCCGCTCGAAAAAAACGGCAAAATCCGCTGCCACTACTGTATCGCACGGAATTTTCCATCCAGGAAATTCCTGCCTGTGAACAATAACCTAACTTTACTCGCCCCGCTCTTCGCGGAGGCTTTCAGCCACTGCACTTATCTTTCTGAGCCTGTGATTGACTCCCGATTTTCCAACCGGATGGCTCAGATTCTCCCCCAATTCCTTAAAGGTTGCATCCGGCATCTCCAGACGAACCTGTGCTACCTCTGAAAGAAGCTCCGGCAAGTAATCCAGCCCGACCGTATCACGGATGTATGTGATATCCGCAAGCTGCTTGACTGCCGCCGAAACAGTCTTATTGATATTGGCAGTCTCGCAGTTGACCTGACGGTTGACGCTGTTTCGCATTTCTTTCAGGATCCGGATATTTTCCAGCTCCATCAATGCCACATGCGCTTCCATCAGCCCCAGAAGTTCCACAATCTGACTGCCTTCTTTTATATATACCACATAATACTTCTTTCTGACAACTATTTTCGCATCGATGTCGAATGTCAGAATCACATTCTGAAGCTGCACCGCCTTTTCAAGCGACGCGCATACGATCTCAAAATGATAAAATTTCTCCGGATCGCTTAAGGATCCGGCTGCCAGAAAAGCGCCCCGGATAAATGCCTTCTTGCAGCACGCATTCTGAATCACCAGATTCCGCACCACCGAAAGGTTTTCCCCAACATTTCCCTGCGCATCCACCATCTTGACCGCCTCCAGCACCCGGAGTGCATTTTCGTGATCGCGCACCAGAAGCGTATAAGAACGGCTCTTTTAAAATGCATTGCGCCGGATCGAAATGTCCGCCTTAATATTAAATGTATTTTTCAATAATGTAAAGTATTTTCGTGCAACCGCTACGTTTTCCGTGTGGATCCGTATGCTGAAATGATCCTCTTCATCGATATGAATCTTGCCGCAAAGGCTCAAAATCGCCGCCAGCTCTGCAATCTGGCAGTGCCTCGCCTTGCTCAGCTGATGCGACAGCTCTTCCTTTACCCGGGCTGAAAATGACAAAGTCCTCTACCTCCGTTTACCCTTTTGTCCGGTTATCCATCTCTATGTCCCGATGTTCCAGTTTAAGCCCTATTTCCGAGTGCTCCTTGAGGCGCTCATAGAGCCGGTTCGCCACCGTAACCGAACGGTGCTTTCCACCGGTACATCCGACGGCTATGACAAGCTGATTCTTTCCTTCTTTTACATAGTACGGAAACAGGAAGTCAATCATGTCATAGAGTTTATCCAAAATACGTCTGCCGTCCGCCGCGGCGCACAAAGTCCTGCACCGCCTTCTCATTGCCGGTATGGCTTCTTAAATTCTCATCATAATAAGGATTCGGCAGAAAACGGACGTCAAACACGAGATCCGCGTCCGACGGAATCCCATATTTAAAGCCAAAACTTAAGATCGTCACAAAGAGGCTGGAAAAGCGCTCGCGCCCCATGAAAATCCGTTCCAGTTCCGCCTTGAGCTCCCGCGTCAGAAGCGTGCTGGTGTCCAGAATATAGTCCGCCCGCTTTTTCAGGAAATCGAGTTTCAGGCGCTCTTTCGCAATACCGCGGTCCAGCCGCTCTTTTCCTGCCAGCGGATGGGAACGGCGCGTTTCCTTATATCGCTTGATCAGCACCTCATCGCTGGCATCCAGAAACAGGATCTCATACGGGAACTGGATGTTATTCCAATAATTCAGCGTTCCCTCCAGCTGTGCCAGCTCGTCGCCGCTGCGGACATCGATTCCCAACGCTGCACAGCTTACCTCCCGCTGCTGCTCTGCACCAGCTCCGCAAATTTTCCTACCAGCGGGATCGGGAGATTGTCAACACAGTAAAATCCATGTCCTCCAGCATTTTCAGTGCAGCCGTCTTTCCGGCTCCCGACATACCGGTTACGATCACAAGCCGCATATTGTTCCTCGCCTTTTCCATACTCTATATATCTTAATATCTTAAAAGCCCAGCATCTTTACTTCCGTCTCCAGTTTCACCAAACTGCTCATACACGCGCTTCTGCACCGTCCCACACAGCCCCGCGATGTCCGAAGCCGTCGCATGGTCGCGGTTGATAACGAAACCACAGTGTTTCTCCGACACCTGTGCGCCGCCCTCCTGATAGCCGCGAAGTCCGGCATCTTCGATCAATTTTCCGGCGAAATAGCCCTCAGGGCGCTTAAAGGTGCTTCCGGCACTGGGATATTCCAGCTGCTGTTTTTCCCGCCGTTTGGCTGCCAGTTCATCCATCCGCACCCGGATCACTTCCGGATCACCTTCTCCAGACGGATCCGCGCCGATAAAACGATATATCCGCGCTCCGGGATGCAGCTGTGACGATAACCCAGATCCAGTTCTTCCGTTTTAAGCTCTTTTACCTTGCCGTCCGGCGTCATCACGCGCACAGATTCCAGCACATCCTTTAATTCTCCGCCGTAAGCGCCCGCATTCATGACCGCCGCGCCGCCCACAGTTCCAGGAATCCCGGCTGCAAACTCAAATCCGGTCATTCCATCCTTCTGCGCCTCCTGGCGGCACGCGAAAGCAGCACACCGGCGCCCAGCTCATAGACGCCGGATAGCCCTCCGGACGACCACCTCTGTAAACTGGCTTCCCAGAAGGATCATCACGCCCGGATAGCCCGCATCACTGACAAGCAGATTGCTTCCATTTCCTAATATGTAATACGCTTTCTCTGCCTCCCGGCAAGCCGCCAGCACTGCCGCCAGCTCTTTTCGCCCTCCGGGTCACAAATAGCGGGCTTAATCCACCAGCCCGAAGGTCGTATGCGCTCATCGGCTCCTGCTCCCGCACGGAAGCAGCGCCGATGGCATCACAAAGTTTCTGATAAAAATTAGACATATCTATTTTCCTTTATTCATTTCATAACGGCTCCATCCCTTGCAAGTCAGGATTTCCGCACTAAATCACACGAATCAGACTGCGTGAAGCGTTCCATCAATCTCTTCTTGCCAGGTTCGCCTGTACCCGCTTGTACAGTTCTTTCGCCGCATTATATCCCATCTTCTTGGTACGATAGTTGACTGCCGCCGACTCTACGATGATTGCCAGGTTACGTCCCGGACGGATCGGGATTGAATGGCATACAATCTTGTTGCCAAGGAACTCGGTATACTGATCTTCCATGCCAAGGCGGTCATACTCCTTGTCCTTATCCCACTCCTCCAGCTTGATTACCATGTCAATCGACTGTGTATCCTTTACGCTCTCTACACCGAACAGCGTCTTGACATCGATAATGCCAATACCGCGAAGCTCGATGAAATGACGGGTAATATCCGGTGCCGAACCGATCAGGGTTTCATCGCTGACGCGGCGGATCTCGACCACATCATCGCTGACGAGACGGTGACCGCGCTTAATCAGTTCCAGCGCTGCCTCACTCTTGCCGATACCGCTCTCGCCCATAATCAGGACACCCTCGCCAAATACATCGACCAGTACGCCGTGAATGCTGATCATCGGCGCCATCTTGACGTTCAGCCAGCGGATGATCTCCGCCATCAGATCCGAAGTCGTCTTCTCCGATACCATGCACGGAACCCCATAATGGTTACACAGCTCCAGCACTTCCTCCTCCGGTGCCATGCCGCGGCTATATACCAGACATGGTATACCCGAAGACAGCAGTTTGTCAAACATTTCCCGGCGGCGCTGAGGAGTCAGGGTCGAGATGTACGCATTTTCCACATAACCGATGATCTGCACACGCCTTGTCAAAATGGTCGAAAATCCAGTCAGCTGCAATGCCGGACGGTTCACATCCGCATGCACCAGCATAACATTGTCCGTCTCCAGCTCCGGCGTCATATTGCGAAGCCCCATCTTATCGATCAGTTCTGTTATCGTCACTCCACACATACTTTTGTCTCCTTTTATTTTTACTATTGTCTACATCCTATCACATCTTCCCCTGCTTGTCATCACGGAAAATATATAGACTGCCTCGGCAGCTGCCCGGTTCATCTGTGGCGCAGCTTCCAGCTCCTCCACGCTCGCCTCCCGGACTGCTTCGATCGTCTTGAACGTCCGCATCAGAGACTTACGGCGCGCTGGTCCGATGCCCTTGATATCATCCAGCACGGAGCGCACCTGCTCCTTGCCCCGGAGACTCCGGTGGTACTCGATCGCGAACCGGTGCGCCTCGTCCTGAATCCGGGTGATCAGCTGAAATCCTTCCGAATGGCGATCGATTGGAATTTCCACATTCTGATAATATAATCCCCTCGTCCGGTGGTTATCATCCTTTACCATGCCACAGACCGGGATTTCCAGCTGAAGCTCTCTTAATACCTCCAGCGCGATATTAACCTGTCCGCGTCCGCCATCCATCATCAGCAGATCTGGAAAACGCGTAAAACTTCCCATCGCCAGATCGCCGCCCTCGGCTTGCAGTTTCTTCGTCTCCTCCAGGCCATGGGAAAACCGCCGCAGCAGCACCTCGCGCATTGAAGCGTAATCGTTCGGTCCTGCACCGTCCGGATGCGGAATTTGCGGTAATCATTGCGTTTCGGACGTCCATTTTCGTAGACAATCATCGAACCGACCGACTCAAAACCGCTGATATTGGAAATATCGTAGGCTTCTACCCGCTTGATTCCCGAAAGTCCGATCCACGATCCAATCTGGTTCATCGCCCCGATCGTCCGAAGTTCCTCGCGCTTGATCTTCTCCTTATCCTGGGAGAGCACCATCTTCGCATTCTTCTCCGCCAGCTCGACCAGCCGCTCTTTCTCGCCCATCTTTGGCACGACAAAGCGCACCTTCTGTCCCCGGCGCGCCGTCAGGAAGCTGGCGATAACCTCCGCGTCCTCTAACTCCTCCTGCACCCAGATCTCATGCGGCACAAACGGCGTTCCCGCGTAAAACTGTTTGACGAAGCTGTTTAAGATTTCTGCCTTGCTCTCCGAGCCGGTCAGATTCATATGGAAATGTTCCCGCCCAATAAGCTTGCCATCGCGCACGAAGAACACCTGCACAACCGCATCGCGCTCATCCTTCGCCATCGCGATAATATCCCGATCTTCCATGCTCTGGCTCGTAATCTTCTGCTTCTGCGCCACCTTTCTGACACTGTCAAGCAGATCCCGGTACTCAATCGCCTTCTCAAACTCCATCGTCTCGGACGCCGTCCTCATCTTTTCTTCCAGATATTTCATGACCGGCTCATACTGTCCATTTAAAAACCCGACCGCCTGCTTCACCGATTTCTGATAATCTGCCTGTGAAATATACCCCTGACATGGCGCGTCGCACTGGTGAATATGGTAATAGAGGCACGGACGATCCTTTCCCATATCCTGCGGCAGCTTCCGGCTGCACGCCCGGATCCGGTATATCTTCCGAATCAGCTCGATTGTGTCTTTGACTGCCCCCGCGCTCGTAAAAGGATCAAAATACTTTTATCCTTTTCATCTGGCGTGAAAACAAGATCCGCGGGTACTCCTCCGAAGCCGTCACCTTGATGTACGGGTACGTCTTGTCATCCTTGAGCATCGTATTATAGCGTGGGCGGTGCTCTTTGATCAGGTTGCACTCCAGCACCAGCGCTTCCAGCTCCGAATCCGTCACGATGTACTCAAAACGTGCTATCTTCGAGACCATCTGCTTGATCTTCGCCGTCTTATCCCGGCTGCTCTGGAAATATTGGCGGACTCGGTTTTAGGCTGATCGCCTTGCCGGCATAGATGATCGCGTCCTTCGCATCGTGCATAATATAAACACCCGGCTGCCCCGGCAGTTTTTTCAGTTCTTCTTCTATTTGAAACATCTCAAACCATCCTGTTTTGTAATCTGCTGCCACCACGTTTTCTTACGGCACTTTCGGTTCCAAAAGTGCCTACCCGTGAACAGTTACCCAGACTCTTCTGCCAGACAGCCGCTCACTTTCCATACCGCAGGCGCGGTGCATCGTACCTCTGCTGCATCCGGATGCACTGACGGATCGCGTCCATCTCTTCCTCCACGCTTCCACCGACCGGATTCATATCCAGACAGAAGCAGAGACTGTCGAGATCCCGCTTGTCCACCTTGCCGCTCATTCTCTGGAGCACTTCCAGCCTGCCCTCGGTCGTTTCCTGATCCAGAAATTCTGCCACAAGCGGATGCAGCTCCGGTTCCTCCTGCGGTATGTCCCAGGAATGAGTGGCTGCGTCAGACATTTTCGAACGGCGTACACCTTCATTTACGACATGAGTCGTTCTGGTTGTCCTTATTTCCTGCTGTTTCGAATTTTCCCACGGACCCGCCGCAATCCGCTCAAACCGGTATCTCTGCGCTGCCTCCGGATATTTTACCCGATCTACCTCTTCCATAAACATAGAAAGCGGTCTAACCCAGACGCCATATTCTCCATAGAGCGCCTGATAGACAACCATCTTTTCCCCCGTTTCCGAGTGGGTCGCCACCGCCAGAATCTGATATTCTTTATTTTTAAAATGCCGGTACCGCTCGCCCGGCTTTGGAATTTCCCGCATGAATGCTGATACCTCCTTAAAACATCTCGCTACGTGTTCACATTATATCACGATTCGCCGTTCGCCTTAAATCTGCAAGCAGCTTTCTGGCTCACTTGCGCTCATTATATCATAAGAACGTATTCTCACCCGTCCACTCACGAACCCGCGCTATCGCGCTCCACCGCCCTGCTTCGCATGGCTGTTCGTTCGTTAATGGCGCAAGAAAAGAATATGTCTGCTTCGCAGCCGCATTCTTTTCTTCTGCGCTCATTATATCACATTTTGTATGCCCTTTTCTGTTTTTTATCAATTTACATCCAGATTTTCTTTCCTCCATCCCCATCGCCTGTACACAAAAATTTTCGCCAGAAAATATTACATTTCCGAAAACCAAATCCGTCATTTTTCCGATTTTAAATTTTTTTTATTTTCCCTCTACTCAAATAGACTTTTTTGTAGGATAATAGAACTAATTGTGATTCTTTGCGGTCTGCTGTGCTGCGTTCATTTCACACAAAGAGCATCGACATAAACAACTGCGAATGGCAGTCTGTGCCAGACATGGACTGTGACCTGGCGGCGCAATCATCCATACAAACATATGATTTTCATCCCACCAGATGGAAACCGGCATCTGCCCCCACCGCGATACCGGTATTCTGTGCGGGACGAAACTAAGAACGGAGGATTAGATGAAAATCGGTTTTGACAACAACAAATACCTGAAAATGCAGTCGGAACATATCCGTGAGCGTATCAACCAGTTCGGTGATAAGCTCTACCTCGAATTTGGCGGAAAACTGTTCGATGACTACCACGCATCCCGGGTTCTTCCGGGCTTTGCACCTGACAGCAAGCTGCGGATGCTTCTGCAGTTAGCGGATCAGGCGGAAATCGTCATCGTCATCAGTGCTGCGGATATCGAGAAAAACAAAGTACGTTCCGACCTCGGCATTACTTACGACGTAGACGTACTCCGTCTGATTCAATCCTTTACCGACAAGGGACTCTATGTTGGAAGCGTTGTAATCACCCACTATTCCGGGCAGAACACTGCGGATGTCTTCAAACACAAGCTCGAATCCATGGGCATCAAGGTTTACCGCCACTACACCATCGACGGTTATCCGGGCAATGTTCCGCTGATCGTCAGCGATGAAGGTTATGGTAAAAATGATTACATTGAAACCAAACGTCCACTCGTTGTTGTCACCGCGCCGGGACCGGGAAGCGGAAAAATGGCAACCTGCCTTTCCCAGCTCTACCACGAGAACAAACGCGGCGTCAAGGCTGGATATGCCAAATTTGAGACCTTCCCGATCTGGAATATCCCGTTAAAGCACCCGGTCAACCTGGCATACGAGGCAGCGACCGCTGACTTAAACGATGTCAACATGATCGATCCGTTCCATCTGGAGGCTTATGGTGTAACAACGGTCAACTACAACCGTGACATCGAGATTTTCCCGGTTCTGAGCGCTATTTTCGAGGGAATCTACGGCGAGAACCCGTACAAATCCCCGACTGATATGGGCGTCAATATGGCCGGCAACTGCATCATTGACGACGAAGCCTGCTGCGAAGCATCCCGTCAGGAAATCCTGCGCCGCTACTATCAGGCATTAAACCGCGTTGTCAAAGAGGATGTCGGCAAAGAGGAAGTTTATAAGATCGAACTTCTGATGAAGCAGGCAAAACTGACCACCGATATGCGCAAGGTTGTTCCGGCTGCCCTGAAACGCGCCGAAGAAACCGGTGCTCCGGCTGCTGCCATCGAACTTCCGGACGGAACCATCGCTACCGGAAAGACAACCAACCTGCTCGGCGCTTCCGCTGCCCTGCTTCTGAATGCTGTCAAGGTACTTGGCAATATTCCGCACGATGAGCACCTGATCTCCCCGATCGCGATCGAGCCGATCCAGAAGCTGAAAGTCGAGTACCTCGGAAGCCGCAACCCACGTCTCCACACCGATGAAGTTCTGATCGCGCTGTCCATGTGCGCCGCTACCAACAAACACGCACAGATCGCCCTGGAACAGCTCGAAAAACTGCGCGGCTGCCAGGTTCACACCTCCGTCATGCTGTCGGAGGTTGATATCAAGACCTTCAAACGTCTCGGCATCGAACTGACCTCCGAGCCGGTATATGAGCATAACCGCCTGTACCAATAATTGATATAATCCTATATAAATAACGGCTGTATCTCAGCAAAACAGAACTCATAGATTTTTCGTAACTGTTCAGTGCCTTCACAGTCACGCGCAAAAATCCATTAAAAATTGCCTACGGCAATGGGATTTTTGCCTGCTAGCCCATGTTTTCGTACGGTCAGCGCAGTAAATGCGCAGACCTACTGAACAGTTACGATTTTTCAATATATGAATTCACATTGCTGAAATACAGCCGTTCTATTTACTGTATAAATATTTCTTTTATGCTATACATCACTTTTATTTCCGGTCGAACGAGCTTCCACCGCGCATCTCATCCTCATTTGGACTCTCTGATGCTACAGCTTCTGCCGATTCCGGTGTTTCATCTGCCGGTGCTTCATCCGCCGGTTTTCCTTCCAGCTTCTGCTGGTTCTGTGAGTTTTCCGCGTTCGTTTCCTCCGCAGTCTTTACCGGCTGCACCTCATCGCCTGTCTTCTCAGCCTCCGGCATCTCAATCCGGTCCTCGCCTTCCTGTTTCTTTTCCTCCAGCTCCGGAATTCCCTTTACCTCATGGAAAATCTTCATGAACTCTTTACCGGTGATCGTCTCTTTCTCAATCAGGAACGCCGCAATCTTATCAAGCGCCTCGCGGTTTTCACTCAGCAGGCGTTTTGCCTCCTCATAAGAAACCTTCAGAATATGCATGACTTCCTTGTCAATCTCTGCCGCCGTCATATCACTGCAATTCAGGACTGTTCTCCCGTTCAGGTACTGATTTTCCTGGCTTTCCAGTCCCATCAGACCAAACTTCTTGGACATACCGTACTGGGTTACCATCGCACGCGCGATCCGGGTTGCTTTTTCAATATCATTTGACGCACCTGTCGTTACCGTATCAAAAACGATCTCCTCAGCCGCACGTCCGCCTAAAAATCCGACCAGCATCGCGCGGATTTCCTTCTCAGTATTTAAGTACTTCTCTTCCTCCGGCACCTGCATGATAGCCAAGCGCACCCATGGTACGCGGCACAATCGTGATCTTCTGTACCGGCTCCGAGTCCTTCTGCAGGGCGCTGACCAGCGCATGACCCACCTCATGATACGAAACAATCTGGCGCTCTTCCTGGCTCAGGATGCGGTCTTTCTTCTCTTTGCCAACCAGAACCAGCTCAACTGCCTCAAATAAATCCTTCTGGGAAACGGCTTTCCTGCCATTCTTAACGGCTGTGATCGCCGCCTCGTTCATCATATTGGCAAGATCCGCACCTACAGCGCCAGATGTAGCCAGCGCGATCTCCTCGAAATCAACCGTCTCATCCAGTTTTACATCCTTGGAATGTACCTTTAAAATCTGCACACGCCCCTTTAAATCCGGCTTATCCACGATAATCCGGCGGTCAAAACGTCCCGGACGAAGCAGCGCCGGATCCAGAATCTCCGGGCGGTTCGTCGCCGCCATGACTAAAAGACCCTTGGAGGAATCAAATCCATCCATCTCCGAAAGGAGCTGGTTTAACGTCTGCTCACGTTCATCGTTGCCGCCCAGACGGGAATCACGGCTTTTACCGATCGCATCCACCTCATCGATGAAAATGATACACGGAGCCGACTGCTGCGCCTGCTTGAACAGGTCACGCACACGGGATGCGCCGACGCCGACAAACATTTCCACAAAATCTGAACCGGACAGAGAGAAAAACGGAACCTTCGCCTCTCCAGCTACTGCCTTGGCAAGAAGTGTTTTACCGGTTCCTGGCGGTCCGACTAACAGCGCACCCTTTGGCAGTTTCGCACCAATCTTCGTATATTTTCCCGGGTTATGCAGGAAATCAACAATCTCCGTCAGAGACTCCTTCGCCTCATCCTCGCCTGCCACATCCTTGAACGTAACGCCGGTCTCTTTCTGTACATATACTTTGGCATTGCTCTTGCCGACACCCATTATGCCGCCTCCGCCGCCCATGCGCTTCATCATCATATTGAAAATGACGAACATCGCTGCAATCGGAAGCACCCACTCAAGCAGAAGCATGATAATACTGCCTGTCGCATCCACTTCTGCCTGTTCATAGGTCGTAACACCAGCTTCATCCAGCTTCTTCTCCAAATCTGGATCGTTGATCGGAATCGTGTAGTACTCCATTCCTACCAGATTTCCGTATTTTCCCTGGCTGCCGCCATATTTCTTCGAATCTTCCTTCGGCGTGATCTGAATCTTTCCATTGCCAATCACAACCGATTCTACCTCGTGATCCTTAAGCATCTGATTAAACTCGCTGTACGGCATCTTGTGCGTGCGGCTGCCCTGCCAGAGGTTGTGCATCATCGCCACGCAGAGAAGCGTAAACAGCATCGTCATGATCAGCACTGCATAATTCTGACCGCGGGGATTTTTTCCATTTTTATTCTGGTTTCCCTTATTATCCATACACTTTCTCCATTCTGTGTCACTGTACATCCGGAATCTGCCACATCAGGTTACTAAAAAGCCCTCTAAATCTGCCGCATCTGCTTCTCATCCGGCTTCATGCCCGCTTTTCTTCCCCGTCAGCGCGCAAATTTCTGCGTACTCTTATCCATTATAGTGGCAGATTGCCTATAAATCAAGAAGTGAAAATATTAAAAACTTGTGAACTCCTTATAAAATATAGGTGTTTTCTCTGCATATATGAAATGCCATCAAAACTATCCGCTGTGTATCTCTTCCCGATACAGTTACCTCGTCACAGTTATTCGAAAAATTGCTTTTTAAAAAGTCCCTATTTACATTTGTGTGTCTGATGTATCAACAGTATAATGATACATTTCACGAATTGCGTATGCAATTAGAAAATCAAGTAGTCCAAATTCCATAAAATGAAATTTTAGGGCAAATTACAGACATTGGCTTGGCTGTAGTATTTTTAAACAACGTGTGTTAGACTACTGTTATACAAATCGGGATTGACCGAACTCTTTGAGAAAAATAGGAGGAAGCAGCTTTTTATGTTGTACTTAAAATCAGCTAATTTGGAAGATATTGAAAAGGAATACGAATTTATTACTAATACCCCTTCCAATGAAAATGGATTTACGAATTTTGCGTCTGGATGTTCAAGAAAGGAATTTGAAATAAAAATATTACCTGGTTATATTAATGCTGAAAAGGGAATTGATCTGGCTGATGGATGGGTTCAGAAACGGATTTTTTCTTATGGGATGATGAGAAAATAGTAGGATTATTTCGCGTGCGTCATTACCTTACTCCTGCACTTGCAAACGGAGGAGGCCATATAGGATATGGAATAAATCGAGTTGCTTAAAAAAGCCAGTGTTTATGCGGGTTTCAGCGATTTCGATTAGTCTTTTGATAACAAATTGATAACAGTCATAGCAAGTGCCATTATTCTTGTTATCCAGTGGTTTATGGGTAACGGAACAATTAACAGGTGGCTTGCAGACTAAAGTTCGGAGCTTGGCTCTGAACAAATTCCATATTATAAACTAAGCCCTTAGCTGTGGTTAATAACCATAGTTAAGGGCTTTTGTTGCCAAAGCATCTGTAGGAGCTGCCAGTGGCAGTCCTGTAGGTGCTTATTTATCTTCAAGTGGTCTTTGAATGCTTCCACGAGCGTCACTTAATTCCTGTGATGGAACTTTTGCCCAACGCTGTGTGGTGTCGAACTCTGGATAATGGTAACGCCAGTTATCGTATTCTTCTCTGTTGATTTCTTCGGAAGATAGCTTGTCTGCCTGTTCTTTCCAAGCATACAGCATTTTGAGGAGTTCATATGCTTCTCTGCCTTTGTCCTTGTTGACCTTTAAGCATACCTCTCCGTCTGCTTCACTGACAGTAAGACCGTAAATATCTTCAAGGGTAAACAGAGTGTGCATAAGACCGATATAGCTGTCTATGTCAGGAACATCAAGAGCCTGTGGAGAAACATCAAGCACCTGTGCCAATGCATTTGTAAGGTCTGCTTTCGGTTTTGTGTACCAGTTTCGTACTGTGCCAAACGCACATCAGCACTCTTTCTGGAAAACCGATTGCTGTACCGAGATACTTTTGTGTCATACCACGCATTAGTCTGAAAAAATGTATTCTTTCGCTGATAGCCATAATGATACGCTCCTTTTATATTTAGTGAAATAAGTATAGCAGAAATGTTTAGTGGAAGTCAAGAAAAACCGAAACAAAAATGTTTAATATTTTCTTTGCAACCACTTGACAATAGCAAATATGTTTAGTAAAATAAATTACGAATTAAACAAATATGCTTAATGCGACAACTGAATGACCGTCCGAAAAGCCAAACCGCCAAGACCTCGTCGGAGCAAGTTCCGTATCGTTCGCTTGTGTGCAAGCACAAAAGCTCATTCGCTGCACTGTTCTCCTCTTCCCAAAAGTCTCCGACTTTTCGGGAACCCCTATACGAGCGAGCGCCTGATGTACTGCGGTGCATTGGGACAGCACAGCGCCTGCCGACAAGCAGGAGTGCCTGTTGGAACTTTAACACGGAGAAAGCGGCAAGCAAAAAATTATTTTAAGAAAGGAAGAAAAAGGATATGGAAAACAGATTTATCCGAGCCGAAGATGTGCTCAGGAACTAAACGTATCAAAACCTTATGCATATAAACTCATCAGACAATTAAATGAGGAATTGAAAGCAAAGGGCTTTATTACGATTGCAGGGCGTGTAAATCGCCAGTATTTTACGAAAGGCTCTACGGAGCAGGAAAGGGGGAAATGTAAATGCCGGTATTTAAGAATGAAGATAACGGTACTTGGTATGTGATGGCAAGGTATGTGAACTGGAAAGGGGAACGCAAGCAGAAATGCAAGCGTGGCTTTGCTACCAAACGAGAAGCACAGGAATGGGAAAGAATGTTCAAATTGCAGACTTCTTCAGACCTTGATATGAGTTTTGAAGCCTTTACGGAGCTTTATATCAATGATGTGAAGAACCGTTTGAAGGAAAACACGTGGCTTACCAAAGAGCATATCATACGCACAAAGATACTTCCGTATTTCGGGAAACTGAAAATCAGCGAGATTTCCACAAAGGAGATTATTACTTGGCAGAATGAAATGCTTGCCTATCGTGATGAGAAGAAAAAGCCTTATTCACAGACGTATCTGAAAACGCTGCACAATCAGTTGTCCGCCATTTTCAATCACGCTGTCCGCTACTATGAACTGCGTTCCAATCCTGCGGCAAAGGTGGGAAATATGGGACGTGAGGAACACAAGGAAATGCTGTTCTGGACAAAGGAAGAATACAAGAAATTCTCTTTGAGATGATGGACAAGCCTGTTTCCTTTATGCGTTTGAAATGCTTTACTGGTGCGGTATCCGAGAGGGCGAGCTGTTAGCTTTGACTCCGGCAGATTTCAACTTTGATAAGGAAACAGTCACAATCAATAAATCCTATCAGCGTTTGAAAGGGCAGGATGTGATTACTTCTCCGAAAACGAAAAAGAGCAACCGCACGATTAAAATGCCGAAGTTTCTGTGTGAGGAAATGAAAGAATATCTCGGTATGCTTTACGGATTGAAGAAGAAAGACCGTATCTTTACGGTGACGAAAAGCTATCTTCATCACGAGATGGACAGAGGGGCAAAGGCGGCAGGCGTGAAGCGTATCCGCATTCACGATCTCCGTCACAGCCACATTTCACTCTTGATTGATATGGGCTTTTCTGCGGTGGCGATTGCTGACCGAGTTGGTCACGAAAGTATTGATATTACTTATCAGTACGCACACCTCTTCCGTCAAAGCAGATTGAGATGGCAGAAAAATTAGATGATTTAGGGAAAGGAGATTTTGAAAATGTCAGCTAAGAACAGAGATAACAAAAATCGTTGGAGGAATATCACAGTAGGGTTTCGAGTATCGCCCGAAGAAAACGAACTCATTAACAGAGCTGTAGCTCTATCAGGATTGCCAAAACAGGAGTATTGTTACCGCCGTTGCTTAAATCAGGATGTGGTGGTACAGGGCAATCCGAGAGTGTATAAGGCGTTGAAAACGGAATTTGCCACAGTCCTTGCGGAACTGAAAAGGATTGAAGCAGGAAAAGGTGTGGATGATGAACTGCTGAGTGTAATAGAACTGATTTCCATTATTCTCGGCGGTTTGAAAGGAGAGGATGCGAATGGAGAATAAAAAAGAAATGACTATTCCAAATGTATCTGCGGCAACAGATGCGGAACAGTCACTTTCCAAATGTACTGACAATAGTATAGTCAATCAGGATACGGATTTCAAGGGGTACGAGCAATCTTTGAAGAAATGCAAAGGGAAATACTCAGACAGTTAGACCCTTCCTATCTGAAAACAGTATCAATGACAACGCTGTATGATACGGTGTTTGAGGTTCAGACACCACTTATCGACGGTCTGCTCCAAAGGGGAACTTACCTTTTCGTAGGTTCCCCGAAAGTGGGAAAGAGCTTTATGATGGCACAGCTTGCCTATCATATCAGCACAGGCACACCGCTTTGGGAGTATAAGGTGCGTAAGGCAACGGTGCTTTATTTTGCCCTTGAAGATGATTACCCACGTTTGCAGAAGCGATTGTTTCAGATGTTCGGTGCAAAGGAGACAGGCAATCTGTATTTCGCAACGGAATGTAAAACGGTCAATGGCGGACTGGAAGAACAGATAAGAGGGTTTATGAGGGAACACCCAGACACAGGCTTGATTATCATAGACACCTTAAAGCGTGTGCGTGAAGCAGGCGGAGCAGATTACAGCTACGCAAGTGATTATGATGTTGTGGCAAGGCTGAAAGCGTTGGCAGACAGTTACAAGGTTTCAATGCTTATTGTTCATCATACACGCAAACAAAAATCGGAAGATATATTCGATATGATTTCAGGCACGAATGGTCTGATGGGTGCGGCAGACGGTGCATTTGTTCTCAGTAAGGACAAGCGTACTTCCAACAATGCCACACTTGATGTTGCTGGCAGAGACCAGCAGGATATGAAAATCCATCTTGTAAGGGACAGCGAGCGATTGGTGTGGAACTTTGCAAAATCGGAAACGGAGATGTGGAAAGAACCGCCCGAACCTCTGCTTGAGAAGATAGCGGATACGCTCTTTATCGGAAAGTGACAGATGGGAAGGAACTGCTTCGGAACTTTGCGAAAGGCTTGCGGTGGATATAAAGCCGAATGTACTTTCTTTAAGGCTCAGTATCAACGCAAGCAGGCTGTTTCGTGATTACGGTATCCGTTATCAGAACAGCCGCACACACGACGGAAGAAAGGTTTCACTTTGGAAAGAAACCGAGCAGACGGCGTGACAAACGGTGTCAAAGGTGTCAATGTTTTTGAGAGCAGCACGCTGTGAAAAACATTGTCACCATCGTCACACTTTGACACCGGATAAAGTTTAGGGGAGTGTGCAGAGAGTGCCTTTTCAAAGGCGGCTCTTTGGTCTCGCCTGCTGGCTCGGTCGGTTCGCAGGCGTGTGTGCCACCGGCACACGCTCACCCCTCGGAGAGCCTTCGGAGAACGCAAAACCTGTTTACAGGTCGCATTTTTGATGGGTGTACCCGTCAAAAGTGCTTTTGCGTTACTTTTGACAAAAGTAACAAAACCTGAGAATGTTGAAATTTACAGATGGGAGATGAAAAAATGCAGAGAACGATAAGTGCAATGGTCGGTAAAGGCTCGGTCAATCACAATAGCCGAAAGTTCCGAGCAGAAAATGTAGACGGAACTCGTACTCATCTCAATATCGACTACTGCAATGAAAATATAAAGACAGTTTATCACGAATTGTTTGATGAAGCATTGGAAAGATACAATGCCAAGCAGATAAGGTCAGACCGAAAGATAAAAGATTATTATGAAAAAATCCGAAGTTCCAAGCAGGAAAAACCGTTCCACGAAATCATTTTACAGGTGGGCGGTAAGGGAAATATGAACGCCGATACGGAAAACGGAGAACTGGCAAAGCAGATTTTAGATGAATACTATCAGGGTTTTCAGGAGCGAAATCCACAGCTTCGGGTGTTCTCGGCTCATCTGCATATGGATGAAGCTACACCACATCTGCACATAGATTTTGTACCTTTACCACAGGCAGCAAGCGTGGACTTGATACAAGAGTGTCACTAAAGCAGGCTCTTGCAACGCAAGGTTTTAAGGGCGGCAGTCGTGGCGATACGGAGTGGTCGCAATGGATACAGTCCGAAAAAGAACAGCTTGCGGCGGTGATGGAACGTTATGGGATTGAGTGGGAACATTTAGGCACACACGAAAACATCTTCTGTTTTGGATTATAAAAGCAGGAAAGAGAAAAGAAGTGGCGGCATTAGGTGCGAAAATCGAGCAGAAACAGATTGAATTTGATGTGTTGTCGGAACGAGTATTGAACTATGATAAGGCAAAAGACGAGCTGTCAAATCTTGAAATAGAGCTTGATACTGCACCGAAATATCAGTTGCCAGAACCAGAGAAATTTATGACTGCAAAGGCATATAAAACCAAAATGGCAGAGCCGGTTGTAAGGAAATTGAAGCAACTTGTCAAAACGGTGCTTGCCCGTGCTTTGAGGGTGGGACAACTATCATAGGCTGAATACAGCGAATGCACAGTTATACCGCACCAATCAGCGTTTGGAGAAAGTCAATGAAAGATTGACCGAAGAAAACAAAATCCTAAAAGCAGAAAATAAAGATTACAGCCTGCTCCGTAAGGTTTTTGGTCGCAAACAGATAGATGATTTGTTGGAGCAGGCAAGAACAGTTAAAGGTCGCAAGCGTGATAATACACGATCACGATAGACAAAAATCACAGGAGGAAAAGGAAAATGACAAAGACAATTTTGAAGAAATGGGCGGAACTTATAGACAGGTGGGTGATTATTTATTGCCGAACATCACAGTACCAGCCGAAGAAGAAATAGAGCCGATTGGTTTATGGGGGAAACGACATGCAAGGCATTTAAAGGAACACTATAAAGTGTTATATATGAACCTGCTGACAAGCGGAAAGCTGCATAGTTATCTTGCAGAAGTCGATAAGCAAGCAGAGGATATGTTTCTTCGACTGGTAAAGGAATATGCCGACAGACAAGATGTGACGGAACAATTAAAGAAAGATAATCCCTACGAATGGATTGGAAGAATGAATAATATTCAGGCTTGTGTGAGGGAAGTTGTAGGAACGGAGTTGATTTACACATAAGCGTTTTACGGTATGGTGCTCCTGCGTTTGCTGGAGTGCTGTGGTTGTGGTTGTAAAGAGGTTGTGAAAGATTGAATTTCGTAATGGTTGGATGTATAATTAGGAAGTGAAAATTTTAATTTGCACTTCCATAAGGTGAAATGTATTGACACAAAAAATACAGTATGATAGTATTGCCATTAGAAGAAAGAAAGGCACATTTTGTGTAAGGTGAGGAAATGATTAATAGATAATTTGATTTAAGTAAGACACATATAGTTATTGAGCCTGTAGAGAATAGGTTTGTTTTGTGTACGCTTAAGTTGGATTATCGCAAGAGGCATTTCCTTTGTTTTCCTTTTGGAAAAGAAATAAGGGTCTATTTAGCGAGTCTATTTTTGCGTATGCAAAAAAGACTCGTTTTTGTGTGTTCAAAATAATAATTGGCTCAGACTTCGAAAAGGAGAAACTTTAATGTTGCAGATAAAAAAATTAAATTTAACACATAAAAAAGACCTGAGAATAATTCTTAATGATTTCAACCTTGTGCTAAATGATGGAGATAAGGCAGTTATTATTGGAGAAGAGGGAAATGGGAAATCGACATTAATGAAGTGGATATACAATCCGTCGCTTGTAGAAAACTATATAGAAGCAGATGGGGAAAGGATAATGGGACACGAACGTCTTGGTTATCTTCCGCAGGAGATGCTCGATGAAGAAAAAAAAAACAATATACGAATATTTTTCTGAAGAGGAAATATTCTGGGAGAAAACGCCTAAAGAATTGTCTGTTATTGCGGGAAAATTTGGAATGAAAATGATTTTTCTACAGTAACCAGACAATGGGTAGTCTTTCAGGAGGCGAAAAAGTCAAGACACAACTTATGAGGCTTTTCATTCGCGATGTTTCTGTGCTGTTGTTGGACGAACCTTCCAATGACATCGACATTGCGACGCTTACATTACTGGAAAAAATCATAAATGACTGGAAGCACATTGTGCTTTTTATTTCACACGATGAAACGCTGATAGAGCGTACTGCCAACATGGTGATACATATCGAGCAGATTATACGAAAAACAAAGGCGAGATATACCGTGGCAAAGCTTCCCTATAGACGCTATGTGGAAGAACGGCTTCATAAATTTGAAATCCAAAAACAGCGGGCACTGAGTGACCGTAGGGAGAAAAAGATTCGCGATGAAAATATCAAAGAGTTATGCAGAGTGTACAAGGTGCATTAAGAAGTTGTACCAGACAAGCACCGTCTGTTGCCAAAAACTTAAAGGACAAAATGCATACGGTTAAGGCAATGGAACGAAGATTTGAAAAAGAAGATGAAAATATGACTCAGATGCCGGAACAGGAAGAAGCAATCTTTGTCAAATTAGGGGATGAAAACTCACACATTCCCGCAGGAAAAACGGTCATAGAATATGAACTTTCAAAGCTTGTGACTCCGGATGGCAAAAGAATTTTAGCAGAAGGAATTCATTTAAAAATAAAAGGTTCAGAAAAAATCTGTATGATAGGAGCCAACGGGGCAGGAAAAACGACTCTTCTAAAAAAGATAGCGGAAGAACTCCTAAATCGGAATGACATTAAAGCAGAATATATGCCTCAAACTTATGAAGACCTGCTGGATTTGGATGTTACACCGGTTGATTACCTTGATAAAACAGGAGATAAAGAAGAGCGTACAAGAATTAGAACATACCTTGGTTCACTTAAATACACACCAGATGAAATGGAGCATCCGATTCGGGAGTTATCAGGCGGACAAAAGGCGAAAGTGCTTCTCTTGAGGATGAGCTTAAGGGTGCAAATGTTCTTATTCTGGATGAACCGACAAGAAATTTTTCACCATTGTCCGGTCCGGTAATAAGAAAAATGCTCCGAGAATTCCGGGGCTGTCATTAGCATTTCTCACGATAGAAAGTATATTGAAGAGGTGTGCGATAAAATATATCAGCTAAATCCTAATGGATTACAGCTAATTGGTGATTGATAACAAAAAGGATGAAAGACTGACAAATTTCAGGCTTTTAGTGAGTTGGAAAGCATACAAAGATTTGAATTTGGAGGATAGATTATGGTACGTACAGAAGATGCATGTGAAATTATAAAATATGCTTTGCAAAACGAAATTAAAGTATATTTAGATGGCGGATGGGGTGTTGATGCACTTCTTAAAAGAGAATCAAGAATACACAATGATATTGATTTGTTTGTTGAACTGAAACATTATCATGATTATATTTATGTGATTAAGCAGCATGGATTTGAGGAAGTAAATACTGATTATACAACGGATGGTCATACTGTCTGGAAAGATGATAAACAAAGAATCATTGATTTACATTGTTTTGAATTTACAGATGACGGAATTGTTTATGAGGGAGATATATTTCCATCAAAAACTTTTTCCGGTATTGGAAAAGTTGGAGATATAACTGTTTCTTGTATTGAACCATTGAGTCAGGTAATGCTTCATTTGGGATATGAACACGATAAAATGATGTGCATGATGTGATGCTGTTGTGTGAAACATTTCAAATAGCAATACCAGATGAATATAAGGAAAAGTAAAATTTCAGTTTTGTGTTGAATCTCTAAGCAAAATAGCTTATAATTTGACATGCTACATATAGTTATTATCCACAGTTATCGAGTAGGTGTTATCAATGCCGATAACAAAATGATAACATTAGCTCGTATAGGCAGGATAATATGGATATATCAAATAATCAAAAGAACGAGAAACATTACAGAGAATAATTCCTAAACAAAAAGCGTTAGTCTTTGTAGAGTTTGAATAGTTGAAGCTGAGCTGTAAAGCCTTTGTTTACAAGGGTTTTACAGCTTTTCCTTTATAGGATTGTATTTTCATTGCATTATTTTTCTTCAACTGTTCTGTGATAGATTGCTGTATGTTGATTGCTGGTATAATTAGCAATGATTTCAGTAGCAGATTGTACTTGTAATATTCCAGTCAGCTTTTTAGCAACTTCAAGATTCGTATTTGGATACAGATGACCATAAGTGCCGAGTGTTGTCTGTATTTTTTCATGTCCTAAACGTTCCTTGATAGATTGATGAATAATATCAAAGTTAGTGCGGAAGAAATTGTGGTGCAGGAGGTGATTTATATGTAAAACGGGGTGGTTGAAATACCACACTTTATAAAAAGTGTTAGCAATGGTACACAATTTGTATATGCTAGTATTTTGAGGAAATATTAGAATAGACATTATTCGAATTTTTTCTCTATTTTTGTTGATTTGTTTTAATATAAATGATATCTTAATATTAAGATATTTTGATATCATTTGCGTCAAGGAGGTGCAACTTGTTGAGCAATCGAACAAAACAGGTGCAGTTCAGAATGCCGGATGAGCTGCATGCCGAACTAAAAGACTGGCATATGATAGAAGTAGTTTTGCGGATTTTTTTAATAAAGCAGCTGAAGATTATCTGTCTAAGCGTGAGAAGAAAAAATCTAAGACTAAAAATGGAGGAACTAAGAATGGCTGAAACGAAAGTAATTGTAATTCCAGAAGGAAAAATTTGTGATTATATTGACGGTAAATTCCGTAATGACACTCCAGAGGAATATGTGCGTCAAACCATTGAAAAGCGCCTTATAAATGAGCATAAATATTTACCTAAACAAATTAAAATTGAGTATACTCTTCAACTAGGTTCTAGAAAACCTCGGGCGGATATTGTTATATTTGATAAAGAATGTACTGAACAGACTCAGGAAAATGTTAAGCTTATTATTGAATGTAAAAAAGAAGCTGTTGATGCTCGGAATGCGAAAGATGGAGTTGAACAACTAAAATCTTATATGTCAGCTTGCCCAAATTGTGAATGGGGTATGTGGACAAATGGAAAGCAAAAGGAAGTTTACCGGAAATATGTTAATGACAAAGGGCAGATAGACTTTATGGATTATAATGATATTCCTTCTGCTGATGGTAATCTAGATGATATTAATCGTCCAAAAAGAACTTCGCTTAAAAATGCTTATGATGATAATCTGCTTTTTACATTTAAAACATGTCATAACCATATTTATGTGAATGATGGATTACAGAAACAACCAGCTTTTTTTGAATTGCTGAAAGTAATTTTCTGCAAGATTGAAGATGAACGTAATATTACTAAGCCATTAGAGTTTTACGCGACTTCTGAGGAACGTTCTAATATCGATGGACAGTTAACGGTAAAAAAACGTATTTCAAAGATTTTTGATCAAGTTAAAAACAAGAAAAAATATAAACAAATTTTTGATATTAATGATGAGATTAAACTTTCGCCGCGTAGTTTGGCGTATATTGTGAGTGAATTGCAGAAATATAGTTTGCTTAATACAAATATTGATATCAAAGGGAAAGCATATGAAGAAATTGTTGGGGCCAATCTACGTGGTGATAGAGGAGAGTTTTTTACACCAAGAAATGTAATGAAAATGGTAGTCGAAATGATTAATCCTAATGTTGATGAAAAAGTGTTGGATAGTTCTTGCGGAACAGGCGGATTTCTTGTAAATGCTATGACACATGTTATTGAAAAACTTGAAAAACAATTTGAAACTGAATTGGGAGTATTAAAAGACCAATGGAGCGCAGAGGCAATAAATGCATTTAGGGATCGTATATCTGATATGGCAAAGTCAAACTATTTTGGTTTTGATATTAACCCAGATCTTGTTAAGGCAACAAAAATGAATATGGTTATGAATAACGATGGAAGTGGTAATATTTTGCAAACTAATTCATTGTTACCGCCACATGAGTGGACAGATGATTTTCGTTCGGACCTAGCTGAAGCACTAGGAATAGATAAGGCGTCTATACGAAATTACAAGACTATTGAATTTTTTGATGTAATTGTTACAAATCCTCCGTTTGGTAGTAAAATTCCTATTAAGGATAAATCTATTTTGGAGCAGTATGAATTAGCTCATGTTTGGGAAAATGATAAAAAAACTAATACATGGACAATGACAGAACGCTTACAGGCATCGGTACCTCCAGAAATTTTATTTGTTGAACGATGTACACAATTCCTTGTTCAGGGCGGACGTATGGGGATTGTTCTTCCGGATAATATTCTTGGTGCACCAGGACTTGGTTATATTCGTGAGTGGCTAATTAAAAATCATAGAATTATTGCAAGTGTAGATCTTCATGCAGATACATTTCAGCCAAGAAATGGAACCCAAACATCAGTACTGCTTCTTCAGAAAAAAACATCGGAACAAAAACATGAAGAAGAAAAGAGTGGCATTATGGCAGATTATAATATTTTTATGGCTATGGTAGAAAAAGTTGGACATGATAAACGTGGTAATCCTACTTTTAAGCGTGATAAAGAAGGAAATGAAATTCTTGTTCCAGATAAAAATAGTGTGCTTGTATTGGGAAAAACTGGAGAAGGTGATCGCACTGTAGCTCATGAGCAAAAGAGAAAAGTTGAAGATGACCAAACGCCGGATGTACCTGTGATCTTTTCTGAATGGAAAGCTAAGGAGGGAATAGCATGGTAAATGGAAATTTAGCACATCAGTTTGTTGCATCTCCTGAATTAACGGTTGAAATTGATGAAATGCCTGTTAAATGGTGTACGATTTCATTATCAGAAATGGTTAAAAGGAGGTAAACGTTTAGAGGCAAGTTGTTTATGATGTAGAGGCAAAACAAGCTCATAAAATTATTGTAGAGGGTAAATATCCAATCACTATGCTGGGAGGTGAAAAAGGATTAGCTACATCTTATACTGGCGCAAGATTTAAACGAATTTGGGTTGAAAAATCGGAATATCCTATTTATCAGCCGTCAACCATAATGGATATTAACCCAATTCCTGATGGGTATATTTCTGCTATTACCGATACGAATATTGACGCACTACGAGTATCTAAAGGGCAAATTCTCATGACCTGCTCTGGTACGATTGGAAAAGTATCTTTTGTTTCGGATACATTGGATGGCTTGATTTTTAGTCATGATCTTTTACGAATTAATTGTAAAAATGTGAATGATGTGGGATATGTATATGCTTTTTTAAAGAGTAAAATTGGAAATAAGATTCTACTTACTAATAGTTATGGTGCAGTAATTACACATATTGAGCCAGAACATTTAGCGACTGTTCCGATTCCAAATGCCCCAGATGTCTTAAAACAAAAAATAGGAAATCTAATTTTACGTTCATATACTCTTCGTGATGAATCAAACGATTTGATTAATACAGCAATAAAAATGTTGATGGATGAACTTCAGTTACCGAAAATTGATGATATGGTTGTTAATTATTTTAAAAAAGATGCCTCCGTACAAACATTTAATGTTAAATTGAGCGATATGGAATATCGTTTAGATGCTTCATATCATGTGCCTGTTGTAGATGCAATCATCGATCATTTAAAAAGGCATGCAGCAGAAGTTACAATTGTTGGTGACAAGCGTATAAGTAAATCCGTTATTCTTCCGGGGAGATTTAAAAGAGTGTATGTCGATGAACGCTATGGAAGAGTGTTTTTTGGAGGTAAACAATTACTTGAACTCGATCCTACTAATACAAAATATCTTTCTGTTTCGCAGCATGATAAGCGAATGAAAGAAGAACTTGAATTAAAGGAAAATACAATACTTATTACTAGAAGTGGTACGATAGGAAAGACTGCAGTTGTTCCAAAACATTGGGTAAATTGGGTGGCAAGTGAAGATATATTGCGTATTGTTCCTGCAAATGAAGATATTGCAGGGTATCTTTATATTTTCTTGTTGTCGGAATATGGTGCAAAACTTATTGAGAGATATGCGTATGGATCGGTTATTTCTCACATTGATGACGCCCATATAAGGCAAATTCCTGTTCCTATACTTAAAAACCATGATATTCAAGAAAAAATCAACTCCCTTGCTCTTGAAGCCAATAAAAAAAGATATGAGGCATATAGATTAGAACAGAAGGCATTAGAGGTTCTAGATAAGGAAGTTATTTATGCGAAATGAGGTGAGCTGAGATGCCAGGATATAAAGATTGGATAGATGCAATTGACATAAAGGTTGATTATTTTTCTGCATTTATGAAAGCTTGGATTGCCTTTAATGCATGGTATAATTTTAGTGGTGAAGTTCCGACTGGAAATGATAAAGCATGTATTGAATATATTTCAAGTCAGACAAATAGGTTTAAAACATATATGATGAATTTAATTAATGCTGAAAATACAGAGGGGAGTGCATATAGAGAAAATATTGCAAAATTGCATGGCTCTCTTTTAAACGCTGCAATTACCACACAAGAATACATAGGGGTTCGACAATCTGTTTCATTTGCGGAAGTAGCTGTAAAAAACGCAAATACACTTAAACGTAAAGATTATTATCAATATAATTATGAATGCTCTAGGGCACATGGTAAGACAAAAACAGTAGTTACAGCTAGAGCTACGGGAAATATAATATTTAATTTTGAACAAGAGGGATATGATATCGACGTTTTAAGACAACAATCAGGTTTTGCTAGTTTAACAGTCAGACAAAGAGAAAAATGTGAGGAATGTTATAGAGAATTGACTCCATATCGAAATATAAGTGTTTTAGCAACTGGACAAGACACGAAACAAATCGGTGTATATAATTTTGTGAATGATGTAGGAAAGATCAGTGAAGCTATTGTTATTATATTGTATATGCTGCGGTGCTGTCTTGCACATGGTGACATATCTCCAGATGAATCAGCAAATGAGGTTTATAAATACGCATATGAAGTACTTTGTGCACCGTTAAAAAAAATAAAATAAAACTTTTATTAAAAAAGTTGTTTATGATGTTTTTATGAGAACATGATAAATGCTAAAATATATGAAAGTATAAAAGCTGTAAAAATCTACGTTGAATTTTACAGCTTTTTGTGTATAATATAGGTAGTAGAAATAATACGAAATCAAAGGAAGGAGCTGAAAGAATATGGCAAATATTTTACCAGTGTCTGATTTGAGAAATTATAATGAAGTTTTGAAAAACTGTCATAAAGGAGAACCGGTATATTTGACCAAGAATGGCAGAGGACGTTTTGTAGTTATGGATTTTGAAGATTATGAGCGTGACCGTGCAGAGAAAAAGCTTCTGATGAAGCTGCAAGAAGCTGAAGAAGCAGTGAAAGACGGTGAAGGTTGGTTAAATCTGGACGAATTAAAAGCACTTGTGGGGGAATAAGATGTTAAAACTGCGGATCAATCCGATTGTTGCAAAGGATTTGAAGAATATTCGGGATTATATTGCTGAAGATAACGAAGAATATGCTGCAAAGACCGTAAAGGAAATTTATGGTAAATTTGAAAATCTTCAGATGTTTCCAGGAATGGGTTCAGATCTTTCAAAACGAGTCAGTTTTCGGACAGACTATAAATATGCAATATGGGAAGATTATGTGGTTATTTACAAGGCGGGAAACGAGTATGTAGAGATTTATCGTGTGATTAACCGGTATCAGGATATTACGAGAGTTTTTGATTGATAACATAATCATGATAATAAATTGATAACACCGTTCAGTTCAGCCTGTGGACTTTGGACAGTGGAACACATATAAAACCAGATAGAACCATAATTCCTATACAAAAGTGTATAGCGACAAGATTTTATTTGCGAGTTTGAATAACGGATTTAAATGCCGAAAGCCTGTATTTATGCGGGTTTCCGGCATTTGTTTTATTAGATGACTCTAGTTTGGCTCTATTTGTGGGTGGAGTAATGGAGTTAAATGGAGTTATCAGTTTTGAAAAGGTAAATAAAAAAGGAAGAAGGTACAAGCTATGTTGCCAACAAGAGAAGAAGCACTGAAGTTAATTCGTGATGGGTTATTATTTAATCCGGGACCTTGGGGAAAACATTGTTTAACAGCAGCACACTGTGCAGAAAAAATAGCAAGTGCATGTGGTGATATGGATGTTGAGAAAGCATATATATTAGGTTTACTACATGATATAGGAAGAAAATTTGGTGTAAGACATCTTGGACATGTTTATGATGGATACGTATATATGAAATCATTGGGATATGATGAAGTAGCAAAGATATGTTTAACCCATTCTTTTAATAATCATACGATAGATGAATACATCGGAAAATTTGATGTTACAGATGAAGAATTGACAATTATAAAAACTGAATTAGCAAAGACCATATATGATGAATATGACCGGTTAATTCAATTGTGCGATTGTTTGGCAGGAGCGGAAGGAGTTCTTGATATAGAAAATAGGATGAATGACGTAAAGAAAAGGTATGGCTTTTATCCGCAGGACAAGTGGAATTCCAATATAAATTTGAAGCAATATTTTGAGGGGAAAATGAATAAAGACATTTACATTATATGTGAGAAAGATACATTTGCACCAGGAGATTTATGATATTATAAATATATTTTTACTACAAGTTTTATGAACAGGTTGGAGGTGGTTAAGTGGATATTTTATTTAAAAATGATGATTTTGTATTTTCATACAGAGTTGGCGGTATATTGAAACATAATGGTAAAATCTTGTTACAGCGTCCGAAGAATGATGATTATGCCATTATTGGCGGACATGTTGCGGCTATGGAGACAAGTATGGAAACTCTTAAACGGGAATTTGAAGAAGAGATTCATGCTAAGATTGAGGTAGATAATCTGTTAGCAATAGGTGAAATCTATTTTTCATGGGGTAAAAGACCGTGTCATCAGATAAGCTTATATTATAATGTGCATCTGGTCGATGATAATATTCCATTAAATGGTGTGTTTCATGGATATGATGAGCTGGATAATGAGAGAATTGATTTGGATTTCTGCTGGGTTCCGCTAGAGGATTTAAAGAAAGGTACTAAGGTATATCCTTTGGAGTTGATACCATATATTCTTGAGCCGGGGAAAGAAATTGTACATTTTGTTTCAAAGCAGATTTGAGGAGATAGTCAATGATAGAAAATATGAAGGTAGAATTTGGCAGAACATCAGATATTGATTCATGGATGCGATTAGTGAGAAAAGTAAGTTGGAATTTTCCAGGATTAGAGACAGAGCAGAGTATAGATGAACACAAAATAATAGTACTGAAATTCATGAATGACAAACGTGCTTTGTGCGTGAAGAACGAACAAGAGATTGTTGGCGTACTTTTATATTCTTGGAAGTATAATATGATATGTTGTTTGGCTGTTGATCCAGCTTATCGAAAAAGGGGAATTGCTTCGCTTCTTTTAAGAGAAGCAATTGATAAGCTTGACAGAGATAAGGATATAACTGTGTCTACATTTAGAGAAAATGATGTTAAAGGAATTGCACCTAGAAAATTATATAAGAAATTTGGATTTGAAGAGGGCGAGCTGATTGAAGAATTTGGATATCCTAATCTAAGGTTTGTGTTGCATGCCGACAAAAGTGTTGATAATGTAATAATTGGTACAACAGTAACTGTCACAGTCGATAGACCATTAGGAAGTTATCATCCTGAATATAAGGATATGTATTATCCAATAAATTATGGTTACATTGAAGGAGTTATGGCACCAGATGGAGAGGAGCAGGATGCCTATATATTAGGTGTAAATGAGTCAGTAGGTAAGTTTACAGGTAAAATTATTGCCATTGTTTATAGAAAAGATGATATAGAAGAAAAGTGGGTAGTTGTGCCTGAAGGAGTAACTTTTTCAAAGGAAGAAATCAGGAGACAGATTCATTTTCAGGAACAATATTTCGACAGTGAAATTGTGATGTAATATTAAGGAGATTGCTATGTCATTAGGATTAAAAAGAGGAACAGTGCAGCTTGAACCACATGATAAACAGTGGGATGAGGCTGCCATTCAAACAATCAAAATACTTAAATCTATATTAGGAGATGATGCTATTGATATACAGCATATTGGAAGTACAGCAATACCGGCAATTAAAGCAAAGCCGATTATTGATATTGCTGTTGGAGTGACTGATTTTGATAGAATAATATCATATAATGAGCAATTACAGAAGGAAGGAATCTTTTATCGCGGTTCAGATGTGGAACATCAACTTCTTTATGTAATGGGTGATATGGAAAGTGATACAAGAACACACCATATTCATATTGTGAAATGGAACGGAATCGAGTGGAAAAATTATATACATTTTAGAGATTATCTTAATGCTAATGAGAATGTGGCTTTGTGTTATCAGAAGTTAAAGGAAGAACTGGAAAGTAAGTATGCAGATGACAGGGTTGCATACACTAATGGCAAGCAAGATATGATAGATACTATTCTTAATGATCAATAAATTATATGCTTGACAAATAATTATTATGTGGCTATTCTGATAAAAAGCGATGAAGAGAGATAGTAAATATTTTGGATATTGCAGAGAGGAGTTGTTTGGTGGAAAACTCCATTGAAGAAATATTGAACCAGTCTTGGAGCCGTGTACCGACTGAATTATTCATTAGGCTACACTGGGAACGCCCATTACAGCGTCAGAGTTTCGAAAGAAATTTCCGTACTTGCTAAGGTCTATATTGCGAAATATAGATGAATTAAGGTGGTAACACGAAGCTATTAGCTATCGTCCTTAAAATTTATTTAAGGAGGGTAGCTTTTATACTTAAAAGTGATGTGAATCAGAAGATTGGAGGCGTTTATATGAATTATGTTGTTGAGAGTTATGAAAATTATAAAGAGGAAGATCGTTTGACTACGAATAATGCAAGAAAGATTGAATTTATAACTACTACTAGAGTTCTAGACGAAGTTATTGATGCTGAAAGTAAAATATTAGACTGTGCAGGGGAACTGGTGTTTATGCATTTTGGCTTGCTGATAAAGGACATGATGTAACTGCTACTGACATTACACCAAGGCACATAGATATTATCAACCAGACGCTTAAAACAAAAATACTCTATGAATACAGCGGTTTTGGATGCTACAGATATGTCCTGTTTTGCAGATGACACCTTTGATGTTGTTTTAAATATGGAACCTTTTATCATTTGCTTGTGGAACAGATGAAGGAGAAACAAGGTGTGACGGAGAAGTTGAAGGCGGAAAATCAGATGCTATGGGGAAAGATGAATAATATTATTGCTTGTGCGGAGGAGATTGTGGTGAGGGAGTTGGTGTATGCGTGATTTGGGCAGTTGAAAGGTGCCTTTGCTATATGATATATTGTTAAATTTAAAAACGAATATTTTTATGAAAAAAGTTGCATAAAAATATTAAATGATATAATAATGATAAGTAAATAGGAAAAGTGACTTGGAGGAATGAGCCATGATTATAGAGGTAAGAGCAAAAACTGTTATGCATTTGAGGATGACATTACATTTTCGATGAAAGCAGATATGCGAAATAAAAATTTGGAGCAAATGTTCACAAAGAGAATAATTTTAATGTCCTTAAAACGGTAGGAATATATGGACCAAACAATGCCGGTAAAACATGTCTAATCAAGTGCATTAAGGCAATAAGAAATGTACTTTTAAATAAGAAGAATGGACTGATGCCAAATATATTTACTGATAGTGATGTATGCGAGTTAGGTGTTACATTTATGGCATCTGGAAGGAAGTTTTCTTATGATTTTAAGTACGATGCAGAAAAAGAAGAATATATATATGAGTCATTTTCGGAGATATTTAAAGATCAGTACAACAACGAAAAGGAAGTTTGTTGGTTGAAAAAGGATACTGTTAGTGAAGTATACGAGTGTATTGATGAATCTGTTCAGACTATGATTTCGGTTGTATCAAAGAATAATTTGTTATGCTATGTGGTAGATACAAGTAAATTCGAACATATCAATGAGATGAAGCAGATTCTTGTCGGATTTGCAGAAAAATTGATATCATCAATATGAATAACATACCTATGCAGCACACGATTGAACTTATGAAGAATAAGAATCAGTTGCAGCAGAAGGTTGTTGAGTTCATAAAAATGCTGACTTATACATGGATAATTTTGAATATGTGGATATGGATAAGATACAGCTGAAAACTGGTGAAGGTGATGAAAAGCCAGATGAGAAAGTGCTTGATATTCCGGAGAACATTATGGATCAAATTAGATTGGTATCCACTTATAAGGGAGTCCATGTGCCAAGTATGATGTTTGACTCCACAGGAACAAAGAAGATTGCACTATTGCTAGCTATGTAATTGAAGCACTTGAACAGGGCAGAATTTTAGTCGTGGATGAGTTGGATAGCAGTATTCATTTTAAGCTTACCAGGGCAATTGTTGCTATGTTTAATAATGAATTAAATACAAGTGCACAGATGATATTTACAGTACATGATATTAACCTTATGGATTGCAAGAGAATGTTCCGCAAGGAGCAGATTTGGTTTGTTCACAAGGATGAAGAAGGTGTATATGTATATTCTCTTGCTGATTTTACTGCACAGCAGGGAGTGAGAGATACGACGGATGTTATGGAAAAATATAGGAAAGGTGCACTTGGTGCTTTACCTGATCCAGAATTGATTAACTCTTTGCTTAGCATTAAAAGCGGTGTAAAGGGGATGATGCCGATGCCAAATAAGCTCCCTAAGTTTTTTGATAACCATAAAATTTGTATTATTTGTGAAGGTAATGAGGAATATGAGTATCTAAATCGATTAAAAAATTTAAAAGTATGGAACGAGCAATATGATATTTCATTGGTCAATGCCGGTGGAAATGGTAATATCCCGGCGAGGTATCAAGACCGATACCAAAATGGAGCAGACGAACTTGTGCTTGTGTTTTGTGATACGGAAAAGAAACCTCACGAGCAGTATGAGGACATTAAACGCAAAATTAATGAGTTTCATGGTGTGGATAGTGCAGCGAATGAAGTGATTATGTTTGGTAATCCTTGTACGATGCAGATTATATCTAAGCATTGGACAGATGAAAATTTAAAATCTCCTGCAAAACCAGTGAATGCTCCTTTGATAAAGGAATATACAGGGGTGGAGAATTACAAAGGAAGAGCAGACCAGATTCGGAAAGTTATGGAACATGTTACTGCGGAGAATTACAAAGATATGAGTCGACGAGTGAAAAAATTGGAGACAATCGATACAATTACAGGAGGTAGCAATTTTGGAAGGTTTATAGAATTGTTTGAAGGAGGTGATGTCGGATGGATATATGAGATAAATAATAGAATTGAAGTATAAAGTATAAGGTCGGTAGTTAAATTAATGTTAAAGCAATAAATATTAAATTGTGTTATGAAAGGAAGATAAAAGATGGCAGATAATTTTAAGTTACCAGGTTCTTCATATGAAGAAATAATAAAAATAATTAAGGCATATTCAAGTGGAAAAGAAGGGCAAGCTCAACCATTAGATGCAATTGCTCAAGCATCAGGAATTGATAGGACAATTGTTAGCCGAAATAATGGCTTCTTATTACAAATGCAATTGTTGATGGAGGGCGCTAAGAAAACACCTACTAGTGAGTGCTTTTCTTTAGGAAGGGCATATTCTCTAGATATAAGAGAAGAAGTACAAAAAATATGGAAAATGTTGATTGAAAATAATGAGTTTCTCACAAGAATGATGTCTGCTATTAAGATTAGAAATGGTATGGATAAGACAGCACTCATTAATCATATTTTGTATTCAGCGGGGTCGACTACAAGTGCATCAAAAGTTGGTGCAAATACAATTATAGAAATTTTTAAGGATGCAGGAATGGTCAGGGAAGAAGATGGAAAAATCTTGGCCGTTGAAAAAGAAAATGTTATTGATACAAATGAAGAAATAGAACAAAATAATCAAATTAAAGACAACGAGCAAATTGTAAAAATATATGATGATAAGAAGATAAAAAATGGTACTGTTGTAAATATAAATATAAATATCGATGCATCGGTTGATCAGTTAGATGAACTTAGTGAAAAAATCAAGCAATTATTAAAGTCAATTAATGAATAGAGAGTAGGTGGAATTATGCAATATGAAATAGTTCTTACCACAGCTGAGGATATTGTTAGTGTTGTTGACGCTGCTTTGGCAGGAAAAGATATTTGTGATATACAATATATTAGTGAATTCGCAGATATATCAGAACAACAGGCACAGAATGCGATAAAAATGGCTGTTAATATGGAACTCTTGTATTTTGATAGTACTTCACAATCGTATAAAAGTGATTCATTACTATCACATTTGCTGGTTTCTGCACGAAATGATTTACAAAAGGCCACAATTATGAGGTTTATATTAGAGCAATATAAACCGTTTAAATCATTTAAGGATAGATATATATTTACACAATCTATAGATTTGGCTTGTAAGCAATTGAAAGTCTTATATGGTATGACAACAACATATAGGGATATTAAGAATACAATTACTAATATAGCTACGTATGCTAAGGCGATGATAAGTGATGGCGCTAATCAATTTGTTTTGAATGATGACCAAGTGACGTATCTGGAAATTTTAGATGTTGTGTTAAAATCTAAAGCAAATGATGATAATGCTTTGAAAACGTTATTGGGAGAAAGCACATATAATTACATAGATGCCGATAAAGTGTATACTCCCCTCTCGGATGCATTTAGCAAGGTACAAAATGAATTAACAGAAGGAAAAACTATTATTTTATACTCGGGGAATGCTTTCGAATCTTTTCTACAACAAATTGCGGATGAACATAGTGTGTCATTAGTTGGTAAAAATGGAATACTTCAAAAAAGTTCGGCGTTAGGGAATGTATTATCAAAAAAACATAGGGGAATGATTGATTATATTGGACAAGTTAGAAACGCGCTGATCATGGAGCTGACGTTGATGAGGGCGGAAAAATTTGGGAAGTCTCAGAAGAAACGTCGAGGGTATATCCTACAATAGTGGCAACTGTAATTAAAGATATAGTATTAAGAGAGAATGGAACGATACATGTCTAAATATAAATCAAATATAGTTTTAATTATAGTGCTTGCGTTTTGCTTGCAAAAATCCCCAAGATGATAAAGAATATATAGAATATCAAGAATGGCTACACAAAATATGGCAATGAGCGTTTTGTATAGACACAATATATAGCTACCGAAATCGAGTTTGAGTGACCTGTAAGTGGCTTAGAGGTTAGCTTCAAAAATCCAGTATTTTCAAGGCCTGAGGCCGTGTGAAATAACACGGTTTCAGGTCTTTTTTTGGTCATCGCTTCTAATATGCTTCTATTTTTTTCTGAAAGAAGCAGAAGCGAAATAACTCCAATTAAAGAGTCCAATTCGGTTTCTTATCTTTTATTTTCCACAGATTTCAAAAAAATAAAAAATTTTTGCTGAGATTTAGTAATGACCAAAAAACCACCCCAAATGTAATACGAAAGAAAAAATTCGTAATCGGAGGTGGAAGATATGTTTGAATGCAGAACATTTATCACAGTAAAAGAAATCGCCGAAGTACTCGGTGTTTCTGAATCTAAGTCTTATGGAATAGTTCGCGTTTTGAATAAGGAGCTTGCTGATAAAGGATACATGGTTATCTTGGGAAGAGTCAGCAGGAAATATTTCGAAGAGCGTTTCTATGGAGTAGAAAACGAAACAGAAGTAAAGGAGGTACAACATGCCGGCGAATAGGGATAAAAAGACAGGCAAGTGGAACTGCCAGTTCTATTACACCGATTGGACAGGAAAAAAGGTCAAGAAGATGAAGCGTGGCTTTGAGACCAAAAAGGAAGCTCAAGATTGGGAGCGACACTTCAAATTGGAAAAAGACAGTAGTTTAGACATGACCTCCGGAGATTTTTACAGACGTTATGAAGCGGATGTAAAGCCTAAGGTAAGGGAAAATACTTGGAAGTCAAAAGTCTGGGTGATTGAAAAAAAGATTCTTCCATATTTTAAGAATCTTATGATGAGAGATATCACTCCGCGAGACGTTCTTGCTTGGCAGAACGAGATGCGGAAGATGGAATTGAAAGATGGAAATAGCTTTAAGGGAACGAAGTCATGAGAGAGATGTTTGGAAAAGACGGTATGCCTGCAGAGATGGCTGGTGTGATGTTTGAGGAAATGCCTCCTACACAGGGCCCTCCGGGGCGAAGAGCGTAAGCTACGGCAGACTAGGAAGCGTGTATTCGCCAAAAGGTGAGAGGGTTAAGGAAACCTCGGCATATGGTCGTGTGAGATTTGATATTAAGAACATTATTGACGGCAGTTTTATTACAAAGACCAAGGATATTTATTGTACCTTGGAAATCAATGAGTAGAAAGGAGATTTTTATATATGTTTCAGAAGAAAGCAGTAGTAACGGAAAAGGATAACAAAAAGATGATGGCTAAAAAGAAGAAGGGTGGAGATATCAAGGTAAAGCTTATTGCTGTGCTTAAAGTGATAGTGCTTCCGGCACTCTTTGCAGGTATTGTGGTATGCGGATTATATCTTTCCATGCAGAACAAGCTTGAGGCAGAAAGCCTTAAGGGGCAGGTGCTTGTCATGAAGGAGAATGTTGTTGCAAATACTTTTGTTAAGTATGAAGATGCGGACAAGTACTTTACAAGTGTCGCAGTTGAAAAAATTGCGATTCCAGAGAATGCATACACTTCAACATCAGATCTTCCAAAGGAAGGCTTCTATATTGAAGATGCAATGACCAAGGCACAGATGGTTTTAAAAGATAATTTGGCATCGAAGGATCAGGTGATGGATAAGTACAAAGGTGGATACGAGATTACATCGTTTGCAGCAGAATCATTTGATGACTCAGTGAATGATTCCTTAAGAAAAGGCGATATCGTAGATGTGTATGCTGTGGATCCGGCAAGTGAGATGCTTGTACTTATGGCAGAAAATGTATATGTCAGTGAGGTATATGATAATGCTGGGAAGAAGATTACAGATGATGAGGGCGTGGCGACATCCTTTACCGTATGGGTTACACCGGAGGAAGTTGAAAGTATCAATACAGCGGTTGTATATGGCGGTATACAGATGTATTTAAAAACTGAATAAATAGCGCAGCAGTGCACCTTTGAAGCAATTCGAGGTGCACTGGTTTTTTATTGACATTGTTCGCTACAATTCATATAATATTTAGTGTGGTGATATTGAAGTTTTATTGATACTTATAGCAATAAAAATTGATAAAAATATCAAGAATGACATAATCTGTCCCACTGATTTCCTATAATGAGTCTGTAACATAAAACAAGGACATCTTTATTGGAGGAGAAGAACTATGAGAAAACGTTTGTTGAGTTTGGGATTGATTATGGTTTTATGCTTTTCACTTACAGGCTGTAAGAGTTCCGATTACAAAAAGGCAGTTGAGTTACAGAATAGTGGGGATTATGCAGGTGCATTGGAGCTGTTTAAAGGTATTGGCGATGATTATAAAGATGTATCGGATCGAGCCACTGAATGCCAATCATTTATTGATTCAATAGCTGCATTTGATGAAGCTAAATCATCGCTCGAAGATAAAAATGCTGAATTAGATAAAGCAATTTCTGAGGCAAATGATCTTGTAAACGGAGAAAATACAGCATTGGATGAGTCGCTTAGGTCTTCGTTAGAAACAAAGATTTCGGAAACAAAAGCAGTTAAGATAACTGCACCGAAAATGGCGGAGACGGTTAAAGAAATAGATACACAAACAACTGAAATGAATACAACGGATTATTCGGATGCGCTTAAGAGTCTTAATGAGGCATATACAGCATTTAATAATAGTGTTAAGCAGTATGAACTGGTAAATAATCCGGCGGAAGCGTATGTAATAAAGTGTTTGGCAAAAGTGGAACATGTTACAGGTATTTCTGCTGTTACGGAGGATAATGATCCCAATGGTCATTTGGGGAAAGCCGGAGGTTATACGGCAACCGTTTACTTTACTTGCGATTGGGTTAATCAAGCAAATGTATTAGGAAATAATATTATAGATAAAGGAACAGATGGAGGCGGTGCTATTGAAGTCTACGCAAATGTAGAAGATGCCGAATCCAGAAATGAATATTTAGCAGGTTTCGATGGTGGAATACTTGCTTCAGGTTCCCATACTGTGGTTGGAACGTGTGTAGTAAGAACCTCAGACGAGCTTGCAGCTTCAAAACAAAAAGCGTTAGAAGCAGCCGTAATTGAGGCCTTAACAAAACTTGAATAGCAAAAGTGATAAGGGTGCTCGCGGTTAATTCGTGGAGTGCCCTTTTATGCTTTTTGAATAGGTTGAAAGTGGTGAAATATATGCAGGAAGAGAACAAGGGTGATAAGATAGGACGCGTTTTACAATTATATGCTAAGCTTTCGGACGGTTATGTGATAAATAAGGCGGAGGAAGCAGCTTATTATGGAGTTACAGAGCGTAGTATTACTAGGGATATTGATGACATACGGAATTTTCTTGATGAGGATTCAGAAAGGACCGGAATTGTAAACAATGTTGTTTACGACAGAATGGCTAAAGGATATCGGCTGGAGACTCTGAATAAGATAAGGCTTCAAAACAGTGAAGTTTTAGCTCTTTGTAAGATACTGCTTGATATCAGAGCTTTCACAAAGAATGAAATGGTAAGTATGTTAGACAAACTTATTACTTGCTGTGTCCCAAAAGTGAATCAAAAGTGAGTTAAGGAATTGATTCAAAATGAAGAATTTCATTATGTTGAGCCTAAACATGGCAATGAGTTTATAGATTTAATGTGGGATTTGGGTCAAGCAATAAATGAAAGCAGATATATTGAAATTGATTATCTTAGAACAAAAGACAAAGCAATTGTTCACAGAAGACTTCAGCCAGTGGCAATCATGTTTTCGGAGTATTATTTTTACTTGACTGCATTTATAGAAGACGAAGAGGTTAGAAAAGACTTTGATGTTATAAACGATTCATTCCCGACCATTTACAGAATAGATAGAATCAAGAATATGTCTGTACTTGATAAAAGATTTCATATTCCGTATAGTAGCCGCTTTGAGGAAGGCGAGTTTAGAAAAAGAATTCAGTTTATGTATGGTGGAAAGATTCAAAAGATTAGGTTCCGATATAAAGGTCCTGATATTGATTCTATCCTTGATAGATTGCCAACCGCACATGTGCTTGATGAAGAAAATTGCGAGTATATAGTTGCTGCCGAGGTGTTTGGTACCGGTATTAATATGTGGATACGAAGTCAGGGCGACTATATTGAAATGATAGAGGAAGTATAGAACAAGTAAAAAAGGAATGGAAGGTACTTAAAATGACAAAGATTAAGATCAGAAGCAATCCGTATAACAGAGAAATTTCATATCTTACAATGGATGAGGCGACTGGACAATGGGTTGATGTAAGAGAGACAGATGAAAGAAGTAGATTAAGGGAAACAGATTCGGAAAGATCTTTTTTGCCTTTTAAAATTAAGGAAATCATAACCATTATTATTAAGGAATACTATGTTGGAAGAGAAAAGGTACAGCTGTATTTTGAAGGAACACAGGATGAGTATTCCGAGGTAGAAGCTGTATGCGAATCGGATGATGTGAAGGATAAGATAGAACTTATTCGCACAAATACTATCCTTGAAAACGCCCGTTTTATTAAGGGGGATATTAAAGAAATTTTCGAAAGAGTCAATCCGGTTATTGAAAACATTATGAAGGAAGACTTCTCTGTAAAGAGAGGCCTTAATAAAGTGTCGCAGGCATTAGATGATGTGATACCTCTTTGCGTTTTTGGTAATTATAGCGCAGGAAAATCCACGTTTATTAATGCACTTATTGGAGTTGAACTTCTTCCAAGTGGTGGGGATCCAGTAACTGCAAAAATATATGAGATAAGAAATTCTGAGTTCCTTGATCAAGCTAAGATATCATTTGAGTTTCATGGAGAAAGAATAGAAATCTCAATTGAGGGCAAAGAATTTAGAGTTTTAGAGGGAGATTCCGAAACTGATATTGTAAAGAGCATCAAAGAAGAGATTGATAATGAGGGTTCCCATGAGTTATATGCAATGGTCCGTATAGCCATGGATATCTTGAACAATTACGAAAAGAAAGATAAGGAAGTCACAGAAATTGGTAGTGTGATTACTTTAGTAGTGCCATTTTCTACAAGTGGTGTTATAGGAAATTCTTCGAATAAGTTTGTTATTTTTGATACACCCGGATCAAATTCTAATTCAAATCAGGATCATGCGAAAGTATTGGCTGAGGCAATGGATGGTTTTTCAAATGGCATCCCTCTTTGGGTGACACAGTATGATGCGCATGATACAAAGGATAATGCAGAACTTTGCGATAAAGTATTAGCTATTGACTCATTAGATAAGCGCTTTACGATGATTATCTTTAATAAAGCGGATGACGCAGACCTTCCGGAAGGAGGCTTTTCTGAGAAACAGGTAAAAGAGATTCTTGAATATAGAGCTATTGAAAAGATGTATGCTAGCGGTATTTTCTTTGTTTCATCTATTATGGGATTGGGAGGAAAAATGATGGAGAGTTTGTAGATAGGTTTTACAGAAAGACTTTTAGAACACAAAGCCCAACATTTTCTGATCCGGAAGATATTGATTATATGTCGCTTTATAAATATAACATCATGCCGGCGCAGGTAAAGCAGAATGCTTTAGATTATTGTCAGAAAAATGAGAATCTTATTTATGCAAACAGTGGTCTTTATTGTATTGAAAAAGAGATAGAAAACTTTGCTAGTAAGCATTCTTCCTATAATAAATGCCAAATGGTATTAGCTTTCCTTAGCAACGTAATTGATAAGACAAATGCACGTATTGATGAGCGTACAAAGGTATTAAAGGATGCAAGGGATAGAAGTACTCAAGAGCTTGATGCAAAGACTGTTAGGCTTCAAGAAGAAATTGATCGTTCATCAAAGAGTATGGAAGAGGCTAATGGAAGAACTTCAAAGAGTGATGTTGGTGAATATGCCTTAAGCAAGCTGAATTATTCGTTTGATGCAACGCAACTTGCCAATATGGACGCTGATCGTAGAAAGCAGAATTTTGAGGAGAATGACTTTGCTTCAAAGGCAAAAGATTATCAGGAAGCAAAGGATAAACTTTGGGAGCATTTAAAGGAAAGTAGCCAAGGTTTATTTAAGAGAAATATTGTTGATTCCGTTAAGACTATTGCAAATGATTTGTCCAGCGATTTTAAGGATGTTCAGCATTCTAAGGATAAAATGGATGCAAAAGAAAAAGAGCTTGATCAGTTGAGCTCGGAACAGATTCTTAAATATGTTATCAATTCGTATAAAGTTAATATAGATGATGCACAGGAGAAATTATCCATGCATTTAGATGAGTACTGGAGAGAAAAAGAATTAGACTTTAAGAGATCGTTGGTTCTTCAGATTACTAATACGGATGCATTATCAGACTCTCAACGTGAAGAGATAGCTGATATGATACAGAATTATGATGTTAATAATTTCAAAGAACAGGCTGATTCAGTATTTGTAAGAAAGAGATTCTTGAAAGGAAATTTGCTAGGCATTCGTATTAATGATGATGAAAAATTAGACATCAAGCGTTTGGCTAGAAGTTATAATGACCGGATCAAGAGAATAGTTAATGATATGTCACAAAGTATGAACGAAGATTGTTTTTCTCAGTTTAAGATTTGGGAAGAAAAACTACTTGTTAAAATAAACGCTAATCTTACGGAACTAAATCCAGAACTGAAGAGCTTGGCAGAGATTATTAGAATTGAGACGGAAAATATTACTGAATTAGAGAATAATCAGACTATGATACAGGCTTCACTAGATACAATCAAGGATTTGATGTCTTGGAAAGAAGCGGAGGAGGAATAGCAGATGGGTATAAAAAATGTCGTAAAAAAAATAGGCGGCAAAGCAGGAGACAAGGTTGCACAATTATCATCTTTGAGTCCGGCACAGGTTGAGAACGTGCAATTATTACGTGAAAAGTATCTTCTTGAAATGCCGAATCCTAATGATCCCACTGCGCGTGAGCAAACGGAACGCCTCATGGCTGCAAGCAGTGTAGAAATCTTTAATGCATATTTACCGCAGATTAAAGATCTTTATCTTCCGATTAAGAATGAAGCGGAGTATGGAAAAGAATTCGATGATGCTCATAACATCCGTTATATAAATATTACTAAGTGGGTTACGGATAAGAAAGAGAATAACCTTGAAAAGCTTGTAAATGTCTATGCGGTACTTTCAAATGAGGACTGTAATATTGCACTTGTTTTTGACCGTAAGCAGAATAAAACTAATGTATATCTTGCTATTGTAAACAACAAGAATTCGACAAGTAGTACAGATGCTGACAACTATAAGGATCAGATTGTTGAAGCTATTAGAGGTAATTTTCCGGGAGCAGAGTGGAAGGATTCTGGTTTAGGGGTGTTGCCATGTTTTAAGGATGATAAGAATTATTCGGTGGCGACTGCCTCTAATATTCCAACAGAGAAATCGGAGAAGTTTATAAGTCAGACGATAGAAAAGTTGATCGATGGTATTATTCCAGATACCAATAAGAAAGAGTATACCGTTATTTTGCTTGCAACCCCTATTCTGGATGTGGAAGATCGAAAGCTTAAGCTTGGCGAGTTCTATTCGGGATTAGCACCATATGCATCATGGTCTACAAGTTTTCAGAGAACAGAAAATGAAAGTATTAGTTCATCTGCGACTGTAGGTGTTAATGTAGGTGCTAGTGCTGGTGTACAGAATGGTGTCAATAGTTCTATTACTGATACGCAGGGAACAACAGATAGTACATCTCGCACAGATACTGAGTCAGAGAGTGATACGGAAACGGAAAATGAATCATTCACAGAAAATGAGAGTCAGTCAGATGCAAAAGGGACTAGCGAAACAAATACGGAAACTGAAGGTAGTAGTGATAGTGTAGGTGGATCTGCCGGAGGCGGTTTGCCTTTCGGGGTTGCACATGCGGCTGTAAATTATAATCATGGTTGGAATAGAAGCACTGCAAAAGCCTTGGGAAAAACTGCAATGAAAACTATTACCAAAGGTACAGCTAAGACTCTTGGCAAAAGTACTGGAAGAACGGTAGGTACTGCTGTTGCAAATACGCTTGGTAGAGCGGTGACCAGTTCAATGGCAGCTACAAGAGGTGTATCTAAAGCAGTAAGCTTTGGTGGAAATGTAGGGGCTAATTTTGCTCGTTCATCTACAACGACAGCGATGTTAGGAAAGAATGAAGGCATTACTCAAAACTATACAAACTTCAATGTGCAACATGCCCTTGAATTGCTTAAAGAGCAGATGAAGCGATTTGAGCAAAGCACGGCTCTTGGAATGTGGGATTTTGCAGCATATGTCTTGAGTGAAGATCCAAATGTTGCAAACAATGTTGCACATTCATATTTGGCTTTAACACTCGGTGAAGATTCTTATATGTCAAAGTCTGCCATCAATACATGGCGAGGCAATGTTGAGGATGAAGCTGGACAAGCAAAGGAGATTACAGAATATATTAAGATGTTAAGACATCCTTTGTTTGGATTGAATCCAGGTGTTGTTGGTAAAGTAGAAGATGGTGAGGTCAAGGTCGAGGTAGATGAGGATACAGAATTTATTGTTTATCCACCTATCGTAACTGCAACAACAAGTCTTTCAGGAAAAGAATTAGCGTATTCATTGAATTTCCCACAGAAGTCTATAGCAGGACTTCCAGTATTAGAGTGCGTTGAATTTGGAAGGAACGTTGTAACGTATGATGAAGTGAGACAAGATGCGCCAGAAATTGGACTAGGCAATGTTTTTTATATGAATCATATGGAAAACACGAAAGTAAGTCTTTCTAAAAAATCTTTGGCGTCGCATACATTTATTACGGGAAGTACGGGTTCAGGTAAGAGTAATACAGTATACCATATGCTTGATAGAGCACGAAAACAAGGAGTAAAGTTTCTTGTGGTTGAACCTGCTAAGGGAGAATATAAGAATGTGTTCGGTGGAAGAAAGGATGTGACTGTCCTTGGAACAAATCCTAAGCTTAGTCAGCTTCTTAGAATAAATCCTTTTAGCTTCCCTGAAAATATACATGTATTAGAGCATATGGATCGACTGGTAGAAATATTTAATGTTTGCTGGCCTATGTATGCTGCTATGCCGGCAGTATTAAAGAATGCAGTTGAAAGGTCATATGTTGATTGCGGATGGGATATTGTTAAATCAGAGAATAAATATGGTGAAGAACTATATCCATCATTTGCTGACGTTGCAAGAAATGTAAAATAAATAATTGATAGTAGCGAGTATGATGCTGAAAATAAAGGCGCGTATAAGGGCTCATTATTAACCAGATTACAATCATTATGTAATGGCATTAATGGAATAATTTTCGTTGCGGATGAGATTTCGGAAGAGCAATTGTTTGAAGAAAACGTGATTGTGGATCTGAGCCGAGTTGGTTCAAGTGAGACGAAATCATTGATAATGGGAATGATGGTGTTAAAGTTACAAGAGTATCGTATGTCTTCTGCTACTAGTATGAATGCTGAACTTAATCATATCACGGTACTTGAAGAGGCTCATAATCTGCTTAGAAGAACTTCAAATGAACAATCAGCCGAGGGAAGTAATCTCTTAGGAAAGAGTGTGGAGATGCTATCTAACGCAATAGCAGAGATGAGAACCTATGGTGAAGGATTTATTATTGCGGACCAAGCTCCAGGTCTAATGGATATGTCTGTAATAAGAAATACAAATACAAAAATCATACTCCGATTACCTGATCAGGCAGATAGAGAGCTTGTAGGTAGAGCAGCTAATCTTAATGAAGATCAGATTACCGAACTTGCCAAATTGCCATGTGGAGTGGCAGCGGTATATCAGAATGAATGGATTCAGCCTGTCTTATGTAAAGTTGATTTGTTTGCTGCGCCAGAGCAGCCTTTACATTTGATCCTGAAGATAATGATTTGGATAATTATTATAAGACCGAAGTCGAGGAATCTCTTTTGAATTGCATTATGGAGAAAGAAATTCTTAGAAGAGGTAATAAAACTGACCTAAAAGCATTGAAATCAAAAATCATAAAGTCCAAGCTCGAAACATGTGTTAAGAGAGATTTCATGGAATATCTTGAACATGATGGTGAAAATGCAATCGAGACACTAAGAAAACTTATTTATGATTTTTTGTCAGCTGAAAATGCAATTATTGAAGCAAAACAGTGTAACGATATTGTTGAGTGGACAAGAACCGTGGTTGATAGGTTGAGCCCATCGCTAAAGGCATATCCTAACAAGCAAATAGATCTTGCACTTGCATTAATTCTTTATGAGCAAACTGTTAGAGATGCGTCATATGGATCTGTATTTTGTAAGTTTACAGAGGTTTATAAAAACGAGGGAGGAGTGTTTTAATGCAAGAGATTAAGTCAAGTGAAGTAAATGAGACAAAGGCTCCAGAGGTCGAAAACTATAGAAATATACAACCGGAAAATGGTATGACGGTCTCGGAAGCGAAAGACTTTTGGAATAAGGAATTTACTGCAGAACCGACAGAAAATACTGATTCTGAGTTTGGTGGGAAGTATAATTCTTATGAAAAAAGGTTAGGATGCGTACCTGCTGATGGAGAGACTGGAAAGTTCGAAGGCGAACGAGGAAACTCCAAGTTCATTCCTTCAGATGAAACTGAGCGAGGGTGCATGTAAAGAAAAACTTGCTGAATATGGAAAGGATGGTATCGAGTATAAGAATCTTGAACCTGATTTTTCAGAAGTTTCGGAGGGAACAGTAAAGATTGATAATATGACCGAACATCGTGATGATTATTATGATGAGAATGGTGAATTACAATCCGGTAATTTTTCTCAAGCAGATGCCAAGTTGGCTAAGCAGTGGAATGAACAGCAAAAGACGGTAGAGCAGACTGGACGGATGAAGATGTCTATGAATGGAGGCATGATCCAGCGCATCAGTGTTCATGGCACGAACGATGCGATACAAAGACTATGGACTTAGTGCCATATGATATTCATAGTTATTGTAAACATTTGGGCGGCGTTTCGGAGTGTAAGGCAAGAGATTCTGTAAATGACGGAGGTGGATTCGATGAATAAAATTAAAATGAATATTTGGGGGAGAGACTTTGATCTTCCTGTAATGATTAAACAGTTTAAAGGTAAGGAAATTACTGATGTACAAAAGGATGCAGTAGAAAAATTTGTAACCTGTGAAAAGGTTGTAAATGAGGCTAAAGATGACATGGAAAAGTATGTTATTAAGAATGGGCTTAAGGATATGGGGATGGATAGTGTGGATAATATCTTTAAGTATGTTATTCCGAAGACCATTTCGGTACCGAAGGCTAAGAAACGTGTTGTAGCCATCATGTGCAATTTCAAATTTGATATGGAGCATGGATTGGCTATTGTGTTTGAAGATGAGAAACTCAAGAAGATAGGGCCGCAGGACATTGTGTTGTAGTGGGGGATTGTCATGTTTAAATTTGGTGAAGGAACTTTGGAAAATGAAATAAAAGATACTGAAATGTCTTTTAGTGAAGTACCAATGTTTAACTCGGATATTTTTCCTGAAGAAGCAATGGCGTTTTGGGATAAACAATTCGAATCTGTGCCAGAGATATCCATGAAGGATATTTTGAACCGGAGTGAGGATGAATTCTCTTTTGACTATGATTTATCAAACATGAAAGAACTGATGGATAAATTTGATAATAGTAAATGGGCAGATTTATCTGAGGATGAACGGATGGATCTTGTTGAACAGCTTGTATCTAAAATAGCGGATATTCTTGGCCTTAATGAAATTCCGGAAGTTATGTATTTTGAAGATGATCCAAGCAACTGCGGGTGTTATTATTCGGATTTAAACATTTTAGGGATTAATATATGTGAGTTAAGTGATCCAAAGGAACTAATTAATACAATTCCGCATGAACTTCGGCATGCATTTCAGGAACAGCGTGCTTTAAATCCGGAAACAGAAATGGATTATAAGTATTTAACGAATTTCAAAAATTATATTTCACCGTTGTTTACGGAAAATGGGGATTGCATTCTGTTCACAGATTACCAGGATCAACTTGTGGAGGCAGAATCAAGAGCGTTTGCCAACTTATTTAGTGGAGAGGAGATGGTTGCATGAGTTCGATAATTAAAGATTATTATGAAAATGCTGGTGTAAAGCCATTTCTTATTGAGGATAAACTTGATAAGTTGAAAAAACATAGTGATATTGCAGCAGAATTTGAATATTGGATTCAGAACAAGCAGTATAGGAATGATGTTTCCGTAGAAGGATATACAGTGACAGATGTTGCAAATATGTCACATTATCTTAATGGTGAAGGGGCTTTTATGTTCTTAATTGAACTTCGTGAAAATCCCGAAAAGGCTAAACAAAAAATGCGTAACGGATTTAAGATAAGGTAGAGAAAAGGGGGATACTGTGGCTAAAGAAAAAGCAGATGCAATGGATATCTTTGGACTGACAGTGAACCAATCAAGGTTGTTGTTCTCGATAGAAAAATATCTTGTGAGTAAGGATATTGATAAGTCAAAAAAGGATTCGGATAAAAAGAAAGAATGGCTCGTAAAGCGGGAAAAGGCTATTCTTGAATATATGAATTTAGAAAATGAAAAAATTGATTCGTTGTATGGGATATATGATATCCATAAGCAGATAGCAGAGGAAAAGTCAAAAACAGATAATTTGACTTGGTATTATCTCATTATATTTGAGGCGGCCTTGTTTCATGCTTATAGTCCTATTGATAAGAATGTCAAGGAATATAAGAATTTGATGTATAAGGATCAGATAGATGACATAAAGGATATGGTCATTGTTGAAGGACTGATTGATGTTTCATTTGTTGATGAAATCAAAGAAAAATATGATATTGCCGCTAAGAATATTTCAGGAAATAATAAGAAAGCTTTTGCTATCGTTCCGGCTATAGCGCTGACGGTTGCGGTTGCAGCACTATGCTCTGCCTTTGCTGGACCGATTGCAGTAATGTTGGTAGGCAGTAATTTTGTAGGACTATCTGGAGCTGCATTGACAAGTGCCAGTCTTGCCATGCTAGGTGGTGGTGCTTTGGCAGCAGGTGGGGCTGGTATGGCTGGAGGTACAGCTGTAATTGTTGGCGGCGGAGCATTGCTCGGATTCGCGACGGGTGGCACTGCAAGTGTTGCTGGAATAACGCTTCTATTATCTCCTGAGTATGCAGTTTCTGAATGTGCGAAAATTGAAGTAGTAATATTGGAGATTTTAAATAAAGTACAAAATGATAAGGATGCCGCTTTCTTAGTGTTAAAAAGATTCGAAGATAGTATAGGAGCATTATCAGAATATATGAATGATCTCAACCCTAAAATTAAGAAAGAAAAAACTGAAATACAGAAATTAAAAAAGTCAATTTTATATATGAAAAATACAGTAGAATACATCAGAAAAAATATATAATGCTAAGCATTTGGAGGATATAACAATGAATGAGTACACACAATATCTGATTGCGGTGGGCGCCGTTTTGGTTTCGATTTTAACCATTTATTTTTCAGTAAAGATTTATAAGAAGAAAAAGCGTGCATTGGAGGCTGAAATAGAAATTGCACATGAGAACCTTCGTAGAAAGGAGATTGAAACTCAAAATAAGCTAAATCAAATGGAGCAGAGTGCTAATGATCGCATAAGAGCGGCAGAGAATGAGCTGCACAGAAGGACTGAAGAATTTAATGGTAGAGTGGATCAATTTAATAAGGAACAGAAGCTACGAGAAAGTCTAGAAGGAAAATCGGATAGGGATGTAATTATTGAGATGCATGTTAAGGCTGAAAGAATTTCAGATGCGATATGTAACATTGAAAGTAAATTAGTAGGAGTGCAGGATTATTCTGATCATCTAGTTTCTTTAGAAAGCAATTTAGTCGAGTCTGTTAATGATTTGGAAAAATCACTTGAAGATTCAGTTGGCCAGTTGGAGACAGAATTAAGATTCTCATTGAGTGATATGGATTCTACAATTAGAGATGCTATATCCGAGAATATGAATTCTTTGGATGAGAGTGATGTTAGGTCAGCTTGCGCAGACGCAATGAATTATGACTGCTATTCATTTAAATCAGATATTGAAAGTGCTGTACAAAGTGCAATTAGTTCCGAGTTAGATTCTAAATTTAGTGATCTTGATTGGAAATTAAGCAATATCGAATCAAAACTTGATAGTTAGATATTTTTTTCAACGGTAATATAAAGATACAAATCACCTGTATAGGTCAGAGGTGCTTATGGAAGGATATATGACAATTAAACAGGCAGCTGAAAAATGGGATGTTACCCCTAGAAGAATTCAATTTCTATGTTCCAAAGGGCGTATAAAAGGAGCAACTAAATTTGGAAGAGATTGGGCGATTCCGGTGGATGCAAAGAAGCCTGGAGATAAGAGAATAACAACCGGAGAGTATAAGAATTGGCGAAAAAAGAAATGAGAATTCTATTAAGTAAAGTCCGTATTTTAGGGAATATAATTTATAAAGGAAGGGCACGAAGGGAAAACTTTTTATAGAATTAGATATTGTGAGAATAATGAGGGCATCCACAAATATGATATGTGCACTATTCAACAAAAAGTAGACACCACTTTATATTTTTATACATCATTTAATGAGCATAATACTCCCTATACTGTTTTGGAGTCAGATAATTCAGAGAGTATGCCGGACGTTCTTCATTGAAGAATCTGATGTATTTCTCCACCTCATATGTTATATTTTCATTACTTGTAAGATGGAAATCATTAAATATCTCTGCTTTGATCCAACCGTTGATTACTTCCATGGCAGCGTTATCTGTTGGAGTACCAGCTCGAGACATTGAATAATGGATTTGTATGAAATTCCATTATTAAGATTTAAGACTAATGGCAGCAGTGAAAGAGAAAAGATTGCAGGAATGTTGGATAAGCTAGTTGGATAGTCGAAATAATCCTATTATAGTGGAGATATCGTACTAAACTTTGAAAGTTTGGTACGATTTTTATATTTATAAGAAAGAGAATGCTCAAAAAGGATTAAAATATTATTATAGGGAACTTCTTGTAGATTAACAGAAAAATAGGTAAAATATTTTAGTTAAGTTAAATATAAAAATAAATGAGAGTCACCTTAGAGTGGCTCTTATTTTGTATATTTTTAATAAACAGTATATAACAGTTGACAACACACATCAACTGTTATATACTGTTTATCACAAAGGAGAAAACAAAAATATGCATATTATATTAAATCATTCTTCCATGGTTCCGATTTACGAACAGCTTATGGAGCAGATAAAGTCAGAGATTATCCAGTCTGTATTAAAAGAGGGAGAGGCACTTCCGTCTGTGAGGACGCTTGCAGGGGAACTTCGCATCAGCGCGCTGACTGTAAAGAAAGCTTATGACAAGTTAGAAGAGGAAGGCTTTGTTACGACTGTTCACGGAAAGGGAACATATGTGACGGCTTCGGATAAACAGCTTGCGTCGGAGGCGAGAAGAATTGCTGTGGAAGAGGACTTTGACAAAGCCATTGACCGGGCAGTGGCAATTGGGATGGAGAAAGAAGAAATCTTAGAGGTTGTAAAGCTCATACTTGATGAGAAATAGAAAGGCGAATTATGATAACAATGCAGAATGTCCGAAAAAAATATAAGGACTTTGAACTGGAACTATCCTTGGAAATACCAGAGGGAGAATTACAGGGTTTGTAGGAAAAACGGCGCAGGAAAAAGTACGGCAATTAAACTGATACTTGGACTGGTAAAGCCGGATGCTGGAAAGATTTGTGTGTTTGGTAACGAAGGTGGAGAGCTTCCGGCTGCGGTAAAGCAGAAAATCGGAGTATCTTTGACGGAGGCAGGCTTTAGTTCACAATTTACGGTGGAAGATGTCTGGCATATCCTTGCTAAAATGTATCCTGATTTCCAGAAGGATTTTTTTGACCAAAAATGTGAGGCTTTAAAGCTTCCACGGAAGAAGAAATTAAAAGAATTTTCCACAGGTATGAAAGCAAAACTGAGGGTGCTGACAGCAATCAGCCATAAAGCTGATTTGTTGATTTTAGATGAGCCGACCGCAGGGCTTGATGTGGAGGCAAGGAATGAAATCCTTGATTTGCTACGGGAATATATAGCGCAGGACGAGAAGCGCACAATATTGATTACATCGCACATTTCCACAGATTTGGAGTCACTTTGTGACGACATTTATCTCATTCATGACGGAAAAATCATTTTGCATGAGGACACAGATGTTATTTTAGAGCAGTATGGTATTTTGAAGGTGAATGAGGAACAATACAGGACATTAGACAAGACAGCAGTCATAAAAGTACAGAAAGAAACTTATGGTTATGCCTGCTTTACTAATGACAGAAGATTTTATCAGGAAAATTATCCGCAGATTGCGGTGGAGCAGGGCGGAATTGATGAATTAATTCTTATGATGACGGGAGGGTACAGATAATGGCAGGATTAGTAGAAAAAGATTTCCGGTTAATTTGGTGTAATAAACAGGCATTAATTTTCCTTCTTATCATTGGAGTGGTGATAGGATTACAGAATGAAGCGGTTATCCTGGGGTGGTTACCGTTTGCAATCAGTATTCTTCTGATAAATACAGTTACCTATGACGAGCTTGATAAAGGATATGGATTTTTGATGACTTTGCCGATTGATGCAGAAACGTATGTGAGGGAAAAATATTTTTTCTGTCTTACAGGAGGAACGGTTTCATGGCTTGTGGCAGCGGGACTTTACATGATCCTAGAAATGAAACAGCAGATGCCGGTAGACATGGCTTCCCAGATTCCTGTGGTATTGGTGTTTCTGCCGGTTACGGCATTGTTGATTGCATTGCTGATTCCGCTGCAGCTAGTATCCGGAGTAGAAAAGAGCAGAGTAGTCATTTCGGGGGCATGTGGTGTAATGGGAGCGTCTGTCATTGCATTTGCGGAGCTGGTAAAGACAAATGTATTAAGTGCCTTTTCATTTTTAAACCAAATGAATGGCTGGATACTTGCAGGAATTGCAGTGGTAGTGACAGTACTTCTCATACTGCTCTCTTATGCAATTAGTGTCCGGATTATGGAAAAGAAAGAATTTTAGAAAAAAATATTTAAGCGGGACATTCATAAAAAATGAGTGTCCCGCTTATTAATGCATATTAGAAATTATCTCCATTCCATCCCCAGTTAGAAACAGCCTGATATTTTACATATACATGATCTGGTGCAATTCCAAGAACATCTTTAAAAATGTCACATATCTGGCCAGTCAGTTTAGAAAAGGCAGATGGGTTCTCACTTCCGTAAACGCTGACCTCGACCATAGCTATAGGCTCGGCATTGCTTCCTCTGAAGTAGAGCTTGTAGTCAGGTTCAAAGCCGACCATGAGCCAGCTTTCTGACTTGCCGGGAATTGTCTGGATAGCCTGACCTAAACGGGTTTTGATTTCAGTTTCCTGTGCTTCTGTAAGAGAAGTGCTTATCTTTGAATTAATAAATGGCATATGTTACCTCATTTCTGCCGCAGGCGCGTGTATTCATGTGATGATTATAGCACTTTACATATGTCAAAGAAATATATTAATTGTCAGTACCTTCCTTGATGCCGTGGCGCTCTGCATATCCAGTCAGGATAAGTGTGAGCGCACCGTCGCCTGTTACATTGCAGGCTGTTCCGAAGCTGTCCTGAAGTGCAAATATTGTAAGCATAAGGGCAGTTCCAGTGTCGTTAAATCCAAGCACGCCGGTAATAAGTCCGAGCGAAGCCATAACTGTTCCGCCAGGTACACCAGGCGCGCCGATTGCAAATATTCCGAGAAGCACGCAGAACAGAAGCATAGTTCCAGCTGATGGAATAGTGCCATACAAAATCTTTGATACAGTCATGCAGAAAAATACCTCTGTCAGCACTGAGCCACATAAATGTATATTTGCAAACAAAGGAATTCCAAAAGAGACCATGTCCTTTCTCAAAACCTTTGATTTGCCGGCACACTGGAGTGCAACTGCGAGTGTGGCAGCAGATGACATTGTTCCAATTGATGTCAGGTATGCAGGACCGTAATGTCTGATTACTTCAATCGGGTTCTTCTTAGAATACAATCCTGCGATTGTGTAAAGCAGAGTCATCCAAATGTAATGTCCGATTAATACAATAATTATGATTTTCAGGAACACAGGAACCTGCTTTGTTATTGAACCTTCGTATGAGAGTCCGCAGAAAGTAAGTCCGATGAAAAATGGAAGAATCGGTATCATGATTCTTGATACAATTGCAAGCACAATCTTCTGAAATTCTTCAAGCAGGTCAGAGATTAACTCAGCCTTTGTCCATGCCGCGCGAGTCCGATCATGATAGAGAACACGAGAGCACTCATAACAGGCATAATCTGCGGAATCGACAATTCAAACACTGCCGCAGGCAGTTCCTTCAATCCATCCGCTGTAGATGAAATTGACAAATGTGGTATCAGCGCATATCCGGCAGCAGTCGAGAACAAAGCTGCTCCGACAGATGAAGAATATGCGATAGTTACTGCAATAAGAAGCAGCTTAGACGCATTTTTACCCATCTGTGTAATCGAAGGCGCGATAAATGCGATAATAATCAGCGGAATGCAGAAATTAATAATCTGGTTAAGAATATATTTCAGCGTCACCACAATATTTAATATGGCCTTTGAAAATGCATTGCCATCCGTCGAACTGAGCACCAGCCCGATAACAACGCCAGCCAGAACACCTACCATCAGCTTGAACGGCAGGCTGTTCCAAAAATTAGTTTTCTTCATTAAATAAATCTCCTTCATTTGTTTGGATAAGAAAAATTATAATATATGGGATTGGAAATAACAATGGAAAGGTTTGGGGGATGGGAGAATTCCAAAATGTAGCTATTAAAAGTTGATTATATTAATTATCAATTATTTACATCCCAAAATGTAGAAATTATATATGTATATTATAATAAGTGACATTAAAAATCAAACAAAGTTTTTTAATCCAAATTGATAATTTATATTGACATCTTAATTCTAAAGTAGTAATATCCAGATATGAACTACATAATTAAGCAAAAGGAGGTGATACAATGATACAGCTATCTTTAGAATTTCAACTTGAAAAGCCACAGTTACCGCTGGAATATGAGAGATTGATGGTTAGTTTCTTAAAAGCAGCAAGCAGGAATTATTCGGAAGATATGTTTGAGCGATTATATAATAAGGAGCATTCAATTATTAAATCATTTACATTCAGTACATATCTGCCAGGTGCGGTATTTAAAGGTGACACTATATTTCTTAGGGACAACAGATTTAAAGTTTTTTTTACAGATGCTGATATGGGACAGATTATAGAATGGTTTAATGCTTTTCAGCTTATGAGATACAAGCAGTATCCTGTCAGTGGCAATTCTATGAAATTGATTTCAATAAGGTCAAACAATCGTAAAGATATTGTTGATGATGAAATTATTGTAAAGATGCAGAGTCCATTGATTGTAAGACGGCACGACAGTGTGACTAACAAAGACATTTATTATACATATGCAGATGAAGGATTTTCAAAGGCATTATGTGAAAATGTAGAGATTTTCATTCAGAAAATGGAAATCGGGGTTGATACAGAAGGATTATCAATAGAACCTGTCAAAGCAAGAAAAGTAGTAGTTAACTGCTTTGGAAGAAAGGTGGATGCTAACCTTGGAATATATAAGCTTAGAGGTAATTGTGAGCTGCTTAATATTCTTTATCAGGCAGGAATGGGAGCCAGAAGATCAGAAGGTCACGGTAAGTTCGAAATATTACTATAATTTTAGGAAAGGAGGGACAGAATGTGGGTAAATATCTGGTAACTATGGGAGATTTCCTGAAAAATGCGGGGATAGTAGGTCTTAACTATATGCTGGATATGTCAGATGCAGAGAGCGGAAAGGATTATGGCATAAAAATTCAGAACAGACCGGTAGATGGGCTTGAACTGTATGAGCAGGGATTATGGATTGACGAGGATTTCGTGCAGCAGTGTGACTGGACTGGAATGTATTTTGATGCCTGTGTTAACTATTATGGAGATTCTACAGTATATAAAGGAATATTAGACAGAATTAACAAGATTATATGCAAAATTGATAATGACCAATGGAAGCCGGACAAGCTGGTTAAAGAAGATAAGGAAGATATCAAGTTTATAAATGATAAGCTTTTGTCCAATAGTTATAAGGCTGGATTTGAAAATATAAGAAACGAAGTTGATGGGTCTGAGATATATGTGAATCTTCAGCAAAATAAATTAAATGCGAAATCAACATCACAAGAACTAAAACAGAGGCTTGAAGGTATCAAGAACTTTATAATGAAGCCAAAGTGTAAAGAAACATTTGTAATGAAGAGCGTCATATATAATTATATTAACCGTTTCTGGGATGGTAAATGTTTTCTGCTAAGAGCTAATGCAAAGAAGGACATGCGTATATTGTTTGAACAGGATTTTACAAAACCATTTAAAGAATGTATCAGGACAAATCATGATAAAGATAAGGATATGTGTATAGACTGTGGAAGACCAATGGGAAACAAGGAACGTGTTTCTATTGCTTTTATGAAGGATATGGCAGATGATCTTGCAAGAAAAAGTCTGCATTCTGGAATTGTAAAGTAGATGCCTTTTTGTGTCCTGCATGCGCATTTGTATATGCTGCCAGTCCGCTTGGATTCACACTTTTAGGACAGCGTTTTGCATTTATGAATACTAATTCATCAATTAATCAGTTACTGGCTTCTAATAGCAGGAGTGGAAAGATTGTGACAGAGGCAGAGAAAAAAGAAGCTGAACGATATACACAATGGTTTGCCAGAATGTTGAAGCAGTTGATGGATTGTAAAGTTGAACAGCTTAACAATATTCAGGTTATTTTAAAGGGAACAGATGAGAAGGATAAATATATCTTTTCTGTAATAAGTAATGAAGCACTTCAGACATTTAATGATGAAAAGGTAAGAAAAGCTTTAGAGTATTTAGGAGAATATCCTTACACAAGAATTGGAGCAGATTATCTTAATATATACGAAAATGTAGTTATGAATATTCTGAAACATAGAAGTCAGGAATTGCTTCTAAAGAAAGTGCTAAAGAATAATCTTGATTCTGATAATGCGGGACAGATAGTAACTGCTTATTGGATATATGTTGTAATGTTGTATAGTGCACTTGTTAAGAAAGATAAGGATTTGCAAGGAAATGGAGGTAAGGTTATAGAAATGGGAAGTATAACAGTAATGGATAGTGGTTTTGCTTTAAGAACTGCTATATTGTCTTCAAAAGGGGCAAAGGATGATGAATGTATCAAAGGAACAATATATCAGCTTCTTAATGCATTATCTACGAGAAATACAGGAAAATTTCTGGATATTGTAATGAGATTATATTGTACCTGTAAGGTGCCAGCTGAAGTGGGACAGGCTGATAAATTAGTTATTCCAAGAGAGTTTGTATATATCCAGAAAAATCAGGAGTTATTTGAAGAATATGGATATGCATTTGTTTTGGGATTAAAAGGATGCAGACAGAATAAGAAGAATGAGGAGGTTATTTAGATGAGTAAGAATGGATTGACAATGACAATAGTATTTGTTGCAGAGAGTGCGAATTATGGAGAAGGATTAGGTAATATTTCTAATATTAAGAAAATGACAAGAGGTAATGCAAGCCAGTATTCATATATATCAAGGCAGGCAATAAGATACAATATTGTACAGCAGGCTGAGTGGGATAACACACCTGTCGAGGATAAGAGCGGAGTTGTACAGTTTGCTCCATCAGCTACTATAGAGGATTACCCAGAAATAGATTTATTTGGTTATATGAAGACAATGGCAAAGGACGATAATGCAAGGGGAGGTGCATCAACAAGAAGTGCAGTGGCTAGACTTAGCAACGCCATATCACTTGAACCATATCAGGGGGAGCTGGAGTTTCTTACTAATATGGGATTAGCTAAGCGCCAGAATCTTGACAATGGTATTGCACAGAGTGAAATTCACCGTTCTTATTATGCATATACAATTTCAGTGGATCTTGACAGGGTTGGAATTGATGGAGAGATTAATGTATCAAAGGAGGAAAAAGCTAAAAGGGTTAAAACACTTCTTGAAACCGTTCAGTATCTTTATAGAGATATACGCGGCAGGAGAGAGAATTTATCTCCATTATTTATCATAGGTGGTAACTATGAAAGAAAGAATCCGTTTTTTGAAAACATAGTTAAGATTGATAATAATATGATAAATGTTGATACATTGGTAGAAATGAAAGAAAGTAGTGAAGATCTTGAAAATTCTACAATAGTAGGAGTAACATCAGGAATCTTTAATAATGACAGTCAGATTAAGGAAAAACTTGGGGCTGTAACAATAGCAGAAGCATTTGGAGAGTTTAAGAAGAAAGTGGATGAGTACTATGCATAGAGCAATAAGACTGGATTGTTTTCAGAATCTTGTTAATTATAGAAAACCGAGCAGTTTTATAATTAAAGAGACCTATCCTCTTCCACCATATTCAACAGTAAGTGGAATGATACATGCCGCATGTGGATTTAAAGAGTATCACAAAATGAAGCTGAGTATTCAGGGCGATAACAAAGGGACTATATCTGATCTGTATACACGCTATTCATTTTCAGCAGGTGCCAGATATGAAGAAGGCAGGCATCAGATATGCGTAAAAGATGGCGATAATTATGGAATATTTAAGGGAATAGCCAATGTTGAACTGTTATGTGAATGCAAGCTCATAATACATATTGTGCCAGAGGATGAGGCTGATTTTGAAATAATATATCAGGCACTTAAGAATCCGCCAACGTATCTGTCTCTTGGAAGATATGAGGATATTATAGATATAAGAGATGTCAGAATTGTTTCATTAAAAGAAGATGAAGAAGTACTGACTAATCACGATATGTATATTCCTGTGTCTTACATGGGGGAAGAACCTGTTGAAGCAACTGTTTATACATTGAATAAAGAATATGAGATAACTAAACAGGGGTTAAGGAGATGGAAGTCTGAAAAGAAGGTGGAAGAGTTAAGGCATATTACTGCCCGCCTCATAAATGCCTGGAAAGAGCGTATGTAGATGATACGGATGATGAAGATGTTGTAATATTTGCGTGATGAGATTTTATTAATAGTTACATTGTGGATTTAAATGTATGGAGGGTAGATGGAATATTTTGCAAAGTCAGTTCCGAATGGGGTTCTAAAGAAGAACAGGTGACATTAAAACAGCATCTGGATGATACAGTTAAATGTGCACAGGATTTTTGAAAAATTCGGACATTATTTTACAGAAAAAGAAAAAGCAATAATAATAGAAGCATGCAGAGTGCATGACCTGGGAAAGGCAAACATTGTTTTTCAATCTAAGATAAATAAAGAGCTGGATGTAATAAAGACTCAGGAGATACCACACGGATTTTTAAGTGCAATGACGACATCGCCTGAAGAATTTAAGAATCATATACCAGAAGCAGATAATGATGATTATAAAGCTTTCTATACAGCAGTATATCATCATCATGTCAGAGAAGATAAAAACGGTGATGATATAATATTAAATTTCTGTAAGAAATACTATAACCCATATATAAGGGATTTTTTAAATGATGAAAGTATCAAAGCTAAGGTTTCGGGTATAAATAAATATCTTCTGTTCAGAAATACAGGCAGCATATCGGGAAGCAAATACATCATGAGCTGTTATGATAAGAATGAATATTTGCATGAATGGCAGGAATTTGTGCTAATCAAAGGTCTGCTGAATAAATTTGATTATACAGTGAGTGCTGGTTATACAGAAGCAGAGGATTGTTCTGCTTTCACAACAAAATATCTTAAAACATCTATAGAAAACATTTTTCAACAGCATGGATTAAGACCAGTTCAGGAGTATATGAGAGATAAATGTGATAAGAATCTTGTTGTGGTTGCACCAACTGGAATGGGAAAAACAGAGGCATCATTATTATGGCTTAATGGTGAAAAGGGATTTTATACATTGCCATATGTAGTATCATCGAATGCAATATATGAAAGAATAAGAGACAGGTATGAATATAAGGACGTGGCAATACTTCATTCAGACAGTATGCATTATTATTTTGAAGACCAGGTAAACGAAACAGATTCTGATGGATATGAAAAATATCAGAAAGCAAAATTATTATCTCAGCCGCTTACTATATGTACAGTAGATCAGTTGTTTAAGTTTGTGTATAAGGCGTTGGGAACAGAAATATTTGCAGCTACATTGAAATATTCTAAGATAATTATTGATGAGATACAGGCATATAGTCCATCAGTAATAGCAGCAATAATATATGGATTAAAGATAGTGACTGATATGGGTGGGAAATTTGCCATAATAACAGCAACATTTCCACCGGTATTGGGAAGTCTTATGCATAAATATGGATTGATGGCTGATAATCAGTATGAATACAGGGATTTTTCTGCATTATCGAATCTTAAAAGACATTGGATAGATATAAAAGATGGCGATATAGAAATAGATAGGGTTGTAGAAGATAGCTATGATAAAAATGTTCTTGTAATATGCAATACGGTAAAAAAGGCACAGCAGATATATAAAAGCCTGACCGAAAAAACAGATAATGTTCATCTTCTGCATGCACGATTTACCAAAGAACATAAGAGAATGCTGGAAAATGAGATTATAAAGTTCTCAGATAGTGAAAATGAAACGGGAATATGGGTAACAACACAGTTAGTTGAGGCAAGTCTGGATATTGATTTTGATGTGTTGTATACAGAGATGAGTACGGCTGATAGTTTGATGCAGAGAATGGGAAGATGCAACAGGAAAGGTCGGTATATTCCGGATAAGGCCAATATACATATATACATTAATGCAAATGGAGTAGGAGTCAGCCGGGCTATATATAATCGTGAGATATACACTCGTTCTGTTGAGTGTTTAGAAAAATATATTGGCAGAGTTATGACAGAATCAGACAAATCTGAATATATCAATAAAGTATACTGTACAGATGAGATAAAGGATACGGATTATTACAGGGATATAGAGAAGTTTCTTGCAATGTTTAAAGAACTGACACCAGCAGAATACAGTAAAAGTGAAGCTGATGAAAAATTCAGGGATATAAACAGTATTAAAATTATTCCTGATGACGTATATGAAGATAATCGTGAAGTTATAAGCGAGTGTATTGATATAATGCATAGCTCTGATGCTGATAGAAGAGAGAAGAATGACGCAAGGACAAAGCTGGATTCATATGTGATTTCTATACAGTTATATGCTTATAAGAAATATCCGGATGGGATAGATCGTGATGTAATATATGGTAGTGATATTCATAGATCATGTATTATGTACGATTTCAATGTTGTGGATTTAACAGGAGCAGGGTTAGTTTTAGGCGAATATGAAAGAGATATATTTGTCTGAATATTCATACGATAGGAGCATTTTATGGAAGAAAGAATAACAGGAGTGATGATTTATTATTATTTCGTGTGCTCAAGAAAGTTATGGTATTTTTGTCATCAGATTAATATGGAAGATGAGAATGAAAATGTGCAGCTTGGAAAATTGCTGGATGAGAACAGTTACAAGCGGGATGATAAGCATATTGAAATAGATGGCATTATTAATATTGATTTTATTCATGAAAAAATGAACTTCATGGGATAAAGAAGAGCAAGAGTATAGAAGAGGCTGGAATATGGCAGGTTAAGTATTATCTATATTACCTGAAAAAAAGAAATGTGGATGGACTTCATGGCGTGATAGACTATCCGCTGCTGAAGAAAAATGTTGATGTAGAATTGTCGGATGAGGACTGTAAAAAACTAGACGATATTATAAAAGAAATCATTAGTGTGAAGAATCAGGAGTATCCGCCGAAGCTGGAAGAGAAAAAGATATGCAAAAAATGTGCATATTATGATTTGTGTTTTATATAGACAGAAGAAGGTGATGATAATTGAAACAGAGTTTTTATGTGTATAATAATGGGGATTTAAAACGCAAGGATAATACATTACAGTTCACTGCTTATGACGGAGAAAAAAGAGATATTCCAATTGAAAGAATTTCAGATATATATGTAATGTCTGAAATGTCGTTTAATACGACATTTCTTAATTATATATCGCAGTATGGAATACCTATACATTTCTTTAATTATTATAATTATTATTCAGGAAGTTTTTATCCAAAGGATGGAAATCCAGCAGGTCAGTTGCTGGTTAAGCAGGTTGAACATTATGTGGATTATGATAAGAGATTGGATATTGCCATAAAATTTATACAGGCGGCAGATAATATATATAGAAATCTCAGATATTATAATGGCCGAGAAAAGATGTCTCGGAATATATGAGGGATATAGATTCACTTCGTGGAACTCTTTGTAAAGCAAGGACAATAGAAGAATTGATGGGAATTGAAGGAAATATAAGAAAGAGATATTATGCAGCGTGGAATGTGATTGTTAATCAGGATATACAGTTTGATAAGCGTGTTATGCATCCGCCAGACAATATGATTAATTCATTGATTTCATTTGTTAATTCCCTAGTGTATACGCGTTTATTAAGCGAGATATATCATACACAACTGAATCCAACGATAAGTTATCTGCATGAACCGGGAGTAAGAAGATATTCATTATGTCTGGATATATCGGAAGTATTTAAACCATTGATTGGAGACAGATTGATATTTTCGTTGTTAAACAGAAGACAGATAACAGAAGACAGCTTTACAAAAGAACTTAACTATCTTCATCTTAAGAAAGAAGCTTCTAAACTTATTGTTTCAGAATTTGAGAATCGTATGAAGAAAACGATAATGCATAAAGAATTGGGAAGACAGGTGTCTTACCAGTATCTGATGAGGTTAGAAGCATATAAGCTTATAAAGCATTTAATAGGTGAGAAAGAATATGAAGGGTTTAGAATATGGTGGTAGTATATGTATATTGTACTTGTATATGATGTTAGTAAAGATGAAAATGGGCAAAAAAGATGGTCACATATTTTCAAAATCTGCAAAAAGTATCTGACGCATATTCAGAATTCTGTCTTTGAAGGAGAAATATCAACAGTTCAATTAGAAAAATTACGGGGTGAGTTGAAACCACATGTTAATACTAATCTGGATTCAGTCATTTTATTCAAAAGCAGGAGTGAAAAATGGCTGGATAAAGAATTTTGGGGTAAGGAAGATGATTTGACGAGTTTCATAATTTGATTGTCGACCAGAAATAGTGTAAAATATGCACAGAGTCGACAATGGCGATATTGCTATGCTTCTAGCATATTCAGGGCATAAAGTATTAGTAATCTGTTGGCGGATTTAAAGGGTAGACAGAATAACGCTTCAGAGTTGAGAAACAGAGAGGCTTTAATAATTACGGGAATTAATAGATACATAGTGGGATGTAAATTGCTAATGACTGGGAATATTTTGTAACTTTTACTTTGAATTAATAGATACATAGTGGGATGTAAATAGAGTTATATAACAGCCGTTCTTGGAATAGAAAAGAGAATTAATAGATACATAGTGGGATGTAAATAATGCTACATCACCGAATAATTGTTTACCTAACTCGAATTAATAGATACATAGTGGGATGTAAATTTTACCTGTTCTATCATTCTCTTATTTCTCCTTATCGAATTAATAGATACATAGTGGGATGTAAATATATCCAAAATTATTAGGAGACGCTATAACGGCTACTAGAATTAATAGATACATAGTGGGATGTAAATAGTTTAATATATGTGGATTGTTTACATACACACAAGAATTAATAGATACATAGTGGGATGTAAATGAAGAACCTGCTGAAGCTGATTCTTACACGGTACAGGGAATTAATAGATACATAGTGGGATGTAAATGCAGTGAAAACAACGGCGTTTTCAAATGGACTTGTGAATTAATAGATACATAGTGGGATGTAAATTGATATCTTTAACACATTGCTTAGTTGTTGTTTTCGAATTAATAGATACATAGTGGGATGTAAATGAAAGAAAACTATTAAACTCTCCTGTTATAATTAGAATTAATAGATACATAGTGGGATGTAAATGTGTACTGTATTCGATTCTGTGTCAAGTTAAACAGAATTAATAGATACATAGTGGGATGTAAATTTGCAAGCTGTTCATCAGACGTAGTTGTCTGATAAGGAATTAATAGATACATAGTGGGATGTAAATTTATCAGGCATCCTTGATATTTCAAATGAGGTTTTTGAATTAATAGATACATAGTGGGATGTAAATTACAACAAAAGATAATATAATTTCAATAAACACACTGAATTAATAGATACATAGTGGGATGTAAATACGGAAACTTGAATGCCTTGCCGTTGCAGTGTCAGAATTAATAGATACATAGTGGGATGTAAATGTAATTGAATATAACAGTGGATTGTGAAAAGAAAAAGAATTAATAGATACATAGTGGGATGTAAATCCTGTAGCAATTGCCCCACCGATTGCGGTTGTTGTATTGAATTAATAGATACATAGTGGGATGTAAATATAAGCTGAAAAGCATTAGACGGCTCTGTATCTGACGAATTAATAGATACATAGTGGGATGTAAATGTGCTGGATAATTCAGCGGAAGTAATTGAATAAAAAGAATTAATAGATACATAGTGGGATGTAAATTCTAAAACTTTCCTGCAATATTTCAATCTGTTTCCCGAATTAATAGATACATAGTGGGATGTAAATCTTTGAACGATAATTATAAGAATTGCTGTCTTACTCGGAATTAATAGATACATAGTGGGATGTAAATGCCATGGGAGGACGTACCTTTGTAAGTGTAAAAATAGAATTAATAGATACATAGTGGGATGTAAATATTCTTAAAATCAAAACAGTTTTCAAGAACATATTTGAATTAATAGATACATAGTGGGATGTAAATGACCATACAAAATATTCTGTGCTGTCTGTAATATCGGAATTAATAGATACATAGTGGGATGTAAATAAAGCATGATATAAACAAGTTGCAAAGTCAACACGGAATTAATAGATACATAGTGGGATGTAAATGATATTTTGCACAGCTTTTAGCATGCAAATCATTCTGGAATTAATAGATACATAGTGGGATGTAAATTTTCTTACTTGAGAAAAAGGCAGACGGCTGTGCTATGGAATTAATAGATACATGGTGGGATGTAAATTTGTGAATGATGCGGATGTGATAACCTGTGAATCATGAATTAATAGATACATGGTGGGATGTAAATTTTTCTAATTCATCAAGTACCCAACCGCTTGCAGCAGAATTAATAGATACATGGTGGGATGTAAATTACACAGCAAATATCCGCTATTATTAACGCTTCTATTAGAATTAATAGATACATAGTGGGATGTAAATTACACAATCCCGACGGGTGCGAGAGCGGTCATCAGAATTAATAGATACATAGTGGGATGTAAATAAAAGTCAATAAATCAGGGACTTTCAAAAGGCTTCGGAATTAATAGATACATAGTGGGATGTAAATTGACTATCAGCTTTTTATCGTGTGTGTTCTCTGTTCAAATTAATAGATACATAGTGGGATGTAAATTTACTTGGTATTCACTGGGATTGGCTCGAAACTCTAAATTAATAGATACATAGTGGGATGTAAATGTTCAAACAAGGGTGCTAATAACAAGGTCGCTTGTAAATTAATAGATACATAGTGGGATGTAAATTGACTTGAAACCTGCTACAAGTGAAGCCTGCGGATTGAATTAATAGATACATAGTGGGATGTAAATACTTGGAAGCAACAAGAAAAGACTGCTGAAAGTCAAAGAATTAATAGATACATAGTGGAATGTAAATCTGCGAATAGGTGTAATTTCAAGAGAAATGTTTTTCATCGTTATGCTGTTGCACTGGTGCAACTTTGAATTATTCTACTATGCACAAATCTTCTGCAAGCATATCTGCCTAAGATTTTGCTCTTGCATAATTCTTCATTTCTAAATCCTCACTTTCTTAAAATTGGGTATAAAAATACCACTTGACCGGTGGTATTTTACTAATCAATATGCTTTATTTCCTTAATGGATTGATTTTCTTTAAGTACTCCTGCTTCTTTGAGTATCTTTTCAAAATCTTTATCATATCTCTCTTTGTCTTCCTTTGTTCTTTTAACAATTTCTCCTGTTGTTTCAAATAATGGTATCCCCTTTTTTAACTCTTCACTCATTATATTCCTCCAACAAGATATAATATTTATCATCAACCTTTCTTTATTAAGTACTTTGAATCTCTGATTTGTCTTATATAAAACTTCCTGCTCCTGTGCATTAACAGAAGAAATATCTATACCATTATGAGCATTCTGTATATATATTTGTACCTGACCGTCTTCATTATAGACCTGACCTTTTGTTGTTGACAAGAATCGTTTTACATATTTTCTACAACTTTTCAAACTTGAAATATACAGACCTTTGTAAATTATCATTATACTTAGGCATTTTATTCAATGTTTCATTAAGCCTATCAACCATTTTCTTTTCTTCATAAGATAACTTCCTTCATTCCTAAGTTTCTCATTTACTACATAGGATTTTAACGATATATTTTCATACAAAATTTTAGTATCCTCGTTAGTTAATACATTGTTTTGATTTGCTACCTTCTTACTGCTCTTTCTTATTAGCATACATTTTCTGATTATCCGGATTCAGAGAATACTTCGACAATCTGTCAAACTGCTCAACCAGCATGACAGTATATTGCTGTTTCTAATCCTGTTTGTAATCTTTTTTGACCTTTTTATCATGAATACGCTGGTTGCATCATGGGTAATCACAGTAGAAAATTGATGGTGAATATATGCCAGCGATAGGGAACTGGTGAGAAAATATAGTAGTAAATAGACAGAACAATGATATATTTAAAAGATAAAATTAAAAGAATATGACTTACAAATTAGACAATCTGAGGAATTGAAAATATTTTTGAGATGAAAAAGATTTATTTAATATGGAATCTGATAGCAAAGTTTTGAATGCCTTAAACAATATAAAAACATTTTAGACGTACTTATGAAATTATTCTCAAGGGTAAAAATATCGCTGTTTTTACAATTAGCAATGGCATTGATTTGACATCGACTTATGTATTTTGTGAATTGTGGGAATAGCAAGAAAAGTTATAAGTGAAAAATGATAAAGATATATTTGAAATTGCTTGTCGACCTATTATAGTGTAAAATATAAGCAAGGTCGACAAAGGCTTAATTTATGCGTTTAATTTGAATTTATTGAAAATGACATTAGTAATATATGCGAGATTTTATTAGAACGACAAATAACAGCTTTAGATTAGAGGTTTAAAGCTGTATATAAAATTACGGGAATTAATAGTTACATAGTGGGATGTAAATTAAGGTTAGTAACTGCACCTGTAACAGCTTCACCCAGAATTAATAGTTACATAGTGGGATGTAAATTATCAAAACAATCACATGTGATAATGGTGTTGAATGAATTAATAGTTACATAGTGGGATGTAAATATAATATAGCCACAAAGGGAGAGTGACAACATGGGGAATTAATAGTTACATAGTGGGATGTAAATGTTCAAGCTCTGCTTCTCTAGTCTCAAAAGTGGCTGGAATTAATAGTTACATAGTGGGATGTAAATAGCCGAGAACGCAAAGCGTGGAGTGGCGAGTGCTTCTGAATTAATAGTTACATAGTGGGATGTAAATTGTACAATCAAATCAGCAGAGCAGATGTTAAATTGGAATTAATAGTTACATAGTGGGATGTAAATAAAATCATTTGCTATCGGCAGTAGTGAGAGTATGAGAATTAATAGTTACATAGTGGGATGTAAATGCATAGCCAGAACATTTAATATTATCAATTATGACAGAATTAATAGTTACATAGTGGGATGTAAATTTGCATTAATTCATATAAACCTTGTACACTTGCTGGGAATTAATAGTTACATAGTGGGATGTAAATTAATCACGGAGCAAAGGAGGTTGAACAATGGCAGCGAATTAATAGTTACATAGTGGGATGTAAATTTTAGAAGTAAAGGGAACAGTAAAAAAGGATTACGAATTAATAGTTACATAGTGGGATGTAAATACTGTAAATATAATAAACATCAATAAATCTTCACTCGAATTAATAGTTACATAGTGGGATGTAAATTATAAGAGCCGTTACACTGATTAATAAAGTTATCAGAATTAATAGTTACATAGTGGGATGTAAATTTCTAATCGCCTCATAAAAGTTAGTAAGAGCAACTGGAATTAATAGTTACATAGTGGGATGTAAATGAACTGCGGATATAAGATGTTCTTCCAGCAAGCAGGGAATTAATAGTTACATAGTGGAATATAAAATACGATACAATTATATGTTTAATTTTCTTGAAGATAGGATATGTTATTAAACAAAATAGTGGCTTTAAATTATGCGCTTTTGACAGGATCAATATGATTGATAAATGCAATCCCCTCCACGCAACCAACGCCACCACAATTCCCACTTTTCTGACAACTACAATTGGTGGAATCCGCATTTTACAAGGATTATAATACATACATAACAACAGAAAGGACTAACATTATGCTACAGGAGAATCTTATTATGCTGAGGTCGCTTGCGGATAAGACGCAGGAGGATATCGCAGAGGTTATTGGAATATCGAGGCAGGCATATGCCAAATGGGAGCGTGGTGAAACAATTCCTGATATTGAAAAATGCGGCAGGCTTGCAGAGTTTTATGGCGTGACGATGGATTCCTTAATAAAGGACGATGTGCGCTTGAAGGGCAGAAGATGGCACCAGCACCGAAAGGCAAACACATGTGGGGTGTTGTTACAGTGAATGACCGCGGTCAGATAGTTATTCCTAAAGAGGCTAGAGAGACTTTTGGACTGGTGAATGGCCAGGCTGGTTGTGCTTGGCGATGACAATGAGGGCATAGCGCTTGTTAAAGCGGAGCAGTTTGAAGAAAAACTTAGCATGGCAATGTCGGTTCTTAGTAAAGATATTAAGGAATGAGGTGTTATGTATGATTTGTCCAAAATGTAATAAGGAAATGCGAAAAGGATACCTTTTCAGCAGTAAAGACGGCGCATTCAGCTTTGCTGATGAAGTGCCTGGAGTATTCACAAATGCGAAAACAGCCAAAGGATTTGTTGAAATCACTCCGCTTAAAGCGAGCCACAGAACGAAAGTGGAAGCATGCATATGCGAGAATTGCAGGATAGTAGAATTTGAATATTAAAATAAGAAAGCAGTAACTAAAATAAGTTACTGCTCCTTATTATTTGCTGTTAATAATAGTTTCAATGTCATTAATAAAGAAAGATAGCATATCACCTTTTTAAGTCTTTTTCGTTGACCAACATCTCTACGTATTTCGTATATGATATCTTCTAATAAGATGAGATTTTCTGTTGATGGCTGGGTTTGAGATGCTTTTCTGTATTTTAGCCATTTTTAACTACACGATTAGATCCCCATAAAGTAAGTCCCTTGGAAAATTCTGATACCTGTTTTAACATTTCAGATTCGGACATTTTTAGAGAATTAGGCTTTTGGGTATCTTCCATTATTGTGTATATCATATTGATAAATTGTTCATATGGAAGTTCGCGTTTATCATACATATATTTTTTGACATTGTATCTATACTCAATGATTTTAGCAATAATAGATGAAATTACAACACCAATTATGGAAACAGAACCAGTAATCATTGCTACTATAATAACTTTATCTGTAGTACTGACAAAATGTTTTAAAAATATTGCCCCTTGATTTAATCCTTTTTCTATCAAAGAAAGAAACAAAAATAATAATGAACTAATAGCAATAAGCAAAGAAAATAATATAAAACAGCCTAATACAAAATTAGCAACAGGATGTTTTTCTGAGAATGAATTATTATTTGTTGAAGTTTTTCATAAATTATCTCCCAATTTAAATGTTTATGTAGTTGAGAAAATCTTCTTTTAGTTGTTCCTTTATAACGAAATAATCATCAGGACATAAATGTAATGTTTCGATTATTTCTAGATCAGATTCTTTATGGTACATTAATTTTAATATTTTGTATTTTAAGTTACCCAAGCGCTCTGCGTAATCCCATAGTGAAACTGAGTTTTCAAAGCGACCGTTATTGCCAGGCAAGAAATTAATAAGTTCTTCGCCATTTTCGTTGAATGTTGAATAAAGAGAGCACTTACTTGTGATTCGTATTCTGTTACTTCTATCTTTTCTTAAATTTGAAAAAGAAGCCGATATTTTTTCAGAAACATATTGTATGAAGTCGTCTGAAAATAGACTATACGGATATAAATTTCTACATTCTAAATATGAAATCCATCCGATAGTTAAACAGGATGATTTATCAAGATTACAATCATAAGTTTCATAAATACTATTGATTAAATTCGAAATATTTGAAATTTCCCAAGTGCTTAATTGTATGAGCATATTCATGCGCCTCCAGTGTCGTGCTTTATAATGTTGCAAGAGAACCAGTGAAACAATTATTAGCATCATTCCAGTCAACAATATATTTAACTGGAGTAGAAAACCATTTCTATCAAGTAGGTACAATAATTCATTACATTGAAGACGTCTGCTTTTAGGGAATTTAAAGTTTGCATTAGCAGAGGATTTTATAGCAAGAGTTTTCATATCAGATGTTAAATAAAAATCCGCTATAACTTTGTTATCAAATTTTCCATCTTGTTAAAAAGAGATGAACTTATAGTAAGCATACCTTTTTCTGAAATAGACACACTCAATTCAGAATATCTTGATGCAGGTGTTTTTAATTTGTACATTTTTTGAAAATCAATGATTTGAGTATTTTTATTCATTTTTTTAATCTCCTTTTATTTTTATATAATATAAACATAATGCAACTTATTGTATATATGTAAAACTAATAATATTGTAATAAAAATTATGTGCAAAATACGAATTGATTTAAAATAACAAAAATAATATGTTTAAAGTTTATGACCTTGACATTTTCTATAATATAGACCATAAATTAATATATCTATATGAAAAAGGAGTACACACATGAACACCCAACAATTCACAATATCACCAATTCCAGACGACATATTTGCCAAAATGCAGGGGAAATCATTTAAGGACAACTGCACCGTTCCAAGAGAAGATTTGCGGTATCTTAAGGTTATGCATGTCGGATTTGATGGGAAAACGCACACTGGTGAGCTGGTTGTGAACAGGCTGATTGCTGATGATGTGCTTGATATATTTAAGCAGCTTTACGAGGCTGGTTATGAGATTGAAAAAATCAGACTTATTGATGAATATGATGCTGATGATGAAAAGTCAATGAGCGATAATAATTCTTCAGCGTTTAATTTCAGGTACATTTCCTATTCGACGAAGCTGTCAAAGCATGCGTTAGGGCTGGCGGTTGACATCAACACGCTTTATAATCCTTATGTGAAAAATGTTGATGGCAGAAGAAATGTAGAGCCTGCCAATGCTGAAAAGTATACGGACAGAAGCATTGAATTCCCATATAAGATTGACCATGACGATTTGTGCTACAAGGTGTTTATGCAGCATGGATTTGAGTGGGGCGGCGACTGGGAACATGCAAAAGATTACCAGCATTTTGAGATGAATTATTAACATAAAAGGTGAACTGTTTGATATGAAGATAGATTATATTTTATATGGAAATGATGATGGAATATGTGTGGAAACATATAATTATAAAAGAGAAGAGCGTTTGTCTCATATGACAAATTACATGTTTGGACTATTTATATTGCTAACTAACGATATATATGGAATTATTGAATTAATAGGAGATATTTCAAAGAAGCATATTAATAGTGATGGAACATTTAACAATAATCCGATTTTTAAATTGTATAAAAAATTGGCATTTAATAAGGTGTATAATTATTTTTCTGAAAATTATGATGATATATATGACATATCTGGGTTTGATTTTGAAATATTGATGTTAGAGGCATATAGAAGAAAAAAATATAATGTTGAGCATACCAAAATGACTAGGGATGGTGGAAAAGATATAATAATTAAACAGAATGATATCTGGGGCAAAACGATAAGCTATGTACAGTGTAAAAATAGGAGGGGGAAAATTGGAGTATCCTGTGTTAAAGAATTTCATAGTACGATTGTTAATGATAAAATAAATAGAGGAATTATTGTGTCTACATCAGGTTTTACACATGATGCAGAAAAATATATTGAAAAAAATGGATTAGAAAATATTGTTATTTTACATAATGGGAAAGATGTAAGAGAATTATTTAAGATGGTTAGTAATCTAACTTAGGTAGGTGACAACATGAATTGCGAAGATATGACAAGAATTCCACAACTAAATAATGTTCTGAATATGAAGGCGGGAGCTGCGGGCATGAAGAACACGATAAGGTGGATATATTTTGCGGACTGCCTGCAGTGTGTTAAGAATGAGTATCATGTTGAGGATTATATTCATGGCGGCGAGTTTGTGGTGCTGACGAATCCTGATGTGACGGAGGATAAGAATAAGCTGATGGTGCTGATTACAAGCATGGTCGATTATGGGATTGCGGCGCTTGGAATCAATGAGGGACAGATTCTGCCTGAGCTTATTGAGTATTGTAATAAAGAAAGACTTCCGCTTTTTGAACTGCCGGAGAAATTCCCGCTTGTAGATTTGTCGCAGATATTGTGTAAAAGACTGGTACTTGAAGAGAACAACAGAAATCTTGAGGAGCAGGTGTTTGCGTCAATTCTTGATGCAGAGCATCTTAACCGTGACAGTGTGCTTGAGCAGGCGCAGTTTCTGGGAATTGACCTGACAGGAAGCTTCTGCGTTGTTGAATTTGTATTTAGGAAGAACCGCCGTGGAAGCAAAGATTTATTATCAACCGGTCAGGAGATAAGAAGTATTATCAATATGGAGTTCTCATTTTATTCAGGAAGCGTGCTTGTAATGCCACAGACTGGAAGCGTTCTTGCACTTGTTTCAACAGACAGGATAAGTGATGAAGACCTGAAGACAGTATTAAATCGTATTATTGAGAATGCTGACAGGAAACACCACATTTGTCTTAAGGCTGGAATTGGAAGCAGCGTGGAATATCTTGAAGATGTAAAGAGCAGTCGAAGAGAAGCTGCAGAGGCAGTTAAGGTTGCTTCGGTTTCTGATACGGAGGAGCGAATCTTTTTCTATAAAGAGCAGGGGATATATACATTTATATCGAAGGTTACGGACAGCAGGTTTCTGGACGATTATGTTGTGAAGAATATCGGCAAGCTGATAGACGCTGACGAGATTAATAATGGCAGTCTGTGCGAGACACTAGAGAGCTTTCTTAACCACAACTGCAATGTAAAAGAGACTGCACAAAGCCTGATTATTCACAGAAACACGCTTAATTACAGGCTTAACAAGATAAGGGAACTGCTTGGGGTTGATTTCGAGAATCTGGATACATGCCTTGAGTTAAAGCTTGCATTTATGATAAGAAGCTACCGCGGTAGGAAATAAATACAAAGTTGGCTGCAAATTATGCTTTGTGCACGGTGCACAATTAATATAGTTAATCGGAAACATTGATAAACGAAGAAAAATAGTATAATTCAGACCATAAACAAAATAAATTAAAGTTTTAAAAGACAAAGGCGTCGAGAATGAATAATTCTCGGCGCCTTTGTCTTTAAGACTTTCATCAATAAGGAGGATTTTATTATGACAACTACAGAATTATCAAAGGCACTTCCAGAAATTATTACAGAGCAGGTTCCAGGACCTAAGTCAAAGGCACTTCTCGACAGAAGAGATGCAGCAATTCCAAAGGCACTCTGCGGAAAGGCTTATCCAATATGTATCAAGCAGGGCGGCGGAGCAATGTTTGAAGATCTTGATGGCAATAAGTTCCTTGACTGGGTTGGCGGCGTTGGCGTTCTTAATATCGGTTATTCTAATCCGGAAGTAATTGAAGCAGTTAAGGCACAGACAGAAAAATATTTCCACACGATTTTCAATGTATATGTTCATGACGGATATGTAAGCCTTGCTGAAAAGCTTAACGAAATAATGCCATGCAAGGGTGATGTAAAGAAAACATATTTTGCTAACTCAGGTGCTGAGTGTGATGAAAATGCAATTAAGATTGCCAAAGCATTTACAAAGAGAAACGGAGTTATCTGCTTTACAGGTGCTTTCCACGGAAGAACTAATCTTACAATGGCGCTTACAGCCAAGAAGGTATATGCAGTAGGTATGGGACCCTTCCCAGCAGGTATCTACAGAGCACCTTATCCATATCTTTATAGAGCACCGAAGGGCTACACAGAAGCAGAGGCAATTCAGTATTACATAGATGAGCTTAACAGAATATTTGATGAGGGTGCACCAGCAAGTGAAATAGCCTGCATGATTGTTGAACCATTCCAGGGCGAAGGCGGATTTATCCCTGCACCAATCGAGTGGGTTAAGGCAGTAAGAAAGATATGTGATGACAACGGAATCTTAATGATAGCTGATGAAGTTCAGTGTGGTAACTGCAGAACAGGTAAGTATTATGCATCTGAGTACTGGGCTGAAGTAGGTGCAGCACCTGATATTATCACAACAGCAAAATCACTTGGTGCAGGACTTCCAATCTCAGCAATCACAGCAAGAGCAGAGATTATGGATACTCCAGCAGGAACTATCGGTGGTACATTCTGTGGTAACCCTGTTGCAGCAGCCGCAGCACTTGCAGTAATGGATGTTATGAAGCGTGATGATTATGCAGCTAAGGCAAGACACATCGGAGAGACAGTTATGAAGCGTTACAAGGAGCTTCAGGACAAATATGATGTTATCGGTGATGTAAGAGGACTTGGCGCAATGGTTGGTATAGAGTTCGTTAAGGACAGAGAGACTAAAGAGCCGGCAACTAAGCTTGTTGCAGACCTTATCCAGAATGCTATCCAGAAAGGACTTCTTCTTGAAAGCTGTGGTACAGCGAGCAACACAGTAAGATTCTTAGCACCTCTTACAATGACAGATGAGCAGATGGAAAAAGGTCTTGAAATCTTTGAGGAGGCTTTGAAGGAAGCGTTAGAAGCGTAGTGCAAATGTGGTTTTAACCACAACTTAATCGTGGGAGGATATATTATGGAGCAGAAATCTAAGTTTGATAAGGTAATGGGTGCCTGGGACATACTTGTTATCGCATTTGGTGCGATGATAGGCTGGGGTTGGGTAATTAACTCTGGTGACTGGATTACAACGGCTGGCTTTGCCGGTTCAATCATAGCAATGCTTATCGGTGGCGTTATGGTATTCTTCGTAGGACTTACCTACGCAGAGCTTACATCAGCAATGCCGCAGTGTGGTGGTGAACATGTATTCAGTTACAGGGCAATGGGACCTACAGGTTCTTTTGTGTGTACATGGATGATTATATTGGGATATGTGGCTACCTCAGCATTTGAGGCAACCGCACTTCCAACAGTTATCACATACCTTTTCCCTGAATTTAATCAGGTTTACCTGTATTCAATAGCTGGAAAAGACATTTATCTGACAACAATTCTGTTAGGTGTCGGCGTTGCAGTGTTAATCACATTTATCAATATAAGAGGTGCGAAGACAGCCGCTATATTACAGACTGTCCTCACAGCAATTATCGCTATCGCAGGAATTCTTCTTGTAGTCGGTTCAGCAGTTAACGGTGATGGTGCTAATATTACAGGACAAATGTGGGAATCAGGCTCAGGTAATACACTTGGCAGCGTGTTCAAGGTAGCCTGCATGACACCATTCCTCTTTATAGGATTTGATGTAATTCCACAGGCAGAGGAGATTAATGTGCCATACAAGAAAATTGGTAAGATAATGCTTCTGTCTATATTCTTAGCTGTTGCATGGTATCTCCTTATCATATTTGCAGTCTGCTACATAATGCCTCAGAGTGCAATAGCACAGGAAATGTCTTCACAGAACGGACTTGTATCTGCCAAGGCAATTGAGATAGCATTCAGGTCACCACTCATGGGCAAGGTTCTTATCATCGGTGGTTTGTGTGGAATTATCACATCATGGAACTCATTCCTGATGGGTGGCAGTCGTGCACTTTACTCAATGGGTGAGTCTCTTATGATTCCTAAAATGTTTGGTAAATTAGGAAAGCATAAGACTCCTGAAGCAGCCATTATCCTTTGTGGTATTGCCTGCGTTGCGCACCTTTCTTTGGAAGAGGCGTGCTTGTATGGTTAGTTGATGCAGCTTCATTTGGTTGTGTTATTGCTTATATGTTTGTTTCAATTTCATTCTGTATCCTTCGTAAGAAGAAGCCTGAGATGGCAAGACCTTACAAGGTTAAGGCAGGCAGATTTGTTGGAGTTATGGCAGTACTTATGGCAGGCTTCATGACATTACTCTACATTGTTCCAGCTTCATTTTCAGCCGCACTTGTATGGCAGGAATGGATTGTAGTTGGTATCTGGCTTGCACTTGGTGCGTTCTTCTACTTCTATTCTAAGAAGAAATACGGTGCAGAGTTTGGTCGTGATATATTCATTGTCGAGGACGGTGGAAAGGCAGAAGAACAGGAAGAGGCAGTACTTCCAAATGCAAAGTATCCGGACAGACATTTTGTTATTACTGTCGGATGTGAGTATGGAAGTGGCGGTCCACAGATTGCCAAGATGATTGCCGACAGGTTAGGAATCGAGTATTACAACAGAGATCTTGTTGATAAGGTAGTTGCACAGATTGGTGTAGATAAGGGACTTGTTGAGGAGGCTGATACAAAGATTGGCGTAAGATACGCATTTGACACATCATATGGTGTGAGATATGCAAACCTTTCTAACAGGGTTATTGATGCACAGTTCCAGGCAATCAATGATTTTGCCAACAGGTCATCATGCGTCATTGTTGGACGAAGCAGCGACTACATTTTAAGAAACAGGGATGATGTTCTTAATGTGTTCATATATGCACCGCAGGAAGATGAGATTGCGCGGTCATGAATGAAAAAGGTATCAAGAATATGCGTAAGGCTAAGGAAGAATGGGAGTCTGTTGATAAGGCACAGCATGCAAGACATGAGTATATTACAGGAAAGAAGCGTGGCGACAGGCATACAAGAGATATGCTTATCAACAGCAGCATCTTAGGCTGGGACGAGACAGCGGATATGATTATTGACATGATTGACCGCAAGTTCGAGCAGGACGATGCAAAGCAGTTAAAGAAGGAGGCTTAAGCTGATGAAGGGCTTTTCTATAAAGACAGAAATACAGGAATTTGATACATTTGAACAGTTTGCTAAAGAAGCTGGAATCGGTGCTGATGACCTTGTGTTATGCGGTGAGCATACATTTGATAAATATATTGCTCCGCTTAACATAGGAGTACAGACACTTTTCCGTGAGAAATACGGCAAGGGTGAGCCGACAGACGGCATGGTTGATGCAATTCTTAATAAACTTCGTGATAAGACTTATGACCGTATAATTGCAGTTGGCGGCGGTACAGTTATTGATATTGCAAAGGTTGTTGCGGTTGCAGGAAAGGATGATACTGTAGATGACCTCTATGATAAAGTAGGAAGTCTTAGCAAAGTTCATCCGCTGATTATTGTTCCTACAACATGCGGAACCGGAAGCGAGGTTACTAATATTTCAGTTATTAACCGTGTCAGCAAAGGCGTGAAGATTGGACTTGCAGATCCGGCAATGCTTGCAGACAGTGCAGTTATGATAACTAATATGTTAGACTCACTTCCATATAAGATATTTGCAACTTCATCAATAGATGCGATGGTTCATAGTGTTGAATCCTTCTTAAGTCCTAACGGCTGCAGTATTTCAAGAATTTTCTCAACAGAGGCACTTAAGACTATTCTTACATGCTGGAAAAAGTCCGTGGAAGCCGGATGTGAAGACGCATGGAAGACTTACGCAGCAGATTTCTTAAAGGCTTCTAACTGGGCAGGACTTGGATTCGGCTATGCAGGCTGCGCAGCAGTTCATGCCTGTGCTTATCCATTAGGCTCTGTATATCATATACCTCATGGACAGTCTAACCAGCTTATGTTCAAAGATGTCATGAAGATGTATAAAAAGATTAAGCCAACAGGCAGAATCAATGACCTTGAGGCTGTAATCGCAGAAAGTCTTTCTGTAGCACCTGAAAATGCACTCGAAGAACTTTATGCACTTATGGACAAGGTGTTAAAGAGTGCGCCACTTGAAGAATTCGGAGTGAAGAAATCGGACCTTGCAATATTTGCAGGTGATGTAATAAAGACTCAGCAGAGACTCCTCAGGAACAACTATGTGCAGCTTAGTGAGGAGCAGATACTTGAAATATATGAAGCTGCATATTAATAAATGCTTATATCTGTATTCATAATAAAACTATCCCCAAAATGCGGCGTGTCAGGAAACTGGCGCGTCGTATTTTATGTGAAATCCCCTTGTTAATTACTATTACAAGTGCTATTATCATAATATGGTTAGTATAAGCTAACAGAAGCTAGTTGCTACTATGAAAATGATAGGAGGGAATATATGTTTATAGATATTAAGAATGCAAGAAAACATTATGGTGAGGGCGAAACACTTGTCAACGCACTTGACGGCGTGAGCCTGTCTTTGGGAGAAGGAAAGATATATGTAATTCTCGGACCTTCAGGTTCAGGAAAGAGTACGCTTCTTAATATGATTGGAGGTCTTGATTCACTTGATTCAGGCGAAATTACAATTTCAGGCAGGAACATAAGCAGAAGTGACAAGAAGAAAATGACAGACTACAGAAGGGAAGATGTTGGATTTGTATTCCAGTTTTACAATCTGATTCCAGACCTTACTGTGCAGGAGAATATTCAGGTTGTCGCTGATATTGCAAAGCCCAATGGATATAGAAGAGGTAATGAAAGCACTTGATATTGACAAATACAAGAATCGTTTTCCTAAGGAGCTTTCAGGCGGACAGCAGCAGAGAGTTGCGATAGCAAGAGCATTAATCAAGAATCCTAAGATTCTTCTGTGCGATGAGCTTACAGGCGCGCTTGATTCCAGGTCATCAAGAAGTGTCCTGAAATTCATAGAGAAAGTCAATGAACAGTTTAAGACTACAATTATAATCATAACACATAATGAAGCGATAGCTGATATGGCGGACACAGTCATAAGAATTAAAGATGGTCAGGTTGCTTCCTGCACAGATAACAACAGTAAGCACAGCGCAGAGGAACTTGAATTGTAAAAGAACAAGTATCTGAATTATAAAAATGTGATTATGAGGAGGCTGGTTATGACTCTTAACAAGAGATATTTAAGAAATGTTAAAGAGAATCTGTCATTTTATGTAGGCAGTTCTTACGGTAGTTGCCCTCTTTGCTGTTCTATCTTTTACATAGCAGGAACAGGAATTAAATCATATGGTGACCAATTCTTTATAGATAATAAGCTGGAAGATGCCACATTTACAACATATGTGGAGATACCTGATAACGAGATTACTAATATAGAGAAGAAATATAATGTTACATTTGAGAAAGAGCATTATGTAAATATTAATGAGGACGGATATAAAGTAAGGGTTTTCAAACGCAATAAGAAAATCGACCTTTATGAGGTGATTGATGGAAATGACATATCTAACGATGATGAGATAGTTATATCAAAGGGATATGCTGAAAGTGAGCATGTAAGTATTGGCGACAGGCTCACAATTAAGGGGAAAGAATACAAGGTTACAGGTTATTTCTTAAGGCCTGATTACCTGTATATGCTTGAAAATGCTGATGATTCATACAAGAATATCACATCATTTTTCCTTGCATACATGACAGATAGTGCATACGATGCGCTTGAGACCAATTCATGCCAGTACAAGGTCGTATACAGTGACGACAGTGATGTTACACAGTTCAGAAAAGACATGAACGAGCAGTACAAGATAGACAGCTATCTTGCTAAAGACAACAACCAGAGAATTACAATGGTTGATGATCAGGCGATGATGTTTCTTATTATGGCATTTGTATTTCTGTTCACACTGCCGCTTATTACAGTTGCACTTATAGCTATTATAATAGGCAGAAAGATAAAGCAGGAACAGAAAATGATTGGTACACTGTCAGCACTTGGCTACACAAAAAGACAGCTTATGTGGCATTACAGTGTGCTTGCAATGATTCCGGACTTGCCGGCGGCATTATTGTTACAATTATTACCAAGATAATACAGCAGCCATATGGCGAAATGAGCCTCGCAGATTATGAGCCAATGCCTGTTAAATTCACACTTCAATCCCGATAGCACTTATAGGAATAATAATTCCGACAGCTATCTATATGCTTGAGGCACACATAAAGTATCTAAGCTGTTAAAGAAGGATACAGTAGAAATGCTTAATGGCAATGCAGACGGTGACAGCAGAACAAGACATGTATTAGCCGGTAAGAAGGGCAAGGTAAGAAATAAGTTCGCATTAAGAAGCATACTTGCCAATCCGGGAAGAACCTTTGTTGTATTTTTAGGTGCATTTTAGGGGCACTGATGATAACAGTTGCGTTTATGTTTATAGACTCTATCAATAATGTAATTGACAGAGGTGCTGACAGCATGGGAAGTTTTAAGTATGAATATGTGCTTAACCGCCTAAAGACAGATGAAGTGGCAGGAGCAGATGAGCTTGTTATAGGAAAATACGAGCATGACGGCTCTTCATTTTCACTGATAGGCGCGGATACAGATGTGAAGTATCTGAATATTGATACTGAGGATGGTAGCAGGGTAGACCTTTCCAATGGATATTATGTTACAAATGTAATGGCATACGCCTACAAGCTCGAAGTTGGAGACGAATTTACATTTGTTAATCCTGTTACTATGGAAGAAAAGAAAGTTACAATAAGCGGAATTATAATGAATGACAGCCAGAAGTTGCTTGTGTGCCAGAACAATGCAAGAAAACTGCTCGTATGGGATGACGGAACATACAACGGACTGCTTTCAGAGAAAAGCTTGATTTAGGTGATGAGATATCTAAGACGGTGACATCTGATGACATCAGGGAACAGATGCAGACAATTCTTACAGAGATGGGCGCAATTATATATTCACTTGCGGTAATCGGTGCGATTATATGTATTGCGGCATTGTATGTATCTGTAAATATGCTTATTTCAGAGAACCGCCACAACATATCAATGCTTAAAGTACTCGGCCTTAAGAATCGTGAAATTAACAGAATGATTATTGATGTAAACCATATAATAATACCGTTTGGCATAGCAGTCGGAATGCTTACAGGGTATTTTATGATGGTTGTGGTATTCAGGATATATTCTGGAATGGAGGGGGTGCTTTACACACCGGTAATAACAGCACAGAGCATAATACTGACTATAGTAATAGTGATTGCATGCTATGCAGTATCACTTCTTATAGTGAGAAGAAAGGCTGACAGGGTTGATATGGTTGAAAGCCTGAAAGATAATAGAGAGTAATTTATTAATGACAATAAATCAGTTCTTAAGTAAAAATGTATTAAGAAAACGGTATATTTCAGAACTAACTATACAAAATGCACAAACACTTGCGTAAATCTTTGTAATTTTAAGCCATTTCATTTTTATCCTTATTATGGTATTTTTAGCATCAGAGGCGATTTATTTTGCATGATATCGGACACTGCCAGCAAAATAACGCCTCTTTGCTATTTAATCTATAATGTTTGGGAGGTTAATCATGATTAAGAAGGCAAGAAGGGTTTTGCAGCTGTTGTTGCGGTATTATTAGTATGTTTTACAGCAGCACCAGTGTTGTCAGCTAATGCGGCAACACAGAATTCATGGAATTTCAAGAATTCTAATTTTAAGAAGTTAGGAACTATTAAATCAAGTACTACAGTAGACGGACTTGGTCTTATGGCAACAAGCAGTAAGAATATGAAGGTTAAGGCGGAATCTGTAACAGTAGATGGCACAGCATATACATATTGTCTGGCTCTTTCTGGTACAGGCACTCCATCATACCGTTCAGTTAAGGTACCGGTGTCAGGTTCTGATACAATAAAGGTAGTGTTAAGAAGCAGTGGAAGTTCTACCCGTAATTTAATTGTGGCTGATTCTAATGGAAAGAAGCTTGGAACTATTGCACTAATAAGACAGCTTCTTTAGGAACATATTCATATTCAGGTTCTAAGGGATACATATATCTGTATTCAGAGAACAGTGGAATCAACATTTATAAGGTTCAGGTTGATTCTAAGGGCTCATCATCTGGTTCTTCATCAGGAAGTTCATCAGGTTCGGGCAGTTCTTCATCAGGAAGCAGCTCATCAGGTACATCATCAGGTTCATCTGTATCAGGTGATTATGTGGTTAAGGCAGGTGGAATGTCTTTAGCAGATGCACTTAAGAAGGCTAAGTCAGGACAGACAGTAGTTATTGATGGAACAGTTAAGTCCGGAGCTGTTTCACTTCCAGCAGGTGTTAATCTTGCAGGAAAGAATAATGCGACAATAGATTTCTCACAGACAAGCGGAAGTTCAGGAAGAGGAATTACATTATCAGGTAATGGAAGCACACTTTCTAACATTACAGTTAAGAATGCTTCTGATAATGGAATCTTTATTTCAGGTTCTAATAATACATTAAAGTATGTAACATGCTGTTATAATGAAGATGCAGGTTTTCAGGTAAGCAACGGAGGAGCTAATAACAAGTTTTATAATTGCAAGTCTCATCATAATGCAGATGCTAAGGGTGAGAATGCTGATGGTTTTGCAGTAAAACTTCATTCAGGTGAAGGTAATTATTTTGAAAACTGTGTAGCTGAATACAATAGTGATGATGGCTGGGATTGTTATGCAGCTCATGGAGCAGTAACACTTGTAAACTGCCAGGCTAACTACAATGGATACTGTGACGGAATATATGGTGATGGTAACGGATTTAAGATGGGTGGAGTAGATAATAAAACACCAGGAAAGGCAGCTCACCTTGATCCTCTTAACCATAAGCTTATTGGATGTACAGCTAAGGGAAACTATGCTAATGGTTTCGATAGAAACAACCAGAGTGGTGTTGTAACAATGAAGAATTGTATTTCAGATTCTAATAAGGGTAATAATTATCACTGGCCACTTACAGGAAAACCATCTGCACTTGGTTATAAAGTAACATTTGGCAAAGCTATTATTGAGGATTGTACTAATATTAATGGAAAAGTTAATATTACAGGAGCAACTCTTAAGGGTAACTGTAAGGGATTCTAGGATAATGGCTGATTGTAATAATATGGTTTACAATACACTATTATAATTTATAACAAAATAATAAAACGCATGTCCGATTTTTTCAATCTGGCATGCGCTTTTTATCGTTAATCCAATTCGTTAAGATCAGTCAATTATATGATGATTAAGCCATCTGCGGGAGTGGAAACGTATAGTGAACACGATACCGCGCACAGTCCAGTCGGCAAACATTCCAATCCATACAGCAATAGGACCAAAGCCATATACACGGCATAAGAATATAGTGAAGCTTACACGGCATAACCACATGCTTGCACACGATGTTATCATTGAAAACTTTACGTCTCCGGCAGCACGCATTCCGTACGCCGGAATGAATGACAATACCCATGATATTGGCTTGGTTATTGTTATGAAAAGAGTCATCTCAAAACACATTCTTGCACTTTCTGCTTCCATTCCACCGAGTATGGTAATCGGCCTGCACAATGCAAATACAACAAGACAGCTTATAATAATGGCAGCTTCAGCCATTTTACTGAGCTTCTTTATATAATATATGGCTTCATCTTTTCTTCCGGCTCCAATGCACTGGCCAACTATAGTCATAAGTCCGATACCTACACCCTGTGCGGCAACTCCGTTAAGGTTTTCAAGAATATTGGTCACAGCATTTGCAGCAATGGCCAGTTCCAAGCGTTGAAACTGTTGACTGAATTGCCAGCTTTCCAAACTGGAACATGCTGTTTTCAATACCTGAAGGAATACCAATATATAAGACTCTCTTAATTAAATCCCAGTCGGGACGGATTGTGTAATATCTGTTTACGCAGATAGTCTGAGAAGGGTTTCTTAATTTAATAATTACAACAACTGCACAGAAAACTCTTGATGCAAGTGTTGATAGTGCACCCTGCAACACCCATGCCAAGTCCGAATATAAGAATCGCATTACCACCTATATTAAGGAAGTTGGATATTATTGATATTATCATAGGGCTTTTGCTGTCCTTCTGGGCTCTCATAATGGACGCACCAGCGTCATACAGACCAATGAATGGAAATGACAACAGGGTAAACAGGAAGTACGCCTGTGAATCAGCCATAACCTCAGCTTCTACCGAACCAAAGATGAACTTAAGCATTGGTACACGAAGAATGAGACATATTGCTGATATGAAAACCGACAGCACTGTCATGACAAGAAATACCTGTCTCGCAGCGCGGTTGGCATCTTTAGGGTTGCTGCTTCCTATGTACTGGGAACACAGGATTGCACCTCCGGCAGCAAGTGCTGATAAGGCCTGTATTACAAGAATATTGATGGAATCAACAAGCGATACTGCTGAAACAGCAGATGCACCGACATTACTTACCATCATAGTATCAACAGTTCCCATAAGTGAAGCCAAGAGATTTTCCAGCATGATAGGAATAAGAAGTTTCCTTATATCTACATTAGAAAAAATGTGGTCAGAATTATTAGTCATTGAAATTACTCCATAATATTTTACAAACTAAAATGCAACTAACATAATTTATTCCTAAGAACAGATAAAGTCAAGTATATATGTTGATAAAACATGTCAGAAAGAACATATTGGCATAAAATACTTGACTTTATAATATAATTATGATATCTTAACAAAGCACTGAGATATCAGTGATTATGCGGGTGTAGTTCAATGGTAGAACACTAGCCTTCCAAGCTAGATACGTGGGTTCGATTCCCATCACCCGCTCTATTTTTTTGTCTAAGTGAATTATTTCAGGGTGATGTGAATCGAACCCTTACTGAATCTTTGCTTTGATTGCTTCATTATATTTGCAGGTCGGGTAAATAAGTGTTATAACAGAAGTGCCAGATATATAAGGGGCAGAAAAGGTGAGTTTATGAAATTAAAGCAGCGATATGGGGATTGCAGTGGTTTTGCTTGCAGGAGGTATTGCCGCAGGGGCTGTGGTATTGAATGGCAGACCGGAAACTAAAGATAATCTTATTAATATGGCTAAGATCATAAAACCACGGGGAGATAAAACACATGTAATTGTGAAGGTCTCACAGAATATCGGTACAGAAGATTATACAGAACCTTATGAAGATGATAAGGATTATTCAAATGATACTGTATCAATTGCCTGCTGGGGCGACAGCATGATGGAAGGCTTTGGCTCAGATGATGCTTATATACTTACTAAAGCAGGAAGAGTTGATATAAGTTATTACACTGCACCATATACTTTAGGAAAGCTTACAGGTCTTAATACATTTAATTTTGGTGTATCAGGGGAGACATCAGCGGAGATAGCGAGAAGAGCTGGTGGCCTTAAGATGCATACTGACCGTAATCTTAATCTTAACAAGAATACATATGAAGATGTATGCCTTATGGATGATAAGGGGAATCCTGTTTATATGTATGATTTCAGCGGATATGGTATTGAATATAATGATTATCCTGATACTGTATATATAGATGGCGTATTATGTCAGATTGATAAGAAACGAGATATTGAAGATTACTGGGAAGATATGGAGGATGATGACTATAATATAGAGGATTATATGGTCAGCATCAGAATATGTGATGATACAGGTCTTGAACAGCCTGATTATATGTTTATTCCACAAGGTACTGCTGTTATAACTAAAGCAGCATATGATCATAAGGATGATATTCTTGTGCTTGAGATGGGAAGTAACGGTGGATGGGATGACTATGATGAGCTTATTTCCCAGTATCAGGCAGTGATTGATTATACAGGCTGTGAGAATTATATCATAGTTGGGGACACGGATGATCCGGGAACATCTCTTGCAGACAACAGCCAGTCATATCTGGAGGATGGAGATGACTATGTAGGAGCTGATGACACTGCATGGGAAGCAGCGCTAAGAGAAGCATTTGGAGAACATTTCTTTAATACAAGAGTCTATATGATTCAGAACGGGCTGGATGATTGTGGTTTGAAAAAGGAAAAGATAGATGAGTTATATGGAGCGTTTGGATATATATCTGTGAAACTCCGTTCAGACTGGACACATTTTAATGCGTATGGATATTATTCTAAGGGCGTAGGAATCTATAAAAAAGGTGTTGAACTTGGATATTGGGAATAGTCTGTCCAATTCTTTATAAAGGAAATTTACAATGAGTAAGAATAAATACGAAATAGATATGTGCAATGGCACAATAATGGATAAGTTAATATCGTTCTCAGTGCCATTGATGCTTTCAGGAATATTACAGCTAATGTTTAATGCTGTAGATATAATTGTTGTTGGAAGATTTGCAGGAAGCCAGTCGTTAGCAGCAGTAGGTTCAACGACAGCGCTTATTAATATGTTTGTTAATCTTTTCATAGGAGTTTCTTTGGGAGCAAATGTACTGGCTGCCAGATTCTATGCGTCAGGCAAACATAAAGAGATGTCAGAGACAGTGCATACTGCGATAACATTTGCAGCAATAAGCGGAGTTGTGATGGCGCTGATAGGCGTGCTGATGGCTAAGCCGGCACTTGAGCTTATGGGAACACCGGATGATGTAATTAACCTCTCAACACTGTATATGAGAATATATTTTCTTGGTATGCCATTCTTTATGCTTTATAACTATGGTGCGGCTGTTCTTAGAGCAGTTGGTGATACCAAGAGACCGCTGATGTTTCTTATAGCAGCGGGAATTATAAATGCATGCCTTAATATGGTACTTGTTATTGTGTTTAACTTAGGGGTTGCAGGAGTGGCAATCGCAACAATATTTTCACAGTTTATATCGTGTGTGCTTGTATTAAGATGTCTGAATAAGACAGATGCAAGTTACCAGTTGAGATTCTCAAAGCTAAAGATAAAGGGATACTATCTTAAACAGATATTTCAGGTTGGAATTCCGGCAGGGATACAGAGTACAGTTATTAATTTCTCAAATGCTTTGTTGCAGTCGTCGGTTAATTCATTCGGTTCAACAGCAATGGCAGGATATACAGCAGCCAACAATATTCTTGGCTTTCTATATGCATCAATTAATTCAGTAACACAGGCCTGCATGAGTTTTACAAGTCAGAATTATGGTGTAAGAAAGTTCAAGAGAATGGACAAGGTGCTTATAGATTGTGTAATACTTTCGGTAGGAGCATCACTTGTATTTGGTTGCGGTGCATATATATTTGGTGATAAAGTGCTTATGATATACACTAACAGTGAAGATGTTATCAAATGTGGTGTTGAGATATTATCAATTACTACAGTACCATATTTCTTATGTGGAATAATGGATCTGTTTCCGGGCGCTTCGTGAAATGGGGTATTCGCTAGTACCTATGATATTATCGGTTATTGGTACTGTAGGAATGAGAATATTCTGGATATTCGTCATATTCCCAAGTCACAGAACTCTTTATGACTTGTTCATATCATATCCGGCATCATGGACGGCAACGATAATTATGCAGGTTATATGTTTCCTAGTAGTACGTCGAAAAGTGCATTCACAGATTAATAAATGATTATAAAATATTTAAGCCATTCCGGAAGGAGTGGCTTATTAACTATAAAGTTCTTCAAGAGTCCTGGCTATCTCGCCAGCATCACAGTCACATCCGTTTTCTTCCCATTTTAAAAATGTATTAAGCAATCCGCCAGAGTAACAGTATAGTCTGTACTCAGAGTAATTCTTAGGATTTGTAAAATGTTCAGACATAAAATTATTAATACTGTTAATAAGAATAGAATGAAGTCCACATCTTGAAAGAGTAAGAAAATAATCCTTATACCGGTTAAAGAATTCAAGTGCAAAAAGAATGTGGGAATAATCAAGAAAGCTCCCGTTTTCAGGGTTGTTGGCACATTCTTCCAGATATTCAATTATAATAATATTAAGATAGTCGCATAGTGCATCATGGATTGATTCATAATATTTATAAAAAGTTATGCGTGATACACCGGCACATTTCGCCACACTCGTAATTCGAATCTTATCAAAATCAGTGTCTTTAAGAAGCTTGATTATTGCTTCACCTATGCACATTCGTGTAAATGTATTTTTAATCTTTGTTAACTATATTCATAATGTACTCCTGAAATATACAAAAACGCTATTTTTGTATATTGTAACACTATAAGTTATAAAATACAATATGACATAGTATTTAAAACTACATCAAAACGGAGTATATCCGGCAAACAGGAGGATTAATAATGAGATTAGTAGCAGATTCAGCATGCGATATAAAAGAACTTAGGGGAATGGTTTTAAGGCAGTTCCGCTTACAATATCTACAGATAACGAGGAGTTTTGTGATGATGGGCAGCTTGATATTCACAGAATGCTTGATATTCTTGAAAACATAAGGGACGTTCATATACTGCGTGCCCTGGAATAGATGCATGGCTTGAAGCTTTTGGTGATGATGATGAGATATTTGTTGTAACAATAACTGCAGGAATGTCAGGAACATATAATTCTGCAATGGCGCGAGGGCAGTATATCTGGAGGAACATCCACAGGCTAAAGTCAGGGTAATAGATTCTAAAAGCACTGGTCCACAGATGCGTATTATACTGGAACAATTGCAACAAATGATTGAAGAAGGAAAGAAATTTGAAGAGATAGATGGAGCGATAGATGCATATATGCAGAAAACAAGACTGTTCTGTTCATTAAAATCATTGCATAATCTTGCACAGAATGGTCGTGTAAGCAAGGTTGTAGCATCGGCGGAGGTTCTTGGCATAAGTGTAATAGGAACAGCAAGCAGTCATGGAACATTGGAAGCAATCGGTAAATGCAGAGGTGATAAAAGCTTCTTGTAAAACTGCAGGCATTACTTGACGATGCAGGATATGAAGGCGGAAAGCTGAGAATATGTCATGTTGAGAATGAAGCTCTTGCAGATAAGATAGCTGATATGATAAAGCAGGCATATGGTACTACGGATGTGTGCGTATATAAAGCAGGAGGATTATGCAGTTATTATGCTGAGCGAGGCGGAATAATACTCAGCTGTGAAACAAAATAAATACTTTGAATATCAAAATAGTATTGACAAACCTGATTTGTGCTCTTATAATTAGCTCAAATATATTAGTTAAATATATTTAGATAAAATTATTTAAGGAGAACAAAACAATGACATTTGAAAAGGTAAAAGAAATTATTATGGATACTATTAACTGCTCAGAGGATAAGATTACATTAGAAGCGAATTTAAAGGATGATCTTGGAATTGATTCACTTGATTCTATGGAACTTATGATGGCAGTTGAAGATGCTTATGGAATTACTGTTCCAGAAGAAGAACTTCCTAATCTTACATCAGTTAAAGCAATTGTTGAGTATGTTGACAAGAATGCACTTAATATAAAGATTTTAAGGAAGACAGTTTGTTATGGATATTAATGATATTTATGGGATTATAGATAAGTTTGATGCAAGTGGATGCGCGAACTGAATCTGGAGATGAATGGCGTATGCCTTGGACTGAAGAAAACAATGCACGAAGCCATATGTGATGTGCCTGTAAAGAAAGATATTGTTCGCATTAATACAGAACAGGAACAGACCGTTACAACTATTCAGGACGTACAGCCACAGTCAGATGAGCATATTAAAGAAATTAAAGCGCCATTGGTTGGAACTTTCTATACAGCAGGTCCTGATGAGGAACCTTTTGTAAAACCAGGGCAGAGCGTTCATGCCGGTGATGTTATTGGAATAATTGAAGCAATGAAGCTGATGAACGAAGTTACAGCAGATTGTGACGGTACGGTTAAGGAAGTGGCAGCAGAGAATGGCACTATGGTTGAGTATGGACAGCCGCTTGTAATCCTTAATTAACGGAGGTAGCAGAAGTGTTTAAGAGAATACTGATAGCAAACCGTGGTGAAATAGCGTTAAGGATAATCAGATGCTGCCGTGAGATGGATGTAGAAACCGTAATTGTATATTCAACAGCCGATAAGGATTCACTTGCTGTTATGGCAGCAGACAAGGCAGTTTGCATTGGACCGGCAAAGGCGGCTGAAAGTTATCTTAATCAGGATGCGATAATAGAAACAGCAATACTGACAGGGTGTGAGGCAGTCCACCCTGGTTATGGTTTTCTGTCTGAGAATGCGCATTTGCAAGAAAATGTGAGGAGAACAATCTTATATTTATAGGACCATCAGCAGACATAATAAGCAGCATGGGAGATAAACAGTCGGCAAGGCAGCTTATGATTGAATGCGGGGTTCCGGTTGTACCAGGCTCTGATGGTCTGGTTGCAACAGCAGAGGAAGCAGCACACATTGCAGAAAGAATTGGTTATCCGGTACTTATTAAAGCGTCAGCTGGAGGCGGTGGAAAAGGAATGCGCAAGGCATTCAGCAGAGAAGATATAGAAAATGCATTTGAAACCGCTAAGAGTGAAGCTAAAGCTGCATTTGGCAACGATGATATGTACATAGAGAAGCTGATAATCAATCCACGGCATATTGAGATACAGATTCTTGCAGATAAATATGGCAATACAATATATCTTGGAGAACGTGACTGTTCAATCCAGCGTAATAATCAGAAGCTTTTAGAGGAAGCTCCGAGTGCAAAATTATGTAAAGATAAGCGGACAGTCATGGGAGAGACTGCAGTAAGAGCTGCGAAAGCAGCAGGATATTATAGTGCAGGAACTGTTGAATTTGTTGTGAATGAACAGGGTGACTACTATTTTATAGAGATGAATACGAGAATACAGGTTGAACATCCGGTAACTGAGCAGGTTACAGGAATTGACCTTATAAGAGAACAGATAAGAATAGCTGCCGGAATGAAGCTTAATATCACTCAGGAAGATACATGTGTCAATGGACATGCAATTGAGTGCAGAATAAATGCGGCTACACCGGGAGTTATTAAATTCTTACATTTTCCAGATGGTTATGGAGTAAGAGTTGAGAGCCATCTTTTTGAAGGTTATGAAGTGAGTCCGTTTTATGATTCAATGATTGCCAAGATTATAGTGACTGGAAGCAGCAGACTTGAGGCGGTAAGACGATTAAGAAGAGCTCTTGAGGAACTGATAATTGAAGGAGTTAAGACTAACAGAGAGTTCATGCATCTTCTTACATATCATAAGGATTTTATAAGAGGAAATTACAATACAGGTTTCTGGGAGAAGAATCATACCGAAATTGAAAAGTGGCTTAAGGAAGGAATTACAGTTAAATGAATATCAATGACATTTTCTTAAAGCGTAAGAAAAGGTGGGGTACTATCAACAGATTAAGGGATAGTGAGGAACAGGCAGACGGAAGCCTTACACCATCAAGAAGAATTGCACTTATAAGTGATGACAAAAGTTTCAGGGAATTGTATGCACAGGTTAAGACAGGCAATCCAAACAGCTTTCCGGGATATGAGAAAAAGGTTGAAGCAAACAGATTAAAGACAGGCCAGCAGGATGCAGTAGTTACTGGAACATGCCGAATTGGCGGAGTCAAAACAGCTGTTGCAGTTATGGATAAAAGATTTCTTATGGGAAGCATGGGAATTGCGGTAGGTGAAAAGATTACAAGACTCACAGAATATGCAATGAAAAGAAAACTGCCACTTATAATATTCGCTGCAAGCGGTGGAGCGAGAATGCAGGAAGGTCTTTTCTCGCTTATGCAGATGGCAAAGACAACAGCGGCAATTGAAAAGTTCAAGGATGCTGGTGGATTATTTATATCATATCTCACTAATCCGACAACAGGTGGTGTGAGCGCAAGCTTTGCAAGTCTTGGTGACATTATAATTGCTGAACCAGGAGCACTTATATGCTTTGCCGGGCCAAGAGTTATTGAACAGACTATCGGACAGAAGCTGCCGGAAGGCTTCCAGCACTCAGAGTTTCTGTTAGAACATGGCATGATAGATATGATAGTTGACAGAAAAGATATGAAGCAGACTTTATCAAAGATATTGAAAATGCATGTGAATACCGGAGGAGAAGCATGAGCAGTGAAAATGTTTTAACACCATATGAGAAAGTCCTTGCAGCCAGAAAAAGTGACCGTCCGGATATTATGAAATACATAGAAGTGCTTTTCGATGATTTTATAGAAATGCATGGTGACAGATACTATAAAGATGATAAAAGCCTTGTTGCAGGAATTGCTTCATTTAATGGAAAAACGGTAACTGTTATTGGAAACCGTAAAGGAAAGAATATAGAAGAGAATATAAGATATAACTTCGGAATGGCATCACCTGAAGGGTATAGAAAAGCAGTCCGTGTTATGAAACAGGCTGAAAAATTCAGGAGACCTGTCATAACATTTGTTGACACGCCAGGTGCATATCCAGGCATGGAAGCAGAAAGCAACGGACAGAGTAATGCGATTGCGGGAAGTATAGCGCAATGCTTAAGCTTACAGTACCTGTTATATCAGTAATCACAGGTGAAGGCGGAAGTGGCGGTGCATTGGCACTGGCAGCAGCCGACAAGGTGTATATGCTTGAAAATGCAGTATATTCGATTCTGTCTCCGGAAGGTTTTGCGTCAATAATATATAAGGATGCTAAGAAAGCACCACAGGCAAGTGAAATTATGAAGCTTACTGCACAGGAGCTTTTACTGCCGGACTCGTTGACGGTGTAATTGCAGAAGGAGACAGGTGTTTTCAGATATAGCAAGAATGTTAGAAAAGAACTCGGAATTCTTGGCAGGATGAAATCAAAAGAGCTTGTTAATTCAAGATATGACAAATTCAGGAATATAGACAGGGGAGATAAAGTGAAAGGCATTCAGATAGTGTCCACAGGGAAAGCACTCCCAGAAGAGATAATTACGAATGATGACTTAAGCCGGATTGTTGATACAAATGATGAATGGATAACAACAAGAACAGGTATTAAGAAAAGATACAGATGTACACAGGAAAATACTACATCACTTGCAGTCAGAGCAGCATATGAAGCGGTAGAAGCATCAGGTGTGGATATTGCAGAAATAGGTGCAGTTATAGTTGCAACTTCAACGGCTGATAATGCATTTCCATCTACTGCGCAATTGTACAGAAGGAGCTTGGATTGGCAGAGAATGTACTTGCATTTGATTTAAGCAGTGCATGTACAGGTTTTCTGCATGCATTAAATGTTGGACAGGCACTGTTTAACAGCACTGATTATAAATACATACTGCTTATTGGCGCGAGCAGATGTCTAAGATATTAGATTATACAGACCGCTCAACATGCGTGCTTTTGGAGATGGTGCAGGTGCAGTTCTTATAAAAGCGGCTGACAATATGTATAGACAGATTAATTACACAAGAGGCGATACTGATGTACTTGTATGCAGAGGTATAGGTGCACAGGATGCATATGTAAAGATGAATGGAAATGCGGTGTTCCGTTTTGCAGTTGATGTTCTTAAACAGGGAATTGATGAAATATTGAAAAATCGGACATGACACTTGATGACATAGATTATATTGTGTGCCATCAGGCTAATGAAAGAATTATCAATCATGTAAAGAAAAAATATCCGGGACATGAAGATAAGTTCTATATAAATATAGCGGAATACGGTAATACATCAGCGGCAAGTATCCCAATAGCACTAGATGAGTTAGCACAAAGCGGATGCTTTGACAAAGGCAGAAAGCTGATTCTTGCGGGCTTTGGGGCGGGGCTTAGCTGGAGCAGTGCTTTGATAGAGACATAATAAGGAGCAGCATAATGAGATTAGATAAGATGTTAGGAATAAAATATCCGTTTATACAGGGCGGAATGGCCAATATTGCAACAGGAGAATTTGCAGCTGCAGTTAGTAATGCAGGCGGACTGGGGCTTATTGGAGCTGGTGGAATGAACACGGATATGCTTCGTGAAAACATAAGAAAATGCAGAACACTTACGGATAAACCATTTGGTGTGAATCTTATGCTTATGAATCCGGAAGCTGATGCAATGGCAGAACTGCTTGTGGAAGAAAATGTAAAGATTGTAACAACAGGAGCAGGAAGTCCGGCCAAATATATGGAAAAATGGAAGTCTAACGAAATGATGGTTATACCGGTTGTTTCGAGTGCAGCGCTTGCAATAAGAATGGAGCGTTTCGGAGCTGATGCAGTAGTTGCAGAGGGAACAGAAAGTGGTGGTCATGTCGGTGAGATGACAACTATGACACTTGTCCCAAAGGTAGTTGACAGTGTGAACATTCCGGTTATTGCAGCCGGAGGAATTGCAGATGGCAGACAGCTTGCAGCAGCATTTGCACTTGGTGCTGCAGGTGTACAGATGGGAACTTGTCTTCTGGCAAGTACAGAGTGTCCTATACATGATAATTATAAGCAGGCAATACTTAAAGCAAAGGATAATGACACGATAGTTACAGGAAGAATTGCTGGTACTCCTGTGCGTGTTCTTAAAAATGAGATGTCACGCGAGTATGTAAAGCAGGAGAAGGCAGGTGCTGATAAGATGGAACTTGAGAAATATACATTAGGTTCTCTTCGTAAGGCAGTGTTTGACGGTGACACAATGAATGGCTCACTGATGGCAGGTCAGGTTGCAGGCCAGATTGATAAGATACAGCCAATTGAGAAAATATTTGAACAAATATATGAAGAATATGAGGCTGTGCGAAAGGAATTGTATGCAGATTAAGGACAAAGTGCTTGATGTTCCGGTAATTCAGGGCGGTATGGGTGTCGGAGTTTCTCTTCATCCCTTGCAGGTGCAGTCGCAGCAAATGGGGCATGTGGAGTTATCAGTTCTGTTAATGCAGGTTATGATGAACAGGATTTTAAGAGCAGCCCCCTTAAGGCGAATCTAAGGGCACTTGATTACCATATTAAGAGAGCTAAGCAGATTGCAGCAGAAAGTACAAAGAAGGGACTTGTAGCTGTAAATATTATGACTGCAGTTTCTCATTATGAGGAAAGCTGTAAGACCGCAGTTTCAGCAGGAGCAGATATTATTATCTCAGGTGCAGGACTTCCTCTTAATCTGCCACAGTTTACTAAGGGAACAGATACACTGGCAGCACCTATTGTTTCAAGTGGCAGGGCTGCCAGGATAATTATGAAAACTTATAAGAAGCATTATGATGTGTATCCGGATATGTTCATTATTGAAGGAAGCATGGCAGGAGGACATTTAGGCTTTGGTGCAGATGATATTACACAGGGAAAAACACAGAGTAACGATGAAATATTGTCAGATGTACTTGCTGTAATAGAAGAGTCCGGTGCGGTTATCCCGGTTTTTGTCGCTGGAGGTGTGTTTGATGGCAAAGATATGGCACATTATGTAAATAAAGGTGCTGCAGGTGTACAGATTGCGACAAGATTCATTGCTACCAATGAATGTGATGCTTCAGATACATTTAAACAGGCTGTTGTTAATGCAAAGAGAGAAGACATCCGTATTATTAAAAGTCCTGTTGGAATGCCGGCACGTGCAATTAACAGCCCACTGCTTGAAAGGCTTGATGCAGGAGAAACCTTCACGGCAAGAAAATGTAATGGTTGTCTTACAGCATGTAAGAAGGATGACAGTATACCATATTGCATAAGCAGGGCACTTATAGCAGCAGTTAAGGGTGACTGGGATAATGGACTGTTTTTTGCAGGAAGTAATGCAGACAGAGTTGACCGGATAATGAGCGTACAGGAACTTATTAATGAGATTATGACAGATTATAGATTGAATAAATCGGACATATAAGCTTTGGTTGAGCAAATCTGACATTGATTTGGAAAGGATAGGGAATGACTGAGAGAAGAAAAGCACTTATTACAGGTGCAAGCAGGGGAATAGGAAGGGCTATATGCGTTAAGCTTGCAAGTGAAGGAACAGATATTGTATTCAGTTACCGTTCAGGTGATGAGGCTGCCAGTGAAACAGTTAATTTATGCAGAGAGTATGGAATTGAAATCCATGCAATTAAGGCAGATGTGAGTAATTCAGAGGAATGTGAGCGTTTAATTAGGGAAGCTGTGGATTTACTTGGCGGAAGAATTGATATTCTTGTCAATAATGCAGGAATTACTAAGGACAATCTTATTGGACGTATGAAGGATGAGGATTTCGATGCAGTTATAGATGTGAATCTAAAGGGTACATTTTACATGATGCGTGGAGTTTCAAGGCTTATGTTAAGACAGAGAGCAGGAAGAATTATTAATATGAGTTCTGTAGTTGGCGTTATGGGCAATGCAGGGCAGGTTAATTATTCTGCAAGTAAAGCAGGCGTTATTGGTATGACGAAGTCGCTTGCAAGAGAGCTTGCGTCAAGACATATAACTGTAAATGCGGTTGCACCGGGAATGATTGAAACTGATATGACCGGAGCAATGTCAGATGCTGTTAAAGAAAAAGTGGTGGAGAATATACCTTTAAAGAGATGGGAAAGCCGGAAGATATTGCAGAAACAGTAGCATTTCTTGCGGGTGACGGAGCACGATACATAACCGGACAGGTACTTTGTGTAGACGGAGGAATGGCAATATGAGAAGAGTTGTAATAACAGGTATGGGAGCAGTTACTCCTGTCGGAAACAATGTTAATGATATGTGGGAAGCTGTAAAGGCTGGTAAATGTGGTATTAGTAAGATAACACATTTTAATACAGAAAACAGTGCAGTCAAGCTTGCCGGTGAAGTAAAAGGCTTTGACGCAGAGAGTATTGTTGATAAAGCAGAATTAAGGAAAATGGACGATTTCACGATATATGCACTTGCTGCTGCAGATGAAGCAGTGAAGGATTCAGCTATAGATTTTGGCAAAGAAGACACATTAAGATGTGGTGTTATATTGTCGAGTGGAATTGGCGGACTTACAACTATACAGAGAGAATGCTTAAGAGGCGAAAGTAAAGGATATGACAGGGTTTCGCCACATTTTGTGCCAATGTCGATAACTAATATGGCGGCAGGACATGTTGCAATCAGATTCGGACTACATGGAATGTGTACATGTGTTGTTACTGCATGTGCCAGTGGAACCAATGCTGTTGGAGATGCATTAAGACAGATCAGGGATGGATATCAGGATGTGATTGTGTGCGGAGGTGCAGAAAGCTGTATAACTGATTTTGGAATTGGTGGTTTTACATCAATGCATGCATTAAGCAAAGCAGAAGATGTCAACAGGGCTTCTATTCCGTTTGATAAAGAAAGAAGCGGATTTGTTATGGGAGAAGGAGCAGGTGTGCTTATTCTTGAAGAGTATGAACATGCACTGAAAAGAGGCGCTAAGATATACTGTGAAATTGCAGGATATGGTTCAACATGTGATGCAAACCACGTTACAGCCCCTCTCGAAGACGGAAGCATGGCAGCACAGGCAATGACTGAGGCTGTTAAGGATGCAGGAATAAAACCAGAGAATATTGATTATATTAATGCGCATGGGACAAGTACAAAGCTTAATGATAAGGGAGAGACTAATGCGATAAAGATGGCATTTGGAGAACATGCGTACAAGCTTGCGGTAAGCTCAACAAAGTCGATGACAGGACATATGTTAGGTGCAAGTGGTGCTGTTGAGGCAATTATATCGGCACTTGCTGTAAAGAATAATATAATTCCACCAACCATTAATTATCAGGTGCCGGATGATGACTGTGATCTTGATATCGTTCCAAATAAGGCAAGAGAGTCAAGAGTTGATTATGCTATGTCTAATTCACTTGGCTTTGGTGGACATAATGCGTCCATCGTGCTTAGAAAGGTGGTGTAAAGATGGCTTAATTCAGATGAAATACAGCAGATTCTGCCACACAGATATCCATTTCTATTAGTAGACAGGATAACGGAGTGTGAGCCTGGAAAGAAGGCTTGTGGTATTAAATGCGTATCTGCCAATGAAATGCATTTTGTAGGACATTTTCCACAGAAGAAGGTAATGCCGGGAGTACTTATTATTGAGGCACTGGCGCAGACTGGAGCAGTCGCTTTGTTGTCGGAAGAAAAGAACAAGGGACATATAGCACTTTTGCAGGAATTAAAAATGCTAAGTTTAAGGCTCAGGTCACACCTGGGGATGTGCTTTCCTTGTCATGCGAGATTATAGCAAGAAAAGGGCCTGTGGGAGTAGGAAAGGCAGAAGCTTATGTTGACGGAAAACTTGCAGTGTCAGCTGAACTTACATTTGCAATAGAATAGAGCTATTGTTATAATAATAAACAATTAAAAAGCTTTGGAGGTAAAGTAAGGTCTGCAGGATTCTTTTAGTAAGGTATATACGAAGTTTAAGATGCATTTTATCAGAAAATGTTTGAAAAGCTACAGGAGAGAGAGACATCTCTTACAACTGTAGAAACTTTCTGCATGGAGATAATATATGCACTTGATAAACCTACTGTGGCACAGTTTGCTGATATGGCAAATATATCATCTCCTAACGCGGCGTATAAGATTAATAACCTTGTTAAGAAGGGATACTTAAAAAAAGTACAGTCTGAGGAAGACAAGAGAGAGTATCATCTCGAGGTAACACAGAAGTATATAGATTATTATAATATCAGCAATACATATCTTAGGACTGTAATGGGCAGGATTGAGGACAGATTTTCTAAAGAAGAGTTAGAGACAATGGAACGTATGCTTAATGTAATAAGTGCAGAGCTTATGCCAGAGATAAAGTATTAGATTTTACTTGACTTTGCCATTAACATGTTATATATTTCGGAAGACGAAATATATAACATGTTTTTTGTGTGTATGAAAAGGAGGATAAGAGAGCTATGGATTTAGCACTTATTACCGCGAAGCAGGTATTTGAGTTATTCATACTTATACTGTGTGGAGTTGTTATAGGAAAGATTAAGATGGTTAACGAAGAAGGAAAGGGGATGCTTTCTAACCTTCTTATATATTTTGTTGTTCCATTTATGATTATTAATTCTTACATGTCAGGATACAATGCCGAGATTCTTAAGAATATGGGCAGAATGCTTTTTTACAGCATACTTACTATATGCATAGGAATGGCTTTATCGATTGGCATAACATTTTTGATGAAAAAGGAAGTGCGCGGCATTATAAGATTTGCAACTACATTTTCTAATGCGGCTTATATGGGATTTCCACTTATTCAGGCAATGTATGGTTCAGAAGGTGTACTGTATGCGAGCGTATATGTTACTGTATTCAATATTCTTTTATGGACTGTCGGAATTGTGTATGTTTCAGAGAGTATGAGTTTCAAGGAACTGTTAAAGAAGATTGTTACATGCCCACCAATTATATCGGTTGTTGTGGGACTTGTGATATTCCTCGCAAGAATTCCGGTTGCGGATGTTTTAATGGATACATTTAATGTTGTCGGAGGCATGAATACTCCATTGTCTATGATAATAACAGGAATTACTATTTCACAGTTCTCTTTATTGAGTATCTTAAAGGATAAAAGAGTGTATTTTACAGTAATTCTCAGAATGTTTATAATACCGGTAATCTGTACTCTGGTTATATATCTGATACATGCACGTGGAATGGTGGCTGTCATTACAATTATACTTGAGGCATGCCCATGTGCGTCTATTACAACACTTTTTGCAATTAAGTTCGGGCATGACCAGAAGCTGTCTGTCGGTGCAGTTACTTTATCTACATTGATTAGCATAATTACGCTTCCTTGTCTTGCATTGCTTGCAGGAGAGATTATAATGTAATAAAAGCATTATCAGGGGAATAATGAGCGGAGGCAATGCATATAAAAGAAAATCGCATAGAAGAATAGAAGTGATAACATCAGTTGCGGCAGTTGTTGTGCTGTATGTGATACTAGAAAGCTTCGGGGTTACATGCCCTATAAAATACATAACAGGAATATCATGTGCAGGCTGTGGAATGTCAAGGGCATGGATATCTTTACTGCATTTTAATATTCATGATGCGTTCATGTATCATCCACTTTTTTTTCTGCCGCCAGTTGTTGTGATAGCTATGCTTTTTAAATCTAAAATAAATATTAAATTTTATAAAATTTTTATGTTTACAATAGCAGGGGCATTTGTTATAGTTTACTTGTATAGAATGTTTATTGGAGATGGCAATGTAGTGGTTTTTGAGCCACAGAACAATATTGTATTCCGAATCATTCGCAAACTAAACTTATAAGGGGGAGGAAATAATATGTTTTGTACAAAATGTGGGAAACAGATTCCAGATTCAACAAAGTTCTGCCCATATTGTGGAGCAAATTGTTCACCAGAGCAGGATATTGCTGGTCAGGCAGGTCAGGTCTTCAATAAGGTTGAGAAAGAGTTAGGAAGTGCTTTTGATGAAGTAAAGCAGAGTTTCAATGGAAACAGCAATAACCAGAATTATAATCAGGGTTACAATGCTAATCAGAATTACAGCAATGGTTATAATAATGGCACAATCCCACCATACTCAGGTACAAGATTAAAGGATGACAGAGGTCTTGCTTCATACATAATTCTTTCAATTATCACATGTGGAATATACAGCTATTATTTCATTTACAAGATGGCACATGATGTTAATATTGCATGTGATGGAGATGGAGAGAATACATCAGGGCTTGTTGCATTTGTTCTTTTATCACTCATAACATGTGGTATATATGCATGGTTCTGGTACTATAATCTTGGTAACAGACTTGCAGCTAACGGACCTCGTTATGGACTTTCAATCCAGGAGAATGGTACAACTGTTCTTTTATGGCAGATATTTGGTGCTTTTATCTGTGGAATTGGACCATTTGTTGCAATGCATATTCTTATCAAGAATTCTAATAAGATATGTAATGCTTACAACAGAGCACAAGGCTTAATGTAATGTGTTAATAATTAAAATGTTAATCCTGCTTTCAGGTGGTTTGGGCTGCCAGAGAGCAGGATTTTTTATTTTGCAATTGATAAAAGTTATAAAAGGTTATATAATAAATAAAAGTTATAAAACTTATATAAAGTTATAAAACAAACAAAAGTTATAAAAGGTTATATAAACTTATATAGGAGGCTGCGCATGAATAATCCGTTTACATTATCATTTGGGAAAAACCAGTGCAGTATATTTCGAGAATTGCACAGACAGAGAGAATAATTGGAGATTTTACAGCGGAAGAATCGCCTAATCAGATATATATGATTACAGGAGTAAGAGGTTCAGGAAAAACTGTAATGATGACTAACATTGCGTCAGAGATACGGAAACGGTCAGATGAATGGATAGTAGTTGAGCTTAATCCTAACCGTGATCTTTTACAGAGTCTGGCAGCAAAGATATATGCAATTCCAGAAATGCATGCAGTATTTGTTAAAGCAAAGCTTGACTTTTCAGTATTTGGACTGGGGTAACAGTAGAGAATGCTGTTCCTGTTACTGATATTGAAAATGTTATTGAGATAATGCTTTCTCACATAAAACGTCTGGGGAAAAGGCTTCTTATAACAATTGATGAGGTTATTAATTCAGAGAATATTAAAATATTTGCAAGTTCATTTCAGATATTTTTAAGAGAAGAATATCCTATATATCTTTTGATGACAGGATTGTATGAGAATATATATGATTTACAGAATGAAAAGTCACTTACATTTTTATACAGAGCACCTAAGATTATATTAGAGCCGCTTAATTATACAGCTATTAAAAGCCATTACATGAGAATATTTGATATTAATGATGAAATGGCTGACAAGATGACACTTCTTACAAGAGGATATCCATTTGCGTTTCAGGTGCTTGGATATCTTTACTGGGATAATAGAAAAGATCATACACTTGAAGATATTATGCCAGAGTATGATCAGTATTTAGATGAATATGTATACAGTAAGATATGGGCAGAGTTATCATCTAAAGATAAGGAAATACTTAGCGTTATATCTGAGAGCGGTTATCAGTCAGTAAAAGATATTCGTGAAAAGCTTGACATGAAGCCAGAATTATTCTCTGTGTACCGTGACCGTTTAAAGCGAAAGGGCGTTATAGATACAAGACAGTATGGAAAAATAGCAATGGCACTGCCAAGATTTGAAGAATATGTAAAAAACAGATTATATTAATAACACCTTATTTCCTGAATTCCCTCGGAGAAACACCATATTTTTCTTTGAATTTTCTATTAAAGTAAGATATATTATCAAAACCACAATCCGAAGCCACTATAATAACCGGCTGGGTTGTGGTTTTTAATATTCTTGCACAATAATAAGCCGGTAGTCGTTTAAGTAAGTGATAAAAGATGTGCCGGTGCAGTTCTTAAAAAACTTCATAAAATGCGACTGGCTGAAATGACACCACTGCGCAATCTCTTCAATGGATATTGCACGCGCGAAGTTCTTTTCAATATAATTAAGTACCAGTTTCAGCTTATCCATCTTATCATCAGACAAGTGTACAGGCATATCCGTATGCGTGTAAAAATGTGCATTAAGCTCAAAAGAAATTAAAAAGACATGCACGGATTTTCAGCCTGTACCCGTCAGGGAAATACTTGCATATATTATCAGCTTCATCAATATAATGAATTAAATCAGAATAGTGTGGCGCAGTTTTACTGATAACAGGAGGGCAATACCCATTAAAGCCGGCAATTCCGTTAAAAAAGCTTACGGTATCATAATCACACTGCCTGCTAACAAGCATATCAAGATTAAAAAGAATATTTTCGTATTCGCATGAATCACTTTCGTTCTGGATGATAGAATGGATATGTCCAGGCATGACAACAACAATATCTCCAGCATTTACAACAGAATACTCAAGGTCAACGCTTACAATCATGCGTCCCTTCTTGATGTATATAAGCTCCATCTCATTATGCCAGTGAAGCGGAACTTCCGCAAAATCAAGCGGTATAGAGCATAGGTAAGTGTTATATAAAAAATCTGAATCAAAATGAGACTTGGTTTCTTTCAGTGGTCCGTAATCTGTTATATTCATAAGGTTCTCCTTAAATATGATAGAATAGTACAAGTTTATCCCATTATAAAGCAAGAGAATTTTTCCAGCAACCCTATAATAAAATATAAATACAAGAATGGAGGGCAACGATATGCTTAACACTATATGTTTGGAAGAATATGGAAAGACTTGCACTTATGCAGCAACGAGGAGTGCTTTCATGCACTTATGAAGCTGGTTGCACAAAAGGGACGTGATAGAATAGTGAAAGACAATGGCAGAAAGGTATACTACATTTCTGCAGAGTTCCTTATAGGAAAGCTTTTATCCAATAATCTTATTAATTTAGGAATCTATGATGAAGTTAAGGAAGAACTTACACAGGCAGGAAAAATCTTTCAGATATTGAAGAACTGGAAGTAGAGCCGTCACTTGGTAATGGCGGACTTGGAGACTTGCATGCTTCCTTGATTCAATTGCTAACCTTGGTCTTAATGGTGACGGAATCGGACTTAATTATCATCTTGGACTTTTTAAGCAGGTGTTTGAGAATGGGAAGCAGAAGGAAGTGCCTAATCCATGGATTGGTAAGGACAGCTGGCTTGTTCCGACAGATGTGGCATACACTATCAATTTCGGAGAAATCAGTGTGGTTTCAAGAATGTATGATATCAATGTGTACGGAGAAAAGAGAACGAATAAGCTTCATCTGTTTGATGTGGAGACAGTTGATGAGAGCATCGTAAAAGGTGACAGCATAGACTTTGATAAGTCAGATATTGTCAAGAACCTTACACTGTTTCTTTATCCTGATGACAGTGACGAACAGGGAAGGCTTCTTAGAATCTATCAGCAGTATTTCATGGTAAGCAATGGAGCAAGGCTTATATTAGACGAGTGCAGGGACAAATGTATTAACACCGGAAAAACATTTAAGAATCTGCCAGACCTTGCAGTTATCCAGATTAACGATACGCATCCGACAATGGTAATCCCGGAGCTTATAAGACTTCTTACAGAAAATGGAGATATAGATGGAAGTCCGATAACAATGGATGAAGCAATTGATATTGTATCAAAAAGCTGTGCGTATACTAATCACACAATCCTTGCCGAAGCCCTTGAAAATGGCCTGTGGATTATCTTAACAGGGTTGTGCCACAGCTTATGCCGATTATAAAAGAGCTTGACAGAAGAGTGCGTGAGAAGTACACAGATAAATCAGTGTATATAATAGATGATAATAATCTCGTTCACATGGCACACATTGATATTCATTATGGTATGAGCGTCAACGGAGTAGCAAAGCTTCATACTGAGATATTAGAGAATACAGAGCTTAATAATTTCTATAGGATATATCCAGAGAAGTTCAATAACAAAACTAACGGAATCACATTCAGAAGGTGGCTTATCCACTGTAATAATGGACTTGCGAAATACATTGAGACACTTATCGGAAGTGAATACAGACATGACGCAGAAAAGTTAAAAGACCTTTAAAGTTTGCCGGTGATAAAAATGTTTACGATAATCTTCTTGAGATTAAGACAGACAACAAGAGAAATCTTGCAGAATACCTTAAGCAGACACAGGGAATAGAGATTAATCCACAGTCAATATACGATATACAGATAAAGCGACTGCATGAGTATAAAAGACAGCAGATGAACGCACTGTATATAATATATAAATATTTTGACATCAAGGCAGGCAACATTCCAAAGACTCCTGTTACAGTGATATTTGGCGCAAAGGGCACCTGCATACACAATTGCGAAGGATATAATTCATCTGATACTTACATTGAGTAAGGTTATTGAGGCTGATAAAGACGTAAGTCCTTACCTTAAGGTTGTGCTTGTCCAGAACTACAATGTAACACTGGCAGAGAAGCTGATTCCTGCATGTGATATATCAGAGCAGATATCACTTGCATCTAAAGAAGCATCAGGAACAGGCAACATGAAATTCATGCTCAATGGTGCTGTGACATTAGGAACAATGGATGGTGCTAATGTTGAGATTGCAGAGCTTGTAGGTAAAGATAATATATATACATTTGGCGCAACAAGTGATGAAGTTATTGCACATTATGAAAATTGTGACTATAACGCAAAGAAGCTTTATGAGACAGATGCTCTTATAAAAAAATGTGTGGATTTTATAATATCGGATGCTATGCTTCAGGCAGGTGATTCACATAGTCTTAACAGACTGTATAATGAGATTGTAGGAAAAGACTGGTTTATGGCATTGCTTGACTTACGAAGCTATATAGAAACCAAAGAAAAGGCTCTCGCAGATTATGATGACAGATATGCGTGGGCAGAAAAAATGCTTGTTAATATTGCAAATGCCGGATTTTTCTCATCAGACAGAACAATCCGACAGTACAATGAAGATATATGGCATCTTTAATATAACTAAATAAGTTGATAATAATTGCCCCGGAAGCTATAATCATTATAAGAGCAAAAGTTCGTGAATGAGGAAGGTTTCGGGGTAGATTTATGTATAATATACTTATAGTGGATGATGAAAAGATTGAAAGAAGCGGAATAAGAATGCTTCTTAAGAGAATGGGAATTGAGCTTGGAGTATTTGAGGCGTGCAACGGAAAGCAGGCACTGGAATATCTGACATCTGACAAGAATACAGGAATTGGACATATAGATATACTGCTTACAGATGTTAAGATGCCGTTTATGGACGGGATAGAGCTTATTAAGAATGTGATGCACAACGACATCAGTTTAAAGACAATTATATTCTCAGGCTATAACGAGTTTGAGTATGCCAAGCTGGCAGTTAAATTAGGAGTTAAAGATTATATATTAAAGCCGGTTGATCCGTCAGAATTCAGTTCGACAATTACAGGGTGTTATAACAGAGCTTGACGAGGAACACAAGAAGGATGAGGACTATAACAGGCAGGCTAACTTTATAAAACAGTACTACATGTATACGCTGCTCAACTCCGGTGATGCATCAGGAATACTTGATAATGGGGATTTTCTGGCAGGGTATAACAGACTTGCACTTATAGAATTCAATACTGATTTCTTTGGGAAATATGATACAGGTGAAGACATATTTAAAGAGATAACCGGGGAACTGGATTATCAGTACCTTAATCTTAACCCGTTACAGTCAGTTATCATATTTTCTGATAAATCATTCACAGCAGATGGTAATATTGATAAGAACATTGAAGAAATGTTTACAAATATTCATGACTATATATATAGAAAGACAGGACAGTTTATGTATATTGCTGTGTCCGGTTTATTCAACGATTATCATGAGCTTCCACAGGTAATGGATGCAGTTGATACACTGATGAATAATAAGTTTTATGAGACAGGAAGATATATTTTTTCTGATAATATCAGTGAAGATACACCTGTGCTTGTACAGATTGATGATGATGCACTTATGAAGCAGATGAAGCAGGATATCAAGATGAAGGATATCACATTTTTACGGATACATTTTGATGCATTGTGTAAGAAATACAGGGGGCAGTCGAACTTCTCACATATATACATCAAGTTCGTATTTTCCAATCTGTTAAAAGATTTCTATGACAATATTCCGGGTGCTGATGAGGCGGAATTTGGCAGGGAGATTGACAGACTGTATAAGTCGGAGGATTTCTCATGCATTATGGATATAGTGAATAACTATATTGATTTGTTGGAAAAGAGTTTTGGAAAAGAGCCGGCCACGTCACACCGGGAGATTGAGACCGTAAAGAATTATATACATAACCATTATGGTGAGGAGATTGGCGCACAGCACTTGCGGATATGGTTTATCTTGCACCAAGCTATTTAAGTTCACTTTTTAAGAAGGAAACAGGACAGAATCTGAGCAAATATATTAAACAGTACAGAATGGAGAAGGCTAAGGAACTGCTTACCGGTACGAACATGAAGATTGTGAATATAAGTGAGCAGGTGGGTTATCAAATGTTTCATATTTTGTACAGAGCTTCAGGGAGTACTTTGGTATAAGTCCTCAGAAATTCAGGGATCAGGGAGAATTGAGTTGAAAAAGATTAAGCAGAAAATCAATGATATAAGATTGCAGAACAAGCTTGTCATCATATATGTAGTGACCGGACTTATTCCCCTGATTGTGCTTTTGTTTTGCATACTGTCAGATGAGAAACATTCTTATGGACAGGGACTTAAAGAGCATCAAGGGGACAATTGAACAGTCTGTTACAACGGTGGATGGGCAGATAGAGGTGTATGATAATCTGTCTAATTATATAACATTTAATGATACGCTGTCGGAGTGCTTTCATACGATTACAAAAGCACATATGAGATGTATAACCAGATTGTCACTACATTTGACCCTATGCTTTCATCATTAAAGTATTTTCACAATGATATTAACAGAGTAACAATATATGTGGATAAAGCTATTAAACATGATACGACTATAGCTCCAATAGAAGAGATAAAAGACAGACCTTTTATAATTCTCTGCTGAAAGCACTAAGATACAGTGGTTTGTTGATGAAGACAGCAGGACACTTGTTTCAGCACGAAAAATGTCAACGCTTGACCAGTTAGGAATTCTTGGAATCATGTACATAGATGTTGATTATGACAGCATGATGAGTTCATTTACAGGTGGTCTTGAGCAGAACTGCGGAATGGTGGTGCTTGACGCTGATGGAAAAGTTATATGAAGGCAGTGACACATTTGAAAACAATAACACCAGATACAGATTAAACAGCAAGAAACTGCTTTCGTTAATCGACGGGGCAGAATGGGATAATGATACATGTGGAAATACAGAGGGTTATTCTGTAGTAAAGAAGGAAAGCTCTGTTACCGGATGGACAGTATATGTCTATGAACCAAGAAAACTTGTGCTCAGGTCAGCTAATTCAATGATTACAATGATTGTAGTTGCATTTGTGGTAGCAGTTGCAGGTGCCAGTATATTTACAACAGGCTTCATTACAAGAAGAATTAATAAATTAAAAAACAGTATGGCAAAGGTTGAAAATGGAGACTTTGATGCGGTAATTAATACACAGGACAAAGATGAAATAGGTGACCTTATTCATAGCTTTAACAGCATGACAACCCAGATTAAGAATCTTATCACGCAGGTATATGAAGGACGTATAAGCCAGAAAGAATCAGAGATGCGGGCATTAAGGGCACAGATTAATCCGCATTTCCTCTACAATTCATTATCGCTTATCAACTGGAAAGCGATAGAATATGAGCAAGAGGATATAAGTGAGATAACACTTGCATTGTCTAACTACTACCGTACATCGCTTAATAAGGGAAAGAATATACTAAGCTTTGAGCAGGAATTAAGCAACATGCAGTCGTATCTTAAGATTCAGCAGATAATGCATGACAACTCATTTGATGTGGTGATAAATGTATCAGAGGAAGTTATGCCATGCGAATCTTTAAACCTTATACTCCAGCCATTGGTAGAAAATGCAATAGACCACGGTATAGATCTGCTGACAGACAGGAAAGGTGTAATAACAGTAGAGGCCAGGATGCAGACGGATGAAGAAGGTAAAAAGCTTGTATGTGTTACAGTGTCTGATAACGGTGTAGGAATGGACAAAGAAACTGCACAAAACTTCTTAACAGTCCAGTCAAAGGGTATGGTGCAAGAAATGTTAATGACAGAATAAGACTTTATTACGGCGAAAGCTATCATCTGGAAGTGCAGAGCATACCTGATGAGGGAACAACAATAACAATAAAATTCCCGGCAAAACCATACAACACAAAAAACTGATATGTTTCTAAAATATCTTATATTTTAATATTAACCCCTCCTTAATATAATTAGATTATCAAAAGAGGACAGTAATCAAAGCTGTCTCGGATAATTATTAAGGAGGGTTTTTTTATGAAGTTTAAGAGATTAGCGGTCAGTGATGGCGACAACAATGTGTGGGTCACTTTTGTGGGTTGTGGCAATGCTAAAAGGATGACACAGCGACAGGCGAGGAAAAAATCACAGCTACAATCAAGGTATGGGGCTGTGCAGAAGATCAGGCAGATGAGAACGGCAAATGGCTTCAGACAATGTGTGACCAGTTTAATTCAGAGCATCCTGACTGGGATTTAACATTTGAATACGGTGTATGCTCAGAGCAGGACGCAGGAAAGATAGTTCCACAGGATCCAGAGAATTCAGGAGATGTATACTTCTTTGCTAACGACCAGCTTCAGACACTTGTTGATGCTAACGCTATTGCAAAGCTTGGTGGAGAGACAGCAGATTATGTTAAGAAAACTAACTCAGATGCAATTGTGGATTCAGTATCAGTAGATGGGGCTGTATACGGAGTACCATTTACAACTAATACATGGTTTATGTACTATGACAAGAGCAAATTCACAGACAGTGATGTAAAGAGCCTTGATAAGATGCTTGAGAAGAATAAGGTGGCTTTCAATATTACAGAGGGCTGGTATATGTCATCATTCTTCCTTGCTAATGGATGTAAATATTTTGGAAAAGACGGAAAAGATAATTCAGCAGGTGTTGATATCTCAGGAGATAAGGGAACACAGGCAACACAGGCAATGGTTTCACTTGTAAATAATCCTAACTTTGTCAATGACCTTCAGGGTGTTGGTATCGCTGGCTTAAGAGATGGTTCAGTTGGAGCTTACTTCTCAGGATCATGGGATTATAAGAGTGTTAAAGAGATTCTTGGAGACAATTTTGGAGCAGTTTCACTTCCTACAGTAAAGATTGGTGGAAAAGACAAGCAGATGTTAGCATTTGCAGGTTCTAAGGCAATCGCAGTTAATCCTAACTGCAAGTATCAGCAGGTAGCAGTTGCACTTGCAAAGTATCTTGGAAGCAAGGATGCACAGAAGAAGCACTATGAATTAAGAGGTGTTATTCCTTGTAATACAGAGCTTCTTGCAACTGATGAAGTAAAGAAGGATGCCCTTGTAACAGCACAGAATGATACATTTAACAAGACATCAGTAATCCAGCCAACAGTAACAGGCATGAATGATTACTGGGCACCTGCACAGAACTTTGCTAAGGCAATCGTAAATGGTGAAATAACAGCAGATAATGCAGCTAAGACACAGGATTTCTATAAGCAGATTAATACATCAATCGCAAAATAATTGATGGGGATTAAATGCTGAAAGGAGTGGCGCATAATGGCAGTTAAGTTCACTGAATCATTTAGAAAAGGAAATATATTTACGAAGTTAAGCATTCTGATTCCAGGACTTGGTAATCTTGTAGGAAAGCAGATTATAAAGGGAATTATGTATATAGTTATAGTAGCGTCTTTTTATGCTTTATGATTATGAATGGAATTAACTGCCTTGCGATGCTTCCAGGTCTTGGAAGCAGACCGCAGGAGGTCTGGAATGAGAAGCTTGGAATATATGAGTATGTTGCAGGTGATAATTCACTTCTTATACTTCTGTATGGAATAGCAACAATATTCATTATTATAGCTTATATAATAGTTGCAGCTAGTGCTGTAAAAAGCTCATATAAGCTGGAGCTGTTAAAGGAAAAGGAAAGCATATAAACACATTTGCAGAAGACGTGAAGTCGCTGTTTAATGAGAATCTTCATAAGCTGCTGCTTACACTCCCGGTATCAGGTGTGCTTATATTCACAATACTTCCGCTTATTTTCATGATAAGCATGGCATTCACTAATTATAGTAAGGTTGACAGCCATCTGGTGCTTTTCGACTGGGTAGGACTTGAGAATTTCAAGCAGATATTCGATTCAGGAAGCATGATAGGACAGTCTTTCTGGTCAGTATTTGGCTGGACTATAGTGTGGGCAATATTTGCAACATTTCTTAATTACATATTCGGAATACTTGTTGCACTGCTTATCAACAGAAAAGGTACGAAATTCAAAGCTTTCTGGAGATTTATATTTATACTTTCAATTGCAATTCCACAGTTTGTTTCACTTCTTATTGTCAGAAGCATGCTGGCACAGGATGGAATTGTAAATGTTGTTTTAAAGAATGCAGGATGGATAACAAAATCACTGCCATTCTTTACAAATGCGACTTGGGCAAGAATTACAGTAATCGTGGTAAATCTGTGGATAGGTATTCCATATACTATTCTGCAGGTTACAGGTATATTACAGAATATACCTATGGAGTTGTATGAGGCAGCAGATGTAGATGGAGCTAATGGATTTGTCAAGTTTATTAAGATAACAATGCCATATATGTTATTTGTAACGGCACCATATCTTATTACTACATTTACTGCTAATATTAACAACTTTAACATTGTTTACCTGCTGACTAAGGGAGATCCGGTTATGGCAGGTGCAACAGCAGGAAAGACAGACCTTCTGGTAACATGGCTGTACAAGATGACAATAGATTATCAGTATTATAATCTTGGTGCTGTTATCGGTATTATGACATTCATATTCTTAGCAATTGGTTCACTGCTTGTATACAGAAGAACGAAAGCGTATAAAGATGAGGAGGGATTCCAGTGAAAAAGAAAAAGACTATTAAAAATATACTGGCACATACAGTGCTTACAATATTAGCGATAGTGTGGGTAAGTCCTCTTTTCTGGATACTCCTCACAAGCTTCAGGGCTCAGAAGGGTGCTTATACAAGCTCCTTCTTCCCAAAGCAGTATTCACTTGATAATTATGTAAAGCTTTTTACAGATACAGGAATACTTAATTTTCCACGAATGTTTACCAATACTCTGATAGTAGCAGTATTCTCATGTATTATATCAACATTTTTTGTACTGTCAGTAGCCTACTGTATGTCAAGGCTTAAGTTTAAGATGAGAAAAGCAATGATGAATATCGCAATGATACTTGGACTTTTCCCTGCATTTATGGCGATGGTTGCCGTATATTATATACTTAAAGCAGTAGGACTTTCAGAAGGAGCAATGATAAGAGTTGCGCTTGTGCTTGTATATTCAGCATCATCAGGAATACAGTTTTACATTGCAAAGGGATTCTTTGATACTATCCCTAAGACAATAGATGAGGCTGCTATGATAGATGGAGCAACGAAGTGGCAGGTATTTACTAAGATAACAATACCTCTCAGTAAACCAATTATAGTGTATACAATACTTACATCATTCATAGCACCTTGGGTAGATTTCATATTTGCAAGAGTAATCTGCAGGGCAAATGCGAAGTATTATACCGTGGCAATCGGCTTATGGCAGATGCTTGAAAAAGAATATGTTGATGTATGGTACACAAGATTTGCAGCAGGAGCAGTTCTTATATCAATTCCAATTGCAGCCTTGTTTATGATAATGCAAAGATGTTATAATGAAAGCATGACAGGTGCAGTGAAGGGTTAGATATATGAATAGATTAAAGCAAACATTAAAAAAATGTGTGGCATTTGGTGTCACAGGAATAATGCTTATATTAGCCGGGTGTAAAAGCCCGGCTGGTTTTGCGTCTAATGATAATGAAGAATACAATGCAAAATGGAAGAAGCGAGAACAACTCCATTCGGGGCTTACCCGGAGACTATAGAATATACACTTGGAAAGATGACAAGTGTTAATAATTCCAATATGCCGGAGAATGACACATATACGGATAATGCGTACACACGCTATATTAAGTCTGTGATAAATGTGCAGAATGTTGATGTATTTGAAGCAAACGACAGCCAGTATGACACTAATGTTTCAATGGCAATCTCAATGGGAAGCCTTCCGGATATTATGGTTGTATCAAGTCAGGATGAGGTTGAACAGTTAGTGGAAGCAGGACTTATAGAGGACCTTACAGAAAGCTACAATAATTGTATAAGTGACAGAATCAGGAAAATGTATGAAAGCTATGGCGATTCACTTAAGGATATGGTTACATATGATGGAAAGATAATGGCACTGCCGGAGACTAATATAACAGATGGACCTAATCTTGTGTGGTTAAGAAAAGACTGGATGGATAAGCTTGGATTGTCAGAGCCACACACTATTGATGATGTTGTTAATATAGTGAAGCATTTTATATCAGAAGACCCTGGAAATAATGGCGTGGATGCGTCCGGAAAACCTAATACAGTGGGGCTTGCAGTGGATACAGATGTGACAGGTGAATGTGGTTACAGCAGTGAATTTCTGCTGGATATAATATTTGCCTGCTTTGGAGCGTATCCAAAGCAGTGGATAATGAACGATGATGGTGAGATTGTATATGGTTCGGTTACAGATGAGGCAAAAGAAGCACTTTCGTATATAAACAGTCTGTATAATCAGGGGGTTATAGATAATGATTTTCTTCTGAGAACATCAACCAATATATGTGAGCTTATAGAGAATGGTCTGTGTGGCTCGTTTTTTGGACCATGGTGGGCACCGAATAATCCGCTTGCTAATGCAGTAAGCAGGAATCCGGATGCAGACTGGCAGCCATATTTAATAGCAACGGATTCGGATGGGACAACGAGTTATCACAGCCAGAACCCGTGTTACAAATATGTTGTTGTAAGAAAGGGCTATGAACATCCTGAGATTGCAGCCAAGATGATAAGTGTCATGTTTGATAAGGTAAGATTTGACTGTACAGACTCAGAAGAATTCAAGAATTACTATCAGATTAATGTTGAACCTACGGCAAGACCTTTATCAATAAATGTTGATTACAATAATGCACTTTCAATATGTTACAGGAATATAGATGCTGCAATTTCAGAAAGAAAGAATCCTGACAGTCTGGAACTTCTTGAACGTTCATTTTATGATGCGTGTAGTGAGTATATCAAGAATGCTAACAAAACAAGTACGCAATGGGCAGCGTATATGTCAAGAATTAAGGCATGCAGTCTGATTGCACAGGATAATATAAAGGTAGTTGATTCGCTTTATTTTAAGACCACAGACACAATGAAGAGCCATTGGTGGAGACTTAAGGCTAAAGAAAAAGAGGCATATTTAAAGATTATAAGTGGAGAAGAAGATATATCTTACTTTGATACATTTGTAAAAGAATGGAATGAACAGGGCGGTCAGACTATTACATCAGAAGTCAGTGAGAGTATGAAATAATTGGCTGTGAAAATATAGTAATATATGATACAATCTTAATTAATGTAAATATATTAACTATGGAGGTTTTATTTTTATATAGAGAAAATTCGGCTCGCGACTCGGCTTTATCTTAGTGTCTGCTGGCTGTGCGGTGGGACTTGGTAATGTGTGGAAATTTCCATACATATGCGGGGAAAATGGTGGTGCGGCATTCGTGCTTATCTATCTTGTATTTCTTGCAATTCTTGGATTTCCTATTATGTGTGCGGAGTTCACAGTAGGACGAGGAAGCGGTAAAGGTGCTGCAAGGGCATTTGAAGAACTGGAGACTAAGGGAAGTAAATGGCATCATTTCAAATGGGTATCGGTAGTAGGAAGCTACGTATTAATGGCTTTCTATACTATGGTTGCAGGATGGATGCTTTATTATGCATGGCGTGAGGCAAGAGGTTCGTTAGCAGGTTTAGAGCCAGATGAGGTTTCAGGAGCATTTGGAACTATGCTTTCACAGCCTGGTACAATGACAATCTGGATGATTGTTGCAGTTTTACTTTCGTTTGGTGTATGTGTATTAGGATTACAGAAGGGCGTTGAGAAGATTACTAAGGTTATGATGTTACTTCTTCTTATCCTTATTGTGGTACTGGCAGTTCATTCACTTGTACTTCCTAATGCATCAGAAGGTGTTAAATTCTATATGGTGCCTAATCTTGATTCTATTAAATCAAGAGGTTTAGGACCGGTTATATTTGATGCCATGACACATGCATTCTTTACACTTAGTGTAGGCATTGGCGCAATGGAGATATTCGGAAGCTACTTAAAGAAAGACAGAACAATAGGTGGAGAGGCTGTTAATATCATTCTGATTGATACATTTGTTGCTCTTATGGCAGGATTCATAATTATTCCTGCATGCTTTGCATATGGTGTTGCTCCGGGTGCCGGTCCATCACTTTTATTTATAACACTGCCTAACATATTTAATCATATGGCGGGAGGAAGAATATGGGGAACAGCATTCTTTGTATTCATGTCATTTGCAGCATTATCAACTGTAATTGCTGTATTTGAGAACATTATTGCTTTTTATATTGACCTTAAGGGATTTTCAAGGAAAAAGGTTGTTGCAGGTAATGTTATATTCATGATACTGCTTTCGCTTCCTGCTGTATTAGGCTTTAACAAGCTTGCAGCTTTCCAGCCTATTGGTCCGGGAAGTTCAATTATGGATCTGGAGGATTTCCTTGTTTCATATAATCTGCTTCCTCTTGGAAGCATGATATTTGTATTATTCTGTACCAAGAAGAACGGCTGGGGCTGGGAAGGCTTCAGAAAAGAAGCTAATGAAGGAAAAGGTCCTAAGCTTCCTGAATGGTTAAGATTCTATATGAGTTATATACTTCCGGCTATTATAGTGGTTGTATACCTTAAGGGTTATTATGATACATTTAAACCAAGGGGAACAGGTTATCTTGTTGGCTGGATGATATTTGCGTGTGTATTGCTTCTTGCAATATTCGGAATTGCTAATTATAAGAAGAAAGATGCGTAATCTATGACTAAGAAAGAACTTGCTTTAGAGGTTATAAGAAGATTAAAGGCAGAATATCCGGATTCGGAGTGCAGTCTTGATTACGATGATGCCTGGAAACTGCTTGTAAGCGTAAGACTTGCGGCACAATGCACTGATGCAAGAGTAAATGTTGTGGTTAAGGGGCTGTATGAAAAATATCCTGATATAGCATCACTTGCTGCAGCATCTCCAGAAGAGATTGAAAAGATTATAAGACCTTGCGGTCTTGGAAAAAGCAAGGCAAGGGATATATGTGCATGTATGCGCATGCTTCATGAACAGTATAATGATAAAGTTCCTGACAGCATGGAAGAATTATTAAAGCTTCCTGGAGTTGGAAGGAAGAGTGCCAATCTTATTATGGGTGATGTGTTCGGAAAGCCGGCAATTGTTACAGATACACACTGTATAAGGCTTTGTAACAGAATAGGTCTTGTAAAAGACGAGAAAGAGCCTAAGAAGGTTGAGATGGCATTGTGGAAGATAGTCCCGCCAGAAGAAGGAAGCGGATTGTGCCACAGGTTTGTAGACCACGGAAGAGAGGTATGTACGGCGCGTACTACGCCACACTGTGAAAGATGCTGCCTTAATGATATATGTAAGAAAAATGGGATAAAAGTGTGATTGAATATGCATTTTTATTATGGTAGTATTTTATTGTGGTTCATACTAATGAACAAAATGTATGGGAGGAACATGGAATTAAAAGAATTAATTAAATACGCAAGAGATAACAGGTGTTCAGATCTGCATATTACTGCAGGAGAAGCGGTTGCGGTAAGAAAATATGGTGAACTTGAGCTTCTTGATATAACACCTTCGATAGAAGAAACAGAAGAGATGATATTCTCAATTCTTGGTGATGAAGATATACAGAATGTTCAGGCAGGAAAAGATATTGACGTGGCATCTACTGATGAGTCTGGTGGACGATTAAGAATTAATATATATCATCAGAGAAGAAATCTTGCGCAAGTATCCGTCTTCTTGATTCTGTTATACCGTCGTTTGAAGAATTGGGGCATTCAGGAAAACTTTTTCTAAGCTTGTTGAGAAAAGGTCTGGTCTTATTCTTGTAACAGGTCCTACAGGAAGTGGTAAGTCTACAACACTTGCAGCTATGATTGATTATATTAACAACAATATGTCAAGACATATTATAACAGTAGAAGATCCTATAGAGTATGTATATGGGTTTAAGAAATCTATGATACATCAGAGACAGGTAGGAAGAGATGTACCTGATTTTGCGACAGCACTTCGTTCAGCACTTCGTGAAGACCCGGATGTTATTCTTGTAGGAGAGATGAGAGATTATGAGACTATCAATGCAGCAATTACAGGCTGAAACAGGACATCTTGTATTATCAACACTTCATACAAGAAGCGCTACACAGACAGTTGAGCGTATAATCAGTGCATGCCCTATTGAGGCGCAGTCTGCACTTATAATACAGATTGCATCTGTATTAACTGGAGTTGTAACACAGACACTTGTACCTCGTGCAGAGCAGGAAGGACGAATTGCTGCAACAGAGATTATGCTTAATAATACAGCAGTATCTAATCTTATTAAAGAGAAGAAGACTAATCAGATTCAGACCGTTCTTCAGTCAAATATGCAGACAGGTATGCACACAATGAACTATTCGCTTGCTAATCTTGTTAAGACAAGAGTTATTTCAAGGGATGTAGCTTTGAAGTTTTCAGAGAATCCAACGGAACTTGCTAAAAGTATATAATAGTAACTTGTAGTGCTATTCAGTTTTAAAACTTTGCGAATAGTGTACAAAATACAGAACAACAAAAAATCATTTGAAAATAAAGCCATTCTACTGTATTATAGGGTTAGATTTATTACGGATAACACTATAGTACGGCTGAAAGGCTTTTTTTATGAAAAGAATTAAATTAGTTAACAGGATTTTTTACTGTATATTTTTATTAGGATTTCTGCTTTTTATGGCTTCAGGATTTATATTCAGCACTGTAGATAAGGTGACACCGGCAGATAAAAGAACGAGTGTCGTAGTTAAACCAGAGGATACAAGATATATTGGAGATGACACAATTGAATATCATGTGAAGATTAGAGCAAGTGCAGGAAATAATAATGCACTGGCATTTGTAAGCAGGCATCAGGAAGTGGAAGTATATGCAGGTGGAAGACTTATATATTATATAAAAGCACATAGGTCTGTATATGGAACAACCACTGGAACTAATTATACGATTGTGAACATTCCACCATATACAACAGATATAATCGTAAGGCTTACTAATGTATATGCTGGTCATAAGATAAGAGGAACAACATTTGAATATGGTGACGAGACAAAACTTATAAAAGAGCTTATTGCGAAATCGCTGCCATCAGCAGTACTTAGTTCGTTTATAATAATAGTTGGATTTGCTATGATTGTATTATGGATTTTCTGCAGAAAGAAGATTGCACAGACACAAGCACTGTTTTATTTTGGTATATTTGCAATGATTATAGGTGCATGGGCTCTTAATGAGACTGATATTGCAACAATTCTTGTGGAGAACAGGAAGATAGGTTCACTGATAGGGTATATACTGCTTATGATGATGCCTATTCCTTTTATGCAGGCAGAGAAGAATTTTTTCCAGATAGGGAAAAGTGCTCTGAATAATATCTTATGCGCCATATATGCTGCAACAGCTGTAATACTGCTTGTATGTCATATGACAGGTGTGTGGGAGTTTAAGAACAGCGTGTACATTATACATATGATGCTTGCTATGTCACTTGTATATTTCTGGACAGTTCTTATTAAAAGAGTATGGGTTAAAGGCTTTGACAGGAAAGTAAAGGCTAATATTGTAGGTGCGGCTGCACTTGGAATTTCTATGATTGTTGATCTTATTGCATATTATAAGGGAATGCAGCAGACAGATCTTATAGGAAAACTGGGTATTCTTATATTTATTATTGTGCTTGGTTATGAGAGCATATCAGAAGCATTTGAGAAGATTAAAGAAGGCCAGAAGGTGGATTTCTACAAAGAGATGGCTGTAACTGATACTATGACAGGGGTTTATAATCGCTCTGCATTTGAGGAGTGGGAACAGGAAACTTCTGATTATGAAGGGTATTCTATAGTGACATTTGACCTTAATAACCTTAAGTGGTGTAATGATAATCTGGGGCATGCAGCAGGAGATGCCTATATACAGGCATCAGCCAGAATTATTAAAGAGATATTTGGCAGACATGGTAAATGTTATCGTATAGGTGGGGATGAATTCTGTACTGTAATTAATCAGAAGCAAAAAAGCTTTGATATTGGAAGACATGTAAAGCAGCTAAGGGAACTTGAAAAGTATACTGAAGAAGAACTTGGAATCAAAGACCTTAATGTGCAGATTGCATGTGGTTATGCTGAATATGATATAAAGACAGATAAGAACTTTGAAGATACAAGAAGCAGAGCAGATAAGAGAATGTATGAGAGTAAGAGAAGATTGAAAAGAGAGTAATATATGGATAAATACGGAATTTTAAAGCATTATTTTGGGTATGATTCATTTCGTCCGGGTCAGGAAAAGTTAGTTGATGCTATTCTTGCAGGGCAGGATGTGTTAGGAATTATGCCTACAGGTGCGGGAAAATCATTATGTTATCAGGTGCCGGCATTGTTAATGTCCGGCATTACTCTTGTTGTGTCGCCGCTTATATCGCTTATGAAGGATCAGGTTGGGGCACTTAATCAGGCTGGTGTACATGCAGCTTATATTAACAGTTCACTGACAGATAATCAGATAACTAAGGCACTCGCATTTGCAAAGCAGGGACGGTATAAAATTATATATGTTGCACCTGAAAGGCTGGAAACCTGGGGCTTTCTTGATTTTGCCACACATGTAGAGATATCAATGATTACCGTGGACGAGGCACACTGTATATCACAGTGGGGACAGGATTTCAGACCAAGCTACCTGAATATATTGTCATTTGTGAAGAAGCTGGCAAGACGCCCGATAATAAGCGCATTTACAGCTACAGCAACAAGTAAGGTAAGGGACGATATTCTGCAGATTCTTTCTCTTGAAAGACCGGTTATACTCACTACTGGATTTGACAGAAGTAATCTGACATTCAAGGTAAAGCATATCAAGGACAAGGATTCTTATATACTTGATTATCTTGTAAGTCACAGACAGGACAGCGGAATTATATATTGTGCTACAAGGAAAAATGTTGAGAAAGTCTATGACATGCTTAATGCCAACGGACTATCTGTAACTAAGTATCACGCTGGGCTTTCGGCAGAAGAGAGAAATCAGGATTCATTTATATATGATATCAAGCCTGTTGTTGTGGCAACCAACGCATTTGGAATGGGAATAGACAAGTCCAATGTAAGATTCGTAATTCATTATAATATGCCACAGTGCATAGAGAATTATTATCAGGAGGCAGGACGTGCCGGAAGAGATGGAGAGGATTCAGAATGCGTATTGCTGTATTCTCCGCAGGATATTATGATAAATAAGTTTTTCATAGAACATAGAGAGCCTAATCCTGATATGGATGCAGAAGAACAGGCACGTCTTATGATTCTTGATAAAAGAAGGCTTAATGCAATGGTCGATTACTGCAAGACAACAGGCTGTTTAAGAGAGTATATACTTAAATATTTTGGAGAAAGACCAGACAATCCAGAGGGTGGAAGATACAACTGCCATAACTGTTCTAACTGCGTTATTGATGAGGCAGAACGGGAAGCAGATGAGGCTTATATGTATCCGGGAAACCGTTTCAGTGCACCTGTATCAAGGAATGCTGCAATGGTGGCAGACAGAATGAAGCGTTCTGCCGCTGCTGCAAAGTCAGCATATGCAACGCCCAAGTCAAAGAAGCCGGAGGATGCACTTAATGACAGAGGTGTTATGTTGTTTAACAGACTGCGTGAGTTAAGAAAACAGATAGCTGTTTCAGTAGGCGTTCCGCCATATGTAATATTTTCAGACAGGACGCTTATAGACATGTGTATTAAAGTACCATTCAGTGAAGAAGAAATGTTGTCAGTAAGCGGTGTCGGCGAAAATAAATATGAGCGTTATGGTAAGGTATTTATGGATGAGATATATGATTTCCTTGATGGAATGAAGCAGAATCTGGCAAGATGATATAAAAGTGTTTATGGACAGAAGAATGAATGGGAGATATGGATGAAGAATTATAAGATGATAATCACTTATGATGGTACAAGGTATTATGGCTGGGAACATCAGCCAACTACAGATATGACAATTCAGGGAAAGTTAGAATCAGTGCTTTCTGCCATGACAGGAACTGAGGTTGAGGTTATAGGTGCAGGAAGAACAGATGCCGGAGTGCATGCAAAGGGAATGGTAGCTAATGCACATATGGAAACAAAGATGAAGGAAGATGAGATATGCGATTATATGAACAGATATCTTCCAGAAGATATCTGTGTGCAGGAGGTTCGTGTTGCATCTGACAGATTCCACAGCCGTTACAATGCACAGGGGAAAACTTATTGCTATACATGTTATGTTGGGGATAAGAAGCCTGTATTTAACAGAAAATATGTCAATATAATTGAGGGTAAGCTGGATGTTGATGCCATGAAGAGGGCAGCAGACATACTTACTGGAGAACATGATTTTGCATCATTTTGTGGTAATCCCAAGATGAAGAAATCGACAGTCCGTGAGATTTATTCGATAGATGTTTCTTTAAAGGGTTCATTCCTTAATCTTACATATCATGGAAGCGGATTCCTGCAGTACATGGTAAGAATCTTAAGTGGTACACTTCTTGAAGTTGGACAGGGAAAGAGAACACCAGAGAGTATGTATGAACTTTTAGAGGAGAGAAACAGAAGCCTTGCAGGTGCAACTGCGCCGGCGAAGGGACTGTGTCTTCTGAAGGTTGACTACTCGAAGGAGGTTTGATGGTCCGGACGTCGTACAGTAACTGTGGAAGGGTGTGTGGTGTCCTTAGGCATCTGCCCTCAGGATTCTTATGTCTAGTGAAACTAAATGCCGCATTCTGCTAAGTTTATAATGGGACTTGTAATCAAACGCGCTTCGCTTGAACGAGATTACAAGTCCCAACCTTTAGCAGATTGCGGCATTAACTTTCACACGACATAAGAATATTCGGGCATACACCTAAGGACACCACACACCTATCCCACAGCATACTGTACGGCTGACTTCTTCTTCACCAAGTAGTCAGCCTCCGGACGAATGCTCGCCTGCGGCATTGCATTCTGAGTGGGGGCTGGTGAAGTGCGTGATGTCCTCTGTTGATAAGATACGTTTGCACCAGCCGTGGAAGGCTTGGCTGCCTAGTAGCGGGGTGGTGGCTTTGAGATTGGGAGATGTTATGCAAGACCGATTTATGCCGAACCGTGTGTAAGTTAATGCCGTTATATACAAAAAGTGCTGTGTAAAAATCTCGTTCAAGCGAAGCGCGTTTGATTTTACACAGCTAAAAGACATTATATGACGGCATTTACTTACAGGTGCAGGCATCCATGAGGGCTTGTATAACATCTCTCAATGCCCACCTTTGTACTAATTAAAGCACCTTCGACAAGAAATCCTTCAATCGCTCACTCTTAGGATTGCCAAAGAATTCTTCCGGAGCCCCCTCTTCATTGATGACTCCATCATAGAAGAACATGCATCTGTTGGCAACTTCTTTTGCAAATCCCATCTCATGAGTTACGACAATCATTGTCATTCCTGATGCAGCAAGTTCCTTCATTATTGCGAGAACCTCACCAACCATTTCAGGATCAAGTGCGGATGTCGGCTCGTCGAAAGCATTATCTCAGGATTCATTGCGAGTGCTCTTGCAATAGCAACTCGCTGCTTCTGACCACCACTTAACTGGTTAGGATAAGCATCGGCTTTGTCAGAAAGTCCCACTCTTGCAAGAAGCTCATCAGCTTTCTTATCAGCTTCTTCCTTACTCATAAGTCCCAGCTTAGTAGGAGCAAGAGTTATGTTTCTTCTTATAGTCATATTAGGGAAAAGGTTAAAATGCTGGAACACCATTCCAATCTTCTCTCTTAATTCATCCACATTTACACTCTTATCTGTAAGATCCTGCTCATGGAATAATACATGACCTTCTGTAGGAGTTTCAAGAAGGTTAAGTGAACGCAAAAATGTTGATTTACCGGCCAGATGGTCCGATAATTGCAATAACCTCTCCTTTGCGGACTGTTGTATTGATTGATTCTAATACAACATGGTCGCCAAAAGATTTCTTCAAATCCTTAACTTCAAGTATGATTTCGTTAGTATTATCGCTCATTGTTTCTTAACCTCCTCTCAAGTTTCTTAACAAGCTGTGAAAGTCCCATAACCATTACAAGGTAGATGATGGCAACACCAATAAGTGGAAGCATTGGATCATAAGTTATGCTTCGGATAATATCGCCGCCTCTTGTAAGGTCGTTAAGACCGATATAACCGCTGATAGATGTTTCCTTTAACAGAACAATGAACTCATTAGCAAGTGCTGGGAGAACATTCTTGAATGCCTGAGGAAGAATAACACTTATCATAGTTGTTTTATAAGAAGACCAAGGCTTCGTGCTGCTTCAAACTGTCCGTTATCAATAGACATAATACCTGAACGGAATATTTCGGCAACATAAGCACCTGAGTTGATACCAAATGCAAGTATCGCAACAATAAGCTTGTCAATATGTACAGAACTGAATATTACATAGTAGATAATAAGCAGCTGTACCATAGTTGGTGTTCCTCTGATTACAGTAAGATAAATGTTGCAAATGAAGTTAAGAATCTTCATGTGTCCTGTCTTATCATGGTTAGAACGGACAACTGCAATAAGGAAACCAATAACAACACCCATAAGTCTGCAAAGAATGCAATAATTACTGTGTTTAACAGACCCTTTAGAAGATAAGTGTATCTTGCTTCTTTGATGAAGTCTGTCTTGAACTTCTCAGCAAAACTCATGCCTGATGCAGAAGCATTGTCGTCACGGACAATAATAACCTGCTTAGAAGTTGTATAAGTAGTTGTGAAATCGATATTTTTCTTACGCTCATCAGTAACTGTCATACCAGCCATACCGAAATCAGCTTTACCAGAAGATACGGCAGTGATAATTGAATCAAATTCCATATCCTCAATTTTTAAATTCATTCCGAGGTAATCAGCAATAGCCTGTGCAATATCAGCGTCAATACCAATAATAGAACCCTTCATAGTACTCGTATGGCTTGAAATAAGCATTTGTAGCCATAACAAGAGTTCCATTAGTACGGCTTATACCGTCTGGTGATTTGTAACCAGAAAATGTAGCATTATCGCCAACATAATCGTCAATAAGCTTCTGGATAGTTCCATCTGCCATAAGTACTTCAATAGCCTCATTGAGCTTTGCAGTAAGGGAATTGCCCTTAGCAACACAGATGGCATAATCCTCATTTGCAAATTCTTCTTCAAGAATTGTAAGGTCTGGATTAGCTTTAACAAATGCTAAAGCAGGCTGTTCATCAATAACAACAGCATCAGCTTTACCCTGCTTTAAAGCCTGTATAGCATCAGAACCTTTGTTGTATCTTGATACTGTTGTGCCAGAACCGTCAGTTTCGTAATCACTTACGAGAGTATCACCAGTTGTTCCTAACTGAACACCAATAGTCTTGCCTGCAAGATCATCTACAGAAAATACAGTGTTCTTAATCTTCTTGCCCTGACATGAAGTAAGAAGAACAGAAGAGAACAAGAGAGTGAGGGTCGCAAAAACCAAAAGGAATCTCGACCTGTACTTTTTAAAATTCATTAGTAACTCCTTTCCATGCGAACTGTGGTGTATACGGACGCTGCAAAGTGAATATATTTAGCTGTGGAGCACGCTTTCGCTTCTTGTCGCTAGTAACGGACACTAAGTTCACCGCAATTAGGCTTTCTTCAAAGCCGCTTGCGGTTTACCAAGTGCCGGCTACTCCGAAGAGCATCCACAGCTAAATATATTCACTTTACGACTGTGTATACAACAGTTTAATATAATATATTTCATTAATTATACACACATAGTAGGAAATTAGCAATTAAAATATTTGCGATGGAAGAAAATGTGAGCGTATAGATTGGGATTGGACGTTGAAGTAGTGGAAAGGCAAGCAAAAGTCCAAAGGGAAGAAATTGAGTGGTGGATTGGACGTTGAAGCAGAGGAATGCACGGAGGAAGTCCAAAAGGAACAGAAAAGAGTGGCGGATTGGACGTTGAAGCAGAGGAATACACTGAGGAAGTCCAAAGGGAAGAAGCGGCGTGGCGGATTGGACGTTAAAGCAGAGGAATGCACGGAGGAAGTCCAAAGGGAGCAAGAAAGAGCGGTGGATTGGACGTTGAAGCGGAGGAAAGGCGCGCAGAAGTCCAAAGAAGAAAATATGTACATGGAAACAGCCGCCAGGCAGGCGTCTGTTCCCACAGATTGAGGTTATTAGTTAGTCTTGCTGCATATGCCATTGCAAGGTCCGGTGCATGCACCAGAGGAAGTCTGGCTGTTATTGCCATTATTACATGCGCTCTGGCAGGCTGTGCTGTTAGTATTAAGAGTGTCGGTGCAGTCATTCATGCAAGGCTTCTTGCAGTCTTTTTTTAAGTTACCTTCGCATGAAGGTGGACTTAAATCGAGAGGCTTGATGGCTCTGTCTAAGAGGTTTCCGCAAACAAACTTGATGCAGTCAGATTCTTCACCGGAAACAATGCTTCCCTTAGGCGTTGAGATTCTGCCGGCACTTGTTACGCGGTATCCACAGAAGTAAAGGCTCTGTAAGATGAGAGTGAGACCTACAGTAACCTCGTCATCTGTAGTATCAAGACCTAAAAGCTTAGGTATTGCATAAAGGTTGAGTCCCTGGGTTACAACATTGGCAGATGACAAGAAACCTATACTGTTAAGTGCAGGCGTATAAACAGGTGGAGTTGCGTTATTCGAGTTGTAGGAAACTCCGTAAGGAGCGAATATTTCAAGGGTGACAGATGTCGGATTGGTATCTTCATCATAAGTTGCAGCAGTAGTTGAGTTAGGAAGGTAGACTGCCGTTGGGGTAAGAGTTGCTAATGCTCTGCATGACTCATCATAAAGCGTTATTGCAAATGTTACAGTAAGGTTGGCAAGTTTCACAGAGTAGCAGTTAGGCCTTCCGGCTATCTGGGTGATTTCAACATTTTCATCACCATAAGTGTAGGCTATATCTATAACACTGACTGATGCGTTGGTAGCTGTTGGATAAGTCGTTGAAATATCTGTGCCGACAGCGAATGTGGTACACAGATTAATACCTATCTCATCATAGATAAGAGGGGCAAGAATACTGAGTTCATCGGGGGAACCGCATATCGGGTTCGTGCATACATCAAAGCAGCCATTAGGCATGTTCTGCACGATATTGCTTACAATGCGGGTAGAACCACATTTGCTGCATTTACATTTAGCCATTATCTTTTCCTTCTTCGTTTCTTTACTACATTATATGTTCTATCTACATTCGCGTGACCATATAATAATATAAAACGGGTGTCCTTTATGGCAAATGTATACACGGCAGGCAGTGACAGACGGCTTATAATCTATAGCATATCACGATATATATTTTGAGAACGGCGTACATAGACGGTATAGAACGCCCGATAATGCTTGTGTCAGACTTTTTGGACGGACTTTCAGATGTAGTGTTGGGAGACACAATATATTATGCATATCAGAACCAGAACGGAGATATTCTTGTTAAAAATGTGATGAACAACGAAGCACTTTTTCGTGTGAAAAGCGGAGAACCCAGATATGCACTGTCCACAGCTTGTAGTAAATAAAGACAGGTTAATGCTGTTTTATATGGTGACAAACCCGCTTACGGACAGACTGTCGCTGCGAGCTGTCTACCCACTGGAAGAAGGTGACAGTCTTAATATTCCTGTTGATTGTGAAAATGTTGATATGTATGAAGTGTTTGGAATGCAGGGAAAAGCATTTTTGTATGTAGACAGTTTCTACGAAATAACATCAGATGGGAAATTCATTAAATGTCAGGATACAGACATGCTGATGCAGAATGAACAGAAAATATCAGAGTACGAAAACCAGCTTAATACATATATGCAGGAAAACAGACAGGCAATACAGACAATAAGCCAGCTTGAGGCAACAATAGAAAGTGTAAAGGCACAGTATAATGAACTTATGGAGACGGCAATTGCGTATAGGGATGAGGCAATTAAGTGGCGGAGTAAGTTTATATAGACACAAACTTTATATTAATAAGCCACCCGCCTCCACCCACCCCTCAGGCATGCACTGGTCCACAGGGGTCTGGAACACGTTAAGAATTGCTAATTTAGCAGGTGGTGCTTTTGGCTTTTTCTATTGTTTGTGTTCATTCGACATCTGTACACTTCCGTCATTATGTCCGCCTGTGACCTACGCCCGATATATTGCGAACTGTGTGGGAGTTAATGCCGCTATATACATAAGGGCGGTGTGCTAAAGCACGTTCAAGCGGAGCACGTTTGATTTAGCACACCGTAATAAGCTTTGTAGATAGCGGCATTTACTCCCACTAAGTGCAGCAATCCTTGAGGGCGTATGCCACAGGCGGACATAATGCCAGAAATGTTCATCTGCGAATGGACACAAACATTAAGCCAAAAGCACCACCTGATAAATTAACGCAATTCTAACGAATCGTTCCAACCCCTGCGGACCAGTGCGTGCCTGAGGGGTGAGTGGAGGCGGACAATAAAATATGAAGTTTGCGAAAATATTTATTGAAATCTGTCTCCATAATTGCGATAATAATGCAAATGGAGGAATTATGGATAACAGGAAGCTAAACAGAAGGAATTTTTTACTATTATTATTTGTTGTGGCGGCATGTATTATGGGTGGCCGCTCTATATTTGGGTTCTTTGCACTGCTTACAGGATATGAGACTGCGACAACAGAAGTGTCTGCATTTGCAGCCTCTGAGATGTATATGATGTTTCTTTTATTTCTTGTATGTATAATTGGAGGCATTGTTATGAGCTGTCTTAGTAAAGCTAAGGTGAGCAGGACATTTTTTCTGATACGCAATACGGTGCTGATTGTGGCACTTGTGCTTGGTAATATGTCTTTCCTAATATAACAATCATGAGTACGGTTGTTATGTCTAAATATATAGGTGATACGGGAATGTATGATTTTGCAGTCAGCTCACCGCTTCTTGTGTCAGCGTTAAGACAGCCATATCTGTTCTATACATACATGGCAGCAGAGGGGCTTATGATTATTCTTGCGTGTGTCACAGTGTATAAGTATATTGTAGACAAGAAAAAGAACAGTAATTATAATAATATGTACATGTAAATGTGTCTTGCACTAATAAGGTGTGGCAGACAATTTTTGCGTAGTTAACAGATGCACTTAACATGCCGGTTTATATGCGGGAGATAATAAAATGAAGGTAATGACACCACATTATTATAAGGATTTCAGATGCATTGCGGGAGCCTGTACAGATACATGCTGTGCCGGGTGGGATGTCGATGTTGATAAGAATTCTTACAAATATTATAAAACAGTTAAAGGTGCTTTTGGAAAGCGCCTGAAGAGTGTAATGGTACCATCTCAGGACGGAGAATGTACATTTACACTGAAAGAAGGAGGACGATGTCCTTTTCTTAATGATGATAATCTGTGCGATTTATATATAGAACTTGGAGAGGATAAGCTGTGTGAAACATGTGCAGAGTTTCCAAGATTTATTAACGATTATGGCAATATAAGAGAAATTGGCATAGCCCCTTCGTGTAAGACGGCTGGTGAGCTGATGTTTTCTTATAAAGATGAACTTACATTTGATACGGTTGAGGATAACAGTCTTACGCTGGAGCCTAATGATATAGATGCATATACATATATGCATCTTCGGCAGGCAAGAATAGTGGCTTTTGGAATAATATCAGACAGGGATATAAGTATATTTGAGAGACTGATGCTCTATCTTGATTATGCAAAGCGTATCCAGAAGCATCTTGATGCTGAAAGGGACGAGCTTATAGCTGGTGTTGCAAAGCGGTTCTGTGGAGCTGATTACAGAGAGGAGCTGCTTGACAGACTAAAAAGCCGGGATGAGAAGCTGCATGGCAAAAGGCTGATAAAGGGATTGAGACATTTCTTTGATGACTTTAAAGGAATGGAGGTAATCAATCCTGACTGGAATATTCATGTGGCGAGAGTAAGACGGTTCCTAGACGGGCTGACGGATGATTCTGGGCTTGCAGCGGTAATGAAAACTTACCATGCGGGAAGTGAAGCATTTGCACATGAATATGAGCAGCTTGCAATGTACTATGTGTATAGATACATGCTTGATGCAGTGAATGATTACGATATCCTGCTTAAAGCAAAGAATGCGGTTATAGGCATACTTGCAGTGGACATTATGGCAGCAGCTAATCAGGCGTCCGGCTGTATGCCAGATTTTACAATGCGCGTTGATATAGCACATTTGTATTCAAGACAGTTTGAACATTCATATTACAATTATGAAATTTATAGAGAGTACTTTGGCATGAAGAGATGTTATTCATATAAGTTTCTTATGGACGCTTTAGTGTCACTGAATTAATGGAGGAAGTTTTCTTATGAAAATGATTATGAGATTCCTTAAGGATTACAAAAAGGAATGTGTTCTGGCACCGCTTTTTAAGATGCTCGAAGCAATATTTGAGCTGTTTGTGCCGTTGGTAGTATCATCAGTTATCGATAAGGGTATTGTTAATGCAGACAAGGGATACATTATGCAGATGTGTTTTATGCTTATACTTCTTGCAATCATAGGACTTGTATGTGCCATCACAGCACAGTATTTCAGTGCCAAGGCTGCAGTTGGTGCAGCAACAGGAATGAGACACAGTTTATTTGCACATATCCAGACATTCTCATTCACAGAGATGGATACACTTGGTACATCGACACTTGTAACAAGAATGACAAGTGATATTAATCAGGTACAGAATGGTATCAACATGGTACTGCGACTGTTCCTTCGTTCACCATTTATTGTATTTGGTGCGATGATTATGGCATTTACTATTGATGTGAAGGCACTTGTATTCGTTGCGGCAATCCCGGTACTTGCACTTATCGTATTCGGTATCATGCTTGCAACAAGACCTATGTACAAAAATGTACAGTCAGGACTTGATAAGATTCTTGGAATAACAAGAGAGAACCTTACCGGTGTGAGAGTTATCAGAGCATTCAATAAGGAACAGGATGAGATTAAGCGTTTCAAAAACGATAACGAAAGCCTTAACAGATTACAGAAATATGTTGGTAAGATATCAGGACTTATGAATCCGCTTACTTATGTTGTTGTAAATGTATCAATAATTGCACTTATATGGATTGGTGGAGTAAGAGTTAACGCCGGTGCGCTTACACAGGGACAGGTCGTTGCACTTTACAATTATATGTCACAGATATTAGTTGAACTTATCAAGCTTGCCAATCTTATCATTACAATAACTAAGGCACTTGCATGTGCAGGAAGAATTGAGTCTGTATTCGATGTAACATCTGGAATGGCAGATGGCAGCGTTAAGGAAGCTGTAGCTAAGGAAGAACAGCCAGGTGTTGAATTTAAGAATGTTTCACTTACATACAGTGGTTCAGGTGCACCTTCAGTTGAAGGAATTAATTTCAAGGCTATGAAAGGTCAGACAATCGGTGTTATAGGTGGCACAGGTTCAGGTAAATCCAGTCTTGTTAATCTTATCCCGAGACTGTATGACGCTACACAGGGTGAAGTACTTGTTGATGGTGTAAATGTTAAAGATTATGATATTGAGGCTTTAAGAAATAAGGTCGGTATCGTCATGCAGAAAGCAGTACTTTTTAAAGGTACTATAAGAGAGAATATGTGGATGGGAAAGAAGGGCGCTACTGATGAGCAGATAGATGAAGCACTTGAGATTTCACAGTCTAAGGAATTCGTAGATTCTAAGCAGGGACGTCTGGATTATGTTATAGAGCAGGGAGGTAAGAACCTTTCAGGTGGCCAGAGACAGAGACTTACTATTGCAAGAGCAATCGTAAGAAAGCCGGATGTGCTTATTCTTGATGACAGTGCATCAGCTCTTGATTTTGCAACTGATGCAGCACTTCGAAAAGCTATAAGGGGAATGAACAATTCTCCTACTGTGTTCATAGTTTCACAGAGAGCGGCATCACTTATGTATGCTGATCTCATTATCGTATTAGATGACGGACAGGTTGCAGGAATGGGAACACATGACGAGCTTCTTGCAAATTGTGAGGTTTATAAAGAGATATATGAATCACAGTTTAAGAAAGCAGATTCAGAAGGGGGTGTAGCATAATGAAGAAGAATAAATCAACATTTGTAAAACTCCTTAAAAGAATTAAGAAGCACAGCTTTTTTATAATACTATCGCTTATTATGGCAGCAGTAACTGTTGCAACTACACTTTATGTACCAATTCTTGTAGGCCGTGGAATTGACTGCATTATCGGTGTGAATAATGTGGATTTTGCAAAGATTGTGAATATACTTATAAGAATTGGTATATTTGTTGGAATTACAGCACTTTCACAGTGGCTTATGAACATATGTAACAACAGAATCACATATGAAGTAACAAGAGATATAAGAAATGAGGCTATAGAAAAAATTCAGGTGCTTCCACTCAAGTACATTGACGGACATTCATATGGTGAGATTGTGAGCCGTGTAATAGCTGATGTTGACCAGTTTGCAGATGGTCTGCTTATGGGATTCACACAGTTCTTTACAGGTGTCATGACTATACTTGGAACACTTATATTTATGATTACAATCAATGCTAAGATTACACTTGCTGTTGTTGTTATCACGCCACTTTCGTTTTTAGTTGCAAGCTTTATTGCCAAGAAGACCTTCAGCATGTTCAAACTCCAGTCTGAGACAAGAGGTGAGCAGACAGCACTTATTGATGAAATGATTGGCGGACAGAAGGTAGTTAAGGCTTACGGATATGAAGATGAGGCGGTAAGAAAATTTGATGAGATTAATGAAAGACTTCAGAAGTATTCCTTAAAGGCAATCTTCTTCTCATCTATAACTAATCCTTCAACAAGATTCGTAAACAGTCTTGTATATGCGAGTGTTGCGATTGTTGGTGCATTTTCGGCTATCAATGGCGGTATAACAGTCGGTCAGTTATCAAGCTTCTTAAGTTATGCTAACCAGTATACTAAGCCATTTAACGAGATATCAGGCGTTGTCACTGAGCTTCAGAACGCACTTGCCTGCGCCAGAATATTTGAACTTATTGAAGAAGAACCTGAAATTCCTGACGCCCCAGACGCTAAGGTTGTCGAGGAGGTTGACGGAACAGTTGACCTTAATGATGTGTGCTTCTCTTATGTGCCAGATAAGAAGCTTATTGAGGGCTTCAATCTTCATGTCAAGAAGGGACAGAGAATTGCGATTGTAGGACCTACAGGCTGTGGTAAAACAACAGTTATTAATCTTCTTATGAGATTCTATGATGTTAACAGTGGAAGCATTGATGTATCAGGAACTGATATAAGACAGATGACCAGAAAGTCTTTAAGACAGGGTTTTGGTATGGTTCTTCAGGAGACATGGCTTAAGTCAGGAACTATAAGAGAGAATATCGTAATGGGTAAGCCTGATGCTACAGAGGAAGAGATTATTGCGCAGCCAAGGCACATTCATATGGATTCATCAAGAGAATGTCTAACGGATTCGACACAGTTATAGGCGAGGATGGTGGAAGCCTTTCACAGGGACAGAAGCAGCTTTTATGTATAACAAGAATTATGCTTGCAAAGCCGCCAATGCTTATTCTTGATGAGGCTACATCTTCTATTGATACAAGAACAGAGATAAAGATACAGAATGCATTTGCAAAGCTGATGGAGGGAAGAACAAGCTTTATTGTAGCCCACAGACTTTCAACTATCCAGTCTGCGGATGTTATTCTTGTTATGAAAGACGGACATATTATAGAGCAGGGTAATCATGAAGAATTACTGGCTAAGAACGGATTCTATCACAAGCTGTATTACAGCCAGTTTGATACAGCCCAGAATTAATGTGGAGATATATGTATGTTTATAGAGGTGGAAAATATTAGAAAATCATATGGCAGGAAAACGATAGTGCTTAACGGCGCTTCGTTTCATGCTGCCAGCGGAGAGTATATTGCCATAGTCGGTGCCAACGGCTGTGGCAAATCTACTCTTCTGGAGATACTGGCAGGAAGTCTTAAGGCAGATGGAGGAAGTCTTAAGATAGATGGCACAGATGCATTTGCAGATGTGAAGATGTTTCAGAAATATATTGGTTTTGTGCCGCAGGAGAATCCACTTATGGAGAAGCTGTCGGCAAGGGATAATCTTAAATTCTGGTACTGTGATACAGGAAGAAACATGGACGCAGACTTACAGGGCGGTGTTCCTGCAGTGTTAGGAGTGTCAGAATATCTTGACAAACGTGTTGATAAGCTGTCAGGAGGCATGAAGAAGCGCTTAAGCATATGCTGTGCACTGGCTAAGAATCCACCCGTACTTATATTAGATGAGCCGGGAGCTTCATTAGATATTGTGTGTAAACAGGATATTATGAATTATCTGTCTGCTTACACGAAAAGCGGAGGTACAGTCATCATAACAAGCCACGAAGAAGGTGAATTAAAGCTTGCTGACAGAATGTATCTTTTAAAGAATGGTAAGCTTAATGAACTTGACCATCCGGTTACCGGCAATGAGCTTTTAGAGATTATTCACAGATAGATTTAATTGGGGGATTAGATGAGAAGGAAACTGGAATTATTAAAATTGCAGATTAAATCCGCATTTTTATCTATACCGAAGATAATTCTGGGTACGATAGTGACGGCAGTGCTTGTTATTGCAATAAGTACATGCATAGGCATTGCAACGGCACAGGACAGCGACATGAGGATGAAGGTTGCTGTTGTGTATCCTGATTATGATGACACAGAAAACTCTGATTCGGCAGATAATAATAAGGAGTTTCGATATATTAAGATGGCATTCAATTATGTCAGCGAGATAGACACAATTAAGAATGTCTGTACATTTGAATATACTGACAGACAGCAGGCTATAGATGGATTAAGAAATAATTATTATGTTATGGCTATTATTGTGCCAGAGAATATGATAAGTGATATTATGTCGGGCGAGAATACACCTGTTGAGGTTGTGTGTCAGTCAGAGGGTGTTAATAATACTTCGATGATATTCCGTGAGATGGTGAGGGCAGGAGGCTCTGACCTTGCAACTGCAGAGGCGGGGATATATACATTTGACGATTTGTTCAATGGTGTGCTTAAGAATTACAGGGGCTTGCGGGGTACACATGAGAATGAGCTTAATGACATATATCTTTCGTATGCACTTAACAGAAGCATATACTTTAAGACAAGAGATATATCGGTTAAAGAAGGCTTGAGTACAGTACAGTTTTATGTATGCACAGCAATTGTGATGCTGCTTTTACTTAGCACAATAACATGTGCCGGCAATATGAAGGGGGAGAGCAGGTCGCTTGCAAAGAGCCTTAAAGGTGCGGGAATATCAGCATTTGATACCGGAATTGCAAGAACTACCGGAGTTGGCATTGTGTATATAATGATATTTGAAGTGCTTTTTATTATAATTAATGTAATGAGGCTGGGGGTGCCTGCAATATCAGGAGTTCTGGCAGTTTCGACAGTTGGAGAATTCATTGCTTCCATACTGGGGATTGTGGTGCTTGTGTATGCGGCAGTTTCATTTATAAACTGTATATTCTCAGTAGTTGACGACACGGTGTATTCAGTTATTACGGTGTGTATCCTTGGAATGGCGTGCATGTATGCATCCGGATGTATTGTTTCATCAGCATTTCTTGCGCCGGGTGTGAGGGTTATTGGCATGTATCTTCCGACTAACGGCTTATTCACACTTGCATGTCAGATAATCAAGGGAACTGTGGATATCAGTACCATTATGACAAATGTTATGTGGATAATTATATTTCAGGCAGCAGGAGCATTGGCGGTTAAGATAAGGAGAGACAGATAATGAAGAGATTGTTATACTGGCTGTATCTGCTTGTTAAAAGGCAGTTAAAGAATCCTGTGATTGTCGTGGTGCTTATTGCAATGCCTGTTGCAGCGTTAATAATTACGAATACAGCGTCTTTTAAGGAGAAAGAGCCTGTAAGGGTTGGAATAGTGCTTGAAGATGACGATAAGATTGCCATAATGACAAGAGATTATCTTGTAAATGGCGATTATTCAGTTCAATTCTACGAAGCAGAATCGCAGGAAAAGCTTGAGCAGGATATAATGAATAAATACACAGAGTGTGGCTATGTAGTTGGTACCGGGCTTAAGGATAAGCTTGACAGTGGCAGCTACAGAGACATTATAGAGCTTATTATATGCAGGTCAGATTTTGTCAGCTCAATGACAGATGAGATATTCTTTTCTGCTATGTTTAAGGCATATTCGCCTGAGGTTGCAGTTAATTATGTTAATTCTGTAGACATATTTAAAAAGCATTCAGAAAAGGCAGAGGAAGAGATAAGAAAAGGGTACGAGGAATACATATCCGGAGATGACACATTCAGAATTGATTTTAAGGTGCTGGATGGTGTACAGGATAATGGGACACAGCTTGAAGATAAGACAGGAGAGTTTCCGTTAAGGGCATTACTTATAATTCTTGTATATATAGGCGGACTTTTTGGAATCGTGGAATATTATCTTGATAAGAATTCCGGAACATTTATAACACTGCCTCGTATGTACCGTGTGGCAGGAAAGCCGTTGTATGCATTCATATCATGTGTACTTTTTGCAGTATCAGCAATGTTAACACTTGCGGTGGCAGGACAACTTAAGGGGGCAGCAGATATACTTCATATGGTTGTGTATGTAATAGCGGTTACTTTATTTGCATGGCTTGTGGCAATACCTGTAAGGAGAGCCAATGCAATGATTTCAATAATACCGGTGCTTCTTATAGCGTGTCTTATATTATGTCCGGTATTCATTAACATAACGGCATATGTGCCATTTGCAAAATATATAAGAGCATTGCTGCTTCCGTGGTATATGCTTAAGTAGGAGGATGGGATACGGTGAATAATAAGAAAAAACGTATATTTGACATTATCCAGATTGGATATGTGGGTGATGTTGCAAGCCGTACATTTGATATTGCGATAACTGCTGCAATTATAATCAACCTGTTCATTGCGATATTTGATACATTTGAACAGTCAATTCCGTACCAGCCTGTGTTAGATGTTATAGAGTGGATTACAGTTATCGGCTTTACAATTGAATACATACTGCGTGTATGGACGGCAGAATATCTGTATCCTAATAAATGTACAGGTATTGCGAGAATAAAATACATCTTCTCAGGAAGCGGTATTGTTGACTTTTTATCGTTCCTGCCCAATTATCTGCCTGTATTTTTTCCGGCAGGAGCAGTTGCTTTCCGTATGTTCAGGGTTATAAGAATCCTAAGGATATTCCGTGTCAATTCATATTATGATGCGTTAAATGTTATAACAGAGGTAATAGAAAAAGGGACCAGATATTATCCTCTGTATTCATCATTGTGATGCTTATCATAGCATCATCACTGTGCATGTACAGTCTGGAGCATGAGGCACAGCCGGAAGTGTTTAAGAATGCATTTTCAGGAATATGGTGGTCGGTATCAACACTTCTTACAGTAGGTTACGGCGATATCTATCCTGTGACAGTGCTTGGAAAAATGTTCAGTATTATCATTACATTTCTTGGCGTCGGAATGGTCGCTATTCCAACAGGTATCTTATCTGCAGGTTTCGTTGAGCAGTACAGCCTTATTAAGAAGTCTACAGATTACCTTATGGAGAAGGAACTTAAGTTTATTAAGCTTATTATAACTAAGGACCACAACTGGAATGAAAAGAAGGTATGCGAGCTTAGTCTTCCAAGAGGACTTATTCTTGCAGCAGTATTAAGAAATGGTGAGACACTTATGCCAAAGGGAGATATGAAGCTTTTTGAGGGAGATTGTGTTGTAATCGGAGCAAGAGACTGTGATGTTAATGTTGATGTAAACCTAAAACAGGTGGAACTGCGTGAACATCATCCGTGGGTTGGACACAAGATAAAAGAACTTGATATATCAAGGCATACACTTATAGTTATGATAAGACGCGGTGATAATGCAATAGTTCCTAATGGTGATACCTTGATTAAATCAGGTGATATAGTATTCGTGTTCTCAAAGCGTTATATGGCAGATGCACAGACAATAAGTGTATAGATGGTGAATGATTATGATGATATTTGTGACAACGACAGATGCATTAACTGATGAAAAGTTATATGAAAAGGCCTATTCGCTTATTCCGGAATACAGGAAAACTAAGGCTGATAAGATGAAAATGTATGAAAATAAGCTGCAAACCGTGACGGCAGGCCTACTTCTTAATTATGCGGTAGGAAAATGGTCTATAAAAACAGGAGAAAGAGATTATAAAACAGATGAAAATCTATATGAGAAGGTGGATATTATTTCTGTGATTGAAGCGAATAATCAGTACTTTGATTATGAAATAGCATATAATTCGCAAGGAAAACCTTATTTTTGTCAAATCGTGAAATTTTTTTCAATATCTCACATTCGTCTAATTATGTAGCATGCGTGATAGGCGACAGACCGGTAGGAATTGATATTGAAAAAGCCCGCAAAGGTAGACAGAATCTGGCAAAACGCTTCTTTGACATATCTGAAGCAGAATGGATTAAAGAGTGCGATAGTGATCAAAGATTCTTCAGAATATGGACATTAAAAGAGGCTTATGGCAAGGCTACAGGTCAAGGTGTGCTTGACATTTTGGACAAAATAGTTTATAGATTAGAGAAAGGAAAATGAAAGCATATATGTGCGGACTTCCCAGAATTTCACTATTGTAGAAAGGAAGTTGATGGATTCAGTTTATCGGTAATACAATTGTGAAATCCATATCCGACTATTCATTATACAGTTGAAAAATATTAATAATGGCAGTATAATATAGAATATGTATATCTATGGAAGAGCCTAAGGAGGGTTTATGAGCAGAAATCATTTTAATGAATTAAGTCCATGTGAAGCATTAATTATGAAGCTTATATGGGAAGCACCACAGGATATTCCTGTACAGGAACTTATTGATCAGTTAAGAGACGATTATGGTAAGGATTACGCAAGAACAACAGTTGTTACTTTCGTAGGTAAGTTGAAGGACAAGAGATTTGTTGATACATACCGTAAAGGAAAGGCAGCTTTCATTCATCCACTTCGTTCAGAAGAAGAATATAGAAGACAGCTTTTAAAGGAAGAAGCTGATTTCTGGTTCAACGGAAAGGCTGTTGATATGGTTGCTTCTATTTGTGAATCACAGAAGTTAGAAGACGATGAAGTTAAGAGAATTAAGAAGATTCTTAATGGTCTTAATAAATAATAATTTTATAAGCAAAAGCAATAAAAAACATCACCTGATACGAAAGTCGGATTCGTCAGGTGATGTTTTTTGTTATGCATATATAATATAATTAATGGTTTTTATTCTGATATTCAAGTGCTGCTGTTATGAAGCCTCTGAATAATGGATGTGGACGATTAGGTCTTGACTTTAACTCTGGATGAGCCTGTGTGGCAATAAACCATGGGTGATTCTTTAATTCTATCATCTCAACAATTCTTCCGTCAGGAGATATTCCTGAAAGCATCATACCATTCTCAGTAAGAACTTTTCTGTAATCATTATTAACTTCATATCTGTGTCTGTGACGTTCATGTATAAGCTCTTCGCCATAGAGTTCATAAGCCTTGCTTGTTTTATCAAGTACACAAGGATAAGAACCAAGTCTTAATGTACCGCCGATATCATCAATGCCTTCCTGGTCTGGCATAAGATGTATAACAGGGTGAGTTGTGTTAGGATTAAGTTCAACACTGTGTGCGTCGTCATATCCTATAACATTTCTTGCAAATTCAACAATTGAAAGCTGCATTCCCAGACACAATCCTAAGAATGGAATATTATGTTCTCTGGCATAACGGATAGCTTCAATCTTTCCTTCTGTACCTCTGTCACCGAATCCACCTGGAACTAATATGCCAGATACGTCAGAGAGAAGCTCATCAGCAGTTTCAGGAGTTACAGTTTCTGAATCAATCCATTTGATAGTTACATCACATGAATTATATACACCACCATGCTTTAATGCTTCTACAACACTGATATAAGCATCATGAAGCTGGATATATTTACCGACTAATGCAACAGTTACCTTCTTAGTAGGATTCTTCCAGGCCTTGCACATCGCTCTCCATTCATCAAGGTCTGGTTCTGGACAGTCAAGGTGTAAACATTCACATGCTACCTGTGCAAGATGTTCTTCTTCCATCGCAAGAGGTGCATCATAAAGAATCTCAACATCTAAGTTCTGAAGTACATGAGACTTAGGTACATTACAGAAAAGTGCTATCTTATCCTTGATACCAGCCTCAAGTGGATGTTCGGTACGGCACACAAGAATATCCGGACGGATTCCCATTCCCTGAAGTTCCTTAACACTTGCCTGAGTTGGCTTAGTCTTCATCTCACCAGATGCTTTAAGATAAGGAATAAGTGTTACGTGAATAAGAATTGCGTTCTCATGTCCGACTTCATGCTGGAACTGTCTGATTGCCTCAAGGAAAGGCTGACTCTCGATATCTCCAACAGTACCACCAACTTCTATAATTGCAATCTTAGTTTCATCAGTTGAATAATCTCTGAAAAAACGGCTCTTTATTTCATTAGTAATATGAGGGATTACCTGGACTGTGCCTCCACCGAAATCTCCACGGCGTTCCTTCTGTAATACAGACCAGTATACTTTACCGGTAGTTACATTAGAATTCTTATTAAGGCTCTCATCAATAAATCTTTCATAGTGACCAAGGTCAAGGTCTGTCTCAGCACCATCGTCAGTTACGAAAACTTCTCCGTGCTGGATAGGGTTCATAGTACCTGGATCAATATTAATATAAGGGTCAAACTTCTGCATGGTTACAGAAAAACCACGGGCTTTAAGCAGTCTGCCTAAAGATGCGGCAGTGATACCTTTTCCTAAACCGGAAACAACACCACCTGTTACAAATACATATTTAACAGCCATCTTTTCCTCCAATCTGAATGTGTAATCAAAAAAATATGCAATATTATACAGCCCCGTATTACAAATTTCCATAGTTTAAAGAAAAAAACTAAGAATATAAAGTAAATATAAACATCTTATTAAACACTTAGATTTTGGTTGATTTATATTTTTTCCTTCTTTATAATGAAAACAGACTTATTTGGAAATGCTTAAGATAAGTACAGTATCATATCAGGAGAAGAGTATGGATAATTATAACAACAACGGTTATGACAATGGTTATAATAATAACGATAACCGCAACAATAATCATAATAACAACAATAATAACAAGAAGCCAAAGAATGTTAACCTTATAATATTCATTATTATAGCGGCAGTTGTAACATTTATCGGACTTACGCTTCTTAGCAATATGTTTAGGAATGCAACTTACAAGGAGATAAGCTACGACCAGTTCATGCAGATGATTGATGAAGATAAGGTAAAGAAAGTAGCATTAGAGCAGGACAGAATTCTTATTACACCTGTTGAAGAGGAGAAACAGTCTGGCATAGCAGGAGTTTCATACACATATTATACAGGGTATGTTAATGATGATACTCTTGTACCACTTCTTAAGAGAAAGGGTATTGAGTTTGAAGGATATATTCCGGATTCGAGTTCTTCAATTGTAGAATTTCTGCTTGCATATGTACTGCCATTTTTATTCATATATATAATCTTTGCATTTGTATATAGAAGAATTGCTAAGAATGGTGGAATGATGGGCGGAATGGGCGTTGGAAAGAGCAACGCCAAAGTATATGTCCAGAAAAAGACAGGTGTTACATTCAAGGATGTTGCAGGTCAGGATGAAGCTAAGGAATCACTTACAGAGATTGTTGATTTCTTACATTACCCTGAGAAATATGCCAAGATTGGTGCAAAGCTTCCTAAGGGTGCACTTTTAGTAGGACCTCCGGGAACAGGTAAGACGCTTCTTGCTAAGGCTGTAGCCGGTGAGGCAGATGTACCGTTCTTCTCACTTGCAGGTTCTGATTTTGTAGAGATGTTCGTTGGTGTTGGTGCATCACGAGTAAGAGATTTGTTCAAGGAAGCAACTAAGCAGGCTCCATGTATTATATTTATTGATGAGATTGATGCTATTGGTAAGAGCAGAGATTCCAAGTATGGCGGTGGCAATGACGAGCGTGAGCAGACATTGAACCAGTTACTTGCAGAGATGGATGGTTTTGATTCATCTAAGGGAATATTCATTCTGGCAGCAACTAACAGACCGGAAGTACTTGATAAGGCTTTACTTAGACCAGGTCGTCTCGACAGAAGAATTACCGTTGACAGACCTGATAAGAAGGGAAGAATTGAGACTCTTAAGGTACATTCTAAGGATGTGCTTATGGACGATACAGTTGATTTTGATGAGATTGCAATGGCAACAAGCGGTCTTGTTGGTTCAGACCTTGCCAATATGATTAATGAAGATGCTATTGCGGCAGTTAAGAATGGAAGAAATGTTGTTACCCAGAAGGACCTTCTTGGTGCTTTTGATACAGTTGTAGCAGGTAAGGAGAAGAAGGAAAGAGTTCTTAGCAAGAAGGAAAAGCAGGTTGTTGCTTACCATGAGATTGGACATGCCCTTATAAGAGCTATCAAGAATAATTCTGATCCGGTCCAGAAGATTACTATTATACCTCATACTAATGGTTCACTTGGTTATGTGCTTAACTTCCCAGAGGAAGAGAAGCATCTTGAGACTAAGGATGAACTTATGACAGACCTTATATCACTTGTTGGTGGACGTGCTGCAGAAGAAGTTGTATTTGGTTCAGTTACTAATGGTGCTTATGATGATATCAAGAAAGCAACTAACCTTGCCAAGACAATGATTACAAGATATGGTATGTCAGACAGATTCGGACTTGTTGCATTATCAACAGTTGAAGATGAATATCTTAGCGGAAGAGCATCTATGAACTGTGCACAGGCAACTGAGGCAGAGGTTGATGACGAGGTAAAGAAGCTTATTGCGTCATGTTATGAAGAGGCTAAGCAGATTATAAGAGAGAACAGAGAAGTAATGGATCAGCTTGCAAGATATCTGTATGACCATGAGACTATCACAGGCAAGGAATTCATGAAGATATTCAGAGAGGCAAAGGGAATACCTGAACCGGTTGATACTTCATTATTCTCAACATCAGAGAAAGTGGCAGAAAGCGTAACATTTAATGAAGATGGAAGCTATTCATCGACAGTTAGTGGTGAGCCGGAAAGCGATATATGGAAGAATATTGGCAGTCATTCAGACGATAATGAATCTGATGATACAGCTAAAGAAAAGAAGATGATTAATAATAAAGGGCATATCACATTGTGATATGCCCCTTATATCAACGCTTATTTTCAGATATGTGTGAATGATATCCTGACGAAGTGCTTTCAATAGATTGTGAAGCAACGTCAGCAGCATCTTTAAGAGCGGTCTGTTCAGACTGTTCTTTAGCAGAACTGATTCTGAATTCAATTTTTTTAAGAAAAACATATGTAAGATATTCACGGGACGGAGTTGGGATAATACATCCATAAATGTAGCGTTCTCCATACAACTGGCTGCGTATGATAAAACATTTAAAATGAAAGTTAAACTGCTTTCCGTTTGCATGATCTGAAAATGTTATATACGTATTATTATAGTTATATAATAGTTCGTTGCTGGTCGAAAATGAAAGTCCTTTATCACTGACATCAATTAACGTTACCGGAATATCAGCTTCTGTGGTATCTGATGAGATATGTCCCAAAGCCATGGTTGAAATGCGCTGATTAAATCTTCTGTTGCATTCAGAGGCAATGCTGGCAAAAACATTGGTCGAGATTTTGTAGTAAGCAGATGCGAAACCGGTTGATTTATAAGTGATAGTTTCTATGTTAATATTCTTCCAGACTACACGGTTCTTTGTTGCTGGGTCTATGGTATAAAGATTAAATAAAATATCCTTATAAGAAGAAAAATCTATTACAGCACCTTTTGATGTAAAAGGCGCTATGAGAATGTAGCCATTCTTGGATGCAACAACAGAGGAAGGCATCTCGTAGCTGACATTATCTATGGATATTTCAATAGAAATTGGCCCGCCTACGGGAATAGCAGATATTAACATAATACAACTCCCTTACATTAATAATTAAATATAGAATATCATAAAATTGCTGATTAATAAACGAAAATATGTTATATTTTTTTACATAGGGAGGAGATGCTATGAGTTTTACACATTTGCATGTGCATACTGAATATTCATTGCTGGATGGCTCCAGTAAGATAAAAGAGATTACTAAACGGGCAAAGGAACTTGGCATGGACAGCCTTGCAATAACAGACCATGGTGTGATGTATGGTGTTATTGAATTTTACGAGGCGGCTAAGAAGGCAGGAATCAAGCCTGTTCTTGGCTGTGAGGTGTATGTAGCTCCGGGGTCAAGGTTTGATAAAGGCGCAGGACAGAGTGAGGATAAATATAATCACCTTGTATTATTGGCAGAGAATAACACCGGATATCAGAATCTTATGAAGATAGTCTCAAAGGGGTTTACAGAAGGCTTTTACTATAAGCCGAGAGTAGACAAGGAAGTGCTAAGGGAATATCACGAGGGAATTATTGCTACGAGTGCGTGCCTTGCAGGTGAGGTGCAGAGATATCTGTCAAGAGGCATGTATGAGACTGCAAGAGATGCTGCACTTGAACTTCAGGATATATTTGGAAAGGGAAATTTCTTTCTTGAATTACAGGATCACGGAATAGCAGAACAGCACTATGTCAATCCACAGCTTATGCGTATGCATAATGAGACCGGAATTGAACTGGTATGTACGAATGATGTTCATTATACCTATGCAGATGATGTAGATGCACATGATATATTATTGTGTATACAGACAGGCAAGAAGCTTTCTGATGAAAACAGGATGCGATATGAGGGTGGACAGTTCTATTTAAAGTCAGAGGAAGAGATGGCGGAATTGTTCAAATACGTACCGGAAGCAGTTGAGAACACTCATAAGATAGCAGAAAGATGTAATGTTGAGATAGAATTCAGTTACAAAGCTACCAGCATTTGATGTGCCTGAAGAATATGGAAAGAATTCATGGGTGTATCTTAATGCTTTATGTTATGAGGGATTAAAGAAGAGATATCCGGACAAGACCGCAGATGTATGCGTTGAAGATATTATAGAGCAGGCAAAAGCATCAATAGTTGCAGACAGAAAAGATGTTGTTATAAAAAGGGCAGAGGATTCGAATGATATATTCCAGAGACTTTCTTACGAGTTGTCAGTTATCTATTCAATGGGATATGTCGATTATTTCCTGATTGTGTGGGATTACATTAATTATGCCAAGACACATGATATTCCGGTTGGACCCGGACGAGGCTCGGCGGCAGGAAGTCTTGTGTCATACTGTCTTGGAATAACAACGCTTGACCCTGTTAAATACAATCTTGTATTTGAACGATTCCTGAATCCTGAGCGTGTGTCCATGCCCGATATTGACGTGGACTTTGCACCAGAAGGCAGACAGAAGGTTATTGATTATGTTATAGAAAAATATGGTAAAGAATGTGTGCCAGATAATCACATTTGGAACTATGGCAGCAAGAGCCGTTATTAAAGATGTCGGAAGGGTTATGGATCTTCCATATGCGATGGTTGATAACATTGCGAAGATGATACCACAGAAGGTTGGTGTTACGATTGACAGTGCAATGAATGGTGACGCAGACAGGGACATTAAGCCAAATGCTGAGTTTAAGGCATTGTATGAAGCTGATGAGACAGTGAGAGATCTTATAGATAAAGCAAAGAGACTTGAAGGACTGCCAAGGCATGCTTCAGTTCATGCCTCAGGTGTTCTTATCAGTCAGAAGGATGTTGGAGAGTATGTTCCGGTTGCAGTTGGAGCAGATAATGTTAAGGTTACGCAGTTTGAAGGTCCTACTTTGGAACATTTGGGACTGTTAAAATTCGACTTTTTAGGTCTTAGAAACTTAACTGTAATCCAACAGACTGAAAAATGTGAACAGCAGATTGACCCTGCATTTTCGGTGGATAATATACCATATAACGATAAGGCTGTATTTGAATGTATAAGTCAGGGCAAATGTGCAGGTATATTCCAGTTAGAGAGTGGCGGAATGAAAACTTCATGAAAGAGTTAAAACCGGATTGTTTAGAGGATTTAATTGCCGGTATATCGCTTTACAGACCGGGACCAATGGATTTCATACCACAGTATATTAAAGGAAAAGAGAACGCGGGAAACATAACCTATGAATGCCCGCAGTTAGAGTCAATCTTAGAGCCGACATATGGCTGTATGGTTTATCAGGAGCAGGTTATGCAGATTGTCCGTGACCTTGCCGGATATTCGTGGGGCGGTAGTGATAATGTGCGAAGAGCAATGGCTAAGAAAAAGCTTGATGTAATGGAGCAGGAACGTCAGAATTTCGTATACGGTAATGAGGCTAACGGAGTACCAGGCTGTATTAAGAATGGCATAAGTGAACAGACTGCCAATAAGATATATGATGAGATGAAGGACTTTGCAAAATATGCATTTAACAAATCACATGCGGCATGCTATGCGGTTGTGGCATATCAGACAGCATATCTGAAAGTACATTTTCCTGTACAGTATATGGCATGGCTGATATCAAGTGTAACTGATAAAACAAGTAAGGTCGCAGAATATATTCTTGCGACTAGAGATGGGAATTAGTATTCTTCCTGTTGATGTCAATAAATCAGTTGCTGAGTTCGGTGTTGAAGGTAAGAACATAAGGTTTGGATTTAATGCGGTAAAGAGTATGGGAAGACCTACAATTACTGCGATCATTGAAGAAAGAACCAATAATGGCGATTTTCACTCCATGCAGGATTTTATTACAAGGATGGCAGGGGTAATTAATAAGAGAACAGTGGAACATCTTATACTTGCAGGTGCATTTGACACATTTGGTAATACAAGACGGGGCATGATGAATGTCTATGAGAGAATGATTGATAGTGCTGTTAAGCAGAATAAAGATGCTATTTCAGGACAAATGTCACTATTTGATTTCGTAAGTGAAGAGGATAAACAGAGCCTTGAAATGAAAGTGCCTGATATTCAGGAGTTTGAAAAGGAGGATCTGCTTGAACGGGAAAAAGAAGTTCTCGGTGTATATGTAACAGGACATCCGCTGGATGAATATACTGGTATGTGGGAGAAGCATATTTCTGCGAGAAGTACAGATTTTCTTATTGATGAGGAAACCGGACAGGCAAAGCTTATGAACGGTTCAAAGCAGACGATAGGTGGCCTTATAAGTAACATTAAGGTTATTACTACCGGTTCAGGCCAGCAGATGGCGTACCTTACAATAGAAGATTTTGTTGGAAGCGTTGAGGTAATCATGTTTGCAAGAAATTATCAAAAATATAAAAGACTTTTTGATACGACCAACAAAGTATTTGTTACGGGAAGAATACAGGCAGATGCCGACAAACCAGCAAGACTTACGGCAGACAGTGTTGTGAGCTTTGACAGTGTTCCAAGAAGATTGTGGCTCAGGTTTGACAGTCTTGCTGAGTATGAGACACACAGGGATGAGCTTACTGATATTTTCAAAGAATCGGACGGTAAAGACACAGTCACAATATATTGTGTGGCAGAAAAACAGAGAATAGCGCTTCCACAGAGTCAGTGCGTGAAGGTGACATCAGACCTGCTTTATATTCTTAAGAGTAAATATGGTGAGAAAAATGTTGCTACAACATAAATTTTAATTAACATTGGTAAAAAATTATCAAAAAAAGAAGATTTTTCTTTTATAATGTGGTAACATAAAGCAGAAAATAATATTAAGAGATAAGAAAGGGGAAGTTATGGCAAAGGAAATTAAAACAATCGGCGTATTAACAAGTGGTGGAGATGCTCCAGGCATGAATGCTGCTATCCGTGCAGTTGTAAGAACTGCTTTGAATAAGGGACTTAAGGTCAAGGGTATTCAGAAGGGCTATAACGGACTTCTTAATGATGAGATAATTGATATGGACAAGCGAAGCGTTGCTGATATTATCCAGCGTGGTGGAACAGTCCTCTATACAGCACGATGCATGGAATTCATGACTGAAGAAGGTCAGAAGAGAGGTGCTGAAGTATGCAGAAAGCATGGAATTGACGGTATAGTTGTAATCGGTGGAGATGGTTCTTTCAGAGGTGCACAGAAGCTTGCGCACAGGGAATTAATACTATCGGACTTCCGGGAACAATTGATCTTGATATTGCATGTACAGATTATACTATTGGATTTGATACTGCTGTTAATACAGCAATGGAAGCTATTGATAAGATAAGAGATACATCTACATCACATGAAAGATGCAGTATTATTGAGGTTATGGGAAGAAATGCAGGATATATTGCATTGTGGTGTGGTATTGCCAATGGAGCAGAGGATATCCTTCTTCCGGAAAGATATGACAATGATGAGCAGGCTCTTATTAATCATATTATAGAAGGAAGAAAGAAGGGCAAGAAACACCATCTTATTATTAATGCTGAAGGTATCGGACATTCTACAGGAATGGCAAGAAGAATTGAAGCTGCAACAGGTATTGAGACAAGAGCTACTATTTTAGGATACATGCAGCGTGGTGGTTCACCAACATGTAAGGACAGAATGTATGCGTCTATTATGGGTGCTTATGCGGTTGATCTTCTTGCTGAAGGAAAGAGTAACAGACTTGTAGCATACAAGGATGGTAAGTTTGTTGATTATGATATTGATGAAGCACTTGCCATGACTAAGGATATTAATGATTATGAATTTAATATAAGTGCATTACTTTCTAAGTAATGCATGGCAGAAAGGTAACCTCATAATGATAACCAGTACGAGCAGTTCACAGGTAAAGCATGTTATATCATTGCTTTCTAAGGCCAGGGAAAGAAAGAAGAATAAAGAATATGTTGTAGAGGGAGTCCGCATGGTATCTGAGGTGCCGGCAGATTTACTGGTGAAGATATATATGTCTGAAAGATTTCATAGTAACAATCCTGAGTATGTGCATGAGCTGGTTAAGAAGCAGGGGATTTCTTCTGACAGTATTGAGATTGTCGCCGATAATGTATTTGACAGAATGTCACAGACACAGACACCACAGGGAATTATGGCGGTTGTAAGAATGAAGGACAGCAGTATTTCAGATATGCTTACCGACAATCCGTTGTTGATTCTTGTTGAGAATCTTCAGGATCCGGGTAATCTGGGAACTATATTAAGGATGGGTGAAGGTGCAGGTGTTACCGGAGTTGTTATGAGTTCTAATACTGTGGATATATATAATCCTAAGACAATAAGGTCAACAATGGGTTCTATATTCAGAGTGCCATTTGTATATGTGCAGGATTTTAGCGATGCAGTTTCACAGTGTCAGAATGCTGGAATTAAGGTATATCTGCACATCTTGACGGAAAGAATACATATCTTGGTGAAGATTACAGGGAAGGAACAGCATTTCTAATAGGCAATGAGGGAAATGGACTTACAGATGATATCACTAAGCAGGCAGATACACTTATAAGAATTCCGATGCAGGAGAGGTTGAATCTCTTAACGCGGCAATAGCATGTACAATTCTTACATACGAAGCTGTCAGACAGAGAAGTGTGTAGATAACCAACTATATATATGGTCATATACTATATTTTGCAAAATGAATTTAATAAACAAACCCGTAAACCCGCTCATAGAGCGGGTTTTAACATATTGACAAATTACTGTAACTTTGCTATTATATTTCCGTAATAAATTGTAACATTTCTGTAACAATTTACAGGCGAAGCTAAATAAGCCGCCGGAAAGGGAAGTATAATATGAAACTTAGAAGTAGCAAAGCTGCTATGTGGGAGCTGCGATTGTGTTATTTATGACACCGGTTCTTCCAGCAGTGGCAACTACCTATGAGAAAACACAGAATACTGACACGGGAATTAAGGTTGCATCTTATTCAGCTAATACAGAAGAGGTTCTTGTGACTGGGTATGAAGAAACAGGAACATACAAGAACAAGGCAGTAGCAATTACTGATCCTTATCTTGATGTTTATGACACTTCTGACGAAGAGACAGCGCAGGTTGTGGGAAGATTATATACTAACACACTTGTGGATGTTGATATGGTCGGAAAGGAATGGACTAAAGTTAGTTCAGGAAACTGCGAAGGTTATGTACAGACACAGTGCTTATGTTTTGGAGAAGAAGCAGAGGCTATAGCAGAACAGATTGGAACAGATAATCTTCTTGCAGGATATACAATAGCAGAGATTGAAGCTATTGAAGCAGAAGAAGAGGCTGAAAGACTTGCAGAAGAAGCAAGACTTGAGGCAGAGGCAGAAGCTGAAAGAGCGGCAGCTGCAGCAGAGGAAGCAAGACGACAGAAGATAATTGCTAATACAATATCAGGAACAGATATAACATATAACCCAACTATGAGCGTATCAGATGATGATATATGGCTTATGGCATGTATCATAGACTGGGAGGCTGCATATCAGCCATATGCAGGAAAGCTCGCTGTTGCAAATGTTATTCTTAACAGAGTGCGAAGCGGACATTATCCGGGTACAGTTTCGGGTGTTGTTTATCAGAGATCACAGTTCTCTGGTGTATCAGATGGCGCTGGTAATCCATCAGACAGATTTGCAGTAAGACTTGCAAATGGTCCGAGAAACACAGAATGCATGCAGGCAGCACTTGAAGCATTATCAGGTGTTAATAATATAGGTGGTTATACATCATTCAGGGCATTATATACTGTAGATGTTAACAACTATTCAGATTTTGTAATAATTGGAGATCATATATTCCATTAAGGGATAAAAAAGGTGGTGTGGTTTTCTTCCGTACAAACTACGCTACATAATAATAAGCATTGAGCGTGGAAGGCTGTTTAAGTTCTCGTTACGCTGTCAACGCACATCCGTGTGCGAGACAGCTCGCGCGTCCGTCCGTGGACGCGCGTACACTTAGGTAGTGACTTTGCTCAATGCTTTTATTATGTGCATAGTTTGCAGTCAGAAAAGCCACACCACCTTTTTTATTGGCGGACGGAAGGTGAACCAGTCCGGAGAGGTGTAGGAGAGGAAAGCTACTCTGCCCTGAATTTGGAGAAGTGTGGAGAAAGGGAGGTTGTGGGAGATGGCGGAAAGCTGACTTTAAACTGAACGCATAATAAAGGTACTGGGCATGTAGAAAGAATGAGTGTACACGCGTCCATGGACGGACGCGTGAGCTGGCGCGCACAAGGATGTGCGTTGCCAGCGTTAACGGTCGGGGACGAAGCATGGAACGCCCAGTGCCTATTATTATGCAGAGAAGTTTAACGGAAGCTATCCACTATCTCCCACAACCGACCGTTTTGCAACTACACAAATTAAACAACGCATTTGACGAAGAACTATAATTGCGATAGAATGAACAAAGTTATTAATTATTCAATGTAGGCGAATTTGCCATACAGACAGGAGGATGTCATGGATTTAAAGGGACGCGACTTTTTAACACTCAAGGATTACACACCTGAGGAGATTTTATATTTGATAGACTTAGCAGCAGAGCTTAAGGATAAGAAGAAAAAGGGCATTGTAGAACAGCCACTTATCGGAAAGAATGTTGCACTTATATTCGAGAAGACAAGTACAAGAACACGTTGCTCATTTGAGGTGGCAGCACATGACCTTGGTATGGGTGTTACATATCTTGACCCTACAGGTTCACAGATTGGAAAGAAGGAGAGCATTGCTGATACAGCAAGAGTTCTCTGCACAATGTTTGAAGGAATCGAATACAGAGGATTCGGTCAGGAGATAGTTGAAGATCTTGCAAAATATTCAAGCGTGCCGGTATGGAACGGACTTACTAACGAATACCATCCAACACAGATGCTCGCAGATATGCTTACAATCAAGGAAAAGCTTGGCAGATTAAAGGGCGTTAAGTTCGTATACATGGGTGATGCAAGATACAACATGGGTAATTCACTTATGATTGTCTGCGCTAAGTTAGGACTTCATTATACAGCCTGCACAGCTAAGGAATATTTCCCAGACAAGGAACTTGTTGCACAGTGTGAGGAATGGGCAAAGATAAGCGGTGGTTCTGTAACACTTACAGAAGATGTTAAGGCAGGAACTAAGGACGCAGATGTATTATACACAGATGTGTGGGTATCAATGGGCGAGCCTGATGAAGTATGGGCTGAAAGAATCAAGGCACTTCTTCCATATCAGGTTAACAAGGCAGTTATGGACAATGCTTCTAAGGACGCAATATTTATGCACTGTCTTCCTGCATTCCATGACCTTAAGACTAAGATTGGTAAAGAGATTCATGACAAATTCGGTCTTGACGAGATGGAAGTTACTGATGAAGTATTTGAGTCAGAGCAGTCAGTTGTATTTGACGAGGCAGAGAACAGAATGCACTCAATCAAGGCTGTAATGGCGCTACACTTGGAGCTTATAAGTAAATTGGACGTTAGAGTGGCGTGTGTCATGCCGGAAGTCCAAAATCGGGAAGCCGACACGCGGAATTGGACGTTAGAGCAGTGGAAAGACATGTGAAAGTCCAAAAGTGACGAGAAAGAATGACAGATTGGACTTTAAAACAGTGAATAGGCACGAGGAAGTCCAGAATCGGGAAGTTGACACGCGGAATTGGACGTTAGAGCAGTGGAAAGACATGTGAAAGTCCAAAATCAGGACGACACAGCATGAAATAGTAATTCACCAGATATTTATTATGGAGGCGTTATGTATTATACAACGAGTGGCGCGTACAGAAAGAGCAAGATGCTCATAGACTATGCCAATATAGCACTCACATTTGCAATAGGAGTGGTATTCATAATTATACTTTTCCTGCGCAGTGGAAGCGGAATATTATTCGCTGTGGAATTCATGCTTGGAGCATTAGTTAACGGACTTACAGCAGCTAAGAATTTCATGAGTGACAGAACGGTGTCAGGTGTTATTCTTACAGTTGTTACGTTGGGACTTCTGCTTATGGCAGTAATAGCATGGCGGGTAATGGTATGAAGACTAAGATTTTAAATGTTTTGAGAAAATCAGATGGATATGTGTCAGGGCAGGCACTGTGCAATATGCTGGGGGTTTCAAGAACGGCTGTCTGGAAGGTGATAAACCAGTTAAAAGAAGAAGGCTATGTTATAGAGGCAGTCCAGAATAAGGGATATCATATAACACAGTATCCTGATATTCTTACATCAAGCGAGATAATGAGTCAGCTTACATGTGTGGATACAGGCAGTACAACCGGGATTATCCGCGAAGTAGTGTATTATGACGAGACAGATTCTACCAACAACGAAGCTAAGAGAGCGGCAGAGAGAGATAATGCAGCTGATGGAACACTTTATATAACAGAGAGCCAGACAGGCGGCCGCGGCAGACGCGGCAGGAATTGGGTATCTCCTGCGGGAAGCGGGATATGGATGTCGCTTCTTTTAAGACCGGATATATCACCAGTCAATGCGTCAATGCTTACAATAGTGGCAGCCATGGCTGTTCAGGAGGCAATACACAAGGTTCTTACAGAGGACGGACATGACGCAGAGTGCCGTATAAAGTGGCCTAATGATATAGTTCTTAATAAGAAGAAGGTATGTGGAATATTAACAGAGATGAGTGCTGAGATGGATTACATACATTATGTGGTTATCGGCATGGGAATTAATGTTAATACGACAGAATTTGATGATTCAATCAAGGCAACAGCTTCTTCACTGTATCTTGAGACTGGCGACCATCTGAAAAGAAGCCGTATAGTAGCCGCATTTTCAGAGAGCTTTGCAAAGTACTATGATACATTTGTTAAGACACAGAATCTGGCTGGGCTTAAAGAAGACTATAATTCAATGCTTGTCAATAAGGGCGGCGACGTCAAGGCAATATATGCTGACAAGGAAATTGTTGGAAAAGCACTTGGAATCAATGATGAGGGCGAGCTTATCATTAAGACAGACGAGGGCGAGAAGATTATCAGAACCGGAGAGGTTTCTGTGAGAGGATTATATGGATATGTTTGATGAAAATGTAGTTTTATGTGTATCTAATTCTTATGAGAAGAAATACTATTTTAACCCTGATTTCGATAAGCTTCCTGATGATGTAAAGAACGAGTTAAAGATTATGTGCGTTCTTTTCACAGAGGAAGTAGGCGGAATACTTGATATGGAATTCGATGAGGAGGGCAATCTTTTGTTCAAATCATCAGCAGACGAGGGTGATTTACTGTATGACGAGATAGCATGCGGCATGCTTGTCAAGAAGTATCAGTATGAGAAGAGAGAGCTTCTTGAATCACTTGAGATGTTCTTCAAGGTATTCTTCTTAGGCATGGAGTAATTATGAGAATTGGAAATGTTGAGATAAAGAACAATATTGCATTGGCACCGATGGCAGGAGTAACAGACCTGCCATTTCGACTTTTATGCAAGGAGCAGGGCTGTGGGCTTATGTGTACAGAGATGGTCAGCGCCAAAGCAGTGCTGTATAACAATAAGAATACAGAAGACCTGATGAAGACGGTGCCAGGGGAGCGTCCGCTTGCATTGCAGCTTTTCGGTTCAGACCCTGATATCATGGCAGATATAGCGAAGAGACTTTCTGAAAGAGAGTTCGATATAATTGATGTCAATATGGGATGTCCTGTTCCAAAGGTAGTCAATAATGGCGAAGGTTCGGCACTTATGAAGGACCCTGTGCTTGTCGGAAGAATAGTCGAGAAGATGGCTGATGCACTTGATAAGCCACTTACAATCAAGATAAGGGCAGGATTTGATGAGAATAGTATAAATGCGCCTGAGATAGCACATGTTATTGAGGAGTCAGGCGGGGCTGCCGTTGCAGTCCATGCAAGAACAAGGCAGCAGTATTATTCAGGACATGCAGACTGGGATATAATAAGACAGGTCAAAGAAGCAGTATCGATTCCAGTTATTGGTAATGGCGATATTAAAAGCGGCGAAGACGCTGTTAATATGATGAAGCAGACAGGCTGTGACGGAATAATGATTGGAAGGGCTGCAAGAGGAAATCCATGGATATTCAGACAGGTTTCTGAATATATGAATAATGGTACAATAATTGCACCTCCATCTGTTGAAGAAATATGCCAGATGATTAAGAGGCATGCCAAAGGATTGTGTGAGATAAAAGGCGAGTTTACAGGAATCCGCGAGATGAGAAAACATTTTGCATGGTATACAGCAGGAATCAAGCACGCAGCGGCATTAAGAAATGAAGCTAACCAGGTTACTAATCTGGAACAGTTTGATGGGCTTGTGGACAGGATACTGGAAGGGCTGCATTGACAGACAGGAACTGATAGTTTATAATATTGTGACGCTTGTGGGGTTTTATTCTCTAGTAGAGCAGAAGCATATTAGTGTAGCATATATATAGAAAGGTGATAAGAACATGGCAGAGAAACAGTTTCTTACTAAAAAGGGGTATGACGAAAGAGTAGCAAGACTTGAGGAGCTTAAGGTTGTCAGAAGAAAGGAAGTTGCCCAGAAGTTAAAGGAAGCAAGAGAGCAGGGCGATTTATCAGAGAACGCTGAGTACGATGCAGCTAAGGACGAGCAGAGAGATATCGAAACAGAAATTGCAGAACTTGAAGCAATTCTTGCTAACTGTGAGGTTATTCAGGATAACGATAAGAATAAAGATGTAGTTAAGATGGAGAGCGTTGTTGTACTTCACGATGTAGAATTCGATGAGGATATCGAGTATACAATCGTTGGTTCATCAGAGGCAGACAGCCTTAATAACAAGATTTCTAATGAGTCACCACTTGGTGCAGCTCTTATTGGAAAGAAGAAGGGTGATACTGTTAAGGTAGAAGCACCTGTTGGAGAGATTGAATATACAGTTGTATCTGTAAAGAACGACTAATTTCTGAGAGAACGACTAATAAAGATATATTTCAGTAACGTATAGAAAAGGAGATACTCATTCATGGGAGATAATAAATCTGCACAGCAGCCTGACGTTAACGAGCAGATTAAGGTTCGTATGGAAAAGTTAAAGAACCTTCAGGACGCAGGTAAGGATCCATTCCAGATAACAAAGTATGATGTAACACATCACACAGATGAAATCAGAGCCATCTATGAAGCACATGAGAAGGAACTTCTTGGTGACAGACCAGCAGTTAATACTGAAGGTTTAGATGAGCAGCAGGCAAGAGAAGCAGTTACTGCTGATTACAATGAGAGAAGAGCCATTATGGACGCTTCTCCAATTAATGTAAGCTTTGCCGGACGTATGATGTTCAAGAGAGTAATGGGAAAGGCATCTTCTGTAACATTGCTGATCTTAAGGGCAGAATGCAGGCATATATTTCAAGAGATGCAATTGGCGAAGAAGCATATGCAGACTTCAAGAAGTCTGATATCGGTGATATCTTCGGTATCAAGGGATTTATCTTCAGAACTAAGACAGGAGAGATTTCAGTTCACGCTGAGGAGATTACTCTTCTTTCTAAGAGCTTACAGGTACTTCCAGAAAAGTTCCACGGAATCACAGATACTGATATGAGATACCGTCAGAGATATGTTGATTTAATAATGAATCCTGAGGTTAAGGAAACATTTGTAAAGAGATCAAAGATTATCAAGGAAATCAGAAGGTTCCTTGATGGCAGAGACTTCATGGAAGTTGAGACACCAACACTTGTATCTAATGCTGGTGGTGCTGCTGCAAGACCATTTGAGACTCATTACAACGCACTTGACGAGGACGTTAAGCTTCGTATTTCATTAGAGCTTTATCTTAAGAGACTTATCGTTGGTGGTCTTGAGAGAGTTTACGAAATCGGACGAGTATACCGTAACGAGGGCGTAGACACACGTCACAACCCTGAGTTCACACTTATGGAGCTTTATCAGGCATACACAGATTACGAGGGTATGATGGAACTTACGGAGAGCATGTTCAGACACCTTGCCGAGACTGTATGCGGTACAACTAAGATTACTTACAACGGCACAGAGATTGACCTCGGAAAGCCATTCAGAAGACTTACTATGAATGACGCAATCAAGGAATATGCCGGTGTTGATTTTGATACAATTAAGACTGACGAAGAAGCTAAGGCTCTTGCTAAGGAGAGAGGAATTGAGTTCGAGGAGCGTCACACTAAGGGCGACATCATCAACCTCTTCTTCGAGGAATACTGCGAGGAGAATTTAATCCAGCCTACATTTATTATGGATCATCCTCTTGCAATTTCACCTCTTACAAAGAAGAAGCCATCTGATCCAGAGAAGGTTGAGCGTTTCGAGCTTTTCATTAACACATGGGAAATGTGTAATGCATACTCAGAGCTTAACGACCCAATCGACCAGAGAGAGCGTTTCGCACAGCAGGATAAGAACGCAGAAAACGGCGACGAGGAAGCACAGCACACAGATGAGGACTTCCTTAACGCACTTGCAGTAGGTATGCCACCAACAGGCGGTATCGGTTACGGTATTGACAGACTTGTTATGCTGCTTACAGATTCACCTGCAATTAGAGATGTTCTGCTCTTCCCGACAATGAAGTCCTTACCGAACGACAAGTAAGAAAACCCCAGTATTTATGCGGGTTTCGGGACTTTCCAAACCGAATAAATTTACCTCTTTACACCAAATTTACACCAATCGGTGCTAAAAACGGTGCAGAGACTAAAAAATCGCATAATTTACGGAATGAATGGGCAGTCCCATAGTGGGATTGCCCATTTCTAATAAAGGATACATTCGTATCTGAGTGCAAAAGGAATGTTTATTATGGAATTAAGTGAAAAATTACAAGAGTTGAGGAAAGAAAAAGGACTCACGCAGGAAGAACTTGCGGAAGCGTTATTTGTGTCTCGCACTGCAATTTCTAAGTGGGAATCCGGAGTTTCCCATAGTTAAAGATACCACACCAAATATGATGAACCCACGCTTATACACTACCAGCTATAATAAACCGCAAGGACAGCAATTTGATGATACTGCTGTCCTTTCTTTATAAAATTGCAGTACACATAAAAAAGCTGTAAAATGATAAATATATTTGTCCTTGTAACAATTCTCGGACATTTGCCTGTTATACTATCTGCAAAAAGCAAAGGAAGTGAGAATATGGAGCAGATTTTAATTGTCGAGGACGACAGTTTTTTGAATAAGATGTTAGACTATAACCTGACCGCAGACGGCTACGGCGTGACTTCTGCCCTAAATGCCAGAACCGCCGAAGCCATCCGCCAGCGGGAATTTAATTTAGTGCTGCTGGACATCAACCTGCCGGACGGGAACGGTTTTGAACTGTGCAAGCTGATAAAGCCCCAGCACCCGGACACCATCGTAATATTCCTGACCGCCAACGATCAGGAGAGCGACCAGATACGGGGCTATGAGGTGGGCGCGGTGGACTACATCACAAAGCCCTTTGTGATCGGGGCCTTGCAGCGGAAAATCAAAGCCATGTTCGCCATGCTGGAACACCACAAACCGGCCAAGGACATTTACGACGACGGGCGGCTGTTTCTGGACTTCTCGGAACAGACGGCTTCCTTAAATGGCAAGCCACCTGACCCTATCCCCGATGGAGTACAAAATGCTGAACCTGTTCCGCAAAAATCCCCGGCAAGTGCTGACCGTGGGCAGCTTTGGAAAAGCTGTGGGATATAGACGAGAAGTTTGTGGACGAACACACCCTGACAACCTCCATCAGCCGGATTCGCAGCAAGATTGAAGCCGACGGAGGTGTGCCATACATCAAGACCGTTTACGGTATGGGCTATCAATGGACGGGAGGCGAGGTAAAATGAAGTTTCAAAACCTCTCGGTAAAGCGGCTGTTTGGCCGGGTGGCAATGGAGCTTGTCCTCTCCATGTCCGGGATCACCATAGCCCTGTTTCTTGTGACAAAACAGATTGCGGTGCTGCTGACAGGCGGGACGCTGCTGCTGTGCGCCCTTGTGGGGATTTTTGTACTGACGCAGGCGTTTGGAAAGCGGCTGTCGCAGTTTACCGCTGACCTGTGCCAGACCTTAGACCACATGATCGCCGGGAATGAAGCGCCCCAGCGGCCAGAGGACAGCGAAACCCAGCTTGCCAGAATCGGACACCGGCTGGCAAGGCTTTACCAGATCATGCAGGAGAACCGCCGCCGGGTGGACGAGGAACGGCAGGAGTTACAGACCCTTGTATCGGATATTTCCCATCAGGTGAAAACGCCGGTAAGCAATCTGAAAATGGCGACGGACACCCTGCTGGAAAAGCCCATGACCGAGGCGGAGCGCACCGACTTTATCCGGGGAATCCGCAGCCAGACGGATAAGCTGGACTTTCTCTTTCAGGCCCTTGTGAAAACCTCACGGCTGGAAACGGGCGTGATCCAGTTGGATAAGAAATCGGGCCGCCTCTTTGATACTGTGGCGCAGGCCATGAGTGGGATCGTGTATGCAGCGGAGAAAAGGAAATCGCCGTGTCTGTGGACTGCCCGGAGGATTTGAGCGTTTCCCATGACAGCAAGTGGACATCCGAAGCCCTCTTTAACCTGCTGGACAATGCGGTGAAGTACACCCCGGCAGGCGGGAAAATCGCTGTGTCGGTGGTGCTGTGGGAAATGTATGTGGAGATCAAAGTGACCGACACTGGCAAAGGAATTTCTGAAAGCAATCAGGCCGCTATCTTCCGGCGCTTCTATCGTGAGGAAGAAGTACACGAACAGCAGGGCGTGGGCATTGGCCTGTATCTGGCCCGCGAGATCGTAACGCGACAGGGCGGCTATATCAAAGTGGTTTCGGAGCCGGGCAAGGGTTCGGAATTTTCCATTATTGCCGACTAAATAAAGCACACTTATAACAGGAGAAAACACCATAAAAAAAATCAATTTTTGCAAAGCAACAACAATCATCTTAATAATCAATGTTATTTTATCTATTGTTTTATTTTTCGTTGTTCCTGATAATATAGCAATTCAATGGGTAGGTACAACCCCCAGCAATGCAGTAGATTCTTACTATATATTTTTGGTGCCGATATTGTCAGTACTCTTTGCTTTTGCTGGAAAACCTATTTTTACAATGTTCCTGTTTAGATTGTGGAATAGAACTAACGAGCATTTAGTGACATACTTAAATTTGTGTCTGCAAGTTGTATTTCTTACTTGTGAAATCTATATCGGATTATATAACCTATGTAATTTTAATTTTGCCATTAGTATAATTCTCATTGTGGAACTTATGATAGATGTGGTGATTGGATTGAAATTATTTCACAATCAATCTATCTAAAAGATCGTGTAGTATGTTTCGGCGGACGGCCATTTCCGGCTGCCCGCCGTAAATTTTTTTGAAATGTCCGAGCGTTGTAACATTTCACCCCGATTTTCAATGAAATTTTTTGGCCGCTGTAACATTTCACGGACATTTGGGTTTTACAATACCCTTATCAAATATGGAGGTGATACAACTATGACATGGCCTTTGAGAATGACACCAGCGCCATTGTAAAGAAATTAGCAAAACGCAATGTATCTTCAAATCGTATTTTTTGCTTTTTTAATGTTTTGACCATTGCGCTGGCAATTAGTTTGATTGTGGGAATCTCCTTATTCCAACAAGGCAGCAAAATTAGTGAACAAAAGATTTTGAATCAAATGCAGCAAGCTACCATCGGGGGGCTTACAGCAGAACAGATAGAAGTTCTGAAAAAAGAACCTGATCTTGAAGATATTGTACCCTATAAGCATAGTGATAGTTTTCTGATGGATGGGATCAAATTTGAAGCGGTTTATATGCCGACTGGTTTTGGAATTATAAAATCCTATGAATTAGTCAGTGGAACCTGTCCAGAACAGTACAATGAAATTGTAATTGATAAAAATGTTCAATTAGAGCTGGGGTATCAGCTAAATATAGGAGATACCATCACTTTACCAACGGCGGGGAGTAAAACAGAGGATTTCATCATTACTGGTTTTACTGATAATGTGGAAACAGGAACATTTTACTTTTATGTCTCCCCAGCGTATGCAGAACAGGGTGTGTTATTATCGGATATTCCATATAGTGCCTTGATTCGTGTAAATGGTGCCACGGAAATGGGACTTATTGATTTTGAGAATACAGTATATCGTCTGGCTTTATCCCAAGACATAAGCAGGAACCAACTTTATTTTAATAGCAAATTCTGTTCCTCACTTATTAGTGGATCAGGAATGGGAGGTGTTCTTTTAGCTACTCTTTTTATTGCATTTTCAAGCGGAATTGTCATATACAGTGTGTTCTACCTTTCGGTATCAAATCAAGTATCGCAGATTGGACAGCTCAAAACTATTGGCATGACAGAAAAACAAATTAAGCGGATGATTCGTAAAGAAGGGTATCGTTTCTGCCTGTTCGGAATACCTGCCGGTATTACAGTAGGTATCATATTTGCATATTTGTTAGAGCCGAATGGAATAACGATTATCAATGCCATAGCCACAAGTATTTTAGCAATAATATTAGGCATTATCATCGTACAAATTTCCGTATACAAGCCCGCACAAATAGCTTCAAATATTTCCCCTATTGAAGCAACAAAATATGTTGGAAACGATCCAGAACTAAAAGAAAGTAGAGTGCAGAATAGGAAAAATCATATTCGGCTCTCACCGTATTCTTTAGCCGTATTGAGCGAAAAGCAGAATCGAAAAAAACACAATCTGACGATTGCCTCGCTTGCAATCGGCGGGATTTTATTTATGGTTGGAGCCACTTTTATATCATCATGGAATCCAGATTCCTTTGCAAGAATGGGGAATTTGGAAGATGGAGAATATTATATTACGATTAACCACAATACATTAGTCAACCCGAAACCGTATGGTATTTCGGAGTATCAAGTTAATACGCCTTTTTCACAAGAACTCATGGAAGAATTGCAACAAATCCCGGAAGTTAAAGAGATTTATGCTACGGAGAGAACCGCAGCCATTATTGAGTATCACGATGAACAATTAGAAATTCCCATTATTCCGATTACGCCTGATAATCAGGAGGAAATTTTGAAAACGCTTCCTGTTGATTGGACATACGAAACATTGGTGAAACAAGACGCTATGGTTATATTAGGAACAAGCGTACAGAAAGAAGTCTATCATGCTTGCCCGTCAATAGGAGAAAAAGTGACATTACGATGGTTTGATGGGGCTGAACACAGCATAGATATTTTGATTGCCGGTACTTCCGAAAAAAGTATGAATGAGGGCTTTTATCTCCCCAAAGAAACCATAGAAAAGTTGTGGGGCGATATGGATTTAACAGCTTCCTTAACTTTGTCCGTACCTGAATATGAAAAAGTGGGTAAATCAGTAGAAAGCAAATTAAATAATATACTGTCCCGACACCCTGATTTGGTAATGGAAACCTTACAAGAGGTAAAAGCATCTTCGGCAAATACGATTCATAATACCAGCGTACAAGTTTATGGGGTATCTGCCTTTGTCATTATGTTTAGCATTTTTAATCTGACAAACACCTTGATTAGTCGTATCAGTACAAGGAGAAAAGAATTTGGAATATTGGAATCTATCGGTATGACAAAAAAACAGATAAAGAAAATGCTGCTGCATGAAAGTGTCTTACTGATTATTCCATGCTTGATTATTACGGTTGTGGCAGGAACCTTGATGGGTTATTTGTTAGTACGGATATTGTCTGCGAATGGATTAACTTATTTTCAATATACTTTTCCTTTTATTCCATTACTGATTTACGGTGTCTGCTTAATAATAACACCTATTATAATTTCTGCTATCTGTCTAAAAATTCAATGCAGAAATTCGTTGGTGGAACGGATCAAAATGGCAGACTGATTTTGAAATGTCCGAGCGTTGTAACATTTCACCCCGATTTTCAATGAAATTTTTTAGCCGCTGTAACATTTCGCGGACATTTGGGTTTTACAATACACTTATCAACAAAAGTGAGGAGGCGACGCAATGGAACTGACCCCGACATTGATTTTGAATCTGGCGCTGCTGATCGTCCCGCCCGTTGCCCTTGTGCTGGTGTTCCGGCAATGGCTGGCCCGGCACATCCGCTGGACGGTTGCCTTGACTGCTCTCTGTGATGTTCTCCTATTTTGGGATGAACTGTTCTACTATGAGAGCTTCGGACTGTTCGCTGTGCTGATTCTGGTACAGTTGGCGGCCACCGGCGCAGCAGCGTTCCGCATTTACAACAAACAAAGAAAGGATTGAATTTTATGAGAATTTTACAGACTATCGACCTGAAAAAGTATTACGGTACAGAGCCGAACATTACCCGCGCCCTTGACGGTGTGAACTTCTCCGTGGAGGACGGCGAGTTTGTGGCCGTTGTGGGAACATCCGGCAGCGGCAAGTCCACCCTGCTTCACATGATGGGCGGGCTGGACACTCCCACCAGCGGAACCGTGATCGTCCGGGGCGAAGAACTGGCAAAGAAGAACGATGAACAGCTTACCATCTTTCGCCGCCGCAACATCGGCTTTATCTTCCAGAACTATAACCTTGTTCCTATTCTGAATGTGTATGAGAACATCGTCCTGCCGGTGGAGCTGGACGGGGACACGGTAGATCAGAAGTTTTTGGACGAGATCGTTCACCTGCTGGGGCTGGAAGATAAACTGAAAAATATGCCGAATAATCTTTCTGGCGGACAGCAGCAGCGTGTGGCGATTGCCCGCGCTCTGATTACCAAACCGGCTATTGTACTGGCCGACGAGCCGACCGGCAACCTTGACAGCAAGACCAGCGCCGAGGTGCTGGGGCTTATCAAGCGCACCAGCGCGGAGTTCCGGCAAACGGTTGTGATGATTACCCACAATGACGACATAGCCCGCCTTGCAGATCGGATTGTCCGCATTGAGGACGGAAAGATTGTGGAGTAAGGAGGTGGCAGGCTATGACATGGCCTTTTGAGAATGACACCAGCGCCATTACAAAGAAGCTGGCAAAGAAAAGTTTACAAAGTGAGAAGCGCCGGAATCTGATGGTGGTGATCGCCGTTGCGCTGGCGGCGTTTCTGATCTGCTTTACAGGAATTGTGTCTACTTCCCTGACACAAATGCGCGCAATCAGGTTGTCGATACTTATGAGGCGGTCTGGCTGGGCGTAGAGGAAAACGATATTGAAACCCTGAAAGGACTGCCGGAGTTTGAGCGTGTAGGCGGCTACTATATGCTCGGTGAGGAACTTTCGGAACAAGGCTATCATGCGTCCTATGTGTATTGCGACGCGCAAATGATGGAGATTGCCAAGGCGCAGATGGAGTTGTTAGAGGGCCGGGTTCCTGAAAAAGCAAATGAAGTTGTCGTAAGCGAATACTTTCTTTCCACCTATGGAAACAATGCCAAGATTGGGGACACTGTGACCTTAGACACCGAGAGCTTTCAGGGTGATTATGTCGTTACCGGCATTATGGACAGCGTAAATGAAAAAGAAGCGAATACCTGCGCTATCATTCTTTCCAAAGCTGCCCTGACAGAATGGAATGGGTTTGACCCGGCTGGCTATCGCGCCTATGTCCATCTCAAAAACAGCGACCAGTTGGGTGAGGAACTGATAACCTCTTATTGCAGGGAGATTGCAGAGAAATATCAGCTTCCTAATCCCCGCATGAACAACAGGTATTTTACTTATGTTTCTAAGCCCTTTGATTTTGCACTGATGGCTGGCGTGATTGCCATTGTGCTGATCGGCGGCTATATTGTGATCCAGAGTATCTTCCGTATCTCCATCAATGACAAAATCAAGAGCTACGGGCAGCTTCGGACGATTGGTGCAACGCCAAAGCAAATCAGGCGGATTGTAAAGCGGGAGGGACGCAAACTCGGCAGTATCGGAATTTTGATTGGTACAGTGCTGGGCGTATGCGCTGGTTTTCTCCTGTTTTCCAAGGGATTTAACGCTGTTTCCTATGTGGTTATGATTTCCCTGACACTCATAAGCTGCTGGTTTATGGTGTCCATTTCCATCCGTAAGCCAGTAAAAATTGCGGCAGGGATTTCCCCGATTGAAGCCGTCCGTTTTACCCCGGCACAAAAGGACATCCGCAGTCGGAAAAAGAATATCAAGCTCAATCCTGTTTCAATGGGAATTGCGAATTTTAGGCGTGACCGAAAAAAGACAGTTGCTATTGTAGCCTCATTGAGTTTGGGCGGAATTATCCTACTTGTGGTATCTTCCATTGTATTAACGCGCTCCCCGGAAGCACGGGCAAGACTTTATTTTCCAGATGGCGATTATAAAATTTATCTACAATCAGAAGTGCCAAAAGAAGAACTTATGGCAGTGGGAAATCCACTGAACGAGGAATTAAAGCAGGAAATTTTATCTATTGATGGTGTCACAGATGTAATTGTAAACAGACAAACGCTTCATACAACTTTTAAGGGGGACATCAATCAGAACACTGGAAACTGTGATATGCTGACCGACCAGAATTATGCTAAGGTTGAGGCAGCATTGACGGAGGGAACGATGCCGACAGATTCTCATAGTATCGTAATTTCAGGCTCGATTGTAGATCATTATGAAGATATGGGAGTTGGTTCGACGGTTGAAATATCTTTCGGAGAGGGACAGCCATCCGTTCCTGTTACTATATCAGGGCTATTTGGCCCGGGCACATATACAGGGCAGGGGAAATTAGGTATCAATGGGGCTGTTGCATTTGCACCAGAAGTATTGTTCCACGAACTGCACCCAGAAATTACTTCATTTGACTATTCGTGGAGTATTGTAAGCGATCCGAAAAGCGGAAACCGTAAAGCTGGCTTAAAAATATTGTTGCCAGCCATAGTAACCTTGCTTTAGATGAAATAAATATACAGATTGAATATATGAAGTCGGAAGATAAGGTGGCATTCGGTATGGAAGTGCTTTCATGGCTGGTATTCCTTTTTGGTGTTATCAACCTTATCAATACGACACTCTCTAACCAGATGTCCAGAAAGCAGGAAAACAGTGTTTTGCGTTCCATCGGCCTAACACAAAAACAGCTATGTAAAATGAATATCTGCGAGGGGCTGTGCTATGCACTCTTTGCAACATTAGCGACGCTGACCGTTGGGCTTCCGGCTTCCATCTTTGCTTGCAGAGAAATGAGTATTGCCATGTTTGCCGGAAATGTAGTGCCTTATCAATTCCCGGTTTTGGAAATGGGGCTGTTCATTCTGGTGTTGTTCGGAATGGAGCTGATCTTGTCTGTATGGACAATCCGCAGACAGAAAAAACAATCTCTGATTGAACAAATGCGGGCAATGGAATAACCTCATGGGATCGGCGGGGCGGCGTGTGCTGCTCCGCCTTTTTCGCCTTTTCTCAAAGAAATTTTTGAAATGTCCGAGCGTTGTAACAATTCAGCCTGTTTTTCTGTCGAAATCAAAGGCACCTCGGACATTTATAGTTCTTCCAAAAGTTTGATGATAATATTACCATTCATGGAAGAAGCAATCTGTTATTGCAATAATGCGAAATTGACGATAGAAAGTTTTTCATATCTCGGTCAGCTCAACAATTACATTACTCTGCTGATACAGCCAGTCCGTAAATTCTTTCGGGCTGGCCGTTCCTGTTTTTACAGCCTTTTTTCTCTGTAAGGCTTCTTTCTTAAAGTCGGAAAAGGCAGCCTGTATTTTTTCCAGACGGTCAGCCGGAAAGCCTGCGGTATTTTTTACCCGGTTTATTTTGTTGCGCCAGTTCTGGCATTCATTTTTATAAAGCAGGTCATAGTTATTTTCTCTTGACCTCTCGTCAAATTCCCGCTTGTTTTGAAGCGCCTGTGCTTTTCGGCACTTGTCGCTGCACAGCTCATACCGCTGGCTCTTTGCCAGAAAATATTTTCCACAGACCTTGCACCGCCGGAAGCAAAGCCCCCAGTCATTCAGCCTGTTCAGATAATAGGTAATCAACGGGTAGAGGGACGCATAGGCAGACACACATTCTTCTGTGCGCCGGTTGTCCGGGAACCAGAGGTCAAGCCGGGTATCTTCTGACGGTGCGCCTTTGAAATAAAGGCGCCAGCTTGAAATTGTTTCGGTTTTCCTGTCTCCCTGTCAAAGCTCATGGTTTCGTTTTGGAATACCCCGGTCAGTCTGCTCATTTTATCCATGAAGCGGTCACAGGCGCGTTACGGTCACGGGGTTCTCTGGCAAGCAGATAGCTGTTCCAGATACGGAACGCCACATACATTTTCAGAGGGTCGTTGCTAAGATATTTCTCCCAAAGAAATTCGCTTGCCGCCTGCTCCAGCTCCGGCTGTTTCCATCGGTTGGAGTGGGGAGCTTGCCGACGGAGAAAGCCCGTATAAGTTCCAGTCTCTGTCCGTGTCACGCTCAAAGTTTATCAAAAAAGTTCCCAGTGGGCGTGTCATATCACAAAGCACCTCTGCGTTTTGGCTCCCGTTCAGACGGAAGCGGATCTGCTGTTCTTCCCCAATCAAAATCCGCTCTTTCATTTTCTTCCTGTCCAGCGTCAGGACAAACAAAATCCTCTCAAAACATGGCTCATGCCGTATAAACTGATTCTCCATCCCTATCCCTGCCTTTGTTTATGGTAATTATATAATTCAGTTATATCCGTTACACTCATGGTATCGCAGAATCATTGTTTTGTCAAGGATAGTACGCTATGATGATTGCGGTTGGTAATTTCGTACCGCACAGTACCTTGACAAGTGAATGACCGTCCAAAAGGGATATGACCGGCAGGAGAAGTGACGCATTCGGCGCACCAATGCAGGGAAACACCGCAGGAATGGGGCAGGAAAACGGCTTTTGGGGAGAACGGCAACAGGAAGCATTTTAACCTATTTGATTTATGGGAGGAACAGAATGAACGATAAAAAGAGATTGAACAGCTACGAGGATTTACCGCTGGTTCTGGATGTGGCGGACATTCAGCGGATTATGGGAATTTCAAGAGCGAGCGCCTATGAGCTGGTACACACCCGGCTTTCCAGCGTTCCGCAGGGGCAGACTTATCAAGGTCAGCAAAATTGCTTTCTTTGAATGGATGGCAAAAGGCTCCGAAACCGTACCGGGAAGCGACAAATAAGCGTGAGGTATCATTCCCTGACTTGCAATACTGCCGCACTTTCCAAAGGGGCATACAGAGGGAAAAACTTAAAATGATACCGAGACGCTACATCAAAACAGCCTATCTGCGTACATCAGATAGAAACGGAGAAAGGAGCCGGTTATGGCAAGAATGAGTAACAAGCGGCGGTTGGAATGGTCTTTCTTCTTAAATGACCGCAGCCGTATCACTTACAACGAACTGTGCCGGAAATGCCAGCACGAATGTAAACAGAGCTTCCGGGCGGTTGTGGTTGACTGCCCGAAGTATCTTTCCAAGCGTTCCAAGAAAAAGGACAAGACTGCCGGAAACGGCAAAATCCCTTAGGAACTAAGGGCGCACTTCTATACATAGTCTAAAGACCATGTATCGTGCGTCCTGCGGAGCTTACCTCTGCCGCTGATAAAATCAGCAATCCGAGGTCTGCGTTCGCTTCGCTCCGACAAGGTGGCTACACCCCCTTGCGCCGCTAAAGCGGCTATCCCTGTGCCCGCCGCAACGAGAAATCCGCACTGCGGTTTCCCTTTCATCGGGTTTTATAGAAGCACTGACACACGGACTGTCTGCGGATGGTCTTTCTTTATCTTATCAGCAAAGGATGTGAGAACATGGAAAAATCTTTGGAACAGTTGAAGCAGGAATATGAAAAAACCACTGTCCTGCTGGAACAGGAAAAACGGAAAATGCAGCGTTTGAAAAACCGGCAGGCGTATCTGGAAAGCGGTTCCCGGAAACAGAGGACGCACCGGCTGATTACCCGTGGGGCAGCTATTGAGAGCATTGCACCACAGACAAAGGAGCTATCCGAAGCGGAATTTTATTCCCTCATGGAAAGCATTTTGAATCTGCCGCAGGCGGAGCATTTCATCCGGTCTGCCACAGAGAACCACGCCCGTATTTCCGGGCAGGAGAAAGGCGGTGACTAAGGATAGCACTTTATCATTTTCAATCGCACAGATCAAGCGCAGCGCCGGTCAGACGCCATTGCCAGCGCAGCCTACCGAGCCGGGGAGCGTCTTTACAGCAGCTACTATGGAGAAGTCAGCGACTACACCAAAAAGGGCGGCGTGATCGCTTCGGAAATCATGCTGCCGCCCCATGCGCCGGAAATATATCTTGACCGGGCGACCCTCTGGAATGCTGTGGAGAACTGCGAGAAACATCCAAAAGCACAGCTTGCCTATTCCTTTGATATTGCCATGCAGAATGAATTGACGCTGGAAGAAAACATGGAGCTGGCGAGGAAGTTCGTACAGGAGCAGTTTGTGACAAAGGCATGATTGCCGACCTTGCTTTCACAGCCCGGAGAAAGAGGACGGCGGCATCCCTAACCCGCATTTTCATGTGATGACAACCATGCGCCCTTTGAACCCGGATGGCACATGGGGACAAAAACAGCGTCGGGAATATCTTCTTGATGAAGATGGAAACCGAATCCGGATAAAACGGCGATTATATGTTTAACGCTGTCCATACAACAGACTGGCATGAGCCGGAAACGCTGGAACACTGGCGGGAGCAGTGGGCGGCTGCCGTTAATACAAAATTTGAGGAAATAAGGGCTGGATGTGCGTATCGACCACCGTTCCTATGTGCGGCAGGGGCTTGACCTGATACCTACTGTCCACGAGGGAGCTAATGTCCGGCAGATGGAAGCAAAGGGCATCCGCACCGAGAGGGGAACTGAACCGCTGGATTAAAGCCACCAACCGGCTCATGCAGGATGTGAGGAAGAAGATCAAAGCCCTGTTTGTCTGGATGGCAGAGGTAAAAGAAGAACTTTCCAAACCGCAGACACCGAGCCTTGCCGACCTGTTGATCGCTTATTACAACCAGCGCAACGCAGGGGCATGGAGCAATAAAGCCAGAACCGGAAACTTAAAGCAGTTTGCCGAAGCCGTCAATTATCTGACGGAAAACAAGCTGCTCACATTAGAGGATTTGCAGGAGCGTCTTTCCTCTGTCAACGAAGAATTTGAAGCGTTAAGCGACTCCATGAAAAATCTGCCCGGATAAAGGAATTGCAGGAATTGATACGGGAGGGCGAGAATTACCAGCGGCTAAAACCTGTTCATACGGAATTGAACAATATCAAGTTTAAGAAACAGAGGGAGAAATTTGAAACATCCCACGATGCGGAGTTACGGCTGTTTTATGCCGCCCGCCGTATTTTGAAAGAAAAACTGGACGGAAAACCCATTGCCCTGAAAGCATGGAAACAGGAATACGCACAGTTAAAAACAGAGTATGCCGAACTGTCTCCGCAGCACAAGCCACTCCGGGAGGAAGTCATACGGCTACGGCAGGTGCAGAACGCCGTAGATACCGCACTGCGCCGGAGGGAGCAGCCACAGGCAGTACAGAGAAAGAAACATGAGATGGAGCTATGATATAACCGGCAGCTTTACCGCTACCAGTATTTTTATGGAGGGAGCATTTGAATGTATTTGAAGCGGTGAAACAGTCTGTTACCACCCGGCAGGCTGCTTCATTCTATGGAATCCGGGTGGGGAGAAACGGCATGGTCTGCTGTCCATTCCACAATGACCGCACGCCCAGCATGAAAGTGGACAGCCGCTTTTACTGCTTCGCAGGGCTTCCGGGATGTGATCGACTTTGCCGCTTTGCTGCATGGATTGGGAAACGGGAAGCTGCGGTCAGGCTTGCGGAGGACTTCGGCGTTTCCTATGAGAAATCCGGCAATGCGCCGCCAGATAGGAAGCGTCACAACAGGTCACAGCCCCGACAAAAATCAGCGGAGCAGAGATTTCAGGAAACGGAACGGTATTGTTTCCGGGTGCTGTGCGATTATCTGCGCCTGCTGGAGCATTGGAAAACAGCACGCCCACAGCCGCAGGATGCCATCTGGCATCCTCTTTTTGTGGAAGCGTTGCAGAGGATAAGCTACACAGAATACCTTTTGGATATTTTGTTATACGGAGAAATAGAAGAAAAAGCGGCATTGATCGCCGCACAGGAAAGGAGGTGTTGCGGCTTGAACAGCGAATTTCAGAGCTTGCCGCCGGAAACGCAGGAAGCGGTCAAAGGACGATGGACACAATGGAACCGGCGCAGACACCGGCAGAAATCCGGGAAACATTAGAGGGGACGCAGAAAGGCGGCGTGAAGAACAGCATCCGAAACTGCCTGACGGTGTTCCAGCGTGACCCTCTGTTTCGCGGGGCGCGCGCCTGAACCTTTGACGGAGCAGATGGACATTGTGAAGCCGCTGGGCTGGGAGCGCACCAGTACCACGCTGACCGACATGGACATGAACTACCTGCTTTGTATCTGGAAGAAAATTACGGGCTTACCAGCGAGAAAAGGTGCAGAGCGCCATCAAGATTGTTGCCAATGAAAACCGCTACCATCCGGTCAGGGATTACCTGAACAACCTGCAATGGGACGGCACAGAGCGCATCCGTTATGCCCTGCATCACTTTCTGGGAGCCGATATGGACGAATACACCTATGAAGCCTTGAAACTGTTCCTGATGGGAGCCATCCGGCGGGTATTCAGACCGGGGAGCAAGTTTGAGGTCATGCTCTGTCTGGTTGGTGGTCAGGGAGCCGGGAAATCTACCTTTTCCGGCTGCTGGCGGCAGGGACGAATGGTTTTCAGACGATTTGAAAAGCTGGACGATGAAAATGTGTACCGCAAGCTGCAAGGGCATTGGATTATCGAGATGTCGGAGATGATTGCCACAGCCAACGCCAAGAGTATTGAGGAAATCAAGTCATTCTTAAGCCGCCAGAAAGAAACCACCACAAAGTGCCGTATAAGGACACATCCGGCAGACCGGTGCGGCAATGTGTATTTGGAGGGACGACCAACCGGCAGGACTTTTGCCCCGTGACCGCACCGGCAACCGGCGCTTTCTCCCCGTGACGGTGG